>Ga0364873_10033_pt1 | contig 84983 bp, 75 predicted proteins | sample ExccelAu500001D3_2_FD_206928 | JGI IMG/M metagenome (GOLD analysis project Ga0364873, IMG submission 206928) | Enriched cells from Trout Bog Lake Hypolimnion, Wisconsin, USA - BchlTB.Aug07.5000.01.D3 | ecosystem: Environmental > Aquatic > Freshwater > Lake > Hypolimnion/Profundal zone | place... | reverse complement strand
GAATCAGCTTAAATCCGCTCAACTTAGATTGCAAGAAGCCTTGAGTCGTGCCCAAGTGAGTAGTGTGGCGGTGCGGGCGGCAGAAGAAGCCCTGCGGTTGGTTAATGAGCAGCGCCATGCCGGGGTGGTGACGGTGACGCGTTACATAGAAGCCGAAGTGGCTCGGGATAAAGCCCTCTCCAGACAAATCAGCGCCCGTTTTGATGCCTTGCGTACAGATGCGGAACTTAAACAAGCTACCGGTTTTTGGCAATAAAGGAGTCTTTATGTCCAAGCTATCACCACTTTTTATATGGCTACGGCCTGTTACGGCAAGCACTGCTTTGCCAATGGCAATTTTATTCGCGTTAGGCCTTTTGGGCTGTAGCAACAAAACCGAACCGGGTAACAGCAGTATCAGTGGGCAGCCTTTGTCCCGCACCGCAAAAATCCTGACAATCGGCAAACAAGCTACTGCCAACGCTATGGCCTGGCAAGGTACTGTGCGTTCCAGGCTGGCGGTTAAAATTGCCCCGAAACTCAACGCTCGGATTGTCGAGATACCGGTGCATCCCGGTGATAGACTCAAAAAAGGCGATGTCATTGCGCGTTTGGATGATCGGGAATTACGCGCTGCCTACAATGCCGCCAACTCCGCCTTGATTGCCGCTCAGGCGCAAGCTGCACAAGCCCGAATAGAAGAAAGACGCATCATTGAGTTATATAATAAACAGGCTGCGACCCGGCAAAGTTATGATGCGATACTGGCTCAGTCCCAGGCAGAACAGGCCATGGCCAATCAGGCCGCCAGCGCCGCTCAGCAAAGTAAAGTGTTACTGGGTGAAGATGTGCTGCATGCGCCGTTTGACGGCATAGTCGGCGAACGTTTGCAGGAACCCGGTGACATGGGTATGCCGAATCAGCCTATAGTTACCTTTCTCAACCCGGATGACTTACGCTTGGAAGCTAATATCGCCGAAAGTTGCGCATCTCAGGTTAAGTTGGGGATGACGGCCAAGGTACGGATTGATGCCATTCAGCAGACGCTGAATGGTACGATAGACGAAATTGCCCCGGAAGTGGATCCGCAAACCCGCAATCTGCAGATCAAAATCAGCTTGCCGCACAGTATCGGCTTGCAGCATGGCCAATTCGGCTGGCTGGAGTTGGCTTGTGAAACTGAGAAGCTTGCCTTGTTGATTCCTGCTTCGGCCATTCTGCATTTTGGTCAGCTGCAGGCTGTAAAAATCGTCGAAGGCCAACAGCTGCACATTCGCCATATTCGCACCGGCAAACGCTACGGCGAGCAATTGGAGGTATTGTCCGGCTTGCATGAAGGTGAAACCATCCTGATATCCGATGAGTTGAAACCATGAAACAGACCGATGTAAAAAAAGACAGTCTGACGGTCAGTATCGTCCGCCTGTTCACTACCTCGCATTTATCGTTATTATTTTTATTGATTTCGCTGCTGGCCGGCGGCGTGGCGCTCATGTTGACACCACGCGAAGAAGACCCGCAAATCGTGGTGCCGGTGATGGATGTGTTCGTGCAAGCTCCCGGCGCCTCCAGTGAAGAAGTCGAAAAACAGATAACTACGCCGCTGGAAGTGCTGTTAAGACAAATTAAAGGCGTGGAATACGTTTATTCGATCTCCCGGCCCGGTTTAGCTATGGTCACCGTGCGTTATTTTGTCGGAGAGAACCTGGAAAGCAGCCTGATTAAAACTCGTGACAAACTACTCGCTAATCAGGACATTATCCCGCCCGGCGTGACGGACTGGCTGGTGAAACCGGTAGAAATCGACGATGTGCCGATTTTGTTGTTGACCTTATCGCCGCAAAATCCGGGAATGGACGGCATGGCGTTGCGGCGAATAGCCGATGAGTTGATAGAACGGTTACGCGGTGTTGATAATGTCGGCAAAAGTTGGGTGGTTGGCTCTGCGCCAAGGCGTATTTCGGTTTATCCCAATCCTGCCAAACTGGAGGCCGGCAGCATTAGTCTATTGGATATTCGGCAAGCGTTGCAGCAAAACAATGTCAATTTGCAAGTAGGTCATCTGACTGAACATGATAGGGAAATTGTGCTGGAAGCCGGGCCGCATTACCAAACCGTAGAACAGGTTGGGGCAACCGTACTGAAAACGGTTGGCGGACGTCTGCTGTATTTGCGTGATGTGGCGGAAATTCTAGACGGCCCTGCCGATGCCGATGAATATACCCGAATTGGCTTTGGACCTGCCGTCGCACAAATGCACACAGCCGGCAACCGCAACCTCAAATTGCCGGAGGCAGGCGCAGAACGGCCCATGACCACTATCGCCATCGGCAAACGCCGCGGCAGCAATGCGGTCGATGTCGCCGAACAGGTGCTTGCTTTGACTGAAAAGCTAAGCGGTACGCTAATTCCTGATGATGTGCTGCTTACCGTCACCCGAGACTATGGCGAAACAGCCGATCATAAGGTCAACGAACTGGTGATGCATCTGTCTATCGCGATTCTGATTATTATTGCCTTGCTGGCTTTAACCTTAGGCTTTAAGGAATCATTGATCGTCTCGTTGGCGGTGCCGATGACTTTTGCCATTACCTTGTTATTTGACTTGATTTTTGGCTATACCATCAATCGGGTCACGCTGTTTGCCTTGATTTTGTCGTTGGGCTTGCTGGTGGACGATCCGATTGTCGATGTGGAAAATATCCACCGGCACTATAGAATGCGCAAAGAACCGCCCTTGCAAGCCTTGCTGAGCGCAGTCAATGAAATTCGCCCGCCCACGATTTTGGCGACTTTTGCCGTGATTATGTCGTTTGTGCCAATGTTATTTATCACCGGCATGATGGGGCCATACATGGGGCCGATGGCGTTTAACGTGCCCATCGCCATGCTGATGTCGCTGGTGATAGCCTTTACCGTAACGCCCTGGGCCAGTTATCGTTTATTGAAAGCCGATTACGGCAAAGATCATGGCCCGGCTTTTGACTTAAAGGAAACTCGCGGCTTTAAAATCTATCAAATTACTTTGGCGCCGTTATTGTCCAGCAAATCGCGCGCTTTATGGTTTTTGTTGGCAGTATTTATTGTCTTTGTCGCTTCGGCGATGATGGCGGTTACTCGCATCGTGCCGTTAAAATTACTGCCGTTTGATAATAAAAATGAATTACAACTGATTATCGATATGCCCAAAGGTAGCTCGCTGGAATCCACCGATCAAGTTGCGGCAGCCTTGGGTCGCTATCTGGCAACAGTTAACGAAGTCAGCAGCTATCAAAGCTATGTCGGCAGCGCTTCACCGATGGATTTTAACGGCATGGTGCGCCATTATTATCTCAGGCAAGGCGCTAATCTGGGCGATATACGCATTGTGCTGGCAGATAAAACCCTGCGTCGGCAAAGTTCACACGATATTGCCTTGCGGATCAGACCGGAAATTGATCACATTGAAAAACAGTACGGCGCTAATATCAAGATAGTCGAAACCCCGCCGGGGCCGCCAGTGTTGTCAACTGTGGTTGCGGAAGTCTACGGCCCGCCGGAAGCCGGTTACAGCGATTTAATTCAGGTTGCCAATCGGGTTAGAGCCGATATGGAACAAACCAGCGGCGTTGTCGATGTCGATGATTTTGTCGAGGCCGAACAAGAGCAGCTGCATTTTTTAATTAACCATGACAAAGCCGGTTTGTTGGGTATTAGCAGCGCTCAGGTTGCTGACACGTTAAAGTTGGCGATTTCCGGGGAAAATGCCGGCTTGCTGCATATTGCTGAAGAACGCCAGCCACTGCGCATACAACTGCAATTACCTAGAGCGGTGCGTTCTTCCGAGCAGGATTTGTTAAGCCTGTCTGTTAGAACCGCTAAAGGAGAATTGGTGCGCTTAGGCGAAATCGGCCATTTCAACCATGAGCATAATCAACAAGCCATTTACCATAAAAATCTGCAACGGGTGGCCTATGTGACGGCAGAAATGGCCGGCCGTAGCCCGGTGGAAGCTATTTTGGATTTGTTTTCCGCTTTTAAGCGGCAACCGCTGCCTGATGGTTATAAAGCCGAGATGGCCGGTGAGGGCGAATGGAAAATTACTGTGGATGTTTTTCGCGATCTAGGGCTGGCGTTTGCGGCGGCTATGGTGATGATTTATATTCTGCTGGTGGGGCAAACCGGTTCATTGAGCGTACCGTTAATCATGATGATTGCAATACCACTCACGGTAATAGGCATTATGCCTGGATTCTGGTTTATTAATCTGTTTACCTCGCCGGTGGCGGGTTACCCCACACCGATTTATTTTACCGCCACGGCGATGATAGGGATGATAGCGTTGGCGGGGATTGTGGTGCGTAATTCAATTATCCTGATTGACTTTATCGAAAACATTTATCGCAGCAATGCCGAAATCACTTTGGCGGATGCAATTATCGAAGCAGGGGCAACCCGGTTGAATCCTATCTTTTTAACTGCAGCCTCAGCGGTATTGGGTTCTATGATGATAGTGCTTGATCCCATTTTTTCCGGTCTGGCCTGGAGTTTTATCTTCGGCATTATCGCTTCCACGCTGTTCTCGCTGGTGGTGATACCGGTGGTGTATTTTTTGATTAACCGGAATATGGTTAAACAGGTGGGTATAGAGGAATAATGTTGGTGGCGCGGTGATAGGATGTGCCGATTAGCGTGAGCAGTAAGCGCGACAGATGTGCTTCACGCTGTTCGGTACATCCTATAGCAAATTGTTTTAATTTTATAGGATGTTAAGCATCTTATTTTTTGCCGATGACGCCTTTTAGCGTGTTAATCAGCTTGCCGACAGCATTTAGCAGCGCCGATTCATGATCGCCGTGCGGCTCAATTTCACCAAACGGTTCGCCGCTTTTTTGGGTATACATGTAAATAAAATAACCCAGCGGTACAAAGGCAACGCCGGCAATGATTAGCATAAAGACTGCAAGTTCGATAACTCCGCCCATTTTTACCTCCTCAATTAATTGTTTTTTTATTATGGCGTTAGCCGTGCTGACTATAACCCTATAAGTTATGAGGAACAAGCAATATCATTTAAGAGTTAGGTGAAAGAGCGATTTTACTGGGCAGTGTTGATAAACAACTTTGACAACAAGGATGGTTACCCAAAAACAGCGTCCAGTGTAGCGGCGGAAATTGCGTTAATTAACCATTGCTGCAGTTGTTCTTCGCCGGCGTGTTTTAGCTTGTCTAATGTGGCATCGGGTAAGTCGCCAAAACGGTGCTTAAGCATCACACTTAGCATTTCGGTTTTGCCTTGCGCGACACCTTCCGCTTTGCCTTCATTATAGCCATCACCAAAAGAGGACTCAAACATGCTGGCCTGATAATGCAGGTCGTCCTTGTAATGCTGGTAGGCTTTTTGTTCATCTTCAGGAAGCTTCATAATGCTCAGTTTTTCTTGCGCTTCCTTTAAGCCCTTTGCGGTAAAGGATTCTTTGATTTCTTCATTTTTTAAAAAGTATATCCATTCATCCAAAGTGTCTTTGGCAATGTCATTAAAGCGGTTAATCTTAATCAGATAATATTCTGGATACAGCGATTCCACGCTGTCTTTTTTGAACAGTTGCTTTTGTTTTTCGTTCAGCTCAAGGAGATCATGGTTATGCAAACCGATAAAGCGCGTGGTGCCTTTGTATATGTAATCACTGCTGCAGCCCAAATCAAAATAAAGAATGTTGACTGAGATGACTTTGGTGATGCTCGCATAAGATTTGTTTTCTTCTAAATGCTCTACGGCTGTTTTTGATACGCCATAAAATATGCGCTGCAAATAGTCGTACTCCCGGTCATATTGAATTTCTATGATAATGACTTCTTGTTTTTGGTTGCGTACCTTGAGGTCAACACGGTTAAATTTGTTGCTTTCACTTTCCAGCACATCCAGGATGGTGATGTCTTCTTTCAGCAGTTCGGCCAAGAAACCTTCCAGTATGCCGAAGTTGGCTTTACTGCGCAGCAGGCGTTTGATGGCCCAGTCAAAGGTGATTAGCTTTCTGTTTTTGTTCATCAATAGACTCATTTGAATTTTGCGTGGGCTTGCAACGGGATCATAGCAGCCATTGATTTTTCGTCACTATTCTGCGTAAATAGACAAACTGCATAGGATGTGCCGACGTAAGAGGCGCAGCAATTGCGATAGATGCGCTTCACGCTGCTGCGCACATCCTATAACACCTTGTTTAAATTTTAATCCCGCAATAATTCGTTAATGCCGGTTTTGCTGCGGGTTTTTTCATCCACCTGTTTGATGATCACCGCGCAATACAGGCTGTGGCTACCGTCTTTGGCGGGCAGGTTGCCGGACACTACCACGGAGCCGGCTGGGATGCGGCCATAGCTGGTTTCACCGGTCATCCGGTTAAAAATTTTAGTGCTTTGGCCAATATAGACGCCCATTGAGATAACGCAGTTGTCTTCTACAATGACACCTTCCACGATTTCGGAACGTGCGCCGATAAAGCAATTATCGCCGATAATGGTAGGGTTGGCTTGCAAAGGCTCCAGAACGCCGCCGATACCAACGCCGCCGGACAAATGCACGTTTTTACCGATTTGTGCACAGGAACCCACGGTTACCCAAGTGTCAACCATGGTGCCGCTATCGACGTAAGCGCCGATATTGACATAAGAGGGCATTAAAATTGCGCCTGGGGCGACATAGGCACCGTAACGGGCAACAGCATTGGGTACCACTCGCACACCAGATCTGGCAAAGTCTTCTTCACTGTATTGACCATATTTGGTGGGTACTTTGTCATAAAAACGGATGTCACCGCTTTCTATTACTCGGTTTTCATTGATGCGGAACGACAGCAGAACGGCTTTTTTTAGCCATTGATTGGTCACCCAGTCGCCGTTAATTTTTTCGGCAACTCTGGCTGCGCCTTTATCCAATAAGTTGATGGCTTCGTTTACCGCTTCGCGGACTTCTGCGGAAACATTATGTGGGCTGATGGAGCCGCGGTTTTCAAAGGCTTCGTTAACGATGGTTTCTAAATTTGACATGGATGCTCTACTGTTAAAGAGTTGAGGAAAAGTTTGATGCGTTGTGCTGCTTCCACGCATTCGGCTAGCGGCGCTACCAAGGCAATACGCACATGATTAGCGCCGGGATTACTGTCTGCGCTGATGCGCGATAGATAACTGCCCGGCAATACCGTGATATTTTGCTGGCTGAAGAGTTGTTGGGCAAAATCGGTGTCGGCAATCGGCGTTTTCAGCCAGATGTAAAAACTGGCCGGTGGCCTGTTAATCGGACAAACATCAGCCAATACTGCAATAAAAGCGTTGAATTTGTCACGGTATAACTGGCGGTTGTGGCTGACATGCGCTTCATCCTGCCAGGCGGCGATACTGGCGTGTTGTGTCGGCACCGGCATCGGGCAACCGTGGTAAGTGCGGTATTTAAAGTATTGTTTCAGCACCTCGGCATCGCCGGCGACAAAACCGGAACGCAAACCAGGCGCATTAGAGCGTTTTGATAGACTTTGGAACATCACGCAACGCCGATAGCTGGTATTGCCGGCATGATAAGCGCTTTGCAACAGGCCTTGCGGCGGCTGGTTTTCATCATCGTACAATTCAGTGTAACATTCGTCAGAAGCAATGATGAAATCGTATTGCTCGGCGAGCGCCAATACTTTTTCATGTGCAGCTTTATCCAGTACCGTACCGGTGGGATTGCCGGGCGAGCAGATAAACAGCAATTGGCAGCGCTGCCAAATGGCTGCCGGCACTGCATCAAAATCAGGCTGATAATCGTTTTCCGCCACAGTATTTAAATAATACGGTTCTGCTCCGGCTAATAGCGCCGCGCCTTCGTAAATCTGATAAAACGGATTGGGCATTACCACGATGGGCTTATCGGCAGGATCAATGACTGCCTGTACAAAGGAAAACAGTGCTTCCCGGGTGCCGTTAACCGGCAAAATTTGGCTTTCCGCATCAATGTCGGCAGCGGGAATGCTAAAGCGGCGGCTAAGCCACTCGGCAATGGCTAGGCGTAGTTCCGGCAGGCCCTTGGTAGTGGGGTATTGGGTTAAGCCGTGCAAATGCCGCAGCAAAGCTTCTTGAATGAAGTGCGGCGTGGGGTGCTTGGGTTCGCCTATCGATAACAGGATAGGGGGTTTGTCGGCAGGTGGACAGATGCCTTGCAGCAGCGCGGCCAGCTTTTCAAACGGATAGGGGTGCAGTTGTTGTAAATGCGGATTCATGGTTTGGTACAGCAAGGAATTAAGGTTGTTTCTATAATCCGGAGGATAGGTGCGCAGGAAAGACTGATTATCGCCATTCTAGCGTAACTAGCCTTGCGAGGCGACAGGCTTTTTCTCAGCGAATGATGCAGTGCTTGAACAGCCAAGGCTGCTTCGTGTTAAATTCAGCAAAAATTTCGACTTTAGGAGCCGCCATGACCCTTATTCGCCAGGACGATTTCATCGACAGTATTAGCGATGCTTTGCAATATATCTCTTATTATCACCCGCTGGATTTTATTCAGGCCTTAAACGCGGCTTACCAAAAGGAACAAAGTCCGGCTGCCAAGGATGCGATGGCGCAAATTTTGATTAACTCCAGGATGTGCGCCGAAGGAAGGCGGCCAATTTGTCAGGATACTGGTATTGTCACGGTTTTTTTAAAAATCGGCATGGATCTGCGCTGGGATGCCAAGCTGAGTGTCAGCGATATGGTGAATGCAGGGGTGCGCCGTGCTTATCTGCATCCTGATAATCTGTTGCGGGCTTCAATTCTGTCCGATCCGGCCGGTAAGCGCATTAATACCAAAGACAATACCCCGGCGGTGATTCATATGGAAGTGGTCAGCGGTGACAAACTGGAGGTGGAAGTAGCCGCCAAGGGCGGCGGTTCGGAAGCCAAGGCCAAATTTGTGATGTTAAACCCTGCCGACAGCATAGTGGATTGGGTGCTGAAAACTGTACCGAGTATGGGTGCCGGCTGGTGTCCGCCGGGGATTTTAGGCATAGGTATAGGCGGCACTGCCGAAAAAGCCATGATACTGGCCAAACAGGCTTGCATGGGTACTATCGATATTCAAGACTTACAAGCCAAAGGCCCGGCCAATGCTTTGGAGGCATTGCGTCTGGAGCTTTATGAAAAAGTCAACGCCTTAGGCATAGGTGCGCAAGGCTTGGGTGGTTTGACCACGGTACTGGATGTAAAAATTCTGGATTATCCCACCCATGCCGCCAATAAACCGGTGGCGCTGATCCCCAATTGCGCCGCCACTCGCCATGCGCATTTTGTGTTGGACGGTAGTGGCCCAGCATTGCTGACTCCGCCAAAATTGGCCGATTGGCCGGTGATTAGTCAGTCTGCCGGCAATGCCCGCCGCGTCAATCTAGATACCCTCAGTAAGCAGGATATTGCTTCTTGGCAAACGGGCGAAACTTTACTATTAAGCGGTACGCTGCTGACTGGGCGCGATGCCGCACATAAACGCATCGTCGATCTATTGGCAAACGGCGAAGCCTTGCCGGCAGGCGTCGATTTTACCGATAAGTTTATTTACTACGTCGGCCCGGTCGATCCGGTGAGTGATGAAGTGGTCGGCCCGGCCGGCCCCACCACCGCGACCCGCATGGATAGCTTTACCGAGACGGTATTGGCGCAAACCGGTTTGTTAGGGATGATAGGCAAAGCCGAACGCGGCCCGGCAGCCATAGCGGCCATCAAAAAGCATCAAGCTGTGTATCTGGTGGCAGTCGGCGGTGCCGCTTATCTGGTTTCCAAAGCCATCCGCCAGGCGCGGGTAGTCGCTTTTCCTGATTTGGGCATGGAGGCAATTCATGAATTTGTCGTGGAGGATATGCCGGTGACGGTGGCAGTAGATAGCCACGGCGAGTCTATCCACGAGACGGCGCCTAAACAGTGGCGGAATAGCCAGATAATTGAACAGCCTATGATTTTTGCTAGGATGGCGCATTAACGACCAGTGATAGTGGGTGTAAATCAACCGGCATCAGATCAGCCTATCCGTCAAAAAAGATTTGGTGGACTACTAGCAATTCCTGATGCAGTTGCAGTTGTGCTTTTTATGATTCACGCACTGCCAGACAAAAGTAGCTATAATGTCTTCTCTATGAATTTTGACGCCAGATCTCGCCAATGAAAACCATATCCGCAAAAGAAGCAAAAAACGCGTTTGGCACCTTTTTGGATTCTGCGCAACGTGAACCCATTATAATTACTAAACATGATCGCCCGGTTGGGATATTTTTTTCCATGCAGGATGTTGAAGCATTATTTCAGGTAACCGAGGGTCTGAAAAAAGAAATTCATGCCGGGATCATGTCTGGCATTGCTGATGCCGAGGCCGGTCGTGTAACTGAATCAGGACAGCAGCATATAGATAGTCTTAAGGCAAAGCTTAAATCACGGTTAGCCTTAAATGTTTGATGAAATTGCACAAAATTGTTTTTACTGAAACCGCTGATGAGTGCTTGCTAAACATTGCTTCTTACATTGCACTTGATAGCCCTGCTCGGGCCGAGACTTTCATTGAAGAACTCGTCGCGTCGTTAACTCAAACACTTTCCGTATTTCCGTTAGCCGGCAAGGTGTACGAAGAAATTCAAGTAAAAACAGAAGTGCGAAGCTTGCCTCATAAAAACTACATCAGTTTCTATAGGGTTAATGACGATGTAGTAGAGGTGCTGTTTATCTTCAATGCAGCGCAAAACATCAAAGATATACTGACATCTGTAGCGCCTGCTCTGGCCGGCTAAGCTGCTAGGGTGTCTTGCGCCTACAAAATCCACTTAAAAATATAAGAGGCTAATTATGATTGAATTACCAGCAGCCACAGAAAACCGCCTTATTCTTGCTGCCAATGCTGCCGGATTGACGCCGCTATCTTTTCTGGGTGCTTTGCTTGAGGAGTATTTACAGGATAAACACGACATTCAACAAGCAGAGCTTTCCCTGCTGGAGTCTGGTGAATTTAGCCACGATGAACTAAAAATCAAATATAGCGTATAAAATTTTCTACAAACCGTTTGCAGAAAAAGCACTTGCCAAACTCTTCACCGACCAACAACGTCGCCTGTTGTATGCCATACACAAACTTTCGGAAAATCCTCGCCCAGTTGGTGTTAAAAAACTACAATCTTAAACTTGCTGCAGTCCTTTTTTATGTCCGATAAAAAAGTATCAATCTCCGAAGCGTTTAAAAACGCACAAAGCGAGTCCGATTTAACGACAAGCCGCGACATTGATGGTTTACGGAATGAAATGAATGTACGCTTTGAACGTATTGATGGCGAATTAAAGTTCAACCGATGGATGCTTGGTGCGCTATTGGCGGGCGTAATCTCGTTAGTGCTTAAGGCTTATTTTTAACTAGCCGAGATAACTCATCAATGCTGTCGCTTGCAACTATTCAAGGCAAAAAGTTCTGTTAATGTGCCAGAGCTTTGTCAGCAAATACCTATTCAATACGGCTTACATCCAGCACATTATCCAACCATTGTTCAATCTCTGTCTCTGATTCCGTAGTAATACGCGCCAACCGGTTTGCTTGGCAAGGCCGAACGTGGCCCGGCGGCCATCCTGGCTATCAAAAAGCATCAAGCTGTGTATCTGGTAGAGTATCGGGTTTCCAAAGCCATTGGTCAAGCGCGGGTAGTCGCTTTCCCTGATTTGGGGATGGAAGGGCGGGTTAGTTGCGCGTGATAGCTTAAAATTCATGCGCAAAAAGCAGCGCAACGACCCGACTAGCCTTTACGCAGTTGACGTCCATTTCCGATGAGTTTGTCACCAACGTTTAGGCTTGGCGGGTTACGATGTGTGCAGCGAGTTTATACCAAAAACAGGGTATTGGCACACATCTAACCCGCCCTACGCACTATTGCCAAATAAACTCAATAAACCTGCTTACCCACAAACCCCTTAAAAATTGTAATAAACACAATTTTTAAATCCAGCCACAACGACCATTGCCGTAAATACTCCAGATCGTGGTGGACGCGGGCTTCCATTTTATCTATGGTATCGGTTTCGCCGCGGCAGCCGTTGATTTGCGCCATGCCGGTGATGCCCGGCCTGACTTTATGGCGCAGCATATAGCCCTGTATCTGCTTGCGGTAATACTCGTTATGGGCAATAGCGTGTGGGCGTGGGCCGACTACCGACATGGTGCCTTGCACCACATTTAAAAATTGCGGTAATTCATCCAGCGAGGTTCGGCGCAAAAATGCCCCCAGCGGAGTTACCCGGCTGTCGTTAGCGGTTGCTTGTTTGATGGTGTCGCCGTTTTCACAGACCGACATTGATCTAAACTTCCACACTTCAATTTGCTCGCCTTTAATGCCATAGCGTTTCTGTTTGAAGATGACGGGGCCGGGCGAAGTCAGTTTAACGGCAATGGCGATAAGCAACATAGGAATGGCGATTATGGGTATGATCACCGCGCAGAGCAGTAAGTCTTCAACCCGCTTGGTGGCGCCTTCCAGGGCGTTGAAAGGGGTGTCGAAAACGCTCACGACCGGGATGCCCTGGACATTGCTCCATTTAGACTGTATCAGATTAAAGATAAAAAAGTCCGGCACGATGTTAACGGAAACGGTGCTGTCCGCCAGGTCATGAATAATCTGGCTGATTCGGGTTTCAGCGCGCAACGGTAACGTAATGTAAATATGGTCGATATTACCGTTTTGCGCTTCAATCAATAAATCTTTAAAACCGCCGACAATGGGTTTGGCTCTTTCGTCGAGGCGGTCATCCTGATAGATTTGGCGGTCATCAAAAAAGCCGACAAATTTATAGCCCAGCCAAGGCATTTCCGACAACGCGACTTTTAGCCTTTGTCCAAGGCTGTTGGCGCCCAGGATGGCGTAGTTGCGGGTGTTTAAACCATGCATTCTAACGAAAGACAGGATAGCCCGGCGGGTGGTGTGGATCAGAATAATCGATAGCGGGGCCAGTGGCAGCCACAGTTCTATCACTTCTTTTGAGTAATCGAAACTCGATTTGGAGATAAATAGGCCGCTGGCGATCAACACAAAAGTCGCCAGCCATGACAACAAAATCCGTACCGATTCATCAAACATCGGTGCGCCGCGCCAGCCTTGATATATTTCCTGATTTTCTGCAAACAGGCTGAATAACACGATGCTGATTAGGCAGAGCAACATGTATTCCGGGCTCAGTGGAGTTTGGTATATATGCAGTGATACAGATAATGCGAAAAAAATTAAAATGTCATCTACAGCGCGGGCCAGCCCTTGCAAATGCGAATGCAAGGGTCGGATAAGTCCTTTTGATCGTGTCTGGTTCATAACTCAATATTCCTTGTGCATTGAATGGTCATCAAGCAGTTTCAACATAAAAACAGCAAAGATGCTGCAAATTTAGGCTAGGGTGGTGATTAGGCCGATAAAGCCGGCAATGAAATACACGATGGTCTTTGTCCTAAGCCCACTGTACCAAAATTTGATGGGCGATGAGTATAACTACTTGTTGTGATTTGATAAAGTGCAGTTTTTGTAAGACAAATCGTTAAAGTATAAACTGCAAGCTGCTATATTATAGTATGCATTAATCGTTAAGTCGGCACAATTCCTCGGCCCTGTTTTAAAGCTTGGAGATTTGCTCGAGCATAATTTGCTGTGTTACCGTTATAATTTTATGGCAACTGCGGCTTTTAAAACGATTGCTTAATTGCAAAAATAAACGATGTTATTTTGATGGTTAACATCATGGTTTTATTGGGATTAGGCTTGACAAAAATTGTAACTATTCAGCATAAATAGATAAGCTGCATAGGATGTGCCTAGAAAAGGAGGCGCAGCAATCACGAAAGATGCGCTGCACACTGTTCAGCACATCCTATAACATATTGGTTTGCATCAGGGGGCGGCGGCTCTATTTCCCTCAGAATCTTTAAATTTTAATCAGGAACTTCGGCATGACAACATCTGCATTTATCTCCACCAAGCCCATCCCTGTTCGGGAACGCCTGATTATGGCCTTGGATGTCTCCAGTATCAGCGAAGCGCAACAGCTGGTTGAGGAACTAGGAGATGCGGTCATTTTTTACAAGGTGGGGATGGAGTTATTTATGTCCGGCGATTATTTCGGATTTATCGAATGGCTGAAAGCCCGCCAGAAAAAAGTGTTTGTCGATCTTAAGTTTTTTGACATTCCAGCAACCGTAGGTAGGGCAATCAAGGCGTTGAGCAATAAAGGAGTGGATCTGGCAACCATACACGGTAATGACTCAATTATGGAAGCCGCTGCTCAGGCTAAAGGCAATTTAAAAGTGTTGGCGGTCACGGCCTTGACCAGTCTTGATCGTGGCGATCTGGATGATCTGGGTTTTCAATGTGATGTCAAGGAACTGGTGTTGTCTCGCGCTAAACGGGCACTGAAGATTGGCTGCGATGGCATAGTTTCTTCTGGTTTGGAAGTATCCATGATCCGTGAACAATTAGGGCAATCATTGTTGGTTATCACCCCAGGCATTAGGCCGGTGGATAACCGTGCAGATGACGACCAAAAACGCGCCGTCAGCGTGGAGCTGGCTTTTCAGAATGGTGCCGATTACATCGTTGTCGGTCGGCCTATTCGAGACGCGGAAAATCGTCAAGCGATGGCTGAAAAAATTCAGTCGCAAATTGCTGCGCAGTTTGCTGCGCAGTTTGCCTAATTGTGACAGCCATACGCAGATAAAATTTTATTCCCCGCTAAAAGTGGGCATAATGTGGCGTTTTAATCTATACACTTCGCCATTGTTGATGAAAAAAATGGAGAATATCTATCTAATAGGCTTGATGGGCGTGGGTAAAACCACCATCGGCAAGCAGCTTGCCAAAGCGCTGCAACGGCCTTTCTACGATAGCGATAAAGTCATTGAAGAAAGTACCGGGGTTGATATTCCTACCATTTTTTCTTACGAAGGTGAGGAAGGCTTTAGAGTCCGTGAACAATGCGTCATTCAGGAGTTAAGCGTTTTGCAAGGTATTGTCATGGCGACCGGCGGCGGGGCTGTGCTGAAGCCGGAAAATCGAGAAGTGCTGAAATGTAACGGTTTTGTCGTGTATTTGCATTGTTCTATCGATAAAATACTCTATAGAACTCGGCACGATACACAAAGACCGCTATTGCAGACAGCCAATCCCAAGCAACGTTTGCAAGCATTGTTTGCGCAACGCGATCCCTTATATCAAGAGTGCGCCGATTTTAAAATTGATTCCGGTGTCATGCCCGGCAAGACCGTGGTTAAAACCATTTTGCAGCAGTATCGCGCTGCTTTGGAAGAACATGAAAGAATTGCAAGTTAAATTAGACAACCATAGAAGCTATCCGATTTATATCGGTTCCGGTTTACTGACTGATAAACAATTGTTAAGCCGACACCTGCATTCGCGGCAAGTGCTGATAGTCAGTAACGAAACCATAGCCCCGCTTTATTTATCTAAGTTATTGGCGGCGCTGAGTGATTATCAGACGGAAACGGTTATTTTGCCGGATGGTGAGCAGTTTAAATCTTTGGTGTATCTGGAAAAAATCTTTGACCAGCTATTAGCAAAAAAATTTAGCCGCAACGCCTCTTTGATTGCCTTGGGTGGCGGCGTGATTGGCGATATGGGCGGTTTTGCCGCCGCTTGTTATCAGCGCGGCATTGCCTTTATCCAGATTCCGACCACCTTGCTGGCCCAGGTTGATTCATCTGTCGGTGGGAAAACCGGTGTCAATCACCCGTTAGGCAAAAACATGATAGGCGCATTTTATCAACCCTTATGCGTACTGGCAGATGCCGATGTGTTGGATACTTTGGACGATAGGCAATTATCGGCTGGATTGGCGGAAGTGATTAAATATGGTCTGATTCGGGATCTGGAGTTTTTGTTTTGGCTGGAAGCAAATATGCCGCACTTGTTGGGGCGCGACAAAGCGGCTTTGGCTTATGCGATTGAGCGTTCTTGTGCCAATAAAGCCGAAGTGGTTGCAGAAGATGAATTTGAATCCGGGGTGCGGGCTACGTTGAATTTAGGTCACACCTTTGGTCATGCTATTGAAACCGGGTGTGGCTATGGTCGTTATCTGCATGGAGAGGCTGTAGCGATAGGTACTTGTTTTGCCGCAGATTTATCCAGGCGGATTGGTTGGTTAAATGATAATGATGTCGCCAGAATAGTGGCGCTGTTTAAAACCGCCAATTTGCCGGTACAGCCGCCTGCCGAAATGACCACCGAACGTTATGTCGAATTGATGGGCGTGGACAAAAAAAATGTTGATGGCAAAATTCGGGTGATTTTGCTGGAGGCGGTCGGTAAAGCCTCTCTGCCAATCAATATTGATCTCACGCTGTTACAAGCAACGCTGAATCACTATGCTGAATAAGGACACTCTGACTTACAATTACCCAAAACGCATGGACGGCAATCCGGTGGAGCGTGCGTTGATTACCACAGAACGGTCGCAAAAGTTGGATTTGCTGATTCACTTGCTCAGCAATTTACAGCAGGCGCTGATTATTTGTGGGCCTAGCGGTATCGGTAAAACCACGTTATTACATACTTTGCAGGCAAGCTTGCAAAATCCCTGGGGTGTTTGCCTGCAGCAAGGTATCGCCAGTTTAAGTATTGAAACCATCCTGATTAATCTCAGTCGGTCGCTACAGATTAGCGACCCCAAATTCGGTGCCGATCTTGCCGCGCTTCGCCATTTCTGTCAAAAACAGCCAGTGCTGTTAATCATTGATGACGCACATGAACTGGAAGCAGGATTGATAGACGGTCTAGTGGAGTTTGCCGGTACTATGCCGGGCTTGCATCTGGTTTTTTCGATGACTTATGACGGCTTTCACACCAAATGCGCCACCGACAAAACTGTGGACGATTGCCATTTTATTGAATTGCCGCCATTGTCTTTGAAAGATTGCGCCGATTTTTTGCGGAATCTCTCGGTGCAACCCGGTGCCATGATGTCTTTTAATGAAATAAACGATAATCTGGTTGAAAAATTATACCGGGCTAGCCATGGGATCCCCGGCAAGATTTTGGCAGAAATTCCTAAATTTAATAAATCACAACGCCGTAAATTAGGCCGGCCTGTTTTATGGCTGAGCGTAGTGGTGATCAGTTTGGTTTTTGTCGGGGCTATGAAAGCTTTTGGGCCCACAGCGAGCAATGAAACAACAAAAATCAGTTTGCTGGAAACAGTCAATACTGCCAAGTCTAGTATTCCGCTTAGATCGCGTAATGTCGTAGCTATTCCTAATATACCAGGCGTTGAAGGCCAAGAATCCGGCAATAATGCGACGCCGGTAGGTAATTCTTCCACAGCATCAGCCGAAGCGGAAAATACCGGCAAAAGCACTGAGATGGCCGACAGCAGCAAATCATCGGTATTGGAAGCAAACGCAGAACAAATGCCTGTCGTTGCTGAGACAGCGGCCAGCCCTTCCGCCGATAATAAAGCGAGCGAGCGGGAAAATCAGACGGAAACCGTTGTTGTTCAGCCAAACATACTGCAGGACGATAAAAAACCGCCTGAGCTAAACCCCGAAAAAAATCTGGTGGAAATCGGCAATCAGAATTGGATCATGTCGCAACCGTCTGATAACTACACATTGCAAGTGATGAGTTCGACCGACAAAGAGGATGTTAATCGCGTTCTGAAAAAATATGCCAACTACCGCGAAAATCTTAAGTACTACACTCAGAGTAAAAATGATCAACAAAAATACGTGGTGATCTACGGTTCTTTCCCATCGCTTACCGATGCCAAAAAACGTAAAGCTGTCATGCCCATTGAATTTAACCGCAGCCTGGAAAAAAGATTTAAATATATCCAGTCCGAAAGCCGCCACTGAGCCATACTAAACCCCAAACGCATGTCTTATTTACAAAACGATTTATTCATTAGAGCCCTGTTAAAACAAACTGTTGAGCGCACACCTGCCTGGATGATGCGTCAAGCTGGACGCTATCTGCCGGAGTATCGGCAAGTACGCAGCAAAGCTGGCAGCTTTATGCAGTTGTGCACCAATCCTGAACTGGCTTGCGAAGTAACTTTGCAGCCGCTGGATAGATTTGCTTTCGATGCGGCGATTTTATTTTCCGACATACTCACTATTCCTGATGCCATGGGCTTGGGCTTATCATTTGCCGAAGGCGAAGGTCCGCAATTTGAGCATCCGGTCAGGACTGCCGACGATGTTAAAAAGCTGCCGATTCCCGATCCAGAGATTGAGTTACGTTATGTGATGGATGCCGTGCGACTGATTAAAAGCAATCTGCAAGGCAGGGTGCCGTTAATTGGTTTTTCTGGTAGCCCCTGGACATTGGCGACTTATATGGTGGAAGGCAAGAGTAGTAAAAACTTCCAAAAAGTCAAAGGCATGATGTTTGAACAACCGCAGACAACGCATCAGATGCTGGACAAGCTGGCGCAAGCGGTGGCTGCTTATCTGAATGCGCAAATTGCGGCGGGCGCCGACGTGGTCATGGTGTTTGATACTTGGGGCGGCATGTTGAGCCATGACGATTATTTGGAGTTTTCGTTACGCTATGCTCGGCAAGTCAGGCAGTTGTTGAACACTCAGCGCGATGGGCGGCAAATTCCGACCATTTTGTTCACTAAAGGCGGCGGTTTGTGGTTGGAGGCGATGGCTGATAGCGGCTACGATGCGCTAGGCCTAGACTGGCAAACCGATATTGGCGCTGCCAGAGTTAGGGTAGGCGATAAAGTGGCTTTGCAAGGTAATATGGACCCCATCACGTTGTATGCGCCACCAGAAGTGATTCGCGAAAAAGTAGGCAAAGTTTTGCACGGCTATGGTCACGGTAGCGGGCACGTATTTAATCTGGGCCACGGCATTTTGCCGGATATTAACCCCGAACATGTCAAAGCCATGGTGGATGCAGTTAGAGAATTAAGTCCGCAGTATCATTCTTAGGCTGCGTATCGCAGGCGGTGGAAACATTCTATCGCCTTGACAGAAAATACGTTAGCTTCCTAAGCGGATAAAGCGCTTTCCAAATTAGTCTGCAATACTTCCAAAAATGCCTCGGTGTTTAAATAATGGGATTCGGTTAACTGATCGCCATGAATACACAATGCCAGGTCTTTAGTCATTTGTCCGGCTTCTACCGTATCGACACAGACTTTTTCCACGGTTTCGCAGAAACGGATTAATTCGGCATTGCCGTCCAATTTACCGCGAAACGACAAGCCGCGCGTCCAGGCAAAAATAGAGGCTATCGGGTTGGTTGAGGTCGGTTTGCCTTGCTGATGCAAACGATAGTGACGGGTAACCGTGCCATGCGCGGCTTCTGCTTCCATGGTTTTGCCGTCTGGCGTTATCAGTGTAGAAGTCATCAAACCTAGCGAACCGAAACCTTGTGCCACCACATCGGACTGCACATCGCCATCGTAATTTTTGCAGGCCCAAACAAACGCGCCATGCCATTTCAATGCCGAAGCCACCATGTCGTCAATTAACTTATGCTCGTAATGTATGCTTTTTTCGGCAAAGCTGTTCCGGAACTCTTGCTGATAAACGGCGGCAAAAATGTCTTTAAAGCGGCCATCGTATTGTTTGAGAATGGTGTTTTTGGTGGATAAATACAGCGGCCAGCCCCTATCCAGTGCCACATTAAAACAGCTGCGGGCGAAACCGGTAATTGATTCGTCGGTGTTAAACATGGCCAGCGCCACGCCATCGCCGTCAAAATGATGAACTTCATAGGCTAGTTCATCGCTGCCATCGTCTGGCGTAAAACTGATACGCAGCTTGCCTTTGCCTTTAGTCACAAAATCGGTGGCTCTATATTGATCGCCATAGGCATGTCTGCCGATGCAAATCGGTTGCGTCCAGTTGGGCACTAGTCGCGGCACATTTTTGCAAACAATAGGCTCACGAAATACGGTGCCGTCCAGAATGTTGCGGATGGTGCCATTGGGTGATTTATACATTTTTTTCAGGCCGAATTCACGCACTCTGGCTTCATCAGGGGTGATGGTGGCGCATTTGATGCCGACGCCGTGCTTTTTTATTGCCTGAGCAGCGGCGATGGTGACTTGATCGTCGCTGTTATCGCGCTGAAAAATACTTAGATCATAATATTCAATCGGCAAGTCCAAATACGGCAAAATCAATTTTTCTTTTATGAAATGCCAGATAATTCGAGTCATTTCATCGCCGTCTAGTTCAACTATCGGGTTTTTGATGACTATTTTGCGCATAAGTGTCTCCAGAGGCAGGGGGGGATTGCATTTTACTGTGCAACCCGAGGTGTTAAATAGGATGTGCTGAACAGCGTGAAGCGCATCTTTCGCGTATGCAGTTTATCTATTGATGCTGAATAGTTACGGTTGGGATAGATAGCCATTGCTGTTTTTCTCTACCCACCGCGTTTGCCCAGATACCAAGGTTTCTTTTTTCCAGAATGGCGCACTACTTTTTAAGGTTTCCATGATAAAGCGGCAGGCATCAAAGGCATCGCCGCGATGGGCGGCCCAGGCTGCCGTCAGCACCAGCGTGTCATCAGGCAATACCTCGCCGATGCGGTGAATGATCAGCTGATCCAGTAGCGGCCATTGTTGCCCGGCTTGCTCGGCTATTTGTTGTAGCTGTTTTTCCGTCATCCCCGGGTAGTGTTCCAAATACATGCTTGCAATCGGGTCGCCTTGGTTAAAATCGCGCATGACGCCAACAAAAACGCTGATTGCGCCATATTTGCCTTTAAGCGCAGCAGATTGCTGTTGATAAGCGTCAAGCGCCTGCCAAGGGTTAAAAGCCGTTTCTAATAGCATTACAGTCATGTCAGCCTCCTGTCACCGGTGGAAAAAATGCCAGCTCATCACCATCCGATACTGTGGCGTCCAGATTGACATATTCCATATTAACGGCGGCCAGCAAGGTTTCTGGAAGCATCACTTCAGGATGCAAGTGTTGCCAGATAGTTCTGACACTTAAGGGGGTTTCAATTTGCAGCTCATCTTCAGAACGGCCGACAGTTTCTTTTAAATTGGCAAAATAGCGGACTTTAATCGACATGTTTTTTGATCCGGTAATAGAATGGTCGGTTTTAAAAACCGTCCGATTCAGTTATGCAAAACTCAGCACTAACCCATTTTAACGCTGCCGGCGAAGCCCATATGGTAGATGTCGGCGATAAACCGGTGACTCAGCGCGTTGCTGTCTGCGAAGGCTATATCAACATGCAGACAGAGACATTAGCGCTCATTATGGCAGGAACCCACCAGAAAGGCGATGTGTTAGGGATAGCGCGTATCGCCGGCATTATGGCCAGTAAAAAAACCGCCGAGCTGATTCCCTTGTGTCATCCCTTGCCCATTACTCATGTCGATATTCAGCTTGAACCGCAGCTTGAATTACAACGTGTGCGCTGTCAGGTTAGCGTTAAAACAAATGGTTTAACTGGCGTGGAAATGGAAGCCTTATTAGCCACACAAATTGCTTTGCTGACTATTTATGATATGTGTAAGGCTGTCGATCGCGGTATGAGCATAGATGCAGTGCGCTTGCTGGAAAAGCGTGGTGGTAAATCCGGCGATTGGTTGAGATCGGCATTGGTCTGACAATAATAGAAATACGGGTCTATTGTTTCCCATTAAGAAATAAATCATCCACTAAAAGCCTAATTGTGTATTTTTTTTAAAGTATTATAGTGAAGCCGTACTTAAAAATTGACTTGTTAGTCAAGGTGGGCGAAATGACCGAAACAAACAACATGTTCAGAATTGTGACTGGACTACTCTTTACTGCCGGTGTAATTGATTTTATGTCTGGCGAGTTTATTTTTTCAACCATGTTATTCGGTTTGGCTTCATTAGGGTTTATCGGCAAATAGGCATGGCGAACCAGAGAGGCCATGAAGTTATTCATGGCCTCTGTCAGCACAACGATTAAGCAACTTAACTACCAAATTATTTTTTATTTCAAACAATCTTTAGTTTGCGGGATGTATGAAAAAACACCCCGTAGGCTTTGCGCTTGGCCGGCATAAGCTGCCGAGACGCGGCACACGCCGCAACAATTTAGTATCGAAAATATGCCGGTTGCAAAGAAAACCAACAAATCTCTTGCCGAACTTCTGTATAATCAATTCCGAGTTGGCCGAACAGTCGCCGTTTTATGTAAATAAAAGGGAGGAAAGTCCGGGCTCCATAGGGCAGGGCGCCAGGTAACGCCTGGGAGGCGCGAGCCTACGGAAAGTGCCGCAGAAAATATACCGCCTGATTCTTCGGAATTCGGTAAGGGTGAAATGGTGCGGTAAGAGCGCACCGCGCATCTGGTAACAGATGTGGCAGGGAAAACCCCGCCCGGAGCAAGATCAAATAGAGGAGCATACGCGTGGCCCGCGCGGCTCCTGGGTAGATTGCTTGAGCGATAGGGTAACCTATCGCCTAGATGAATGGCTGTTCTCGACAGAACCCGGCTTACAGGCCAACTCCTTCTTATTTTGCAATTCGCAAATCGACTCCAGATGATTTTGAAAACCGACGAATTTTACAGCAAAGCCGACGAGCTGATTGCCGCCGGGCGATTTATCGACAGTAAAGGCTGGGTGCCGGCCACCAGCGGCAATTTTTCAGCCCGCTTGAGCGATGGAAATATCGCTATTACCGTCTCCGGTCGGCATAAAGGCTGTTTGCAACGTGACGACATTATGTTAATCGATAGCGGGGGGCAATCGCTGGATGGTAAAAAACCATCGGCAGAGACCTTGTTGCACACTGCTTTATACCAGCGTTATCCTGCTGTGCATTCGGTGTTGCATCCTCATTCCATTAACGCTACGCTCACCGCCCGTCTGTTCCAAAACCAGATTGTGCTGGAAAATTACGAATTGCTGAAAGCTTTGGCAGGTATTGACAGCCATGAAACGCGTATTACCATTCCTATTTTTGCCAATGACCAGAATATTCCGCGTCTTGCTGCCGTGGTGGATGATTATCTGAATCAGCATGGGGAAATTTATGCCTATATCATCGGCGGACACGGTTTTTATACCTGGGGCGCGTCGGTAACCGAAACCCTGCGCCATTTGGAAGCGCTGGAATTTTTATTCGATTGCGAAATACGATTACATGGGAGCAAACCATTATGAGCGCATTGACCATTTATTCAGCAGATCAAACTCAGCCCGCCGTTACTGCTTTGGATTTTGCCGACATCGCCGCACAATTAGCGCCGCTAGGGGTAAAGTTTGAGCGCTGGGATGCCGAATTTCAATTTGTCGCCGATGCTGAGCCGCAAACTGTGTTGGATGCCTATCGTGGCTCTATCGACAAACTTAAGCAGCAATATGGTTTTCAGTCGGTTGATGTCATCAGCCTCAAAGCTGATCATCCAAATAAAGATCAGTTACGGCAGAAATTCCTATCCGAACACACTCATAGCGATTTTGAAGTTAGGTTTTTTGTTGAAGGCCGTGGTTTGTTTTATCTACATGTACAAGATAAGGTCTATGCCGTGTTGTGCGAGCAGGGCGATTTAATCAGTGTGCCGGCAGATACCACGCATTGGTTTGATATGGGGGAAGCCCCCGATTTTAAATGTATTCGCCTGTTTACTACTGAAGACGGCTGGGTGGCGGAATTTACCGGCAATCCTATTTCAGAACGTTTCCCGACGCTGGATCAATATCTGGCGGCATTATGATTAAAGCTATTGTTACCGACATTGAGGGAACCACTTCCTCTCTGTCTTTTGTTAAGGATGTTTTGTTTCCTTATGCGCGTCAGCATTTACCTGATTTTGTTCGTCGGCATCAGGCTGATGGCGAAATCGCCGCGCTGTTGGAGGCTGCCCGCCGCGAAGCCGGCGCAGAGCTGGATATTGAACAATTAATTGCTCAGTTTATAGACTGGATAGACCGGGATCAAAAAATCACGCCGCTCAAATCATTACAGGGTTTGATTTGGCAAGCCGGTTATCTGCAAGGCGATTTTACCGGGCATATCTATGAAGATGCTGCGCGTGGCTTAAAGGCCTTAAAAGATAGCGGTTATGCTTTGTATGTTTATTCGTCAGGCTCAGTACAGGCACAAAAGCTGTTGTTTGGGCATAGTGCCTATGGCGATTTAACGCCGCTATTTTCTGGATATTTCGATACCCATATCGGTGGTAAAAAAGACGTTGCTTCTTATCAGCGAATTGCCGAACAAATAAGCTTGAAGCCTTGTGAAATCTTATTTTTATCGGATATCAAGGAAGAATTGGACGCTGCCCGGCAGGCCGGATTTGAGACCTATTGGTTGGTTAGGGAGCAAGCGGTCAATGTTGCAGCCGAGCATCGGCAAATCATCAACTTTGATGCCATTCAGCTCTGATCTTTTTCTGTTATAGATGAAACTAGCCATTCTTTCTCGAGATAGTACCCTATATTCCAGCATTCGACTGGTAGAAGCCGCCACTGTGCGGGGGCATGAAGTTAGGGTATTGGACCCTACGCATTGTTATATGAATATCACCTCCATGAAGCCCTCCATTCATTATCAGGGTGAGAACTTGTTAGGCTTCGACGCGGTGATTCCGCGGATTGGCGCCTCAGTTACTTTTTATGGAACAGCGGTATTACGGCAATTTGAGGTAATGAATACCTTTGCCCTCAATAATTCCGCCGCTATCAGTCGTTCCCGCGATAAACTGGCATCCAGCCAGTTACTGGCCAGGAAAGGGATTGATTTACCCATTACCGCTTTTGCGCATAATCCAGATAGCATAGAAGATTTGATCGCCGAGGTGGGCGGGGCGCCGCTGGTAATCAAGTTGGTTGAAGGTTCGCAGGGTATAGGCGTAGTGTTGGCTGAAACGCATAATGCCGCGCACAGCGTGATTCAAGCCTTTATGGGCTTAAATGCCAATATTATGGTGCAGGAATTTATTCAGGAAGCCAATAGTAGCGACATCCGTTGTTTTGTGATTGGTGATAAAGTGGTCGCGGCCATGAAGCGGCAAGGCCGGGAAGGCGAGTTTCGCTCTAATCTACATCGTGGTGGTGTCGGTTCGCCGGTACGGCTCAGTCCTCAAGAGCGCTCAACGGCGGTTCGCGCGGCTAAGATTATGGGGCTGGATGTTTGTGGCGTTGATTTATTGCGCTCAAACCGTGGGCCGCTGGTGATGGAAGTCAATTCCTCGCCGGGACTGGAAGGCATAGAAAAAACCTGTGAAAAGGATATTGCCGGGCTGATGATCGAATATATTGAAAAAAATGTCGCGAAGAATAAATAACTGATTTGTTAAATTAATAGATTCTGATAGCCTATTCCAAGCTTCCCTGTTGCATTGATAAAATTATCGGATATATATGATGTTTTCACGATTCCGCAGACTCATACATCTTAAAAATTTGCTATTGGCGTTTGCTTTAACGACACCGCTGGTCAGTCAGGCCACAATAGTTGAAATGCAGACTAATATGGGTAATATCGATATTCAATTATTCGATAACTTAGCGCCTAAAACGGTAGAAAATTTTTTATCGTATGTAAATAGCGGTGCGTACAATAATTCTTTTTTTCACCGCAGCATTCCTGGGTTTATTATTCAAGGCGGCGGCTATACCTGGACGGCCGCCAGTGGTGCCAGCATGATTACCCAAGGCGCGGCTGTGGTTAATGAGTTTGCTGAATCCAATTTGCCGGGCACCATCGCTATGGCTAAATTAGGCAGCAGTCCAAACAGTGCGACCGATGAGTGGTTTTTTAATTTGGTGGATAACTCGTCTAACCTGGATAATCAGAACGGTGGTTTTACCGTATTTGGTCAAGTAATAGGCAACGGTATGAGCGTGGTCAATGCTATTGCGGCATTAACCGTGGTGGATGCTTGCAGCGCTAGTTATCCTTCCTGCCCGTTTACTAATTTACCTTACAACACTACCAGCAATTTACTGGCTATGGTTAATCAGGTAGTTGTGCTAAAGACGCAAATACTTGCCGATGAGGTTTATGTACCGCTGACTACCGCAACAACTAATTTTACGCCGCCATCAACAGGTGTTTTAAATGGTGTTAGCGTCACCAATACCCAGGCTAATGCGGTGACAGTTACCTTAGTAAAAAACAGCAGCACCGTATTGGTGGTAACTGTGCAGGCCAACAGCACACTGACTATTCCATTACCATCAGGTTTGGCATTTACCAGTTCAGATATTTTGCATGTCGATTTGCCCACCAGCACCAGTTACGCCGATAGCCCGCTTTATCTGCGGTTTGATACGCGATAACATGCATCATTCAGCATGCAAACTCAGATGTTATAAGATGTGCACAGCAGCGTGAAGCGCATCTTTCGCGATTGATGCGCCCCGTAACTTATACAGTTTATCCATAACTACTTAGTTGGTTCCAACCACGTCCTGATAATCTATTGTTAGATGAACGTTGGGCTGCTTGCTGGTCGTGGTCAGCTCAACTAACAGATCATCAACTACATTGCTTGAAGTTCGTACAAACGGCAACCCGGCTTGCAATGGAATAACCGTAGTACTGTTAGCAGCAACGACTACGATGCTCTCTAAAACTGGCGAGCTTGCTGCAGTTGTTGAGGTGGTTTTAGCGTTTTTGCCGGTTCCGGTCGTTGTCGTTGTGGTGGTGTCAGTGACTTTGAAAAAACTGACAGTCACCGGTGCAGTGGTGTCCGAGTTGGTGATGACCAAGCCATGTACAACTCTTTCTGAGCCAGGCAGTAGTGCTGTATTGGCCGCGCCTAGATTAACCGCTTCTGCGGTGCCGGCGGTGCTTATGTTGAAAAAGTATTCATTCGCCAGTGCTTGTCCGCAAATACTGGTACTGAGCATGAATACCGCTAGACTGGTTTTTAGATTATGCATAACAACTCTTGAGTTTTAAAAAGGGTAACGTTTAACATTCTATCAAATGCATTGAACCGGCGTAAGGCCATTGCCGGTAAATGCTAACCGCTGTTGATTTTAGCTTAAAACCACAAGCGCAACAGCAAAGCCGCAAAAATGCCCGCCACCACATCATCCAGCATAATCCCGAAACCTCCCTCTACATGCTGATCCAGCCATTTGATAGGCCAGGGCTTAACAATGTCGAAAAACCTGAAGGCCACAAAGCCGGCCACTAGACTTTGCCAGGAAAAAGGCAGCCAGCATAGGGTAATCAAAAATCCGGCAATTTCATCCCAGACAATACCGCCAAAGTCGTGACTCTGCAGTTTTTTAGCGGCCTGATCGCACAGGTAAATGCCTAAGACGATGCTTAACAAAGTGGCAAGCAGGTAAAGCCATTGATTGCCCTGGATTAAGGCCAGATAAAGCGGAATGGCCGCAACGGTGCCCAAGGTGCCGGGCATATATTTTGATAAGCCGGAACCGAAACCAAAGGCCAGAAATAGAATGGGATCTTTGATGATTTGTCCGGCGCTTAACTGTGCAGCACCATAATGATCTCTAAGAAAAATGCTCAAAACCTTTGACCTCCAAAATCTGCAAATGTCCGGCACGGTTAATGCGTAGGCCGGGTTCGGCTTCAATCACGCCGATGTAATGACAATCGGCGGGAAGTGGCTGCTGTAATGATGGGGCAACCGTAAAACAGAGCTCGTAATCATCGCCTGCGGTCAACGGCATTAGCCAGTCGCCGGTTTGTTGCACATAAGCCTGAACTTCGGCAGACAAAGGTAGGTCGGCCCATTGTAAACGGGCGCCCACCCCGCTCTTGTCCAGAATATGGCCTAAATCGGCGGCTAGGCCGTCGGAAATATCGATACAGGCGCTGGCGATGCCTCTTAGCGCCAGTCCTTGGCTGATACGCGGCTGGGGTTGGTTGAAGCGGGCGAGTGGGGCTAACGGATTGTCGCAAGCCCAGCCTTGTTTGATTTTAAGGCCTAAACCGGCGTCGCCGATTTGACCGCTGACATAGATTAAATCGCCAGCCTTGGCAGTGGAGCGCAGCAGTGCAGCACCTACAGGGATGATGCCCATGGCTTGCACGGTCAAAGTCAAGGGGCCGGCGGTAGTATCGCCGCCGATCAAATCCAGTTGATGTTGACGGGCCAGGCTTAAAAAGCCGCGTGAAAAAGCCGCTAGCCAATGTTCATTGACCTTCGGGATCGTTAAAGCCAGCGTTACGGCAATGGGTTGCGCACCCATTGCCGCTAAATCGCTCAAATTAACCGCCAATAATTTATGGCCCAGCAATTCGGGGTCGGCATCGGCAAAAAAATGCACGTTTTCGACCATGGTATCGGTCGTGATCGCCAGTTGATGGCCTGCAGGAATGCCAAGCAGTGCGCAATCATCGCCGATACCCAATTGATTTAATGGGTTATGCAGGCCAAAGCCGCCGAAATAACGATTAATCAGATCAAATTCGGCGATAGCCATTACTGATTCGCTTTACGCTGTTTGGCGGCAATTTCCACCGCCCGCTGTTTTTGGCAGACTTTATCCAGAATTCCGTTGACATATTTATGGCTGCCATCGGCCCCGAAAAATTTAGCCAGATTAACCCCTTCATTAATAATGACTTTATATGGGGTTTCCAGGCGATTGATCAGCTCATAAACGCCAAGGCGTAATATCGCTCTTTCCACCGGATCAATCTTTTCCACCGGACGATCAACAAACTCAGCCAGCGCCGCATCAATTAAATCAAGCTGCTTGGGTACGCCGTGAAAAATCTCGCTAAAATAGCTTTTTTGCGCGCCTTTTAGATGATCTTCTTCCAAAAAGTAAGTTTCGATGCGGGTTAAGCTTTCGCCGCTCATTTGCCATTGATACAGCGCCTGAACCGCGCACTTACGGGCATTGGTTTTAGCTTGACTCATTAATTGCCCAAATTGTTGAACAGACTGACCATTTCAATCGCCGATAACGCGGCTTCTGCACCTTTGTTTCCGGCTTTGGTGCCGGCACGCTCAATAGCTTGTTCTATGCTGTCTACCGTCAATACTCCAAAGCTGACCGGAATATCATATTGTAGCGCCACATGAGCAATGCCTTTAACGCATTCTCCGGCCACATATTCAAAATGCGGTGTGCCGCCGCGGATAACCGCGCCTAAGGCGATAATCGCATCATACTTTTTACTGGCGGCCATTCGTTGTACCACCATCGGCAGTTCGAATGCTCCCGGCGCTTTTACCAGGGTGATGGATTTTTTATCAGCGCCGTGCCTAATCAGCGCATCAATTGCACCGCCTTCCAGTTGTTCCACGATAAAGCTGTTGAAACGCGAGGAAACGATGCAAAATTTGCCGCCTTGTGCGGATAAATTACCTTCCAGGGTCGTGATAGTCGCCATATATACCTTTAGTTGATGGTTAAAATCCTGAGTAACAGGATGAAATAAACGTTGTTAAGCTTTAAATTGCGGTGTCGATATGCTCGACTACTTCCAAGTCGAAGCCTGACAAACCAATATATTTTTTCTGTGCGCCCATGACAATTAAACGGCGTACCCCCAGATCGGCCAGGATGCGTGAGCCGGTGCCGGTGGTGCGCCAGTCTAGATCATTGCTTAAGCTTGGGGTATTTTTGATGCCGTTATCCTGCATTTGGTAACCATGAATCAATTCCACCAGCGCCTTATTATTTTCGTTTTCCCGAATGATCACCAAGACGCCGCGTTGGGCGTCGGCAATTTTTTTCAATGCGTCACGTACCGGCATACTACAATCGCTACGCTTGGAAAAAAACAAGTCGTCAATCAGGGGCCGGGCATGAACCCGTACCAGCACGGGCTCGTTTCCAGCTACATCGCCCATGACTAGCGCCAGATGAACATTGTCGTCGTTACGGTCTTGATAGGCATACAGTCTAAAGTCGCCGAATTCGGTGGGATAAGCACATTCGCTGATACGTTCCAAGGTGTTTTCGTGGCGGATTCGGTAATGTATCAAATCGGCAATCGTGCCTATTTTAAGCCCATGCTGTCTTGCAAATGCTTCCAGATCCGGGCGTCGGGCCATGGAGCCGTCATCGTTTAGAATTTCCACGATAACCGCCGCCGGTTCTACGTCGGCCAGCCGGGCTAAATCACAACCGGCTTCGGTATGTCCGGCTCGGTTCAGTACTCCACCGGATTGCGCCATCAACGGAAATATATGGCCAGGCTGCACCAAGTCGCTGGGCTGAGCGTCAGCCGCCACTGCCGTTTGAATGGTTAAAGCCCGGTCAGCAGCAGAAATACCGGTGGTGACGCCGCTGGCCGCTTCAATCGACAATGTGAAGTTAGTGGTGTAAGGGGTTTTATTGTCGTTGACCATTAACGGCAGGCGCAGCTGTTGGCAGCGTTCACGGGTTAAAGTCAGACAAATCAGGCCGCGGCCGTATTTTGCCATAAAATTGACATCTTCCGGTCGGGTAAATGCCGCCGCCATCAGCAGATCGCCTTCGTTTTCCCTATCTTCATCATCCATGATGATGACCATTTTGCCTTCGCGCAGATCGGCAATAATTTCTTCTATGGTATTCATTTTATAAATCCGCTGTTCAGTAATAAGGCCTCAGTAACGCCGCCCTGACACTGGGCGGCGGCTTCGCCTTTTTGTAATCGTTCCAGGTAACGGGCCAAAATATCCACCTCGATATTAACTTCGGCACCGTTCGATATTTGACCCAGCGTGGTTTCCTGCAGGGTATGCGGCACAATGTTGACCGAAAAAAAAGCCCCATTAACGCTGTTGATGGTCAGGCTAATGCCGTCTATGCAAATCGAACCTTTTTCGGCGATATATTTCGCCAGTGCATCCGGCGCTTTAAACTTAAAGCGGATTGAACGTCCATCCGGTCGTTTTTCCACTACCTTGGCGATGCCGTCCACATGACCGCTGACAATATGACCGCCCAGCCGACTCGACGGCGTCAAGGCCAGCTCCAGATTGACCGCGGTACCCGTTGAGGCTGACTTTAGGGTTGTGCAGGAGAGAGTCTCATTGGAAACGTCGGCACAAAAATAATGTTCGCCTAATTCCACAGCAGTCAGACAAACCCCGTTAACGGCAATGCTGTCGCCCAACATGCAGTCGTTTAGCGACAGTTTTCCGCTACTGATTTTAAGGCGATAATCGCCGCCGCGAGGCTGGATGGCGGCAATGGCGCCAACCGAGAGAATAATGCCTGTAAACATTTTTACCTTTAATGGGGCTGGGAATTTAACGTTAAACGCAAATCCGGGCCAAGTTGTCTAATATTGATTAAATTTAACTGCTTTTTATCCGTCATGGCTTGCAAGCCAGGCAGATGAAATAAGCTGCGTCCTTCATGGCCTAATACACAGGTGGCCATGTAAACCATCCATTCGTCAACCAGTCCTGAAGACAACAAAGAGCCGTTCAGAGTGGCGCCGGCTTCTATCCATACTGTATTGATTTCAAGTTCAGCCAGCCGTTTAAAAACCTGGGCTAGATCCAGGTGACCTGCTTGGTTATCGACCTGGATGATTTTACAACCCAAATCCTGCAAGGCAAGTTGCTTTGCCGTGTCATTGCCGGCGGTAAAAACCCAGGTTTCGCCAGGTGTTTTAAGTAATTTTGCCGACAGCGGCATTCGCAATGCCGAATCCAGCACGACTTTGATTGGCGGGGTAAAATCAAAATCGACTCTGGCGTTTAATTGGGGATCATCAGCCAGCACTGTGCCGATACCTGTAAGAATAGCGCTGCTTGCTGCACGAAAACGCTGTACATCCTGTCTGGCTTGCGGCGAGGTAATCCATTGGCTCTCGCCGGAGGCCATTGCCGTGCGACCGTCCAGGCTCATGGCCAGTTTGCTGCAAATCCAAGGTAGGCTCTGAGTCATTCGTTTAAAAAAGCCGCGATTTAATAGTGCTGCTTCCTGCTGTAAAACGCCAAGAACCACCTCAATGCCCGCTTCGCGCATTTTTTGCAAGCCGCGCCCTGATACCTGCGGATTGGGGTCTGTCATCGCTACCACCACTCTACTGATGCCGGCGGCGATGAGGGCGTCGCAACAGGGGCCGGTACGGCCATAATGGCTGCAGGGTTCCAGGGTGACATAGGCGGTAGCGCCTTTAGCCTCTTGGGTTTGCGCCAAGGCCGCGACTTCGGCATGGGCGAATCCGGGGCGTTGCGTCCAGCCTTCGGCAATGATTTGCCCGTGTTTAACCAGAACGCAGCCAACGTGCGGATTAGGGGCGGTGGTATAGATCCCGTTTCGGGCCAGATTGACCGCCCGCGCCATCCAGCGCGCGTCATCACTAAACGACATTTTTTTGCAGATTTTCGATCATTTTGGTGAATTCGTTGACATCCTCAAAGCTTTTATAGACTGAAGCAAAGCGGACAAACGCTACATGATCCAGTACATTGAGTTCCTGCATGACCAATTCACCTAATTCGCTGGCGGGAATTTCCCGTTCGCCCTTTACCATCAGCGCTTTTTTGATGCGACAGAGAGCGGCTTCAATCGCATCGGCTTGCACTGGGCGTTTTTCTAGTGCCCGTTGCATACCAGCGCGCAGTTTTGCTTCATCAAAACTTTGTCTGGCACCACTTCTTTTGATAATACGCGGCAAGGTTAGTTCCACCACCTCAAACGTAGTGAAGCGTTCTTTGCAGGCTAGACACTCGCGGCGGCGTTTAACTTGATCGCCGTCGTCGGCCAAGCGGGTATCGATTACCCGGGTATCTTGTGCTGAGCAAAACGGACAACGCATATTAAAAAGCCAAGTCTATGTCAAGGAGTACATATTTTATTACAGTTTGATGATTTTTGAAATCAACAAGGGTTTTTCATGCTTAGCTGCAGAGTTGAATCCAAGCTGTTTGCAGTGCCGCAAGTCACGGAAATAGCGGTGTAAAAACTTTTTTTAAATAATGTTTTGACACAAAACAAATTTGAGTGTAAAAAATACACCGTCGACTAAAAACAATACTAATTTCGACAAGCAACTCGAGTTGCCCCTTTCAGTAGGGTTTTATTATTACAACAATCAAAAGAGGATTAATACAATGGCTGAACAAGAAAAAGATAATACTTTAACCGTTGTTATCGCAGTTACCCTGGTCGCAGTCGTCGGCGTTTTTCTGCTGAAAAAAGACGAAACCAAACACTTGCAATACAGCGCTCAAACAACGCCACAAGCTGAAGCACAAATTTTGGCTAAAAAGAAAGATTTCAATAATGACATCTTAAGCCAAGCAAAATAAGCAATTGCAACACGACTCAGCCATCATCTGCTTTGGTGGATGATGGCTTTTTTGTGTCCAGTCAAAAATCAAGCCACGTCTCTAAGCTTGTTTTCAGGATAATCGCTCGACGCCTCATCAATTTTCCTAATGCTGGTAGAATAGGCATTCAGCAAACTCTACTTTATTGTACCAATGGATGTAATTCAACGTATTGCAGAAGAACTTGCAGTAAAAAATCAACAAGTCGCCGCCGCTGTCGGCCTGTTGGATGAAGGCGCAACTGTGCCATTCATTGCTCGTTACCGTAAAGAGGTAACCGGCGGCTTAGATGACACGCAATTGCGTAAACTGGAAGAGCGGCTGATTTATCTACGCGAGTTAAATGACCGCCGCGCTGTAATACTCGATAGTATTCGCGCTCAGGGTAAACTGACGGTCGAGCTTGAACAAAGCATCCAACAGGCCGATAGTAAAACCGTGTTGGAAGATTTGTATCTACCTTATAAGCCCAAGCGTCGCACCAAAGCACAAATTGCCAGGGAAGCCGGTCTTGAACCGTTGGCGGATGCAATACTGGCGGATCGCGACTCAATTCCCACGCAGCTGGCCTTAGTCTATCTTGATGTCGATAAAGGGGTGGCGGATGTTACAGCTGCCCTGGAGGGTGCTCGGCAAATTATCATGGAACGTGTGGCTGAAGATGCTGAATTGCTCAGCGAGTTTCGCGAGCGTATCTGGGGGAAAGGCATACTTCATGCGGCTGTGGTCAGTGGTAAAGAAGCGGCAGCAGCCAAATTTCAGGATTATTTTGATTATAGAGAAGCCATTTGCAAAATTCCTTCGCATAGAGCGCTGGCCTTATTTCGCGGACGCAATGAAGACTTATTGACGTTGAGCTTAAAACCGGCAGAACACGATCAGGAAGAGCATCAGCTGTGTTCGCAACTGGTAGCGAGTTCTTTACAGGTCAAGGATGTTAGCCGTCCGGCTGATGCCTGGCTGGCGGAGACTGCCCGTTATGCCTGGAAAATCAAATTATTTACTCGGATTGATTTGGATCTGAAATTACGCTTGCGGGAAGCGGCGGAACTGGAAGCCATTCGGGTGTTTGCAGGTAATTTACGGGATTTATTGCTGGCGGCACCGGCTGGCCCTAAAGCAACCATGGGGCTTGATCCAGGTATTCGTACCGGGGTTAAGGTTGCCGTGGTCGATGCCACCGGTAAAGTATTGGCAACCGATACCGTCTATCCGCATCAGCCCAAAAATCAATGGGAGCAAGCCCTTGCGGTTTTAGCTCGGCTGATAAAACAGCATCAAGTTGATTTGGTCAGCATAGGTAATGGTACGGCTTCTAGAGAAACCGATCAACTCGTCGCCGATTTAATGAAGCGCCATCAGGATTTGGGCATCACTAAAATCATGGTTTCTGAAGCAGGAGCCTCGGTTTATTCTGCATCGGAACTGGCGGCCAAGGAGTTTCCTGAATTGGATGTATCCTTGCGTGGCGCGGTATCTATTGCGCGCCGCTTACAAGATCCGCTGGCGGAGTTGGTGAAAATCGACCCTAAATCCATAGGGGTAGGCCAATATCAGCATGATGTTAACCAAGCTCAGCTGGCTAGAATGCTGGATAATGTAGTGGAAGACTGCGTGAATGCGGTTGGCGTGGATGTCAACACGGCATCGGTTGCATTGTTGAAACAAGTGTCCGGTTTGAGCAGCAGCATCAGCGAAAATATCGTGGCGTTTCGCAATGCCAATGGACCGTTTATTAATCGACAGCAATTGAAAAAAGTGCCGCGACTGGGTGATAAAGCTTATGAACAGGCAGCAGGGTTTTTAAGAATCATGACTGGGGATAATCCTTTGGATGCCTCGGCCGTGCATCCTGAAGCGTATCCGGTCGTCAATGCCATTCTGGATGATACCGGCAAGTCGATACGGGATTTAATCGGGCAGAGCCAGTTTCTCCGCGGGCTTAATCCTGCCAATTACATTAGCAGCGAATTTGGTTTACCGACTGTAACCGATATTTTGCAAGAGCTGGAAAAACCAGGTCGCGATCCTAGACCGGAATTTAAAAGCGTACAGTTTAAGGATGGCGTAGAAAAAATTACCGATTTACAAGCAGGTATGTTGCTGGAGGGGGTGGTGACCAATGTCGCCAATTTCGGCGCCTTTGTCGATATTGGTGTGCATCAGGATGGTTTGGTGCATATCTCTCATTTGGCTGACGAGTTTGTCAAAGATGCGCGTGATGTGGTTAAAGCCGGCGATATGGTGAAAGTCCGGGTGTTAGAGATTGATGTGGCGCGGCAGCGGATAGCCTTGAGCATGAAGAAAAACATGGCTGGCAATGAGGTAATGCCAGTCGAAAAAGCGCAGAAAAAACCACAACAACTAAAACCGCAACCCGTGTTACAAAACAGTATGAGTAATGCTTTTGCCAAGGCGCTAAAAAAATAACGCGCTGACTAAAAGTATTAAGGCCTACGTCTATAGGGTAGTAATCCTCCTTTAAGGCCAGTTCACTGTTGCCGCAAATTTCATCAGATCCTTGAAGGATTGGGGTTGTCAGGTGTGGCCGATGGGCAATATGCTCAAGCGGCCAAGCCTTTTCTCTACCTTATAAGCTTGTGATACTGCTTTCGTAATGGCGGCGCAGTACTGAGTCGGTGGGATAAGGATTGCTGATAGCATTTTTCTCAGCTTGGCGAGTGCTCAGATAATGGCGTCTCAAAATTGAGTCTTCCGGGATTTGTTCTGCTGTTTTATCCGCAGCTTTAGCCGACTCAGCAGGGATAACGGCTGTCGGTTCCGTTTCCGTTGGAAGGCTGAAAACTGTGTCGGCAGCTGTTTTCGGTAATTCGTCATCGCTTGCTTGAGCTGCAGTAATAGTTTCCACAGTTGGATGAGTATGCTCTAAATCCTCAGCAGCGACAGTTTCCACAGCGTCCAGTGTATTAATAGGTGCTGATTCCAGTTCAGCCGGAACGGCTATCGCTTCAATAACGTCATGGTGCAATATCTCTACAGAAGTATCCGGCTGAGAGGTTTTAACTGCTTGCGGCTTGCGGTCGGACTGGATTTTTTTAGATTCGCCGGCGGCGCATTTGTGCTTTTTTAACATAAAAAATGCGGCAAACCCCAGTGCGGCCAGGATCAGTAAAATCAATAATAATTTCATATAACGACTCCTCTTTTTCTTTTAATAATGTTTATAAACTATAGCAAATGGTAAATGCCTGAAAAAGCATATTACAAGAGACAATTAATTTACAGCTTTTATGGATTTGTCGCACGGCAAATTTAGAGGGTCGGCAGTCAATTCCGCTGGAGAGCAAAAGTGAAAAAATTAACGCGCTTAAAAATGATGATGTTTGTTCTTGATTTGTTCTTATTAAAGAGGTAGTCTATTAACATGTAGAACAAATAAGGAACATAGTCCGGTGTATTCTTTAACCCGCAAACAAAAAGAGATTTTAGATTTCCTGCTTAACAGTCAGGAGTTATTTGCTCATCCGCCGACATTGGAGGAATTGTGCGCAGCAATGGGTTTGAAGTCGCGAGGATCTATGCACCATCAAATCAAGGCGCTGATAGAGGCGGAGTTGATTGAAGCGCCGGAACGTAAACAACGCGGCATCCGGTTAAGCGACAAAGCAAAATGTATGGCGCCGGTAGCCGAAAATGTCGGTGGATTGCCTTTTGTCGGGATAATTGCTGCCGGCCGTCCTATAGAAGCCATTGAGAATGTCAGCTATATGGCGATACCGGAACAGATTAAAACCGAAAACGCTTGTTATGTGCTGAAGGTTAAAGGCGACTCCATGTGCGAGGAAGGCATTTTTGATGGTGACTGGGTGGTTATCGAACAACGCAGCTTTGCTCGAAATGGTGAAATTGTCGTGGCTTTGATCGATAAAACAGAAGCAACACTTAAGTATATAGAGCAATACCCGCATGAAACCTTACTGATTCCAGCCAATTCCAGAATGGAAGCAATGCGGTACAACCCGCAACAAGTCGAAATTCAAGGTGTTTTGGTTGGGCAAATGCGTAGTTATACCCACCAGCAATAGGAGAAAGTATGAGTCATCATTCTGTACATATGCGCGACCAAAAGGCTAACCAGATGGCGATGCTTGCCAGAAATCACCGGCAGGTTCTGTCTGATATAGTTGAAGAAATTGCTTTGGTAGTGATGCTGTGGGGGGTGTTTCTGCTTAGTTCCAATTGATCAGGGCGGCGATCCGCGGTGCTATTAGGATGTGCTTCACAGCGTGAAGCTCATTTTTCGTGATTAATGCGCCTTCTTTTCTAGACACACCTATACAGTTTATCCATTTACACTGAAGTATTAATCGTTGCATAAATTCTTGCATGAAAGACCTACTATTTAATCCGATTTTGGCGTCCGGGCTGTCCGGCAGAGGACGCCATATATACATCCATGTAGGCTTTCTACAGCATCCATGCTGTAGAAACCTCTGCCGGACAGCCCGGACGCCAAAACCCATGCCTACCGTTATCCGCGGATTTGAGTGCAAGAATTTATGTAACGATTAATAGTTACCAAAATCCAGAGAACGACATAAAGCCGGGCAGGTCAAAAAACTATCTGAAGTTTTTTTGCAGCTTAGTCGTATCCCTAGTTATTTTATGTTACGATTTAAGCACGTTGTTCTCGGTGTAAATAGCGAGAATGGTTTGTGTGGCTGGTAGCAGGCTGGCTTGAAATCAGCATCGTCTGTTGTTTTTCGTGCACATCATCAGCAAAATGTGCTGTAATATCAGCATGAAATCTGCACTGTAACGTTGAAAAGCACATTAAATCAATAAATTAAATATGGTATGCTTTATGCTAGGAGTTGTTGCGAGTTTTTAATGGCTTTGCTATTCAGGTGGTAATTTGATGAGCATAGCGTTAAGTTTTTAAAGACTGATCACTGAGATGGCTAGATACCAAGCAAGGCCGCCGTCCTTGTGTAATTGTATTACAATTAATCATAATGTAATTGATTTGTAATTTAATTGTAATGCGCTCGAGTTTTTTGTTTGAAATAATTATGTGTGGGAACAAATAGTTGTTATAGAGAGCGTAGGTCCAGAGATTGCCGAAGTAGGGCAGCGAATGTTTACGCAGATAGTTTTCAAGCGCAGTGCGTAATGGAGTTAGCGGTAAGCGGTAAAAGTTAGGGGGAGTGGATTACGGCAGAGTCGGCACAAGGGGTGGTTAGGCAGTGGGGAATTGAGGTGCAAAGATGGTTGGGGTATGGCTGTGCTTAAGCTTTCGGTTCTTCTTCTGTAGCTTTAAAGCTTTAAGTGTAGAGCGTAGTCAGCGGTGATCGGATTTTTGAAGCTGATCATTAAGCTCGTTTGTTTGATATAGGGAAGTAAGCACGTTACCTGCTCTCATTAATGTATAGTTTTTAACCGGTCGCTCAAAGTAATGCAGTGTGTTTCGCGGGCAAATTTTTAATTTTAACTTTTTAATTTATAGGATTTTAGGCTATGAGATGTAAAAAAATATTAATTTTACAGGTGTTGGTGTTTACAATGGTAAGTCCTGCTTTCGCTGGCGTTATCCCAAGTTTCACCCCCAATGTAAGCGGAAGTGCCCCTAGCACGCTGGATTACACGTTTGACCAAAACGGTTTGAATGGTTCTTTCACCAAAACCGGCAGCGTTTGGACATTAAGCGTTTCAGGAACTGATCCATCTGCTTTTTATACTCCAGGTTCAACCAACATCAGCAACGTTTATACCGTCACTGGTAGCTCATATTCGTTGATCGCCAACTATAGCGTTTCCGGCACCTTTCTAAATGGCTCATTGAATATCAATGGTACAGTTTCCGGCACACCAGCCGGCGCGACAGCCCAAACTACCACTGAAGAGTTGTTAAAAGCCAGCCTGACCGGTTTCGGTTATAACGCTGCCCAAGCAACCATCGGTTTCACTACTCAGTTTCAGGCATCTTGGGCTGACCAAAAACCATTTACCGGTGGCTCAGGCGGCGACGTAGTTTATTTATTTAATCAAGGCGGCGTATCTACCGGTTTCGGTAACTTAAGCGGCTTGATTAGCGAATTTTCCACAGGTGTGTTTTCCGCAACTTCTTTTACCAATGTTGAATCTCTGGCGGCGGTGCCACTACCACTGCCGGCCGTGCTGTTCGGAACAGGCTTGACGGCACTGATGGGTTTTGGACGTCAACGTCGCAGCAACCGCAAATCAATCTAATAGCAGAATAAAAGGAGATTTAAGATGACAACGACCACAACCAACCTGTTTACGACACCGATTACCTTGTCAACAGGCAGCGACACCATTACTGCGGGCAGCAATTATTCAGTTACTGCAACCGTTAATGGTAAATCAGTCACCACTACCACGGCTATCAGTAATTCATTAAGCTATATCGTGACTGGCGACAGCAACAACGATAAAATTAATTTCGCCAGCAGCACGGCATTTAACACCTTGTCCGGCGGTAATGGTAATGACACCATTATCGGCAGCAGCACCGTAGGTAATAACCTTAACGGTGGCGCCGGCAATGATACGTTGACAGGTGGTAGCGGAAACGACAACATCACCGCCAATAGTGCTAAAGGCAGTATGTCCACAATTACCGACGGCAACGGCAATGATAATCTTTATGTATTGGGCGCAGGCAATGCGACCATTACCGCCGGAACTGGTCATGATACTTTTGATGTCGGTGGAAAAAGCACGACTATGATCACCTCAATAGGGCAGGGGGTTGATAAATTGAATGTATCAGCCGGTTCTATGGTTACAGCGGCTATTGCTTCTACAGGTTGGACGGCAGCAGCTGGTACGGTGAACAATGGCACGACAAATTTAAATACTGCCGGGTATGCGATAAACCTGTCGGCTGATACGGTTACCGGCAGCAATGGATTTACCATCACCGACATCGGCACTAAAGGCACGACCATTATAGGTTCAGCTGCGGCGGATACTATTAACGGCGCTGCAGGCGATACGATAACAGGTGGTATGGGTGCAGACGTCTTTAATATCAAGGTAGGTACTGAATACGTCACCGATCTTGGTAAAGGTGCGGATGTTTTGGTGGTCAGCACAGGGGCGACTGCCGATGCGACAATCTACTCGTCAGGCTGGACGGCGACAGCTGCGACAGTTAACTCTGGATCGGCAACGCTGATTGATCAAGGCTATAAAATTAACCTGTCAGCAGTCACTTCAGGGCATGGTTTTACGATTAACGATAGCTTTGGCACTACTGGCGCCACTATTACGGGTTCAAGCCAGGGTGATAATATTACCGGTGGTGTGAACGATACCATCCTCGGCGGTAAAGGTGCTAACGTTATCAACGGCACCAGTGGCGACAGCATTACCGGCGGTGCAGGTGCGGATAATATCAATATTTATAAAGGCAATGAATTTGTCACTAATCTAGGTAATGGCGCGGATGTGCTGTATGTAGCCGCCGGCGCCACCGCCAATGCGACGGTTTATTCTACCGGATGGACTGCTACAGCGGCGGGTAATACCAATAACGGTGGTGCAGTCAATTTAACGACGGCAGGTTTTGCGGTCAATCTGGCTATGGCTACCGGCAAAGACGGTTTTATGTTGACGGATACAGTCGGCAAAACTACATTGGTTGGTTCAAATCACGGTGATACTATCACCGGCGCTATGAATGATACTATCACCGGCGGTAATGGTGTCAATACCATCAATGGGGTATCGGGCGATAAAATTACCGGTGGCTCCGGCATGGATATGTTCAACGTGAACTCAGGTGCTGTAAGTATTACTAATCTGGGTGACGGCGCCGATATGTTGATGGTTGCGGCTGCTGCAACAGCCAATGCAACGATTTACTCGACGGGTTGGACTGCTACTTCAGCTACCGATAACTTGGGAACTGCAAATCTGACAACAGCCGGCTATAGCGTAAATTTGCAAGCGGTTACTTCAGGCATGGGTTTCACGATTACCGATACCGGCAGCAAGGCAACCTTAACCGGTACTGCAAAAGGTAATGACGTTTTCAATGCCGGTGTCAGCGATACCATACAGCTAGGTCAAGGCACCGATAGTATTAAGGCTGCTGCCGGCGATACTTTTGTGTTTAATAAATTCAACACCGGTCATGCTGCTATCGATACTGTTGATGCAATTTCCGGCTATGTTGCAACGGATGCAATTCAGTATGATTCAGCCAAAACATTAACAGTCGGCAATACTGCAACCGGGCATGGCTTAACCATTGATACCAGCGGTAACGTAACTTTTACAGGAACAGCGCCGACTACCTTGGCTACTGCATTGGCTGACATCGCAGCAGCATTTGATACCGGCAGTCATGCTTCCGGCGGAAACGCAGTCAACGGCGAATTTGCATTTTTCAAAGTTGCCGGTAGTGAGTACTTGTATATTTCCTCAGGGGCTCATGCTGTAAGTGCTAATGATACTGTTATTCAATTTGTTGGGGTTACAACGCCTGTTAGCGGTGTCGTTGAAAGTACAGTCGGCGGCTTTGGGCATCTAAGTTTTACGGCTTGATAAATGCCTTCCGGCTTGGATATCTCATGCTAATGTAAATTAGCTAGGCATAGATATGCTGGAAAAGTAATTAAAAGGTGGAAATGGTTTTGCTATTTCCACCTTTTTTTTGCCGGCAAATCAGAGGGGTCAAATGGCTTAGGGGGCGGCAAAAAGATAAAATAAGCCTGATGTGTCTGAATGCGGTCATGGTATCAGCAGATATTGTTTATATATCAGCATCAATTAAAGGCTATATAAATTAAAACAATGGCATATAACATGGTCTAAAAATTGCTGATCATTGTGCAAGAGACAGGCGGATAGAAAGCTTTGAAATGGTTTGTGTTTTAAGAAACTGAAAATCCTTTGGTCTATATAACCTGATTGTTCGGCAAGAGAATGAAATTTGACGGGATCTTGTAGAATTGGTATGGTTGTAAACAAAGATACATAATGTCTGGATAGTGTAATACACTTGTATGACTTATTCCGAGAGTGTCATGAACATGTAACGTAAATCAAATATTTGGTGTGTGATAATTCACGCCGCAAAGTAGGCTGATTAGATGGTTGAACCCAGGGGGATATAGTGGGTGTGCCGGTCGGTTGGAACATATAAATCAAAGGGAAGCGATGTTGCAGCTAAAAGGCTAGGCTATTGAAAATAAAAAAGATTTGATTGTGGCGAGTAAGGTTAAGCATAGATATTATTTGTCAACTTCACCGGCAGGCAGCTTAAGTGTGAGAGTTTAATATCAGCGTATCTAAGATGGTACTTGCGCGGATTTTAGCAGTGTTTGTTAAGCGTATTGGATTTTTAAGAGTAAAAAGGAGGGAGTATTTAAGGCTGAGAGGCTAAGCAAAAGTTGTTGGCATTTAAAAGGCTGTGTGAAAAGACTTAAATGTTATGCGAAATTGAGTTAAATAACGCAGTTTAATTTAAATTGAAGCAGGGCGGCTTGGTTAATCATTAGAAAACATAGGCTTAATAAGGTGGCGTGTTTTTTGCTTAAAAATTGAGCTAGTCATGTTGTAGAGTCGCTGCAATATCAATGTGCAATATTTGTAAACTGAACGGCATCCAAGTATTGAAAAAACGCGGATGTAAGTTTTTTTGAAATTTTAACTTTAGGATTATTTTATGAGATATAAAAAAATAATTGCTCTGCCGATTCTGCTGCAGGCAATGGGTGCACCAGCCATGGCTGGCGTTATCCCAAGTTTTACCCCCAATGTAAGCGGAAGTGCTCCTAGCACGCTGGATTACACGTTTGACCAAAACGGTTTGAATGGTTCTTTCACCAAAACCGGCAGCGGTTGGACATTAAGCGTTTCAGGAACTGATCCATCTGCTTTTTATACTCCAGGTTTAACCAACATCAGCAACGTTTATACTGTAAACGGCAGTTCATATTCGTTGATAGCCAACTATAACGCTTCCGGCGTCTTTCAAAACGGCTCATTGAATATCAATGGTACAGTTTCCGGCACACCAGCCGGCGCGGCAGCCCAAACTACCTCTGAAGAGTTGTTAAAAGCCAGCCTGACCGGTTTTGGTTATAACGCTGCCCAAGCAACCATCGGTTTTACCACTCAGTTTCAAGCATCTTGGGCTGACCAAAAACCATTTACCGGTGGTTCAGGTGGCGACGTAGTTTATTTATTTAATCAAGGCGGCGTATCTACCGGTTTCGGTAACTTAAGCGGTTTAATCAGCGAATTTTCCAGCGGTGTGTTTTCCGCAACTTCTTTTACCAATGTTGAATCTCTGGCGGCGGTGCCACTACCACTGCCGGCCGTGCTGTTCGGAACGGGCTTGACAGCTCTGATGGGTTTCGGGCGTCAGCGTCGTAACAACCCAAAATCAATATAAACAGCAGACTATAGGAGATTTAAGATGACATCTACTGCACCAACTGCACCAATTACCCTGGCGACAGGTTTTGACAGCATCACAGCAGGTACTAACTATACCGAAACGACTGGAACTGGTAAAACAGCTGTTACAACAACAACTTTTATTGATAATACTCAAAGCTTTGTCGTGACTGGCGATGCCAATGCGGATACCATTAACTTTGCATCCAGCACCGCATATAACACTTTGATCGGCGGCAAAGGTAGCGATACCATTACCGGCAGCAGCACCGTAGGAAACAGCTTGATTGGCGGCACTGCCAACAACACGCTGACCGGCGGCAGCGGTAACGATAACATCACCACTTTTAGCGCTAAAGGCGATACCTCCACAATTACCGACGGCAACGGCAACGATAACATCTATGTTGCGGGCGCAGGTAACGCAACCATCACCGCCGGCAACGGAACCGATACATTTGACGTAGCCGGCGGCAGCACCACTGCTATCACCGTAATCCAAGGGGCAGACACACTGGGTGTTGCTGCAAAATCAGTTGCCAATGCGACGGTTGCTTCAACTGGTTGGACTGCTACTACAAACACCGATAACTTGGGTACCGCTAATCTGAGCACCAACGGTTACAACGTGAACCTGAGCGCAGTTAGCGTCGGCAACGGTTTTACTATCACCGACAACACCGGCGGCGCTAACCTGGTTGGCTCTAACCAAGGCGATAAATTTTACGGCGCCGGCAACGATACCATCACTGTTGGTATGGGTGCTAACACTGTCTATGTACAAGCAGGAACAGAACACGTTACCAATTTGGGTAATGGTTCTACCGACGTATTGAATGTTTCAACCGGTGCAACTGCCGATGCCACAGTCGCTGCAGCGTGGACTGCAACAAAAGCAACTGCTAACAACGGCACCGCCAACATCACTACCCATGGTTCATCGGTCAATTTGACTGCAGCTACCGGCACCAACGGTTTCAATCTGACCGATACCGGCAGCGGCGCAACTTTAACGGCTTCTGCTCTGGCAGACACCATCACTGGCGGTACAGGCGATACCATCGTTGCCGGCAAAGGCAATGACTCAATCAACGGTGGCGCTAACGACACCATCACTGGCGGCGCAGGCGCGGACACCATCAATGGCGGCGCAAACGACAGCATCACCGGTGGTAAAGGCGCGGATACCATCAATGGTGCAGCCGGCGATACCATCACCAGCGGTGCTGGTTTAGATACTTTTAATGTTAACGTCGGCACAGAGAGTATTACCAATCTGGGTACAGGCGGCGCAGAAATCCTGACTGTGGCTGCTGGTGCAACGGCTGATGCAACTATCGGCAAAGCTTGGACTGCAACTTCTGCAACTGTTAACAATGGCACTGCAAATATCACCACCGCCGGCTTGGCTGTTAACTTGAGTGCTGTAAGTACCGGTAAAGGCTTTTCCATTACCGATACCGGCGGCGCTAAAGGCGTTACTCTGACCGGTTCAAATCAAGGTGACACCATCACCGGTGCAGCTGGTGACAAACTGGTTGGCGGCAACAGCGCAAATACCTTTATCGTTGCTGCCGGCACAGAAACTGTTACCAACTTGGGCAACGGCGGCGCAGACGTATTGAAAGTGGATGCAGGTGCAACCGCAACGGCTTCCTTGGCGGCAAACTGGACAGCCACTTCAGCGACCGACAACCTGGGTACTGCTACGCTGTTGACTGCCGGCATGAACGTTGATTTACATAACGTAAATTCAGGCAATGGCTTTATCATTACCGATAAATCGGCAATGGGCATGTCAACTCTGGTTGGTTCAAACCAAGGCGACACCATCACCGGTGGCGGCATGGATACCATCACAGCCGGCAATGGCGCCAACGTTATCACTGGCGGCGCCAGCGATTCGATCACCGGCGGCAAAGGTTCTGATACCATCAATGCGACCACTGGCGATACCGTCACCGGTGGTACAGGTACTGAAACCATCAATGTTGTTAAAGGCACTGTTGTTATCAATACTCTGGGTAACGGCACCGACATTCTGGATGTCAGCAAAGGCGCAACGGCTACTGCAACCATCAACTCTACCGGCTGGACAGCTACCTCTGCTACTTCAAACGCTGGTACAGCTGACCTGACCACCAACGGTTATGCAGTGAATCTAAGTGCCGCAACAGGTACTAAAGGCTTTGTGATTACCGATACCGGCAGCGTAGCAACAACTCTGACTGGTTCTAATCAAGGTGACACCTTCTACGGTGCAAACAACGATACTATTAATGTTGGTATGGGCGTTAACACCATTTATGTAGAAGCCGGCAAAGAAAGCATCAGCAATCTGGGTCATGGTTCTACCGATGTATTAAACGTTGCTGCAGGTGCAACAGCTAACGCAACTGTAGTTGCCAGCTGGACTGCTACCAAAGCAACCACCAACAGCGGCACTGCCAACATCACCACGCACGGTTCTTCAGTAAATCTGTCTGCAGTGGCTACCGGCACCAACGGTTTCAACCTGACTGATACCGGCAGCGGCGCAACTTTGACAGCATCAGGTTTGGCTGACACCATTACTGGTGGTGCAGGCGACACGATTATTGCTGGTAAAGGTGCCGATTCTATCAATGGCGGCGCTAATGACACCATCACTGGTGGCGCAGGCGCAGATACTATTAACGGCGGTGCTAACGACAGCATTACCGGTGGTAAAGGCGCTGATACTATCAACGGTGCTGCCGGCGATACCATCACTAGCGGCGCTGGTTTGGATACCTTTAACATCAATGCCGGTACAGAAAGCATTACTAATCTGGGTGCAGGCGGGGCGGAAATCCTGGTTGTTGCGGCAGGTGCCACAGCTGATGTAACTCTAGGCAAAGCTTGGACTGCTACTTCTGCAACCGTTAACAACGGTTCAACTGTGCTGGATACCGCCGGATTTGCGATTAACCTGAGTGCAGTGGATAGCGGCAAAGGCTTTAACATTACCGATAATGGTTCAGGCGCAGATAAGTTGACTGGTTCAAACCAAGGTGACACCATTTACGGTGGCGCTAGCGATACCATCACTGGTGGTAACGGCGCTAACGACTTTTATGGTGTTGGCGGCGATAAATTTACCGGTGGTACCGATGCGAATACCTACAACATAGTTACCGGTTCTGAAACAGTAACTAATTTGGGTGCAGGCAATGATTCTCTGGTAGTTTCTACCGGTGCTTCAGTTACTGCAACCGTATCTGCAAACGGCTGGACAGCAACCTCCGCTACCTACAACGGTGGCAGCGTAACGCTGGTAGATAGCGGCTACAATGTTAATCTGCACAATATCTCGAATGGCCAAAACGGTTTTACCATCAATGATAGCAAAGGTACAACTGGTGCAACCTTAACTGGCACTGCAGTAGGAAACGATATAATACTGGCCGGTAAAGGTGATACTGTCATCCTGGGTCAAGGCGCTGATACAATTACTGCAGGAGCAAGTGATACTTTTGTATTTGCTTCCGGTCATAGCACCAGCACTATCGATACCATTAGCGGCTACGCTAAAACTGATGGTGTTCAGTACGCTTCAGCTTCTACATTGACAGTCGGTACGGCTGCTTCTGGTCACGGTGTCAGCATTGATGCAAACGGCAATGTAACCTTCACTGGTACAGCGCCTACTACTGAATCTGCTGCAGTTTCTGAAATTGCCAGCGCATTCGATACTGGTGCTCACGGCGCAGTTAACGGTGAATATGCATTCTTCAACGTTGGCGGTACAGAATATCTATACATTTCCTCTGGCACTACAGCTGCCAGCGTTAATGATACGGTTATTCAGTTTACAGGTGTGGCTACAGCGGCTAGCGGCGTAGTTGCTACCACAGTCGGCGGTGAAGGACACTTGTCATTTACAGCCTAATTAGCTAATCTCTCAGGCCGTCCTCGGATGTAAGTCCGGGGGCAACCTGAGGTAAAGGCTAAATCCTGAAGGGTGGAAATGCGTAAGCGTTTCCACCCTTTTTTATTGGTCAGTAAATACAGTATAGATGGGAGATCATCAAAACGGTAGGATGTGGTGAGGAACGAACCGCATCATGAAGGCCTTATTCGGCCACCATTTTGATTCATATTACCCCAATTCTCTGGATACAATCCAGCTTTAATAAAACCGAGACGAGTAGCTTTTAACCGTCGTTATAGGTTTGGCTAACGACTAGGTCAATAAGCTGCAAGCCATTGATTGACTTCTTGCAGATTATCTTCATTAATAGTACCGATGGCCTTGAGGAAGCGTATTCGATTAGATATATAATTATATTTAGCTTTTGCTAAATCACGTTGTGCTTTATATTCAGCCTGTTGGGCTTCTAATACCTCGCGTATGGTTTTAATTCCCAGCTGAAAACCTTTTTGCGAGGCTTCCAGGGATTTTCCGGCTGAATCGAGGGCTTTTTGTGAGGCGCGTATCCGTTTGGCGTTGGCATTGGATAGCGTAAAAGCGTCGCTGGTTTCTTTGATTAATGCCCGCACTTTTGCTTCATTTTCCTCGGTTTTTATCCCCAAGGTGCTTTGTGCTTCGTTGACGCGCTCGGTGGTAACACCACCGGAAAAAATCGGTACAGTGACATTGATAGCCGCCACCTGGGTTTTAGTGACACCGTTGCTGATGATTTGGCTTTGATAACCGGTATTGGTATCGTAGAAATAGAGTTGAAAATCAACTACAGGTAGGTATTTGGCCTTTTGAACGGCAACGTTATCACTGGCAACAGCAATAGCGCGGCGTTGTGCCGCCAGGGTGGGGCTGGAACTTTTGGCTACTTCAATCCATTCTTCAAGTTTTCCATCGATTTCTTTAAATTCTATCCCGGGCCGTAATCCAGACAACTCAACAATAGACATGTTTGTCAATTCCTTTAATGCTTCTCTGGCTGTTGTCAACATGCTTTCTGCTTCTATTTGATCAGCACTAATTTGATCCAGACGTGCCTCAACTTCATAAACATCAGTAACTTTAGCTAATTGCTTGGCGTACAGCATGTTAATTTGTTGCAAATGGCTTTCCGTGGCCTGCTTTTCCATGGTGATAAAGCGAATCTGATCTTCTGCATCCAAAATGGCGAAGTAACGTTTAACAATATCGACCATCATGGTTTGCTGAGCATCAAGATGCTCGGCATCATATTGTTTGGTAAGTTCCTGGGTGCGCTGCCATTCCCAGTATTTGCCAAAATCCATAACAGTTTGTGATAAAGACACAAAATAGCGGGTACCGTTGTAATTTTGTAAGCCCAGTCCGCCTGGTTGTTGTAGCTTGTTTTCAGACCAGTTGGCTGTGCCGGTGACTTGCGGCAGCATTTGTCCAAACGCCTGACCTTTCTCGGCAATTCCAATGTCGACTTTGTAACTTGATGATTTTAGTTGCGGCGCGGAGTCTAAGGCCAGTTGATAAACAGCCATTAAATTTTCGGCAAAAACCGGCGGACATAGAGAAAGCAGAATAAGCAATCCTAGCCAATGATGCTTCAATATACACATTTTATCAGTCCTCAACAAAAGCCCGGGCAAAAGCATTGCTGATGGGTTTGGTAAGATAGGAAAATAAAGTTCTTTCGCCGGTTTTTATCATAACTTCAACCGGCATGCCCGGCACCAATTCCAAATGAGTGATTTTTTGCAGACTTTCCGGTGTTAACTCAACCTGTGCCTGATAATATTGATTGCCGGTTTTCTCGTCAATAATCCGGTCAGCCGAAAGATTGGTCACCTTACCCTCAATGATAGGGGTAACGGCTTGTTTAAATACCGTTAAACGGACTTCGGCAATCATGCCTATGCTCACCCGGTCTATGTCCATATTGGAGACCTGAGCATCAATGACTAAATCTTCTTCCTGAGGTACTATTTCCATAATAGTGCCGCCAGGCGGAATCACGCCGCCAAGGGTATGGACAGCCAAACCCATTACCCGCCCTGCCACCGGTGCTTTAATTTCAATACGATCTACTTTATCCTTAGACGCCATTAGATGCTGATTGACTTCATACAGTTTGGATTGAGTTTCGCTGAGTCGGCTGGTGACGTCTTCTTGAAACTTTTTCTCCAACTGCAAAATTTGCAATTTAGTTTCACCAATATGAATTTCATTGCTGGCAATATCAGAAGTCAGTGCTGCAATATCACCAAGATTGCCGGCATGATTACGTTGTATTTCACGTAGACGTTGTTTGTCGGCAAACCCTTCCGCCAGCAGTTCCTTAAGGTCTTTTGCTTCTTCGCCGTATGATGAGGCCAGTTCCTGTTTGCTGCTGCGTTGAGCTTTAAGCCCTTCTATTTTTGATTGTAATTGCCCGACTTGTTGGTTTAATACTGCCATTTCACCTTCATGAGCATTTTTTCTGGCCAGAAACATTTGCATTTCGGCTTGTTTGGCTTCAATAATTCTGGGGTCGCTGCGATCATTAAATGCTTCAGGAAATTGGATGGATTTTTTATTATCCCGCTCGGCCTCCAGCCGGGCTAATTGTGCGGAGAGGCTGATGTATTGCCCGCGGGCCATTTCCATTAACGCTTTATTTTCGGTGCCGTCCAGCATCACTAGCGGGTCACCTTCCTGAACCATATCGCCATCTTTGACCAGCAACTGGCTGACTATGCCGCCATCCAGGTGTTGCACAGCCTTTTTATGGGATTTGACGACAATATAACCAGGGGCCACTGCTGCGCCGGCAATAGGGGCAACACAGGCCCAGACGCCGAAGATACCGAAAGTAACAAGCAGGATAATGATACCGATAACGCGAATAGAAGTGTCGTCGGTCAATGCGGAGATAGGGGTTTGATGTTTGTTCTGCATACCGTGATTAACGCTGGGCATATTCAAGTGATGGCGGGTTGTGGCTGAGCAGGGGCGGGCGCTTGCCCTTGCGCGTTGCGTTGCAGGTGGGCAATAACTTGATCTTTTGGGCCATAAACAGCTAATGCTCCATCATCGAGGATCAATAATTTATCAACTCGTGAGAGTACATTATTGCGATGGGTAACCACTATCACAGTAACCCGATCTTGTTTTAATTGCGTAAGGGCATTACCTAAGGCCAGTTCTCCTTGTTCATCCAGGTTGGAGTTGGGTTCATCCAGAATCACCAGCACCGGATTGCCGTATAAGGCGCGGGCTAAGCCTATTCTTTGGCGTTGGCCGCCGGATAGTACGCCGCCGGTTGCGCCTATTACAGTGTCATATCCTTCCGGTAGCCGTAGAACCAGATCATGGACGCCTGCCATTTTGGCTGCGTGTATCACTTTTTCAGGATCGATAGCCCCGAAGCGAGCAATGTTTTCACTGATGCTGCCTTCAAATAGTTCTATATCCTGCGGCAGATAACCGATATAAGGCCCTAGTTCATCACGATTCCAGGCAAATACGTCAACGCCGTCCAAACGGATTTTACCGCTGCTTGTCGGCCAAATGCCAAGTAAAGCGCGGGATAATGTTGATTTACCGGCGCCGCTTGGGCCTAATACGCCGACAATATCGCCACTTTGAATAACTAGGCTTAGATCTTTAATTGCCGGCGTTTTAGCGCCGGGCGGAACGACGTATACTTTTTCCAGCTGGATATTGCCGGTAGGCGGCGGCAACGGCATTTTTTCCGCATCGGCAGGCATGGACAGCAGAAGTTGTTGAAGGCGGTGATATTGTCCGCGAGCATTTACAAAACCTTTCCATGAGCCGATGATCATATCTATAGGCGCCAGAGCGCGACCCAACAGGATAGATCCGGCGATCATTAAACCAGGGCTGATTTCTCGCTCTATGACCAGATAAGCACCTAAGGCCAGGATCAGCGATTGCGAGGTTAACCGAGTAATTTTTGAAACGGCGGAAATCAGGCCGGCTCGGGAACTGACTTGGGATTGTATGATCAAAACCTGATTGGCGGTCGTCGACCAACGTTCCCGAACATTACGTAACATGCCCATCGCTTCGATAACTTCGGCATTTCTGAGATTCTTAGCAACTTGCGCCCGTCCTGAAGCGGCAACTTTATTGGCTTCAGCCAACATATTGCCGGTTGCCATTTCGTTGACTATCGCAATCATGACCAGAACGACGGAGGTAATCACAGAAAACCAGCCATACCAGGCATGGAAGGCAAACATCAAGGCGATGTAAAACGGCATCCACGGCGCGTCAAAAAATGCAAACAAACCGTTGCCGGTCAAAAACTGCCGGAGGCTGGTTAAATCATCTAACGGTTGGGAAGTGATGCGTTGACCACCGGAATATAGCGATTGGCGGTAGGCAATGCCAAACACTCTTTCATTTAACAAAGTTTCCAGGCGGGCACTGACGCGAACTAGAATTTGCGAGCGTACCCATTCCAAAAGTCCCATCGTGGAAAACACGACGACCAGAAGTAAGGTCAGCATCATCAACGTTGACTGGTTTCCAGTGGCAACCACTCTATCGTAAATTTGCAGCATGTAAAGTGAGGGGGCCAGCATCAAGATATTGATGACCATGCTAAAACCTGCTGCGTACAAAAACGCTCCCTTACAAAGTTTTAATGCTTTTTCCAGATCAGACGGCTGAGCATTTTTCATTTCGGCTTGTCCATATTTAGCCAACATTTTGACTACGTTAAAAGGCGATATTCTATTGGTTATCAGAAATTATTGCCAGATTCTTTGTGGCGGCTAAATTTTTAAGCGCATTGGGCAATTGTTGACGGAAAAGTTGGTTGTGATTGAGATATACTCAGCTACACATAAAATTTCCCTGAAGCAATCCCCACGAGTATCTATCACTGATGGAAGAAAAATTACAGCTATTTCCCTACTTTCAACCTATCATCAGCATTGCCAGCGGCAAAATTATCGGCTATGAAGCTCTGGCGCGGCAACGAGATAAAAATAACCGCGTGATTTCTGCCGGACATCTGTTTTCTTCACCTAAGCTGGATACCAGACAGCGCTTGGAGCTTGATCGACAAGTGCGGCGTTTGGCGCTGCAAAAATTTGCAGAACTTGATAGCAGCTGTTATTTGGCAATCAATATTTCCGCTGCCTGGATAGACAATTTAAGACAATTAAATACGTTACCTACACTCAGGATGCTGGATGAGCTGAATATAGACCGTCAGCGTATCATTGTTGAAATTACCGAAGCTCATGCCAACATTACTAAATTGCGTGAAATTGTCAAGCGCTACCGTAATCAAGGCATCAGGGTGGCGGTTGATGATTTCGGCACCGGCGCTTCGCAGTTGGAAAGAGTCATGGCTATCCATCCTGATATTATTAAAATTGATATGCAATTGTTTAAAAAGGCCAGTAAAAACGGTGGTATAGCCAGTGATATTGTACATATGCTGACTAGACTCGGCAAACGAACCGGTTGTCAGATCATTTGCGAAGGTGTGGAGACAGAGGCGGAGTTTTTATTCGGCCTCAATTGTGGTGCGCAGTTTATGCAGGGACGTTTGTTTTCGATGGCGGAACCTGAATTTAAGTCATCTACGTTGTACGAGCCGCTTATTCAGTCATTAAGAACCAAATTTTTTAAAAATACCGTCGGCAGAGTTCAAAAAAACATCACGGCAATCAATGTTACCAAAGCATTAATTTATAAGTTGAAAGAGGCTTTACAGGGCGATTTTAATCTTAATGAGTTGGCTAAATGGAATTTTGGGCAAAGCAATATTGTGCGTTTTTATCTTTGCGATAACGATGGTAAACAAATTTCGCCGAATTTTAACTTTAATGAAAATAAATGGTTTACCGATCCACGCAAGATTGGTTTTAATTGGTCGTGGCGGCCCTATTTTTTTCAGTTGGTAGCGCTGGAGAGCTGCGGTGATTGTGGTCGAATTGTCACATCCGAGCGTTATCACGATTTTGATACCGATTTATTGTGTAAAACTTTAGCATTACGTTTGGATGCAGATCGCATCCTGTTGACTGATATTATTGTGGAAGGCTAAGTCGCCGGTTACACTCCTCTTCTAGGATATTTCAGGCGAGCGAGCAACAGTAGTAATAGTAAAGTTCCAAATAACAATGGCTGGTTCAGATCTTTTTTTACCAGCCAGGCAAAATGGATCACGCCGAAGATGGAGATTGGATAAATTAGGCTATGTAGCAAGCGCCAGCGTTTACCGCCTAATTTTCGTATCCAGGCGCTGGTTGATGTGATCGTCAACGGAATCAGCAACACGAATGCAGCAAAGCCTATCGTTATATAAGGACGTTTAAGAATGTCTTTGCTGATAGCCGCCCAATCGAAGAATTGATCCAGCACCAAATAGCTCAAAAAATGTAAGCAGGCGTAAAAAAACGCAAACAGTCCCAGCATTCGCCGGAGTCTAATCGGCCAGTTCCAGCCCGACAGTTTGCGTAGCGGTGTCGCGGCAAGGGTGATCAATAAAAATGTTAAAGTCCAAAAGCCCGTAACATGCGTGATTTTTTCAATGGGATTTGCGCCCAGCTCATCTCGCCAAGTGGCGATCAGCAGTTTGCTTGCTGGTAATAGTGCCAATACAAAGCAGAGGTGTTTTAATCTGTCTAAGATTTTGTTATGGTTGGTTGGCTTAGTGGTGGACATTAAAAATTTTGGCTTAAATCCATGCCGCTATAAAGTTGTGCCACTTGCTCGGCATAACCGTTAAAGGGGAGGGTAGGACGTTTTAGAAATTCGCCGATACGGCGCTCTTTGGCCTGACTCCAGCGGGGGTGATCCACCGCCGGATTGACATTGGCATAAAACCCGTATTCGTTTGGTCCGGCGCGCATCCAGGAAGTGGTGGGCTGTTCTGCCAGCAGGCGGATTTTAACGATGGATTTTGCACTTTTAAAACCGTATTTCCAGGGTACCACCAAGCGGATGGGGGCGCCGTTTTGCTTTGGGAGTATTTCCCCATAAAGACCAAAGCTTAACAGGCTTAAGGGATGCATGGCTTCATCGATTCTAAGCCCTTCACGATACGGCCATTCCAGCACAGTGGATTTTTGCCCCGGCATTTGTTCGGGGGCGTAAAGTGAGATAAATTCGACATATTTGGCTTTACTGGTAGGCGCCACTTGTTTCAGCAAAGTGGCGAGTGGAAAACCCAGCCAGGGAATAACCATAGACCAGGTTTCAACACAGCGCATTCGGTAAATGCGTTCTTCCATAGGAGCCAGTTTCAGTAAATCCTCTATATCGAAAACTTTGGGGTTGCCGACTTCTCCGTCTATGCTGACAGTCCAGGGCCGCAGATTTAAGCTGTCTGCCAGCTTGGCGGGGCCATCTTTGGCGGTGCTGAATTCGTAGAAATTGTTGTATTGGCTGACAGCCTCGAAGGGGGTCAGTTTATCGGTGTTGCCGAATGCTGATGATGTGCTGCTGGGCAGTTTTTCGGCGCCATGTATGGCGTTGGGCCACAGTGCGGCAGAGCCGACACCGGCTGCAAGTTGAATAAAGCGGCGGCGGTTAAGAAATACATCAATCGGCGTGATTTCCGATGCGGGAATATTATCCTCAATCCGCTTACTCATGGGCTGTTATTTTCCGAAAAAGCTTAAAATATATATTTGCTGTCATTAAGACTGCCTAAAGTTGCTGAACAGCCATAATCCAAAAGACTGCGGAAATGCCAAAAAATTCCCGAAGGCGGGCGTTGTTAGTCCAATTGTTCTACACTGATTTTTAATCCGCGTCATCATGCCGCAGCAATTAAAGTGTTATTCTTGATTAAAGATGTGCGATTGCTATGCTGATTAAGGTAAAATTTCAAGTAGTAGTATAATCGCTGAAGATTAAAAACTCATTCAAACTGTATTGGGATATACATGACCACAAAACAAACAATTCTGAGAAATTTAGGCATTGCAGTTTTATCCGCAGGTCTGCTGGCTTGTAATGGTGCGGCGGATCGGAAAGCGAAATACAAGGAAGAAGGGAAGCAATACATGGAGGCCGGCGATTTAGAAAAAGCCAGTCTGGCTTTTAAAAATGTGCAGCAAATTGATCCTAAAGACTGGGAAAATCATTATTTGATCGGTGAAGTCTTGAGTAAAGAAGGCAAAATTGAAGCAGCCTTTAGAGAATACAGCCTGGTAGCGGCGCAGGACGAAAATAATGTCATGGCCAAAGTCAGGGTGGGGCAATTGTATTTGTTAAGCCGCAATGTTGATCAGGCGGAAGCAATGGCCAATGATGCACTGGCAAAACAGCCTGATAATGTTGAAGGTTTGGTGTTGAAAGCCGGTGTGCAATCAGCAAAAAATGACAGTGATGCTGCGATTACCACCGTCGAAAAAGCCAGACAGCTTGATCCCAATGAGGTTTCGGCCACGATGATGCTGGCCTCGATTTATAACCGCTTAGGTAAATTGGACAAGGCTATCGGCATCTTGGAAGAAGCTGTGCAGAAAAAGCCTGACAATATCCCTTTACTGACGATGTTGGGCGGTTTTTATGCCCGTAACAATCAAATAGCTGAAGCTGAAAACATGTTGGTTGCCGTCATTAAGGCAGAACCGAAAGAGGCTAAGCATTATAAAGCACTGGCACTGTTTCAAGTGGCGACCAAGCAAGTTGATAAAGCAGAGAATACTTTGCGGGATGCAGTGCAAAAGTTACCTGAAGATGAAGTGGTTAAAGGCTATCTAATCGATTTTTTGGTTGAAAAGCGCAGCCCGGATATAGCCATCGCCGAATTGTTGCCGATGGTGGAAAAAAAGCCGGAAGCCTACGATCTGAAGTTTAAACTGGCTAGTTTGCAGATTGCCAAAAACGATAAGGACAGCGCGGAACAAACGCTGAAAGAAATCATTGAGCAAGATAAACAGGGGCCAAATGCAATTAGGGCGCGAGATAAACTGGCGGCCATCTATTCCACCACCAAACGCTTCGACGAAGCGCGGACGCTGATTAATGAAGTGCTGGAAGCCAATCCCCGAGACAATGACGGCTTAACCTTTAGAGGCCAATTCGCATTATCAGATAATAAAATTCCAGAGGCAATTGCTGATTTTAGATCGGTACTGGTTGATCAACCGACCAATGTCACGGTATTAAAAATGTTGGCGACGGCGCATCTTAGAAATAATGAGGAGTCGTTGGCTAGAGAAAATTTGGAAAAAGTTGTTTCCGTTGCGCCCAATGATGAATCTGCCCGGCTGGAGCTTGCCAGTCTGCTGTTGAAAGCCGGTCAGAAAGATCAAGCCAGACAGCAAATAAACAGTTTGCTGAAACTTGATCCCAAAAGTTTAAAAGGATTGGAAGGACTGTTTAAATTGGAAATAGTCGAAAAACAATGGGATAAAGCGCAAGAAATAGCCAAGCAAATTCAACAGCTTTATAGTAAAGATGCGACCGGCTTATATATGTCGGGATTGGCCTATCAAGCAGCGAATAAACTGGAGCCGGCTGTCGAAGCATTTCAACAGGCACTGGTTAAAAAACCTGATGCGGTTGAGCCTTTGAATGAGTTGATTAAATCCTATATGGCTTTAAAGCAATCCGATAAGGCGCTGGCTAAATTACAACTGATTGTCAAGCAGCAACCCGATCATCTGATTGCCTATAATTTAATGGGCGGTATTTATTTGAGCGAACAAAAATTCGGCGAAGCGAAAACCGCGTTTCAAAAAGCGCTGGAGATCAAGCCGGAATGGTTTGCGCCGTATCGTAGTTTGGCGGCTATCGCGGTGATGGAAAAAAATAAATCTGAAGCAATCGGTATCTTATTGAAAGGTATTGACAAAGCTAAAACGCCTGTTGAGTTGGTGACCGATTTAGCGCGAATATATCATAGCGCGGGCGAACACAGTAAGGTTATCGAACTCTATGAACAAGCGTATAACGCACATCCAGACTCGGTGTTGATTGTTAATAATCTAGCCAGTTACTTGGCGGATTACTCGACCAATTCTGCTGACTTAGATCATGCTGCCAAGATTGCAGAGCCGTTTTTAAAAACCAACAACCCAAATTTAACCGATACGGTGGGTTGGATAGCCTATAAACAAGGTAATTTCGGCAAGGCGAAAGATCTTATCCAGAAAGCGATTGAGATAGAGCCGCGTTCATTAATTAGCCATTATCATTTGGGGATGGTTTACTTTAAACTGAATGATACTGTTAAAGCGACTGAATACTTGCAAAAAGTTGTAGATGGCAAATTGAATTTCGATGGCTTGGAAACAGCTAAAGCGACCTTGAAGAAACTTCAGGGCGGTTAACATTTATTGGCTGCTAATTTAAGCCGGAACACACTATAGAATGTGCCGAACAGCGTGAGGCACATCTTTCGCGATTGATGCGCCGCCTTTTCCAGGCACATCCTATTTTTGTTCCGCCTTAAGTGGATAGCCTATTTATTTAGACCGCTGTGAAAGGCCCGTAGCCTTGATGAAACGCAGTGTAATCGAGGAATTTGAAGCCGTAGCCTCGATTCCGTGTTGCTTCATCGAGGCTACGGTGAGTAGTTACTCGTTTTTTAGATCAAAAGCCATAAAAAATAATGCTCATACAGTGGTATCCCGGCCATATGCACAAGGCCAGTAAAGAAATCAGAGAAGCATTGCCCGACATTGATCTGTTGATTGAAATCCTGGATGCCAGAATCCCGTATAGTAGTCAAAACCCCATGTTGGCGACATTGCGCGGCGATAAACCGACTATTCGTATTCTCAGCAAAAGTGATTTGGCCGACCCCGAAGTCACCCGGTTATGGCAGCTTCATTTAGAGCAGGAACTAGCGGTTAAAACTTTGGCAGTAACGACCCAGCATCCTGAAAAAATCAAATTGATCCTGGATTTGTGCAGCAAAATGTTGCCGGAAAAAGCAGAGGCCAATAAAGTGATCCGCACCATGATCATGGGCATTCCGAATGTCGGCAAATCCACCATCATCAATATATTAGCCGGACGCACCATTGCCAAAACCGGCAACGAACCGGCCGTTACCAAACAGCAACAGCGCATCAATCTGAAAAACAATATAGTGTTGTCTGATACGCCCGGCGTACTTTGGCCGAATGTTGAAAATCGAAATAGCGGTTATCGTTTGGCGGTGACAGGGGCGATTAAAGATACCGCATTTCAGCACGACGATATTGCTTTATTCGCCGCCGAGTATTTGCTTAAAACTTATCCTAGCCAGTTACAGCAACGCTATCAGCTTGAGGTTTTGCCGGACGAAGCCCTGCCGCTATTACAGGCTATCGGCAAAAAACGCGGCTGTTTGCGTGCCGGTCAACAAATTGATCTGGACAAAGCCGCCAAATTGTTTCTAACTGAGCTAAGGGCCGGCACGATTGGGCAGATCAGTTTGGAGATACCGGACATGATAGCCGTTGAAATGCAGGAGCTGGCGGTGATACGTGCTGAGAAGCTTGCCAGAAAAGCATTGAGAGGGCGTTGAAGCCCCCTCCATAGCCGGTTACCGGCAAGCAAATTGCTTAGGCCAATCCTGAAAATTAAAAACCTGGCCTTCTTGTCTCACCCGGTCTATGGCGGTTAATTCTAGATCAGCATAGACCCATTGCGGTTGATTATAGTTGCCTATTGCCAGGATGCCGGTGGCCGGAAAGCCTTTGTCAACCGGGGTGTATATGGCGGCGGCGCCGCAATTGATGTCGACCGCTTCCGACCAGTCGGCATTGCCAACCAGGGAGGCTTGTACAACATAACATTGGTTTTCCAAGGCCCGCGCCTGACAACCGATACGTACTCGATAATAGCCTGCTTCAGTGTCTGTGCAGCTGGGTACCAATATCAGCACCGCGCCGCGCTCGGTTTGCTGACGCGCGTAGTGGGGAAATTCGCTGTCATAGCAGATGTTGATGGCAACCTTGCCGAATTCGGTATCGAATACTTTAATCTCCAAGCCGCGGGAAATATGCCAATGTTCGTTCTCAAAACGCGTCATGGTCAGTTTTTCCTGATAATCGATCTCACCATGCGGGCTGAAAAAATAAGCGTGATTACGGAATTCGCCGTTGTCGTGTTTAACCGGAAAGGTGCCAGCTTGAATATAAACCCGGTGTTCGCCGGCCAGCGTTTTAAATAATTCAAGATAATCTGGCAGTAGGGTTTGTAAGGCCGTTAGTTGACCCGACAATGAGGAATATACTTCCTTGGAAAATAGTGATGCCAGTTCCATGCAGGCATATTCTGGAAACAGTAAAATATCGGCTTGATTGTCTGCCGCTTCTTTTACCCAGCGTTGGGTTTTCTCGGCAAAGTTTTGCCAGGTTTCCAAAAAACTGATGTCATATTGCGCGCTGGCGATTTTAGGCATGGTCTTCTCTCAACCAGAAAGTCATGGGTTTGGCGCTGGCTTCAGTTTCATCCAGATCTTTCCAGGTATAGGTGGTTTTTAATTCGGGGTGTTTAAAATAGCCGCGTTTATTCCAGAAGGCATCCAAAGGCACATAATCGGCAGGGCGGCGCGGATGATTTTCAGGGCGTTCCACGCAGCAAAATGTAATGTGCTTAAAGCCGCCTAAATCTGTGGCGTGGGCTTCGCGTTGTTCAAAAAAACGGACGCCGATGCCTAAGCCGCGATAATTTTTATTCAGCACCGATTCGCCGCAATAAAAAATCTCTGCAGGATTATAGCCATTTTCAATAAAAGGCTGTTTTACTTCTTCAGTTTCGTACTTTAATGGGATGGCGGTGGAGGCGCCGATAATAGCGTCGCCGTCAAACGCCAGCACGATTACGCTGTCTGGGCAATTGATGTAGGTTTGCAAATATTTTTTTTCGTAGTCGTAATCGCCGTCATATAAATAGGGGAAATCATGGAATACTTCTATGCGTAACCGCGCCAATTCTGGAATGTATTGGATAAGTGCTTCGCCGCTGAGGCGCTGAATGCGGATGTCTTTGCTCATGTCTTTACTATCAAAAAAATAATGTGATGCTGTTGTCTATTGTAACAATCCAGGTAAAAATTTTAGTTACTATTCACAGTGGAATGGCTGCATTAAAAGGCAGGCTGTGCCAACCATGATTTAATACCTGTCATCTGTAGCACACCGCTTTGATAAAACGGTGCTGAATAGTTAGAAATTCTATAACCGTTTGCGTCTGGCTTCCATAGGGCTGAGTAATAGCGGCCGGTAAATTTCTACCCGGTCGCCCTCGCTGACGATTTTTGTCAAGCCATAGACGTGGCTGAAAATGCCGGTTTTTTGCCGTTTCAAGTCAATTTCCGGAAATTCCGTCAGAATGCCGGAGGCCAGTATGGCCTGATGAATCGTGCAATCGGCGGCTACTGTCAATGGGATAACGATTTGTTTATCTGGGGTGGCATAGGCCACTTCAATTTGAATCGGTTCAGCCGCCATAGATTGCTTTGGCACGTTGAGTAAAGGATGTCACCATGGTATTGCAGATTTGGTTAAACACAGGGCCAAAGGCTAGGCTGGCGAGTTTGCCGGCAATTTCAAATTCCAGATCCAGCGATATTTTGCTGGCATTTTCTCGTAAAGGCATGAAGCTCCACACGCCTTCCAGTGAAGAAAAGGGGCCTTCCAATAAGCTGAGGTAGATTTTGCCGCCGCGATCCAGGCGGTTACGGGTGGCAAAGGATTTGTGAAAGCCTGCCTTGGCAATCTGGATCTCGCCGTCAACGATGTCGTCTTCGCGTCGTAAGATACGACTGCCGCTGCACCAGGGTAAAAACTGCGGATAGGATTCTATATCATCGACCAGATCAAACATTTGTTGAGCAGAAAATTTGACCAGCGCGCTTTTTTGTACCACCGTGATCATAAAAAGACTCCCAGTACATGCAGAAATACCAGAAACACTGCGGGTGGCGCAATATATTTAATCAAAAACAGCCATGTTTGAAAGCCTTCGTCAGGCAGTTCCAATTCTTGCTCGGTATGCTTGGTTTTCATGATCCAGCCGGCAAAAATGGCGATAGACAGGCCACCCAGCGGCAGCATAATATTGGCCGTCAGAAAGTCTAATAATTCGAACAAGTTTTTGCCGAAAAAAGTATGCGTCGACCAAATATTAAAGGAAAACACCACGCCGACACCCAAGGCCCAGCAGGCGGTACCGGACCACAGACAGGCTTTACGGCGATCCATGTCCTTGTTTTCTACCAGCCAGGCTACAGTGGGTTCAATCAGTGAAATGGATGAGGTCAGGGCAGCAATAAACAGCAGTACAAAAAACAGCACCCCGAATAACCAGCCGCCGCTCATATGTCCAAAAGCCAGCGGCAATGTTTGAAAGATCAGGCCGGGGCCGCTGTTAACTTCCAAATTGTTGGCGAATACCAATGGGAAGATGGCGATGCCGGCCAGCAAGGCGACGATGGTATCGGCGCCGGCGATGAAAAATGTGGTCTTGGCAATAGAGATATGGCCAGGTAGATAAGAGCCGTAAATCATGATGGCGCCCATGCCCAGACTCAAGGTGAAAAAAGCATGGCCCATGGCAGTCAGCACCGCATTAGCATTGATTTTACTAAAGTCCGGGGTAAATAAAAAATCCAGCCCCTGCTGGTAAGCCCCGGAGGACATGGCGTAACCGACCAGTACCAGCATCAGAAAAAATAATGCCGGCATAAAATAGCGTACGGCCTTTTCTAGGCCGCCTTTAACGCCGCGCACCACCACCTGCAGGGTAAGCCCCATAAATACCGTATGCCAGAAAATTTGCTGAATAGGGCTGTCCATCAGGTTATCGAATAAGGCTTTGATATCGGCGGCATCACTGCTGAAAAAACTGCCGAAGAAGGCTTTAAAAATATAAGCCATCGCCCAGCCGGCAATTACGCTGTAATAGGCCAAAATTAAAAATCCGGCTATCATGCCCAACCAGCCCAGATAATGCCAGCGTGAATCGGCACCCGCTTCGGCGGCCAGTGTTTGCATGGTATTGATAGGACTTTGCCGGCCACGTCTGCCCAACATGATTTCCGCTATCATAATAGGGATGCCCAGTACTGCCACGCAAAGTAGATAGACCAGCACAAAAGCGCCGCCGCCGTTTTCACCGGTGATATAGGGGAATTTCCAGATATTACCCAAGCCGACCGCTGAACCGGTTGCGGCTAGAATAAAAGCAAAGCGGGAAGACCACTCGCTATGGATAGGTTGAGTTTTATCTGTCATCTGGGTAGCCTTGTTTGTTTTTAAGTCGTTATCTTGCTGGTTAATTGGGTAAAATAACAAAATTCCTGTTATCAGTCAGTCAAAAAAAATCAATGCAAAGCCATGGCCGCTAAAAAATCCAAAAAGGACAACAAGCAAACCGACAATACTATCGCCCAAAATCGACAGGCGACTCACGAATATTATATCGAAGAACAGTTTGAAGCAGGCTTGGTGCTTGAAGGCTGGGAAGTGAAAAGTTTACGCGATGGTCGGGTACAGTTAAAGGAAAGTTATGTCGATATCAAACGTGGTGAAGCCTGGCTGTGCGGATGTCACGTCTCACCGTTGCTGTCAGCCTCTACTCATGTCAATCCAGAAGCCGTTCGTAGAAAAAAATTATTGTTGCATCGCCGGGAGCTGAATAAGTTGATAGGTTCTGTCGAACGTAAAGGCTTTACCTTAATTCCGCTGGCAATGTACTGGATCAAAGGCCGCGCTAAATTGAAAATTGGCTTGGCCAAGGGCAAGAAGTTACACGATAAACGCGCTGCCGCCAAAGATAAGGATTGGGAGCGCGATAGAGCTCGCATCATGAAGCATGGTTGATTGCTGGGCGGGCAACTGAGGGTTTTAGATTCAAGGTTTTGTTCTTTATGGCGAATATAAAAATATTGGGAGTTCAATCATGTGGGGTAGGTTAGTATTGCTGTTAAGTGTTTTGTTGTCGGCTTGTTCTGAGGAGCAACCGATGCAAAAAATTGAGGGTTTTGCGCAAGGTACAACTTATCACATTACGTATTGGACATCGACGCCCGTCGATGTTAAAGCGATTGAAAGTTTGGTGGCGGAAATTTTCGATAATATAGACAAAACCTTGTCAAATTATCGGCCTGATTCCAAAATCGAGCTGTTCAACGCGAATGCTTCCACTGAAAGTCAGGAAGTGGGGCCCGAAATTGTCTCATTAGTACGAGTCTCGCAAAATGTTTATCGATTGAGTAACGGTTGTTTTGATTTAACCATCAAACCATTATTTGATTTATGGGGGTTTCGGGGCGATAGTTTGACGATCCCTGATCAGACTGCTATTCAGCAAGGTTTGGCGGCAGTCGGCATGGATAAGCTGGAAGTGGTTGACGATACGCATTTATTAAAAACGCAGGCCAATGTGCGAGTGGATGTGTCCGCCGTTGCCCAAGGTTATAGTGTCGGTAGAATTAGCGATGCGCTGGAACAACAGGGTATAGAAAACTATATGGTTGAAATCGGTGGCGAACTTAAAACCCATGGCCATAAACCGGATGGGCAAGCCTGGCGGATTGCGGTGGAAAAGCCGTTGGCAGGGGAGCGTAGCATCCATAAAATTATTACTATGCCTAAGGATGAGCCGATGTCGGTGATGACCTCCGGTACTTATCGGCATTATTTTGATTTAAACGGCCAACGCTACAGTCACATTCTGGATGCTCGTACCGGTAAGCCGGTGACTCATAATTTAGTTGGCGTTACGGTATTGCACGAAAATCCTACCATAGCCGATGCCTGGTCTACTGCCTTATTATGCTTAGGTCAGCAGGATGGTATGCAGTTGGCGAACAGCCAAAAAATTAACGCAATTTTTATTAGGCAACAAGACAGTGAATTATTGGAAACGCAAAGCGATGCTTTGCGAATCGCAAAGAATCTAACGATACAGTGATTCGTGTTAGTATCGTTGCATAAATAACCTGAGAGTCTGTATGTTTGAATTGACTAAAAACTTACTGTTTTCTGTGCATGGCGGTGGCGACGGCGGTGTTGCCGGTTTGCTTGAGGATTTGTTGGCGACGATAAACAGTTTGCTTGATTTGCCGGCAAATGCTTTGTTTGGCGCTTTATTGCCGGGTATTTCGGTGATGTTGAATATTCATCCGTTGTTTGTACATTTTCCAATTGCGTTGCTAAGTACTTTTTTTCTGCTTGATGTGCTCGGTAGCTTGTTGAGCAAGCCTGTCTGGCGCGGAGTAGCTGGGTGGTTTTTATTTCTGGGCAGTGTTTTTGCCGGATTGACGGTGCTGGCGGGATTGTTCGCAGCGGCTACCGTGCCGCATGGCGAGGATGTTCACGCCATTATGGAAAACCACGAGCATTTAGGCGTCAGCGTTTTTGGTTTGGCAATTTTCTTGTCAGGCTGGCGACTGTTCGTCGGGCAAGCAAATGGCGTAGCGAATTATCTGTTTTTGAGCTTTGCGGCGCTGTTGTGGGTGTTGTTGGTGTTTACCGCAGATTTGGGTGGATTGATGGTCTATCGCTACGGTGTAGCGGTTACCGCGGCAGAGGCTGGTCAAGATAAAGCCTTTATTGAACATCAGCATCAGCATTCCAACTGAGGGGGCTTGGCTTTTTTATTGCCCGGCAAAAAATCATTGAGTGTTGTGTTATGCTAGCCCGCCTTTTTTACGAGACTAATTATGCGAACCCGCGTTAAAATATGCGGTTTTACCCGAGTTGAGGATGCTGTGGTGGCTGCTCAATTGGGAGTTGATGCCATTGGTTTGGTGTTTTATCCGCCCAGTCCTCGTTATATTGATATAGCAAGTGCTGCCGCTATCGTCAAGGTATTGCCGGCTTTTGTCAGTGTGACGGCATTATTTGTCAATGCCGAGCATACATGGGTTAGCGAAGTTTTGCGTCAGGTGCCGATTGATTGTCTGCAATTTCATGGCGAAGAATCAGCTGATGTTTGCAGACTATACCGCAAACCTTATATCAAGGCGATACGCGTACAGGCCGGCATTAATTTGACTGAGCTGGAAAAACGCTATGACGATGCTTGCGGATTATTACTGGATGCTTATCATCCGGGTCTGCAAGGCGGCACAGGGGATGTTTTCGATTGGGCGCTTATCCCGGAAGCGCGCAGCTTGCCTATTATTTTGGCAGGTGGTTTGACGCCGGAAAATGCCGGATCAGCCATCCGAGCGGTAAAACCTTATGCACTGGATGTCAGCAGTGGCGTTGAAGCGGCAAAAGGCATCAAGGATGCAGAAAAAATGGCTGCATTTATAAGAAACACTAATCAAGCGATAGAGATATGACTGATAAATACGATATGCCGGATGCGCTCGGCCATTTTGGGCCTTATGGCGGTATTTTTGTGGCTGAGACCTTGATGCCGGCCATTACCGAGCTAAATGAGGCTTATAGCCATTATATGAAACAACCGGAGTTTATCGCCGAACTTGACGCGGACTTGAAGCATTATGTGGGCAGACCTTCTCCCTTATATCATGCGGAACGCTGGAGTCGAGTGTTGGGTGGCGCCCAGGTTTATCTAAAACGCGAAGATCTTAATCATACCGGTGCGCATAAGGTTAATAATACCGTAGGGCAAGCTTTGTTGGCCAAACGCATGGGTAAAACCCGTATTATTGCTGAGACCGGCGCCGGCCAGCACGGGGTGGCGACTGCAACAGTAGCCGCGCGCTTGGGTTTGGAGTGCGTGGTGTATATGGGGGCGGTGGATGTTGCCCGGCAAGCTTTGAATGTGTATCGAATGAAATTGCTGGGAGCCACGGTAGTGCCGGTTGAATCGGGTTCAAAAACGCTGAAAGATGCGTTAAATGAGGCTTTGCGGGATTGGGTAACCAATATCGATAATACATTCTATATCATCGGCACTGTGGCCGGGCCGCATCCTTATCCGGCGATGGTTAGAGATTTTCAGGCGATCATTGGTCGTGAAGCCAAACAACAATGCCTGGAGCAGGCCGGTAAATTACCGGATGCCTTGGTTGCTTGTGTTGGCGGCGGCTCCAACGCTATCGGCTTGTTCTATCCTTTTATTGATGATGAAACGGTAAAAATGATTGGTGTTGAAGCTGCAGGCGACGGTATAGAAACGGGTCGGCATTCAGCGCCGCTTTCGGCCGGTCGGCCCGGAGTCTTGCACGGTAATCGTACTTATTTGATGGCCGATGACGATGGGGAAATCATTGAAACGCATTCAATTTCCGCAGGTCTCGATTATCCTGGCGTCGGCCCGGAGCATGCGTGGCTAAAAGATACCGGACGCGCTCAATACGTCAGTATTACCGATACCGAGGCGCTGGCAGGTTTCCATGCCCTCACTAAAATGGAAGGCATTATTCCGGCTTTGGAATCCAGTCATGCAATGGCTTATGTCACTAAATTGGCCCCGACCATGGCTAAAGATCAAATTATTATCGTTAATCTGTCAGGCCGCGGCGATAAAGATATGCATACCATCGCGCAAAGAGAAGGAATTAAAGTATGAGTCGACTAGCCGGCAAATTTACGCAACTACAAGCTTCAGGTCGGAAGGCGCTGATTCCGTTTATTACTGCAGGAGATCCTTATCCTGAATTTACTGTGCCTTTACTACATGAGATGGTGTCGGCAGGCGCGGATATCATTGAATTGGGTGTACCCTTTTCCGATCCTATGGCTGATGGCCCGATCATTCAACGCGCTAGTGAACGGGCTTTGGCGCATCATGTCGGTTTGCGTAAGGTTTTAGCCATGGCGGCTGAATTTAGAAAAACCGATCAGCTGACGCCATTGGTGTTGATGGGTTATCTTAATCCGATAGAAATCATGGGCTACCAGGCCTTTGCCGATGCTGCGCAACTAGCCGATATTGATGGTGTTTTAACGGTCGATTTACCCCCCGAAGAGGCTGTGCAATGCGTGGCCTTATTGAGGGAGCGTGGGATTGACCAGATATTTCTGTTAGCGCCAAATAGTACTGCAGAACGCATTCGGAAAATGGATGCAGTGGGCAGCGGTTATCTTTACTATGTCTCATTAAAAGGCGTCACCGGGGCTGGTCATCTGAATACCACTGAGGTGGAAGAAAAATTACAGTTGATTCGAGACCATACCCGTTTGCCGATTGGTGTCGGCTTTGGTGTTAAAGATGCGGAAACTGCCGGCGTTGTCGCTAGACTTGCTGATGGCGTGGTGGTCGGCAGCGCCTTGATCAGTAAAATTGAAGAGAATCTCAATGCCCCAGAGCAGGCAAAGCATGAGATCATCTCCTTGTTAAAATCCATGCGTCAAGCTATGGATGCTTAAGAATTTAAGTGGAGTAAGCAAGCTATGAGTTGGTTTGAAAAATTAGTACCATCCATCATTAGAACCGAAAGCTCTCAGAAGCGCACATCAGTGCCGGAAGGTTTATGGACTAAGTGCCCACGATGCGATGCTATCTTGTTTAATGCTGAACTAGAGAAAAATTTTAGAGTCTGTCCAAAGTGTGATCACCACATGCGGATTTCGGCGCGCGCCAGGCTCAATATGTTTTTAGATGAAGGGTTTCGTCAAGAAATCGGTGCGGGATTAAAACCCAGCGATCCATTAAAGTTTAAAGACAGCAAACGCTATAAAGATAGGCTCACGCTGGCGCAAAAACAAAGCAATGAAATTGATGCCTTGGTGGTAATGAAAGGCGCATTAAAAGGCCGGCATATTGTGGCGGCGGCTTTTGATTTCGGTTTTATGGGTGGATCAATGGGGTCGGTGGTAGGCGAGCGTTTTGTTCGGGGGGTGAATGAATCTCTTCAGTCTAATGCGCCGTTTATCGTGTTTTCTGCCAGTGGCGGGGCAAGAATGCAGGAATCGTTGTTTTCCTTATTTCAAATGAGCAAAACCAGTGCGGCTTTAACCAAGCTGGCGGAAGCAGGTATCCCTTATATCTCGTTCATGACTGACCCTACTATGGGTGGAGTTTCAGCCAGTTTGGCTATGTTGGGCGATATTAATGTCGCAGAACCGGATGCCTTGATTGGTTTTGCCGGGCCACGGGTGATTGAACAAACTGTGCGCGAAAAGCTGCCGGAAGGTTTTCAGCGTAGTGAATTTCTGCAAGAGCATGGTGCTATTGATTTGATCATTGATCGTCGGGAAATGCGCGATAAAATTGCGGCAATATTGGCAATTCTTTATCCGGAATCCGCTAGCGGCAAGTACCAGCAAGATAAATTCGTTGAAGATGATTCCATCCAAAACAAAGTGAACGATAGTTCTCAATAATTAGGTTGCAATGGCGCGTTTTGATTCGCTGGATACTTGGTTGAATTGGCAGGAACAGTTGCATCCTAGACCAATCGATTTGGGTTTGGCGAGGGTGGCAAATGTTTACCGGCAGCTTGATCTTGACAAGACAAAAATACCCACCATAACGGTGGGTGGCACCAATGGTAAAGGCTCATGTATTGCCTTTCTTGAGGCAATATACCGTGCTCAGGGATATACTGTGGGTGCCTATACTTCACCTCATATTCTCCATTACAACGAACGTATTCGGATTAATGGTCAGCCTGTTTCTGATGAAGCGATTTGCCGGGCCTTTACCAGAATTGATGGGGTGCGTGGTGACATCAGTCTCAGTTATTTTGAATTCGGCACCTTGGCGGCGCTGGATTTGTTCAGTGCTGCCAAGGTCGACGTGCGTTTACTGGAAGTGGGGTTGGGTGGTCGCCTGGACGCCGTTAATATAGTTGATGCTGATGCGGCGATTTTAACGACTGTGGCGATTGATCATGTCGATTGGTTGGGGAACACGCTGGATGCCATTGGCCTTGAAAAAGCCGGTATTTTTCGTAGTGGGGCGCCAGCCGTGATTGGCGATGAATGTTCGCCAACTACCGTATTGCACGCTGCGCAGAAACAAAATGCTTTGTTGATGCAATTAGGACAAGCCTTTAATTATCGTATTCAGACGACGGGCTGGGATTGGTATGCAGGTAAACAGTATTTGCAAGACCTGCCGCAACCTGCTTTTAAAGGTGAGCACCAATATCGTAACGCTTCCGCAGTCTTGATGGCGGTAACGACTCTCCAGCCAATATTGCCCATCAGCGAAACAGCGATACGTAGCGGTTTACAACAGGCGCAGCTGAGTGGTCGTTTTCAATTAATAGCGGCTGAAATTCCGGTATTGCTGGATGTTGGGCATAATCCACAGGCCGTAAAGACCTTAAGCGACTATTTGCAGCAGGCGTTTCCCTCTGTCAAAATTCACGCAGTGTTTGCGATGATGAAAGATAAGGATATTTTTGGTGTTTTGGATATTATCCGGCATCAAATTGATTCATGGTATTTGGCACCGTTGAAAAATCCGCGGGCCGCCGGCGAAGATGTATTAGAAAATTATTTTCGGCAATTAAAGATAGAAAATGTGAATCGCAATTTTGCCGATTTTACGGAAGCATTTAATGCTGCCGGTGACAACGCGCGAAAAGGTGATTTGATTCTGATTTTCGGTTCATTTTTTCTAGTATCTGAATATTTATCCAAAATTCAAAAGAGGTGATATGCATGGATCAAGAGTTGAAGCAACGATTGATTGGCGCGGCGGTGATAACCGCATTGGCGGCTATTTTTGTACCAATGTTATTTGACGACCCTATTGATGAAACTGGAAAGAATATTAATGCTTTAACATTACCAGAAATCCCCGCAAAAGTTCAGGAAGTAGAAATTGCTCCACTACCTGAAAAAGTTGAAGATGTTACCAATTCGGCATCAGCTCCCGTTGTGGCAAAGGAAGTTAAATCTATACCGACTCAGGTGGACGAAGGGGTTGGTATGCCTGGTTCTGAGCCGCCGCACCCCAAACTACATTTGTCGGGCCATGAGCCTGGGCCGGTTGTCAAGCAGCCAAAAACGCGCGAACCGGCTCTGCCTAGTATGCTGGATGAAGATATCGCCGCAGCAGAACCGGAAGATGTCAAACCGGTCAGCAAGCCGGTTGCCAAATCTCAACTTGGCAATGCAGTACCTAAACCCGTAAAACCAGTGGCCAAAACCTTGGAAAACACACCGGCGGAAAACATCGGCAAGCCCGAATCCGCCGGAAATGAAAACAGCACCGGCGCCCGCTGGTATTTAAACGTCGGCTCCTTCGGGCAAAAAAACAATGCGCTCGCTTTGTTGGAAAGTCTTAAGCAGCAAGGGTTTGCCGCCATACTGAAAGAAGTCGCCGGTGATAAAGGACCGGTGTTTAAAGTCCGCATCGGCCCCATGATGGATAAAGCTAAAGCGCAAGTAGTTAAAAGCAAATTATCACAAATGAATATTAATAGTTTTGTTGCTGTTGACGAATGAGCTTGTGCCGAGCAACGGCCCCAAATTGCCTGAGCATGATGAGAGATTAGCCGCTATGCAGGATCTATTGGCAGTGACAAATAACTGGGTTTGGGTTGATTATGCAATTGCTGCAATTTTGGGTATTTTTGCCTTTTTCGGCTTATTACGGGGCTTGATAAGAGAAGGTTTTACCCTGATTATTTGGATGATCGCCATCTGGGTAACCATGCAATACAGTCATGACTTTTCCGCCTTGTTTCAAACCAAAATTGCTCAGCCATCCTTGCGGATAGGCGTGTCTTGCGTTGTGTTATTTTTAACGACGCTGATTTTGGGGGGAATTATTAATGCTTTAGTGATCCAATTGTTGCAAAAGGCAGCCTTAAGCGGTGGCGATAGGTTGCTTGGCATGGGGCTGGGCGCTATCAGAGGCGCCTTGTTGATTTCTTTGCTGATTATGCTGGCCGGCTTTACACATTTGCCCGATGGGCGCTGGTGGAAGCAGTCACAGTTAATTCCTCATTTTCAATCTTTGGCTGCCTGGTTGAAGGAACTAATTCCGTCAAATGTGACGGCTTATCTTAATTCTCGTTAATCGTTGAGTAAATTATGTGTGGTATTGTGGCGATAGTTGCCAATCAAAATGTTAATCAGGATTTATACGATGCCTTGACGGTATTGCAGCACCGTGGCCAGGACGCCGCCGGCATTGCAACCTGCGAGGGATCTAGACTGCATTTACGCAAAGATAACGGCTTGGCGCGGGATGTATTTTCTAGCCGGCAAATGCTGAAATTAAAAGGTAATATGGGGATAGCCCATGTTAGATATCCTACGGCCGGTTGTACTAGTTCCGCCGAGGCTCAGCCTTTTTATGTCAATTCGCCCTTTGGTCTGACGCTGGCGCACAACGGCAATTTAACTAATACTGAAGAGTTGAAAATTCAGGTTTTTGCCGATGACCAACGTCATATTAATACCGATTCCGACTCGGAAGTGCTGCTGAATGTGTTTGCCCATGAATTACAGCAGTCCGGCAAATTGACCTTAAGCGTTGATGATGTTTTTGAGGCGGTCAGTGCGGTGCATAAGCGTTGCCGAGGCGCTTATGCGGTTGTGGTGATGATAGCCGGTTTTGGCGTACTTGGTTTTAGAGACCCGCACGGTATCCGGCCGATAGTGTTTGGTGAGCGTAAAACAGAGGAAGGCACAATAGATTATATGATAGCCTCGGAAAGCGTGGCGCTGGATGTGCTGGATTTTCATTTAATCAGAGATATTGCCCCGGGTGAAGCCGTGTTTATTGAGGCCTCCGGCAAATTGCACACCAAGCAATGCGCAGCAGAAACCAATCATTGTCCCTGTATTTTTGAGTACGTTTATTTTGCCAGACCTGACTCTATCATTGATGATATATCGGTTTATAAAGCCAGGATGCGGATGGGCAAAAAGCTGGCCAAAAAAATTCTCAACGAATGGCCGGATCACGATATTGATGTCGTTATTCCTATTCCTGATACCAGCCGCACTGCGGCTTCGCAAATGGCTCATGATCTAGGGGTGAAGTTTCGCGAAGGCTTTATGAAAAATCGCTATATTGGTCGAACATTTATTATGCCCGGCCAAAAAATGCGGAAAAAATCCGTCAAGCAAAAGCTGAATGCCATTTCTTTGGAGTTTAACGGCAAAAACGTTTTACTGGTGGATGATTCCGTGGTGCGCGGTACCACCTCCGAACAAATTATCCAGATGGCTAGAGATGCCGGCGCTAAAAAAGTGTATTTTGCCTCTGCTGCGCCACCAGTGCGCTATCCTAATGTCTATGGCATTGATATGCCGGCCGCGCATGAATTGATTGCCCATGGTAGAACCGAACAGGAAGTTTGTGAAGCTATCGGTGCCGACAAATTGATTTATCAAGATATTGAGGATCTAATTGATGCAGTCGGTAAAGGCAACAGCAATATCAAACACTTTGATACCTCGTGTTTTACCCACGAATATATTACCGGCGATATTGATGATGCCTATTTGGCGCATATCGAAGCCTTGCGAAATGATGGCGCGCAACAAGAGCGTAATTCAGAAAGTTTGCTGATGGAACTGCAAGAAGAAGACACCACAACTGGATAAAATATGAAAGATTTAGACTGGCAAGAGTACGCACTGGAAACGCAGGCGATCAGAGCAGGGCATCAGCGAACCCCGGAAGGCGAGCATAGCATGGCTATTTTTGCCACTTCCAGCTATGTGTTTGATAGTGCTGAACAGGCCTCTTTACGTTTTACCGGTAAACAGCCGGGCAATATTTACTCGCGCTTTACCAATCCTACCGTTACTGCCTTTCAGGAACGTTTGGCGTTGATGGAAAAAGGCGAGCGTTGTTTGGCATTTTCTTCCGGGATGGCGGCGATCATGGCCGTTGGTATGGCCTTGCTTAAAGCGGGCGATCATGTGGTGTGTTCGCGCAGTGTGTTCGGCAATACCGTGCTGACTTTCCAAAATTATTTCGGTAAATTTGGGGTAAGCACCGATTTTGTCAATTTAACCGACATGGCGGCCTGGGAGGCGGCGATAAAGCCCAATACCCGTTTCCTGTTTTTGGAAACCCCTTCCAATCCACTGATAGAAATTGCTGATATTCAAGCATTAGCTGAGCTGGCGCATCGGCACGGCTGCCTGTTGGTTGTTGATAACGTTTTTTGTACGCCGATTTTGCAAAATCCGTTGCAGTTAGGCGCGGACTTGGTGGTGCATTCCGCGACTAAATATATTGATGGCCAAGGTCGTTGTGTCGGTGGTGCGGTCATCGGTAGCGAAACCCTGATTGAAAAAGATATTTATCCTTATTTACGCACCGGCGGTGCAACGATGAGCCCATTTAACGCCTGGGTGTTTTTATCCGGCTTGGAAACCTTGGCTGTGCGGATGAAGGCGCATTGCGATAATGCCTTTGCACTGGCAAAATGGCTGGAACTGCAGCCGGCTGTGGATAAAGTCCATTACCCCGGCTTGGAGTCCCACCCGCAGCATGAGCTGGCAAAACGTCAGCAACGGCATTTTGGCGGCGTGGTTAGTTTTGAATTAAAAGGCGGTCAGGCGCAGGCTTGGCAGTTGATTGATGCCACCAAAATGTTATCCATCACCGCTAATTTGGGCGATGTCAAGACCACCATTACCCACCCCGCCACCACCACGCACGGGCGCTTGTCGCCGGCCCTTCGAGCAGAAGTGGGCATCAAGGATAGTCTGGTCAGAATTTCGGTGGGATTGGAGCATATTGAGGATATTAAACGGGATTTATTGCCGGGTTTAACCCAGGCATAAAAACGTGTCAAACCCAAATTTGAGTCGCGAGGAGATCAGAACCATTTTCTGTTTGTAAATTGGATTATAACCGCACTCGCAACTGATGCGCTTTCATTGTTTCAATATTCCACCATAGGAACGTTGGGTCAGTGGGAACGATAACAAAAACCAGGGCGGCAGAGCGAGTTAAGCCTCTCCAAAAAACGGTAGGCACATCCTACCGTTTTTAATGACCAAACTTCAGTGCATTAAATCGGCGTAGCACTCGTAGGGGAGGTATGCAGGAAGGTATTGATTAAAAATATGCCTTAAGCACCAACGAAATAGTGCCGGCAAGCAACAAGCCCATCATCCACTTAAGAACCGCTAAATCCGTTTTGAGTGGCGCAAGGGAAATTTCTAAATCATCTTTGGTGACAAGTCTGTTTTGAGCTTCAGCAATTATCCGTACAACCGCTTCGGCTTGTTCTGAGGGTATGCCGGTTGCCTCCCGTTTTTTGACAAGATCTAGGGTATCAAATGTAACTGTGGTCAGATCAAGTGTCCTAGTGTGTTGGCATAGTATAGCAAAAAGCCGATTTTCCCAGCTCAGGCCAATGACGACATGACCGTAGCTTAAAGTTGCAACAAAGGATCAAGCTCTTTCCGCATATCCAAGGCATGTAAATCATCAAAACCACCAATATGCCGGTCGCCGATATAAATTTGCGGCACGGTGCGGCGTTTGGTTTTTTCCATCATTTCTTGCCGCAAGCCGGGATTGGTATCGACATTAATTTCTGTATATACCACACCTTTGCGGTCTAAAAGTTTTTTGGCCATGATGCAGTAAGGGCAAATTGATGCAGTGTAGATGAGTATTTCCGGCATAGACTATATTAACTTTTTCTGATAAAGCTGTATTCTATCCTATCCTCGCCGCACTGCAAATTCCATTAGTTGTTGCGTAACGCGGGTCACTTTTCAACTGATACAAACGCCAGCTTGGAAATTCCCGCATGTTGCACCGTTGCCATCACTTCAGCCACCTTACCGTAGTTAACATTCTGGTCGGCATACATATGTACAGACATTTCCGGGTTTTTCGCCAATTCTTCTTTCAGTGTTGTTTCCAGTGCGGCTAAATCGGCAATTGTATTCTTGTTGAGCGTGATGGCGCCTTGGGCATCAATGCCGAGCTGAAAAGGCTGCTTTTCAGTATCGGGAATAGTGGAGGTGGTTTTAGGCAGCGCCACATTAACTGATTGAGTCAATAAGGGGGCGGTCACCAGTAAAATGATCACCAGTACCAGCATCACATCCACTAAGGGCGTAACGTTAATCTCACTGACAGCTTCGTCATCTTCCGAGTTTGTTTTAAATGCCATTTGCTTACTCCTGCTCGGCTTTATCACCGAAGGCGATATGTAAAAATCCGTCAACAAAATGTTCCAATGCAATGCGTTGGTGTTTGGCGCGGCGGCCAAAAAAGTTGTAAGCCAATACAGCGGGCACGGCTACAGCGATACCGATGGCCGTGGCAACCAGCGCATCGCCAATCGGGCCGGCTACCACATCCAGGCTGGCGGAACCGCTGGTGCTGATGTCGTGCATGGCATGCATAATGCCCATCACCGTGCCGAACAAGCCGACAAACGGCGCGGTGCTGCCTATACTGGCCAGCATGGTCAAGCCACTTTCTGTGTGCCTTTGCTCTTCTTGGGTTTGTTTACGCAAGCGCTGTTCTAAAAGTTCTTGCGGTGAACCGTGAAACTTTAAACTTTTTGGAAATTTGCTTTGCTTCATTTCCGCCAGCCAGGCAAAACCGCAGGCAGCGACACGGGCTTTGGGGCCTCTAGCTAGCTCGGCAGGTATTTGTTCGGCTGCCTTCAGATCGGCGGCATTCCAAAATGCCTGATTATATTTTTTATTGTAATGATTGTTTTTGGCAAATTGCCAGATTTTGAATAGGATCAAAGTCCAGGTGATCAGGGAAAACACCAGCAGTGTGTATAAAGTGGCATCTATCACGATGGCCGGGGCAAAATTGAAAGGCATTAATTTCTCCTGATTTGCTATTCTTCAAAATGAAAATCAATTGGCACGATAACCGTGCTGGCGATAGGGGTCTGGCCGCGTTTGGCCGGAATGAATTTATATTTTTTCACAGTTTCAATAGCGGCTTCGTCCAGCATGTCATGGCCGCTGCTTTTTTCAATGGTAATTTTTTCGCTTAATCCTTCCGCCGATACTTGCACCAGTAGCTTAACTCTACCCTGCCAGCCTCGGCTTTTGGCAATCGAGGGATATTCAGGCGCAGGGTTATGTAAATAGCTGGCGCGGTAATTGGCTTCGGTAAGCTCTTCGGCAACAGGCGCTGCGACTGGCGCGCTATCGGTTGCTGTTGACGTTGGTGAGGATTGAGGCGCAGATGTTTGCTCTACCGTTTTTTCTGCAGGTGTTAAATCCTGGGGTTTTTGTACCACACGCGGTATTGGTTTGGGCTGCGGCTTTTTGGGAGTTGGTGTTTTTTCCGGTGGCCGCGGCGGGCTAGGCGGCGCCGGTGGTGCAGGTGCAATATTGGGTTTAGGAGACGCTACCGAAACCATGGATACCGCCATCAGCAACGGTTGGGCCGTGACTGGCGGCGTTTCTATAGGGCGCAACAGCCACAGAAGTCCCCAGATATGTAGCAGCAATACCAGGATTGACAGCAGAATCAGCATATCTCTTGGTCGTTCTTCTCCCATTAATGTGGTCAGCATGGCATTCAATTGAAGTCTCATGCTTGCAAATAAACCTGTGGGAGATGCTGATGAGCTGTCGGTCAAATCGCCTCCATGATTGCAATATGGCTATTATCTGAAAACATAAAACAAAATTGGTAAAGTTAAATTAAATTCAACATTGTAGATCATTAGATGGTCTTAAGTCAGTAAGAAAAGTATGAAAACATTAAGAACTTAATCATGCCTAAGCTGAGGCGGTAATGAAAAACCAGCCAACATACGAAGTGATCGCATTTTCTATGGCATAATTTCTTATCATTTCATTTTTTCTTCTCAGTTTTCATGGCCCATAAGCAAACCCCGCAGTCCAAGGAACAATTAGCAGCACTGGCTTTAGGTGCGATAGGTGTGGTCTTCGGCGATATAGGCACCAGTCCGCTCTATGCAGTTAAGGAGGTTTTTCACGATGGTTTGACAACCGATGCACCCCATGTAATTGGTGTGCTATCGCTGATTTTTTGGTCATTAACCTTGGTGGTAACCACCAAATATGCCATTTTTATCATGCGTGCTGATAATAAAGGTGAAGGCGGTATCATGGCTTTGATGGCTTTAGCCTTACATGGTTCCCGGCAAAATCCTCGCAAACAGGCCTTTATTGTGGCAACCGGCTTGCTGGGCGCTTCGCTTTTTTACGGCGACAGTATTATTACCCCAGCCATTTCGGTATTGAGTGCGGTTGAGGGCTTGCAAATTATCGCGCCATCTTTAAATAACTATGTTTTGCCGTTTACCATAGTTGTATTAAGCGTGTTGTTCATCATGCAAGCTAAAGGCACAGGCAAGGTAGGGCGGATATTTTCGCCGGTGATGGTTTTCTGGTTCGCGACTTTGGCGGTGCTTGGGCTGATTAATATTGTCAAAGCACCGGAAGTACTGCAGGCTGTCAATCCGTATTATGGGGTGCAGATGCTGTTCGAATTGGGCTGGAAAGGTTTTGCAATCATGGGGGCGGTGGTATTGTCGATAACCGGTGCCGAAGCTTTGTATGCGGATATGGGGCATTTTGGCTTAAAGCCGATTCGAGTCGCTTGGTTCAGTTTTGTTTTTCCGGCCTTGTTGCTAAATTATTTTGGACAAGGGGCGTTGTTGATTGCTAATCCGGCGGCGATAGAAAATCCTTTCTATTTACTGGCGCCAGACTGGGCTTTGTATCCCTTATTGATTTTATCAACCCTGGCGACAGTAATCGCCTCGCAAGCGGTGATTTCCGGAGCATTTTCCATTACCCGGCAAGCCATTCAGTTGGGCTACTGTCCGCGTATGAATATTCGGCATACCTCAGGCGATGAAATGGGGCAAGTCTATTTGCCGGCAGTTAACTGGTTATTAATGACGGCGGTATTTATTTTAGTACTTAGTTTTCAATCTTCCTCAGCACTGGCCTCGGCGTATGGTATTGCGGTTACCGGCACGATGATGACGACCACTATTTTAGCGTTCATCGTGATCCAGGCGCTTTGGCAATGGAATAAATTTACCAGTACGGCTTTTTTATCGTTTTTTCTATTAATTGATCTGTCTTTTTTGGCGCCGAATTGCCTTAAAATTCCTACGGGTGGTTGGTTGCCGCTGGTGGTTGGTGCGGTGCTGTTTTTGATCATGACTACCTGGATTAGAGGTCGCGAACTGTTAGCCAAATATCTGGATGAAAAACGGGTATTGTTTGAGGAATTGGATGAAAAACTAAAAGGTCAGCCTTTGGCCTCAGTGCAGGGTACCGCTATTTATCTGGCAAGAAGCGTCCATGGTGTTCCACTGGTTTTGTTGCACAATCTAGAGCATAACCATGTGTTGCATGAAAAGATCATTGTGTTGACGATAGTTACCAAGGAAGAGCCGTATGTGGATGAAGCGCATCGTGTCAAGGTGCGTGCTTTTGGCGAAAAGCGCAGCTTCTATCGAGTAAAGCTCTATTTTGGTTTTCAGGAAGAGCAAGATGTGCGGCGGGCTTTGCAGCTTTGTCGGCATGAAGGTTTGACGATTGACCAAAAAACGGTGTCGTTTTTTATCGGCAGCGAGCGTTTGTCGTTTCGCCGTTTAAGTCCTATGCCAAATTGGAGCAGAGCCTTGTTTAGGTTTTTAACCCATAATTCCAGCAGTGCCATTGAATATTTCAAAATCCCGGTTGAAAGAGTCATTGAATTAGGTATTCGGGTGGAATTGTAAAATTTGCAGGGTAATGGGTATAAAAAAGGCAATGTGCCTAACTTATGGGCACTCATGGGGCAGTTAAGGTCAAAAATCACCTATTTTGTATTTTTGCTGGTCAAAAGGGGCTGGGGATGTTGAGTGGTTATTGCGGGGTAGGGGTGAATTTGTGATGCTGTGTTGTGGTTTGTGGCGGTGTTTTATTCTGAATTGTTCCGCCAGTGCCCCTTGCGGACATAAAAAAAGGACTTAAGTTTTACCTAAGTCCTTGAATTCAGATGGTGGCGATACCGGGGATCGAACCTGGAACCTCGGGGTTATGAATCCCGCGCTCTAACCGGATTGAGCTATATCGCCACTGATGGCTTGTCATATTGAAGCCGTATATTATAAGACTTGATCTTTTCTAAGTCAAACGTTAAACCGAAAATGCATCACATCGCCGTCTTGTACCTTGTATTCTTTACCTTCCAGCCGCCATTTTCCGGCGTCTTTGGCGCCTTGCTCGCCTTTGTAAGTCACAAAGTCCTGATAGGATATCACTTCGGCGCGGATAAAGCCTTTTTCAAAATCAGAATGAATTACGCCGGCCGCTTGCGGCGCGGTAGCATTGACAGGAATGGTCCAGGCGCGGACTTCTTTAACGCCGGCAGTAAAATAGGTGGACAGGTTTAACAGCTCATAAGCGGCGCGTACCACCCGGTTTAAGCCGGGTTCTTCAAGACCTAAATCATCCAGAAATTCCTGTTTTTCGGCTTCATCCAGTTGCACAATTTCTGCTTCAATTGCCGCGCAAACCGGTACCACGCTGGAACCTTCCTGTGCGGCAAATGCCTGCACTTTGTCCAGTAAGGGATTGTCGCCAAAGCCATCATCCTGAACATTGGCGACATACAAAGTCGGCTTAATGGTGATTAGGCATAATTCCTTGATGAGTTTTGCTTCTTCTTCAGACAGGCCTAGGGTTCGGACCGGCAAGCCTTTGTTAAGATGTTCCAGCACTCTGTCCAGCACATCTTTTCTGGCAAGTTCGTCTTTATTGCCGGATTTTGCGGCCTTAGCTGTTTTTTGCAAGGCTTTTTCGACAGAGCTCATGTCTGCCAGCGCCAGTTCGGTATTGATGACTTCAATGTCATTGATAGGATCAACCCGGCCGGCGACATGGATGACATTGTCGTCATCAAAACAGCGCACCACATGGACAATGGCATCGGTTTCGCGGATATTGCCTAAAAATTGATTGCCTAGGCCTTCGCCTTTGGAGGCACCGGCTACCAAGCCGGCAATATCGACAAATTCTATCGTCGTCGGTAGTGTTCGTTCAGGATTGACAATTTCTGCCAGTCTGTCCATTCTGGGGTCCGGTACCGGCACCACGCCGACATTGGGGTCAATCGTACAAAATGGGTAGTTTTCTGCCGCAATAGCTGCTTTGGTCAGCGCATTGAACAGCGTAGATTTGCCAACGTTGGGTAAACCAACGATTCCGCAATGAAGGGCCATATGAGTCTTAAGCTTAAAATTTGAAGAGAGTACCCAGAAAACCTGAGCGGGGTGGGGCTGGATTATACCGTTCAATCGATAAATTTCAACTTGCAGGCTGTGTTTATCCCGTGACAACCAGCCCACTAATCTTTTTCAGTGGCCTCCCAGCCGCCGCCAAACGCCCTATACAATGAAACATAAGAAACCCGTAAACTGGTTTGTGCTTTGGTTTTTTCTTCTTGAATATTCAGTTTGTTAAACTCGGCATCCAGTTGACTTAAATAATCACTGCCGCCATGCTGGTAGAGCAATTCTGCATGGCGATAAGCCGTATCGGCGGACTGTTCCGCCTCACTGAGTTGCTGTAGCCGTTGCTTGGCGGTGTCATGTGACACATAGGCGTTTTCGACGTCTTCCATCGCCAGCAAGAATGTTTTTTCATAAGTTGTCGCGGCTTGTTCCAGGCGGGCATCGGCGGCGGTGATTTGGGCGCGTATCCGGCCAGCATTAAAAATAGGCCCGGTTAGTCCTGATCCAAGCGAGTAAACGCTGTCCGCCAAATTGGGAAAACCGCCTACGGCTATTGCCCCAAAACCAGCGTTAGCCTGTAATACCAATCTTGGGTACAAATTGGCTTTGGCTGTACCCAGCTGGTCGGCGGCGGCGTTAACTTGTGCTTCGGCGATTTTTAGATCAGGCCGTTGCGACAATAAATTGGTCGGTAACACATTCGGTAATACCGGCAGTGCCGGCGGCATTCCGGCAGCAGACAGGCGATTTTCCAGGCTGGCCGGGGTTTGTCCTAATAATACGCTTAAACGATGAATGAGCTGTTCGGCAGCTTGATTGAGTACCGGCAGGGCGCTTTCGTTGCTGCGTAATTGGGTGTGCTGGCGAGAAACGGCGGTAGCGTTGACTAAACCTTGTTGAAAATACAGCTGCAATGCAATCTGGCGTTTTTGCTGCAGCGCAATTTGTTGTCGTACCAGTTCCATTCTCGCCTGTACGCCGCGCAGTTCTAAATAATTACCGGCAATTTGTGCCAATAATGCTACTTGTATGGCATGTTGTTCGGCTTCGATACCGGCAAATTGGGCGTTAGCGGCATCTGCCTCAAAATGCCGGCCGCCGAATAAATCAATTTCCCAACGGGCGTTGAGGCCGCCGGATACAGCATTGCCGGTCGGCATGATCAGCGCCATGCCTTGCGGGCCGGGCGCGGCAAATATCCGATTCAGGCTTTTTTCCTGGCCGCCTGTGGCATTCAGATCAATACTGGGATACAGTGAGGATTCACCAATCACCACCAGCGCCAAGGCTTCCTGAATGCGGGCGTTGGCAATTTTAAGATCTTGATTGCTGCTTAGCGCTTGGCTGATTAATTCGTTCAGCAACGAGTCTTGAAAACCGCCCCACCATTTTTTTAAGTCGGCTGTGTCGTTCAGTGGCTGAGTATCCGGTTGGTGATGCCAGGCTGCAAGTGCTGCCGGGTTAGCTTTGTCTGTCACGAGGTCATGGCTGCAACCGGTATGCAATAAAACAGCTAATGCCGGCAGCAGTAAGCAATAGGGCTTATTCATGGTTTTCTCCGGCGATTGATGAAACCCTGCTAGGGGTTGCAGTGCGCTGCACTTTAAACCAGGCGGCATACAAAGCCGGTAAAAAGAACACCGTCAGCACGGTAGCCAGTGACAAGCCGCCCATGATGGCAATGGCTTGCGGCCCGAAAAAGTCGTTACGGGATAACGGTATCATCGCCAAAATAGCAGCGGCGGCGGTTAACAATATAGGTCTAAAGCGGCGCACGGTGGATTCAACAATGGCTGTCCAGGTATCCAGTCCGGTTTTTTCATCCTGCTCAATCTGATCGACTAAAATCACTGCATTACGCATAATCATGCCAGCTAGGGCAATAATGCCAAGCAAGGAAACAAACCCAAAAGGCGATTTAAACAGCAGCAATGCAAATGCCGCGCCGATTACCCCCAGCGGCGCGGTAAGAAACACCAGCAGCGCTCTGGACAGATTTTGCAATTGCATCATCAGCAATAACAAGGTGGCTATCACCACTACCGGTATCCAGATCAGAATGGATTTTTGTGCAGTCCAGGCGTCTTCTTTGGCTCCGCCGGTTTCAATGCTATAACCGGTTGGCAGGTGGCTTTGTATTGCCGCCAATTGCGGGATGATCTGCGCCGCCACATCCGGTGCCAACATGCCGTCCACCACGTCGGCGCGTACTGAAATGGTCGGGAAACGGTTACGCCGCCAGCGAATGCCATCCTCAAATTCGGTTTGCACTGTGGCTAATTGCGATAAGGGCAGGGTCTTACCGGCGGGAGTATGGATGCTGATATTGGATAATTGCTCGGCGGCGCTACGCAAGCTCTGTTCGGCACGCCAGATAATGTCGATTAGTCGATTTTTTTCCCGTAACTGGCCGACCGGTATTCCTGTGTAATAGGCTTGTAGCGTTTGCGACAGACTGGCGGTAGAGACGCCCAGTGCCTGAGCTTTATCCTGATCCATAGACAGATGCAGGGCTGGAATCCGTTCATCCCAGTCATCATTAACATCTACGGTATTAGGGTTGGCTCGCACGATGCCGGCAACCCGGTCGGCAATCACGCGGATCAGCTCCGCGTCGTCGCCTTGGATACGAAACACCAGCGGATAGTCAACCGGCGGCCCGACATTCAGTCTCATAACCCTGCCGCGTACTTCTGGAAAATCATTAGCTAGCGCGGTTTTAAGTCGTTGCCGCACCCGTTCGCGAGCGACATTATTCTGAGTCATGACCACAAACTCGGCCAGATTGGAGTTGCTGAGTTGTTGTACGATCAGCATAAAAAAGCGCGGGCAGCCACCGCCCAGATAAGTAGAATAATGCACTACTTCTTGATCCTCAGCCAAAATCTTTTCCAGCCGTTTTGCCACTGATTCGGTTTGGGCAAGGGCGCTGCCTTCCGGTAACCATAGATCGACGATAAGTTCCGGGCGATTAGATAGCGGGAAAAACTGTTGCGGCACTTGCGTCAAAGTGAATATACCGAGGCCAAATAACAGTGCTGTTGCCAGCAAAACTTGATAACGCCGCAGTAAACAAATTTCCACCCATTGCCGCAATTTTTGGTAAAAAGGCGATTCAAATTGTGGATGCTGTTGTGTTTTTATGGTTTTTGTTTGCAGCAGCAACGTGCCCAGATAAGGGCTAAACACCACCGCGCCTAGCCAGGACAGCAGCAGCGAAATACTGACCACCTGAAAAATGGCCAGGGTATATTCACCCGCCGATGATTGCGCCATGCCTACCGGCAGAAATCCTGCTACCGTGATGAGGGTGCCGGTCAGCATAGGAAAGGCGGTGGCTTTATAAGCAAAGCCGGCTGCGCGAAATTTATCCCAGCCTTCTTCCAGTTTGCGAGACATCATCTCGGTGGCGATCATGGCGTCGTCCACCAGCAGCCCCAAGGCCAGAATCAACGCACCCAGCGAAATGCGATGAATTTCCAAACCAAACAGCAACATGCACAGCAGGGTGCCGGCCAGCACTATCGGTACTGTCAGTGCCACTACCGATCCGGCGCGTAAACCCAGACTCAGGAAACTCACCAACAGTACTGCCGCCAGCGCTTCAAAAAACGTTTGCAAAAATTCATCAATGGCAGTTTTAACCACTTGCGCTTGATCTGCCACTTTTTCAAGGCTGACACCAACAGGCAAGCTTTCGGCAATGGCATTGACCCGTTGATCCAATGCTGCCCCCAAATTCAGTACATCGCCGCGTTTGTTCATGGTGATGCCTAGACCGATAGCGGGTTTACCGTTAAATCGCATCATATAGTCTGTTGGATCGGCAAACGTCCGGCTGACTTTAGCGACGTCACTCACTCTAATGTTGCGCTCGCCAATTTGTAAACCTAAACGGCTGATGCTGTCCAGGGTATCTAAAGCGCCACTGAGCCGTATCGGAATATTTTGTTGTGAGCTAAATAAAGTACCGGCCGGGGATAGTGCGTTTTGGCCTTGCAGTGCTTGCGCTAATGTGGCGGCGTTAAAGCCCATTTGCGTGAGTTTTTTATCGGAAAATTCAACATAGATTTTTTCGTCCTGCACCCCGATCAGATCAACTTTTTCCACATCGTTAACCCGTAAAAGTTGTTGACGGGCCGAGTCCACGATGTCTTTTAGTTCGGCATAATCAAAACCATCCGCAGTAAACGCATAGATCATGCTGTAAGTATCGCCAAACTCATCATTAAAAAACGGTCCCATCACTCCCGGCGGTAAACTAAGCTGTATATCACCGAGTTTTTTCCTCACCAGATACCAAAGATTGGGGATTTCGTTGATTGGGGTGTTTTCCTTGGGCGTCACAAAGATAATGGACTCGCCGGGTTTGGAATAGCTGCGCAGATAATCAAGATCAGGCAATTCCTGTAGTTTTTTTTCCAGACGATCTGTCACCTGTTCTTCCACTTCTCGCGCTGTTGCGCCGGGGTAAAGGGTTTTTACTACCATCACTC
>Ga0364873_10031_pt1 | contig 85848 bp, 76 predicted proteins | sample ExccelAu500001D3_2_FD_206928 | JGI IMG/M metagenome (GOLD analysis project Ga0364873, IMG submission 206928) | Enriched cells from Trout Bog Lake Hypolimnion, Wisconsin, USA - BchlTB.Aug07.5000.01.D3 | ecosystem: Environmental > Aquatic > Freshwater > Lake > Hypolimnion/Profundal zone | place... | reverse complement strand
GAACAAAATATGTAAAAATACCCCGGGGTCAGAAACAAGTAAGGCAAACTGCAATAGTATCTTTTATAATAGATACATTGGGCAGAACCTCACAGATAACCTTGGAAAACCTTTCTGAAATTCATCCAAAATTAGCAGCAGAATCGATCCGAGTTATTAAAGATGGACCATTATGGATACCTGCAACACAAAACGGGAAAAAAGTAATATACAGGCATATACAAAATATTACCTGGTTAATTTCAAAAGAATAATTACTTATCACATTCCGGAAGGTCATTCATCGAATAAAAAGTATATTCTACACGGAACAATTCTTTTTTGTTACGGGTATCATACCTGATAAAACCTGTATTCCTGTTTTTTTCATCATAGCTGTAAATGTCCATCACATAAGGGTATAATTTAAGCCCCTGCATAATTACTCTTTTTGTAATACCACCCCAGTCATTCGTATCATAACGGACCTGCAGATAATGCTGACTGTCCTTATATTCGGAACGAGGCATTTTAAAGTCCACTTTCTGCAAATCATAGGAATAATTATAGGCAGCTGTGATTTTCACCATACCGGTATCTGTTTCCATTTTTGCATAGACATTTGCAAAACGGGGATCATTCGCATCTATTCCTTCCGCAAAAGAAGTAATTGGGTGCATTAAAAAATAATCTGCCGGTTTAAAGAGACCAATCTCCTTTTCATAAAACTTACAGGCATCCATATCATTCCGGTTCACCCAATCCCCATTCATCGTAAAAGCTATATCATACTCAGTCTTCTCTGCATCATTAATAGAGATATGCACTGTTTTAACTATAGTATCAATATATCCGATCCTTGACCTGTATTTTAATCCCAAACAGGATAAAGTTTGCCCATTTAATAATGGGGCATGATATTCATAATTTTTATTCCCGGTTAGTCCTGCAACTGTACCATAGGCAATTGCTGTACCCACCCGATTATCCTGATAAACATAATTACTTTTTTCCATCAGTATCAAACCATCAAATCCTTCATTTTGTGCATACAACTGCATATTGGCCAGAAGATCATTATAATTGGCTGCTCCGGATAGTTGTAATAAGCGGATTTTATAATAGGGAACGTTTGGTTTCTCGCCGTTTAAATACACATCCACTTTATTAAGATGTGGCTTTAAGGGTAAATCATGAAAAGGGTTGGGTGCAGTAGCAACAATCAGGTTCCCGGCAGCATTAAACCTGTATTGTGCTGTCAGCAACTGATAACATAATAATAAAATGATCAGGGTAAAAAGGTTTTTCATAATAATATATTAGTAATAATTACTTTGCAAAAATCAAACCAGAATAAAGGGTTTTTCTTAAAAAAACGATAAGATTTTATTCCGCATCTTTGCAGCATGAACATTCACATTATATCAGCAGTACCCGAATTATTGGAAAGCCCTTTTAACCACAGCATCATGAAACGTGCAAAGGAAAAAGGCCTGCTGCAGGTAACAGTTCATAATTTAAGAAAATGGGCGATCAATAAACACGGTCAGATTGATGATTACCAGTATGGTGCCGGAGCAGGAATGGTGATGATGTGTGAACCATTGGCCAATGCCATTGATGAATTACAAAGAGAAACAGTTTTTGATGAAATTATCTATATGACTCCGGATGGGGAGACTTTTAAACAGAGAACGGCCAATCAGCTATCCTTAAAAGAAAACCTGTTGATTATCTGTGGCCATTATAAGGGAATTGATCAACGGATTCGCGATCTGTACATTACCCGTGAAATATCTGTAGGGGATTTTGTACTGAGTGGCGGAGAACTGGCAGCTGCCGTTATTGTTGATGCTATCGGCAGGTTGATTCCCGGTGTATTGAATGATGAAACTTCGGCCCTTACAGATTCTTTTCAGGATGATTTACTGGCTCCTCCTGTCTATACCCGCCCTGCTATATTCAGGGAATTGAAAGTACCGGATATTTTGTTACAGGGTGACCCTAAAAAGATTGAAGAATGGCGGTTTGAGCAGGCTTTACAGCATACCAAAAACCGCCGCCCTGATTTACTCAATAATGATTTTTAAGCTGGATTGCCCTTCGAAATTGTGGTATACCGTTAAGATATGGCTTTTGGGATCATAAAAAGCAGTTCCATATTTCAAGGGTACCCCAATCTTTGTTTTATCTTCTGAAACTGTAATCTGCTGGTTATCTACCAACACAGATTCAGGCTTTTTGTCCAATGGCATTTCCCAACGGAATAGCCTTTTACCCGGTTTACCTGTATACCCCTTCCCTTCGGTTTTAATCCGGATGAGCAGTTCATTATTTTTAATTCCTGAAGCTGCAAATTCGGTCAATATATATTGCTGACTGCTAATGGCTTTTTTACTTTCCCCATCATCTTCATACAGGGTATATGCAGAAGTTTTTCCGGAAGGCACATACAGTATACTCAGAAAATTTCTCGCAATAGTATTTGTATTCCCGTTTTCCGCATAAGTGGGTATAAAACTTCCTTCCTTATAAAACACCGGTATGTCATTCAGGGTTATTGCACAGCTGGTAGTCTTTTTACCTTCATAAAACTTATTTTCCTGCCTGCTATACCATTTGCCTTCCGGGAAATAAACAGAACGGGTTACCGCAGCTTTCTGCAATACAGGGGCAACGAGTATTTCTGTCCCCCAGTTATATTCATTCTCTGTGGCTACAGCCGTACTATCAGTACTGTATGCATAATAGAGCGGGCGCATCAATGGCTCTCCATATTTAGCCTGCCGGTAAGCCAGGGTATAATTATAAGGCAGCATGGCATACCTGCTACTAATAACCCTGCGGGCAATCGTCCGGTAAGGTGTATCAATTAAAGCAGCTTCACTCGGGAAACTAAAAGCATTTTTATCTATTTCATATAAAGCAGTACCATGCGGCCGGAAAACCGGTGTATAGACTGCAAACTGTAACCAGCGGATATACAATTCATTATCGCCGCTTCCACCACCAAAGCCACCCGCATCACTGTGTATAAACGGCACACCGCTCATACTCATACTCAGTAAATTAGGCAGCTGAGCCCTGAATCCGCTCCAGCTTCTGCTCACATCACCTGTCCAGGGAAAAATACTGTACCGGGGGCTTCCTGAAAAACCGGACCGGTTGAGATGAAATAACCGTTTATTGGGATAAGCACTGGCATAATGTTCAAAAAGGTTTTTATTCCAGTAATGGCCATAAATATTATGCACTTCATCGGCTCCTAAAAGCCTGTTTACCCCCTCATCCTTTCCGTTATGCAGCATATCTGAAGGGTGTTTTTCAGGCTCTCCCAAATCAGTCCACCAGCCATCTACCCCATTCTCAATCTGTTTCTTATAATGGATATTCCAGATCCAGTCACCCGCATCCTTTCTGAATATATCCAGTAAACCCCCTTTTCCAAAATAAAAATCAGGTATTATATACGGTTTACCTGCACTGTCTTTTGCCAGGTAAGGCAGGGATGCAGTATACTGGCGGGTATCCTGTACCATAAAGGGTTCTGTAATTAAAATGGTATTGATATGGTCCTGTTTAAAATCGGCCATCATCTTTTTAGGGTCCGGCCATTTTTTGGTATTAATCCAGTCCAGATTACCCAAACCGCCTTTAATACTATCCCCAAACCAGAACAGATCATAAATAATACCATCAACGGGCATCCCTTCTTTCTTCATGCTGGAAGCGATAGATTTAACCTGTTCTTCACTGGTATATCCAAAACGGCTCATCAGGTTACCCATCACCCAATAGGGTGGCAGGGGTTGATTACCAGTTAAATGCTGGTAGGCAGTCAATATATCCTGGTTGCTGTTGCCCAATATTACATATACATTAATTTCCCCACTGATAAAACCAGCTTCCAGGATATCGGTATTTGTCTTTCCCAGGTCTGCATATCCCCTGGACCCATTATCAAAGAACAAACCATATCCGGCAGAAGAGGTGAAAAAAGGGACTGAGAAATTCAGGTTATCCGCACCTTCCCCATATCCGTACCAGGGGTTATTGTATAAATTAAACCTGTATCCTCTTCTGTTAAGGGGTAAAGCCCGTTCACCCCCACCATAGATCCTTTCAGCAGCACCCATTCTGAACTGTAAAACCTGGTACCCGGCTTTTTCCTTAATTTGTACCAACACCGCTTTTTCATCTTTTCCAATAGAGATCGCACCATTTTTCCAGTGTACCAGGGAAGAATTTACTACAGCCATTGGATGCAATACCACTGCATCGGTCATTTGCTCATTTTTGGTATACCCTGCTGTATGATAGGTGAGTTTGAAAATGTTATCTGCATATTGTTGTATTGTTAATACACCATCAGAAAATTTGCCGTTTATTTGTGAAGGATTTTTTTGAGCATTTGCCATAATTACAAAAAAAGCAAATACGCATACAAGCTTTAGTTTCATAAAAATCATTTAATACAAACAAAGTTAACATATCATCATTCTTACGATTAATAAAAAAATATGTCTTCAATATATAGTGTAAAGGGCAAATTGGTGGACCTCTGGAAAAAGGAAATATATCCTGCTGAGATCATAGTAGAAAATGGTAAAATTAAATCCATAACCCCGCTTACTGCATCAGATGGGGAAGCCTCTTTTTTTATATTACCCGGATTTACTGACAGTCATGTGCATGTGGAAAGCAGCCTTTTAATACCCAGTGAGTTTGCCAGACTAGCGGTAACTCATGGAACCGTTTCCACTATAAGTGACCCCCATGAAATAGCCAATGTATGCGGCATGAAGGGGGTAGAATTTATGATTGAGAATGGCAAAAAAGTAAACTTTAAATTTAATTTCGGCGCACCCAGCTGTGTACCAGCCACTATTTATGAGACTGCTGGTGCTGCTTTAACAGCTGAGGAAGTAAAAATACTGCTGGATAAAGAGGAGATTAAATACCTCAGTGAAATGATGAACTTTCCGGGGGTTTTACATCAGGACCCGGAAGTAATGCAAAAGATTGAAACGGCACTTGCCCTGAACAAACCGGTGGACGGCCATGCACCAGGTTTAACAGGAAATGCTGCAAGGCAGTATATACAGGCATCGCTGAATGTAGCAGAAACTGGAATAGTTAAAATAAGTACAGACCATGAATGTTTTACAGCTGCAGAAGCATTGGATAAATTAAAATACGGGATGAAGATTTTAATCCGTGAAGGGAGTGCTGCTAAAAATTTTGAAGCTTTAATTGACTTGTTACCTGAATATCCTGATCAAATGATGTTTTGCAGTGATGATAAACATCCGGACAGCCTTGCCATTGGCCATATTAACCAGTTATGTGCCCGTGCAGTAGCCAAAGGCATTGATTTATTTAACATATTGCAGGCGGCCTGTATTAATCCGGTTTTACATTATAAAACAGATACCGGCTTATTAAGAGTGGGAGATGCTGCCGATTTTATTATTGCGGAAGACCTGGTGCAATTTAAAATCAGGCAGACCTATATTAATGGGGAGCTGGTGGCTGAAAATGGCATAACCCGTATTCCTTCTGTTGATTGTGATCCGGTCAATAATTTTAAAAGCAGTGAAGTGAGTATTGAGCAAATGAAATACCAGCTTAAACGTTTTGGCAATGAGGATGAGGAAAATATTGAACAGGCTTATGTAATTGAAGCTTTGGAAGGACAGCTGATCACCAATAAACTGGTGTATCCCATTATTGATTTCAATGTTGAAAACCATTGTATACAGTCCAACACCGAAAAAGACCTCCTAAAAATGGTAGTAGTGAACCGGTATTTTGATGCCCCGGTTGCCAAAACATTTATCAAAAACTTCGGATTAAAAGTGGGTGCTATTGCATCTTCAGTAGCACATGACAGTCATAATATTGTGGCAATAGGGGTAGATGACAGCAGCCTGGCAAGGGCAATTAACCTTGTTATCCGTGAAAAAGGCGGCCTCAGTGCCGTAAGCAGTAATAATGAAGCTATACTGGCATTACCTGTAGCAGGCTTAATGAGCCATAAAGACGGTTATAAAGTTGCTGCTGCTTATACACAGTTGGATAGCATGGTAAAAAAAGAGCTGAAAAGCACATTAAATGCTCCGTTTATGACCTTGAGTTTTATGGCACTGCTGGTAATACCACATTTAAAGCTGAGCGATAAGGGTTTATTTGACGGGGATAGTTTTCAGTTTGTATAAGGGCATTTTATCCCCATCAAGCCTGCTGCCCCATCCAGACAGCTCCGCCAATACTGTTCCGGGAGGCACCGGTAACGCTGGCCATGACTGTATTTTCTTCCCTCCATCTTAAAATACCCAGTAATGCCATAATCAGGGCTTCTTTGTAATCAACAATTGACCTTTCCGGAATAATAGTATCTATCCCGTATGCACCCAAAACATTTTGGATCCTTTCTGTCAAAAACAGGTTATGTGCACCTCCTCCGGTAATCAGCAGTTTTGAACCGGCATTTGTATGTTTACAATTCGCTGCCACCGCATATCCGGTTTGCATGGCAATATGTTCTGTAAAAGTACGCATCCCATCCTCCAGACTGATATGGTAGGATTTGATACAGGGATATACTATATGAACTCCAAAATCATTGGCCAGAGATTTTGGATAAGGTTGCCTGTAATAATCCAGGGAATTGAGGGTGGTCAGTAATGGTGTATTCACCTTACCGGATGCTGCCATTTGACCCCCATCATCATAATTTTTTCCTGCTTCATTTGCCAGCAGATTCAGTACCCTGTTTGCCGGGCAGATATCAAAAGCAATGTATTGATTTTCTTTTTTAAGAGATATATTGGCAATACCCCCGATATTTAATAAAGCATCATATTCCGGCCATAATAATTTTTCTCCCATGGGCACAATAGGGGCACCCTGTCCACCTAAAGCCACATCCATGGCACGCAGGTCACTCACCACATTTATACCTGTAATAGCTGCAATGGCAGCTCCGTTTCCCAATTGCCCGGTAATACCAGTCTGAGGGGCATGAAAAGTGGTATGTCCATGAGAAGCAATTAGTTGTACCTGATACTGTAACTGGTGCTTTTCTATAAATTCATTTACTTTTTCACCGGTATAAATACCAAAATCTGTATGAAGTTGCAGGTAATCAAATGCATTTAAATGAATAGACTGTTGCAATTTTTCTATCCATGTTTTTTCAAATGGGCTGCAATCAGACGCTATTACCCGGAATGTCCAGTGGCCTGCTGTTTCTGTAAACTCGGCCAACACAATGTCTAAACCGTCTAAACTACTGCCACTCATGATACCAATGGCTTTATAAAACATAAATACTTATTTTTGGGGGCTGAAAGAAAATCCGGAACATTTCCTCCGCAATCTACTATCAAAAATATTCATATCCACCATGGTTATCAATTTAAGTGAAGAACATAGTTTAGTATGCAACTGGGTTGCACAGTTAAGAGATACCACTATTCAGACAGACAGGCTCCGCTTTCGCAGAAACCTGGAACGTATAGGTGAAATTGCAGCCTATGAAATCAGCAAGCGTATGCCCTGGAAAGATGTGGAAACCCAAACCCCACTGGGTATTCATAACAGTAAAATATTGGAACAGCAGCCGGTACTGGCTACTATTTTAAGGGCCGGTATTCCTATGCATCATGGTATGCTGAATTATTTTGACAGTGCAGACAATGCCTTTATTTCTGCCTACCGTAAACACCATAGAGATGGTAGTTTTGAAATAAGCCTGGAATATATGAGCTGCCCCTCACTGGATAACCGGGTGGTAATTATCAGTGATCCCATGCTGGCAACCGGCGCTTCTCTGGTAAAAACTATACAGCAGATCAGATTGGATAACAAACCTGCGGCTATTCATATTGTGGTAGCTATCGCCTGTACCATGGGAATTGAATTTGTTAAAAGAGAATGTGGATCAGATATTGTTATCTGGTGTGGAGATATTGATGAAGAACTGACTGCTAAAGGTTATATCGTTCCTGGACTGGGTGATGCAGGAGACCTTGCATTCGGAACAAAATTGCAGTCCTGATCCATTTAGCGTCCTGTTTAAACTTAATTGTTAAATCTTATAAAAAAATAAGATTTATCGATTCATTTTTCTTAGTTTCAGAATCTATCTCAGTACTACATGAAAACCATTTGTATTCTCAGTTGTGTTTTTATGCTGATTGCAGTAAGGCTTTCAGCACAGGATCCTCATTTCTCTCAGTTTTTTTCCTCTCCCCTTACTTTAAACCCTGCGTATACAGGCAAATTTGACGGCAACTACCGGATTGCAGGAAATTACCGCAATCAATGGCCTTCCATCAATAATGCTTTTACCACGGCTACTGCGGCGATCGACTGGAAGATTATGCAAAATAAGATTCCGGAGAATGATACCTGGGGATTGGGTTTTATAGGTTATAATGACAATAGTGCTGCCGGCGCTGTAAATTTTAATTATTTTACCGCTTCAACAGCATACCATAAAGGATTGGATGAGGATGGCTATCACCAGATTGGTGTAGGGTTCCAGGTTACTTATGCCAATATGCTGATCAACACCGCTAATCTTAAATTTGAAGACCAGCTGACCACCAATGGATTTACCGGTGTTACCAGTGAAGTATTTAATGGTGCCACTCTTAAATCCAATTATGTGGATGTAAATGCCGGATTCCTATACAATGGCAGTACTACCGACCGTAATAATTTCAATTTTGGTATCAGCCTTTATCATATCAATAGCCCCAAACAACAGTTTACAGGGGCATTGTTTAATTTAAGTCCGAGGGCTACCATTCATGCCGGCACTTATTTCCCTCTCAGTGATGGCCCCATTACCCTGCACCTGAGTGGCATGCAAAGTTTTCAGGGTGGCGCTTCAGAAACAGTAATAGGCGGGGCTTTTCAGATTGCGCTGAATAGCAGTTTCGAAAAACCGGCCAATATTTATTTTGGCAGCTGGTTAAGGCTGAATGATGCTATTATTCCTTATGTGGGACTGGAAGTAGATGGTTTCCGTCTGGGTACTACTTATGATATAACCACTTCTGCCCTTAAAACGGCAGCTCAGGGTGTTGGAGGTATTGAAGTTTCCCTGATGTATATTTATAGGCCTTCTACTGATAAACCCATTAACTGCCCCAAGTTTTAAGCAATTTTATCTATGAAATTATATATCCCAGCTTTATTGGCCATTCTTTGTGCAGCCTGTAATAATCAGGATACTATCAACAGCAATAATATCCGTAAGGACACTATATTGATTAATCTGGATACTGTTCCGGAAATTCGTAAAATAATCAGTCAGAAGCCTGTGGCAGCTTATCATGAAAAAGTAGAAGATGCGCTGAACGACTGGAGTTTTGATGTAAAAGTCTATGAAACTTCACAAACTTTCCGGTTTCTGGTAAAAATAAAATATGAAGAATTAACCGCTTCAGATACTTTAAAAATACCCAATATGGGTATACAACCGGTAATTGAATTGCGGCAGGGCAATGGTAAATACGTATGTATTGCAGGGTTTTACGACAAACAAAAGGTCTTTCGCGAATACAAAAAAATCAGTATCAATAATGGCAGCTTAAGTGTCAAAACCATTGGCCATTATGGAGTGTATAATGTTTTGAAATAACCGGATCATTTTTTACGGCTTACAAAAGGATTATCTTTCAGTATAAACCGGTAGGGCAATAAAGCATCTTCGCCGGCATAAGCTACTCCAATACGGGTAGTAGCAATTATTTCAGAGGTATTAATTATAAAATTATCTGCAGCAATATAAATCGTTTCTCCCGTTAATGAAATTCCATTATATGCAGTACTGATACCCAATGCCCGGGTAAGATTACCAGGTCCGCTGGTCAGGGAATTATCCAATTTTTGCTTACCCGTTCTCCTTAACATTTCCGCTATGCCGGTGATTGGTTCAGCAGCCCTGATTAATACCGCATGGGGCACTCCTGACCTGTTTGTTACAACATTAAACAAATGATGAATTCCATAACATAAATACACATAGCCCACTCCACCATTTGCATACATAATTTCAGTTCTGGCAGTTCTCCGGTTCCCATAGGCATGAGATGCTTTATCTGTAATTCCTCCATAAGCTTCCGTCTCTACAATTCTTGCTGCTGTTAATATTTCACCAATTTTTGTAATTAAAATTTTACCAATTAATGCAGATGCAATAAGCGCAGCATTTTCACGTTCATAAAACGAAACTGGTAATTTACTCCATTGTTCATTTATTTGGCTGACCATGAATCATTTAATTTTTTATCATTTACTTTCGCCGTTAAAATTAATATCCTTTTGCTGAAAGAGATCATTATAGCATTTCAGGCATATGCCAAAGCCCACCAGTTTATAAAAAAACATAAACTCTGGAAATGGATTCTGGTGCCCGGCCTTTTATACTGTACCATGTTTATGATCAGTATGTATTATTTTGGCCATACTTCCAATATGTTTATTGAATGGTTGAATTTAAAGACCGGATTAAATGGCTGGCTGGAAAAAATTGACAGTGGCTGGTTAAGCTTCTTTTTTGCACTAAGTAATTTTGCTTTATGGCTTGTTATGGTTTTGTTTTACTTTTCTTTTTTTAAATACATATTCCTGATTGTTGGATCCCCCTTATTTGCCTGGTTAAGCGAAAAAACGGAAGCTATTATTGAAGGCAAAGAATACCCTTTCAGTTTTCGTCAGCTTACTAAAGATATAATCCGGGGTATTCAGATTGCTGCCAGAAATTGTTTATGGCAAACTGTTTATTTAATTGCCTTACTATTTGCCAGCATTATTCCGGTAGTAGGTATGATTGCTCCAATTATTGCATTATTGATTGAAAGTTATTATTATGGATTTTCCATGCTGGATTATAGTATGGAAAGAAATGAGATTTCTGCAGGAGAAAGTATTTTTTATATTGGCCATCACAGAGGTTTTGCAATAGGTAACGGAATTGTATTTTACCTGATGCACTGGGTTCCGTTGCTGGGCTGGATACTGGCACCATCCTATGCGATAGTGGCTGCCACTTTAAGTATTTCAGCAGAAAAAGAAGAGGAGTAATAAAATAACATCATGGCCAAAGGAAAAATATACCTGATACCTACTGTTCTGTATGAAAATGCAATAGAAACCATTCCGGCATATGTATTAACTGCTGTGAAAGACTGTTCTGTTTTTTTTGTTGAGAATGAAAAAACAGCCAGGCGGTTTCTAAAAAAACTATGGAGAGAAATGGTAATTGATGATTATACCTGGGTTACCATTCATAAAGCGGAAGAACAGGTAAAACAAAGTCTGATCCAACACCTTAAAGCCGGAAAAAATATTGGTATTATCAGTGAAGCAGGATGCCCGGGAGTTGCAGATCCGGGACAAATTCTGATAGATGCTGCCCAGCAGTATCAGGCAGTAGTACATCCGTTAGTAGGGCCTAGTTCCATCCTTCTGGCATTAATGGCCAGCGGAATGAACGGGCAATGTTTTCAGTTTCACGGTTACCTTCCGATAGACCATCACGAACGCCGGAAAAAAATAAAAGAACTGGAAGCCGATTCTGCACTGAGAAACTGTACCCAGATTTTTATTGAAACCCCTTACCGGAATAACCAGATTATTAAGGAAGTGGCCGATTCCTGCTTTCCGGAAACAAAATTCTGTATTGCAGTAGATATTACAGCACCGGAGGAAACCATCATTACCAAAACGGTAGGCAACTGGAAAAGCAGCCTGCCGGATATACATAAACGACTGGGCATTTTTTTATTGCATGCAGGTAAATATTCTTAAGCCAGCTGCTGTGCAGAAAATATTTAAACTTTTAAAAAAAAATTGCCGGAAATCTATGAATTTCCGGCAATTATATAATACTGTGTACAGTAATAATTATTTTGGTTTGATAATGGTTTCGCCACTGCTTTCACGGATCTCATAAATACTATCTACAATAAACTGGCTCATTCCCCTCCAGGGTAATGTCCCAAAATAGCTTATATAATGCACATTTACTTCCCTGCCGGAATTCTTTTCCAATGTATTTGCCACTTCTTCATTTACCACACTGAATTCAAACTCATTACTCTGCACATTGGCTTTAAATCCACTCTGTATCAGTTTACCCTCCCAGGTTTTGAAAATATAGCCCTTCTTCTGAAAAGTGTTCAGCAAACCGGCTTTTGTACCCGTTGCAAAAACATAATTATACCTGATTAAACAGAACACTACGGCTCCAATTACCAGTATAAAGAAGATCGTCCACAATGTTTTTTTCATAACCAATTAGTTGATAATATAAATGTATTCAATTTTATACGAACCAATACTTTAAATAATTATAATCCGTATTGGTCTATCAGGTAAATCAACCCGCTCATATTAATAGCACCTAATAATAGTTCCCTTTTATTCACACTTTCAAATACATCGCTTCTGGCATGGTGTATATCAAAATAACGTTGGTTATCCGGGTTAAATCCGGCCATTGGTGTTTTTAATTTAGCAGCAAGCGGACCAATATCTGCGCCTCCCCCACCTCTTTGAAAATCTCCCCCACCATAGGGTATAAATAAGGGCTGCCAGGCCAGTACTTTACGGAATTGTGCATCTGATACACTGAAACCAAAGCCTCTTGGGGTAAATCCGCCTTCATCACTTTCCAGTGCAAATAGGTGAATTTCATTTTTCGCTTTTGCCACTTCTGCATATTTGGTACCACCTCTTAATCCGTCTTCTTCATTCGCAAATAAAACAAACCGGATGGTATGTTTAGGATGGTAATTCAACGCTTTTAAAGCCCTTAATACTTCAATAGTATGTACCACACCTGCACCATCATCATGGGCACCTTCATTCACATCCCAGCTATCCAGATGGCCCCCTACCGTAATATACTGATCAGGAAACTGGCTGCCTTTCAGTTCTGCAATAACGTTATAGCCAATAGTATCCGGCATTTGTTTTCCATGCATGGTGATAGCAATTTTTACGGAAGAAGCCTTACTCAGCTCCCATAATTTGTCTGCATCCTGCAATCCCAGTGCGGCTGCAGGTATTTTAGTATAGGCCGTATCATATTTCATGGCACCAGTATGCGGATTATTGTCGGTTGCTTCTGTTAAAGAACGGATCAGTACAGCCACTGCTCCATATTTAGCAGCCCTGCTGGCACCACTGTGCCGGTACACCCCACTTTCCCCGTAAGCTCTGCCCGGAACTATATAGGTAGGGTTAAAAGGATAATTGAAAAATACAATTTTACCTTTTACCTCGTCTTTTCTTTTTTCCAGTTCATCAAAATTTTTCACTGCCATTACTTCTGCCACTACAGGTTTTCCATTTCCGTAAGAATCGCCCAATGCCAGCGCATCCAGGCTTACATTCACTGCTTTTTTATTGGTTTCCACAATAGTCACTTTATCGCCTTTACCCCTTACCCAATGTGGTACCATACATTGCTGCAGGTAAACAGTATCAGCACCCATGGCCTGCATAGATGCTTTACCCCAGGTAATAGCTTTGGCAAACTGGGGTGAACCTGCCAGTCTGCCCCCTACCTGCTTGGTAAGCTGACGCAACAGGTCGTACGCTTTGCCATTGGTAAAAATTTCATCAGATGCCTGCTTAATGAAAGCAGAGTCGGTTGTTGTTTGGGATTGAGCTATAAATGGTATAGCCAGTAAAATCAGGAGTGTTTTTTTCATGGTTATAAAGATATTTTATTTGATGGAATTATGAAGTTTTGATGAAAGGAAGAACCTAATGAAGAAATAATTGTTACTTCGTTGCAGGAATGTACAACCAAAAAACAAGTATTCTGAATAGTTACTGATAATCGGGATTGGTATTATTATCAAGAGTTTAAAAATATAAGATTATGCGTATTGGGATTGTTTGCTATCCAACATTTGGAGGTAGTGGAGTGCTGGCAACAGAATTAGGTAAAGCTTTGGCAGATGAAGGGCATTTTGTGCATTTTATCACTTATCGTCAGCCAGTTAGGCTGAATATATTTAATACCAATATTTTTTATCACGAGGTAAGTGTGCCCACTTATCCGCTATTCGACTTCCCCCCATATGAAATTGCACTGGCCAGTACCATGGTGGATGTGATTATCAATTACGACCTGGACCTGCTGCATGTGCACTATGCAATTCCCCATGCCAGTGCGGCATATATGGCTAAACAGATTGTAAAAAGCAAGATTGGCAGAACCGTACCTGTTATTACTACACTCCACGGAACAGATATTACCCTGGTGGGCAGGGATAAAACCTACGAACCGGTGGTTACTTTTTCCATCAATGAAAGTGATGCCATTACGGCTGTTTCGCAGAACCTGAAAGATGAAACCTACCGCAATTTCCCTATTACCAAAGAAATTCAGGTGATTTCCAATTTTGTGGATGTGGCCCGTTTTAATAAGAAACCTTTTGATGCTTTTAAAAAAGTAATTGCCCCCAACGGAGAAAAAATACTGGTTCATGCTTCCAATTTCAGAAAAGTAAAAAGAGTGGAAGATGTGGTGAAAGTGTTTGCAGGCATTAATGCGCAGATACCCTGTAAGTTATTGATGGTGGGTGACGGACCGGAACGCCATGCTATGGAAGAACTATGCAGGGAACTGAACGTGTCAGACCAGGTTCGTTTCGTAGGCAAACAGGAACAGATAGAAGAGATCCTGGCAGTTTGTGATATCTTTTTATTACCGAGTGAGTATGAAAGCTTCGGACTGGCTGCACTGGAAGCCATGGCTGCAAGATCGGTGGTTATTTCTACCAATGCGGGCGGTTTGCCCGAAATTATACTACCCGGACAAACAGGTTTTATGGCCAATGTGGGGGATACGCAATCAATGATAGATTTTGCTATTTCTATTTTAACTGATGATACCCGGATGAATGAAATGAAAGAAGCTGCTTTTCAGCATTCTTTACTTTTTGATATTAAGCATATCATCCCGCAATATGAGCAATTATACAAGCAGTATTGCAGAATGGAACCCTGTAAATAAAGCCTAAACCCCAGCTTCATCAATACTTTTAAGAATAATAGCACAAATAGTATTGATTTCCACAACAGTTGAGCAGAGTGGAAGGGCCACACGCATACAGTTAGGAGCAAACAGGAACCAATCTGTAATCAGCCCGTTTTTAATACAATATTGTATTACGGCATGATTGGTTTCAAAACTATTAAATTCAATAGCCATCCATAATCCGAAACTACGGATTTGCTGTATGGCAGGATGTTTCAATTGCTGCAACAGTAATTTTTCTTTTTCCTTTACTTCCTGTATCCAGTTTTCACCAATCAATACTTCAAATGCAGCTTTACCGGCAGCACAGGATACCGGATGCCCTCCAAATGTGGTAATATGCCCCAGTACCGGATCATGCGTTAAGGTATTCATCATTGCAGTACTGGCTACAAAAGCACCCAATGGCATTCCCCCACCCAGTGCCTTACCCAGTAATAATATATCAGGCTCTATTCCAAATTGCTGAAATGCCCATAGGCTACCGGTACGCCCAAATCCACTCTGTATTTCATCTATCACCAGTAATACCCCGTTCTCACTGCATTTTTTACGCAGTTTTTGCATCCATTCTGCAGAGGGTGCAATAATACCTGCTTCTGCCTGTACTGCTTCCATTACAATACAGGCGGTAGTTTCGTCAATCAGTTCAAGACTAGCTGCAGTGCCATAATCTGCATGGTAAATATCAGGCAGCAAGGGGCGGAATGCATTGCGCCAGTATTCATTGCCCATGATACTCAGTGCACCCTGGGTGCTACCATGGTAAGAATTTTTAAAAGCAATAATTTTAGAACGGTTTGTCACCCTTTTGGCCAGTTTCATAGCTCCTTCAGTTGCTTCAGCGCCACTATTGGTAAAATACACACAATTCAGTTGTTCCGGTAAATGGTCAGTTAGCAATTTTGCATACGCCACCTGTGGTTGTTCAATAAACTCGCCATACACAATCAGGTGCATATATTGTTCGGCCTGATTTTTCACAGCTTCAATTACAGCCGGATGACTATGGCCGATATTAGCTACACTAAAGCCGGAGATCCCGTCTATATATTGTTTCCCCGCTGCATCATAGATATAAATTCCTGCCGCTTTTACCATTTCCAATCCGATAGGAGCCGGTGAAGTCTGTGCCACATGCTGCAGGAAAAGTTGTCGGATATTCATTACTGCAAAGTTAACAGAGTTGGCAGAGAATGAGAAGCGTCAGTAAAAATCAGGGAACAGTAACTTACATTTGTATGGATTAAGATTCAATAATTTTATACAACCGAAAATCTGACGATCATGGCCCTTATTTTACCGGTTTTAGGCAAACTTCCCCAATTTGGAAAAGATTGTTTTTTAGCACCCAATGCCACTGTAGTGGGTGATGTGGAAATGGGAGACAAATGCAGTATCTGGTTTAATGCAGTGATTCGAGGTGATGTGAATTATATCAGGATGGGTAATAAGGTAAATATACAGGATGGGGCCATTATCCATTGCACTTTTGAAAAGAATCCCACCCATATTGGAAATAATGTGTCCATCGGCCACAACGCAATGGTGCATGGCTGTACCATTCATGATGATGTATTAATTGGCATGGGTTCTATTGTAATGGACAGGTGTGTGGTATACAGTAATTCTATTGTTGCAGCAGGTTCTGTATTGCTGGAAGGCACGATTGTGGAATCAGGTACTATTTATGCAGGTGTACCTGCCAGAAAGGTAAAAGATATTTCAAAAGATTCTGTGCATGTGGAAATTGACAGGATTGCCAATAACTATGTAAAATATTCTTCCTGGTTTAGTGATTATAATGAAGCTCCTGAAAAATAATCGGTAACTTTTCACCGTTTAATTTTCAACCTTTCATTATGAAACAACTGTTCATCCTTATTTGCATGTCGGTATTGATCTGTTCCTGCGGACTGTTTCATCATGGGTCGAGGAATGGTTGCCCTTCCAATGGTAAAAATGTAGATGCCGGAAAGCTGGCTGCAGGAGACCCCAAAGCCATTAAAGATGCAAAGAATGCCCCTAAATTCAGGCAGGATAAATTTTAACCCCAGTTATTTTCATCAATCGTATCTATAATATTAAAATAGCTGATATACCGTTCTTCTGAAATCAACCCATCTGCCACTGCCTGTTTAATGGCACAACCCGGTTCATTAATATGCAGGCAGTTATTAAACTGGCAGCCATTGATGAGCTTTCTCATTTCAGGATAATAATGCGATAATTCCTGTTTACTCACATGCATCAGTCCAAATTCCCGGATACCTGGTGTATCTATAATCTGCCCGCCAAAAGGCAGGTCGAACATTTCTGCAAATGTGGTGGTATGCATTCCCTTTCCGCTCCATCCGCTCACTTCCTGTGTTTTAAGGGTAAGATCGGGGAATACAGTATTGATAAAAGTAGATTTCCCTACCCCGCTATGCCCGCTCAATAAAGTAATTTTATCCTTTAGCAGGCTGATAATCTGGTTCACCCCCTCATTTTTGGCTATGCTGGCCAGCACTGTGGTATACCCTATTTTTTCATATAGCTGCTTCATCTTTTCAAACAGGTCCAGTTCCTTTTTTTTGTATAAATCAGACTTATTGAAAATGATAATAGCAGGCACATGATACATTTCACAGGCAATCAAAAACCGGTCTATAAACCCCTGAGAAGTGCGGGGTTCCCTTAAAGTAACAAATAATAAACTCTGGTCAATATTGGAAGCAACGATATGCTGCTGGCGCTTATTATGAGGGCTTCCGCGTACCACATGATTCTTCCGGTCGGTCACCGCACTGATAATCACCGTGCTTTCCAGCTCATTTTCCATGGCAATTTCCACTTCATCCCCCACGGCTATCGGATTGGTGGATGTAATGTCTTCAATTTTCATCACCCCCTTAATCCTTGCCTGAAAAATTTTACCATCTGCAGTCTTCACCACATACCAGCTTCCCGTAGATTTGTACACTTTTGCTTTCATGCCCAACGAAGATAATTGGAAAATACATGAAACCAGTTATAGCCTGCTGTAAAAGAGCTACCTAACAAATACTCCTGAAAAATATACAAACAGTATAACAGACCAATTTTCACCATCATTTACATGGCTTGTCTTGGGTTTAACATGGGTTTAATATGGGTTTAAGGAAAATTTGGCCTTTATCTGTCAGGCATCTGGTAATAACTATCAGTAAAACAAATTGGCTTTTTAAACGTTTTAGTAGCAGGTTTTGTTAAAGACAACCTATAACAAATATCCGTTCCTTTTTACACCCGCAGAAATCAATATATTCGCAGTTTATGACAAAGTTTGATCATGATGTTGTAGTGCCAGATGCAGAAAGTGGCCTTAATAAGAAACAGCAGGTAGCCCGGATGTTTGATGATATTTCAGGCAAGTATGATTTTTTTAATCATTCACTCAGTGCAGGTATTGACGTAATCTGGAGAAAGATTGCCATTAACCAGCTGAAAAGCCTTCATCCTCAGCAGGTACTGGATGTGGCTACAGGAACAGCGGATGTGGCCATCATGACCTATAAATTGCTCCAACCCAATAAAATAACCGGTATTGATATCAGTGAAGGGATGCTGAACCTGGGCAAACAAAAAATTGAAGCTGCCGGACTTAGCAGTCATATTGAATTGTATTTAGGTGACAGTGAAAAAATTCTTTATCCGGACCATTCTTTTGATGCCATTACAGTAGCTTTTGGGGTGCGGAATTTTGAAAACCTGGACAAGGGTTTACAGGAAATGTACCGGGTATTACAACCCGGAGGCAAAGCGGTAATCCTTGAATTTTCAAAACCCAAAGGAGTTTTCAGAATTTTGTATAACTTTTACATGAAATTCCTGGCACCGGCTTTTGTACAGCTGTTCTCAAAAAACAAAAAAGCCTACCAGTATTTGAATGATAGTGTACAGGCATTTCCGGAAGGAAAAATCTTTTTAAATGTAATGAATGAAGCAGGATTTACCCAAACGTATTTAAAAACCTTAAGTTTAGGTATATGCACAATTTACTGCGGAAGCAAATAATCCTGCAGGTGATAGTGCTCTTTATTGCTGCAAAATCCTTTGCACAGAGAGAGATATATCGCCCGGAACGTGATGATGTACCCTATTATTTTGGGGCTACATTCGGATACAATACTTCCTACCTGCATTCTGATAAATCCAATAAATTTTTACAATCAGACAGTATTCTGCTGGCTTTACCGGGCAGAAGTGGTGGGATTGCCATAGGATTACTGGCAACCGGGAGACTGGCAGATCATTTCCAGATCAGGTTTAATCCCCAGGTGATCATTGGTACTTCCCGGTATTTTACGTATCAGATCCCGGACAGTTTAACCTCCTATGGAGAACCAGCTTATCAGAAAAAAGTATTACCCGCCAATATTATCAGTTTTCCACTTCATATTAAGTTCCAGTCGGACAGGATAGATAATTTCCGTGTGTATTTACTGGGGGGCATCAAATACGATTTTTATTTTTCCAGCAATGCCAATTCCAATGCAGGAACGCAGATCCGTTTTAAATCCGGCGATTTTGGTATTGAAGGAGGCATTGGCTTTAATTTCTATTTTGCTTATTTTACCCTTTCGCCCGAATTAAAGTTTAGTAATGGGTTATCAAATTTTCTGGTGGCTGATCCATCTTATAAATATTCCAGTGTGTTTAGCGATCTCAAGACCAGGATGGTGGCTTTTTCCCTGCATTTTGAATATTAAAAGCAGTTTATGTATACTTGTTGACCCATAATTCCTTGCAGTAACCTTTAAATTATTGCTTACCGGGACTCTATTGTATGCAAACATTTCATAATCTTGCTTATTGATTGTAAAAAGCAATATTCATGAAAACATACCTGATAAAAAATACCACTATCATTAATGAGGGGAAAAGAACAGAGGCTGACCTGTTGATACGTGCCGGTAAAATTGAAAAGATTGGCCAGCAGTTGTCAGTAAAAGAAAATGCTATAGAAATAAACGGTGAAAACCAGGTATTGATACCTGGCGTTATAGACGATCAGGTGCATTTCCGGGAACCCGGATTAACCCATAAAGCCACAATTTATACCGAAGCTAAAGCCGCAGTTGCTGGTGGGGTAACCAGCTTTATGGAAATGCCCAATACCAATCCGCCTGCACTGACACAGGAATTGCTGGAAGAAAAATATGCTATTGGCAAAAGATCTTCATTAGCCAATTATTCCTTTTTCATGGGTACTTCCAATGATAACTATGAAGAAGTGATGAAAGCCAATGCCAAAAAGAAGGATGTATGCGGGGTTAAAATATTCATGGGTTCCTCTACCGGGAATATGCTGGTAGACAATGCCCTTGTGCTGGAAAAAGTATTTGCCGGAACAGAATTGCTGATTGCCACTCACTGCGAGGAAGAAAGCATGATTAAAGCCAACCTGGCTGCCCTGAAAGCTGCTAAAGGCACACTGGAACCAGCCGACCATCCCATTATCCGCAATGAGGAGGAATGTTTTGAATCTTCTTTTAAAGCCATACAGTTTGCCAAAAAGCACAATAGCCGTTTACATATCCTGCATATCAGCACTGAAAAAGAATTACAGTTGTTTGGAAATATGCTGCCCCTGAAAGACAAACGTATTACAGCGGAAGTTTGTGTGCACCATTTACATTTTACCAGTGATGATTATGCAGCACTGGGTAATAAAATAAAATGCAATCCGGCAATTAAAGCCCCGCATAACAGAAAAGCCATCTGGGAGGCATTATTAGATGACCGGCTGGATGTAATTGCCACAGACCATGCCCCGCATACCTGGGCAGAAAAAGATGAACCTTATGAAAAGGCACATGCCGGACTGCCGTTGGTGCAGCATAGCTTATCCTTAATGCTGCATTATGTGCAGGAAGGAAAAATAAGCCTGGAAAAACTAGTAGAAAAAATGAGCCATGCGGTGGCCACCTGCTTTCAGATAGAAAACAGGGGATTTATTAGGGAAGGCTACCAGGCCGACCTGGTATTGGTAGACCTAAACAAGAGCAATACTGTTACCAAAGAAAATATCCTGTACAAATGTGGCTGGAGCCCCCTGGAAGGGTTCACTTTCCCGGCCTCCGTTACCCATACTTTTGTAAATGGGCATTTAGTTTATGGAAATAATGGCTTTGATGAATCTCAGTTTGGAGAAAGGCTACAATTCAACCGATAAGAACAAATATGCAAGTAGATAAAACCACTTTACAGGACCTGTCTATTTTTCATCATGATGAAGAACAATCCGTTTTTCACCACCTTAATTTTACACATACCAATGAAGGCAGGCATCAATTACATCAGATCTTAAGCAGTCCATTAGAATCTGTGGCAGCTATACAGGACACCCAGCACACCATCCGTCATTTACAGGAAGTATCTGTTCAGTGGCCGGGGCAAATCAGTAATGGTACGCTCATGGTATTGGAAAAATTTTTTGATACCCCTATGGATACTTACCCCCAACCTGCCGATGCTATCAGCAGTATGATGTATACATTCCTGAGTAAATCAGATTATTCCTTAACCAAATATTCTGTAGAACATTTTTCAGATTTTTTCAAAGGACTTCAATTCATTGCAGATTTATTACAAACAGCCAAAAGCAGGCAATTACAAACCTGGAGCAGTAAGATTAACCTGCTATTGTCCAAACCCACGATCCGCATTATAGAAAAATGGGAAAAAGAGAGAAAATTAAAACCATCAGAAGTATTATGGGCTGGTGCATTTATACTCAATCATTTTAAACATGAAACCTATGAATTAATGGCGGTTTATAGTAAGCTGGATGCTTATTTAAGCCTGGCTTTAGCAGGTAAAAAATACGGGTTCTGCTTTCCTGAAATTTCCAGTGCGGAGACCTTTATTGAAGCCAAAGGACTTTACCATTTACAATTACAGGTACCGGTAGCTTATGATGTTCATTTAAACAAAGCCACTAATTTTCTGTTTTTAACAGGAGCGAATATGGGTGGTAAAAGTACGTTTATTAAAGCAGTTGGGGTTTGTGTGTACCTGGGACATATTGGAATGGGTGTACCTGCTGCCTCTATGCGTATGAGTTATTTTGACGGACTGCTGAGTAATATTAATGTAGTGGATAATATAATAAAAGGAGAGAGCTTTTTCTTCAATGAAGTACAAAGAATTAAGAACACTATTGAAAAAATAAATGATGGCAAAAACTGGCTGGTATTGATTGACGAGTTGTTTAAAGGCACTAATATGAAGGATGCCATGAAATGCAGTACGGTGGTGATAGAAGGCCTGCTAAAAATACCACATGCATTATTTGTACTCTCCACCCATTTATATGAAATAGGCGAAGGTTTACAAAAATACCAGAATATACTTTTTCAATATTTTGAAACAAGTGTTACAGATGACAAACTGATATTCAGTTACCATTTAAAAGAAGGCATCAGCCAGGACCGGCTGGGCTACCTGATACTGAAAAGAGAAGGGGTAGTAGAGATGCTGGAAAAATTATAATTTGTAGGATTTTATGCTTATTTTGATTGCCAATCAATTAAAATGAGAAAGTTTTACCTTGCCATATCCTGTCTTGTTGTAGTCATATCCTGTCTTGTTGTACTTATTTTACTCGAAATCCTGAAAGTATATTTTATCATGCCCTTTCCGGGAAGTCAGCAATATGAAACCCTACCCTTTGCCTATTTCCTGCATAGAAATATTTTATGGTTCAGGCTGGCAGGCTGGCTATTGCTGATTGTTTCACTCATTCCGCTTTTTAATTTAAAAAAGCTTGTCCCAACAATAATAACGGTAGTTCTTATACTCTTATATGCCATTGTTTTTTACCTTTTTAATTTTAAATACCTGGCCGATAAAATATTCTATCAGCCAACCTATACCAAATTTACCAGTGCAGATAAAGACACGACCAATAAAAGTAATTTAATCATTGGCATAGAGGTAAACGGGCAAGCCAAAGCATACCCTATTCAGTTGATTGGTTATCATCACCAGATCAGGGATAGTATTGGAGGAAAGCCTGTATTGGTTACGTACTGTACCGTTTGCAGGACAGGAAGAGTGTATAGTCCGGTTCTGGATGGCAAGCCCGAAACATTCAGGCTGGTAGGGATGGACCATTTTAATGCCATGTTTGAAGACCAGACCACTAAAAGCTGGTGGCGGCAAGTGAATGGAAAATGTATTGCCGGTAGCAGAAAAGGCATACAACTGGAAACTCTTGCATCTGATCAGATGACATTAGGCGACTGGATTGCAGCCCATCCAAACACCCTGATCTTACAGCCGGATAGCAGCTTCAAGCCCCGCTATAAATCATTGGCAGGTTATGATGAGGGCAATGTAAAAAGTACGTTGGAGAAAAAAGACAGTCTTTCCTGGAAAAAGAAGTCCTGGGTAATTGGTATTGAAATCAATCATCAATCAAAAGCTTACGACTGGAATGATATACTGGCTTCAACCATAATATCAGATTCCCTCAATGGCAAAGCGGTACTGCTTACCCTGGAACCCAATCATAAAACCTTTTATGTTCTGGACAGGCAACTGGATGGCAACATCCTGCAATTTAGCTTTAACCCCAATACGGGTAAAATAGAAGATACTGCAACACATTCTCAATGGCAGGCAGACGGCACCTGTATCGCCGGCAACCTGAAAGGAAAGCAATTAAACCGTATACAGGCTTACCAGGAGTTCTGGCATTCCTGGAGTTATTTTCATGAAAATACAAGTAGGTATGTGCGATGAGGGTCTGCCATTGAGGTCATTGTTTATATTCAATGTCTATTTCCTTTAAATGTTCTTTTGCTCTATAAGCATTTGATTTACCTTTCGAAAACTGCATAAATGTTTCAATAACTTGATTTAATACATTAAAATCTCCATTTTCCTTTAATAGTGTTGTTAGATATTTGAATCTTCCTATTTCTGTAGTTCCTGCATAACTTTCATTCAACCAGCAGTTTATTAACCCTTTATCAGTCAAACGTTTATTTATTTCTGGAATTAAAATATTTTGAATGACTTTCAATACTTCAGCAACGATGCTTGGTAAGTCTTCAGCCATACTAATTTTCCACCAATAATCAGGACTATTTGGCATAAAATGACCTATCCTTGATTCCCAATGGCACTGTCCAATATCTGGTTTCTTTGAATCATTATTAGTAAATTCTAATCGTCCTAAAGTATTTGAAAAGATCCCAAAATTTATTGTAAATATGGCCACTTGCCTTGTGCTATCTCTACTTTTTTGAAAGTTTAAGATTCCATAATTTTGGGCTATTTCCAAATAAAAATTATTACCCTTTTTATTAAACCCCAAATGTTTCATTAAAGGGCTCAAAGTTTTGATAAATTCTGTAAAAAGATCCATATTGTTCTACCAATTTGATGGTTTACTTATTAAATTTACAGTATTGTAAGCTCCCCTTATTTTAGTACCAGGGTCAATTAGAGTTTTCTAAGTTATTAAAAATATGTTTTCCAACGACTTTATCCACCCCTTCAGCAGAACCAGCAATAATAATTATAGCTTCCCACGGTGATTTCTCTGCCTGATTTAGACTTTTCAAACCGAACCAACATGAATTCATTGAGATTGGTGTCATTGGCGATAATGGAGGAACCTTTTTTGTATAGCAGCTAAATATTTTGCAATCAATATTTCTCAATAAAATATAAAATCGATAGAAGTTCTTTCCAACAAATAAATATTTTATAAATTTATTTGATCAAGTAATTATATTAGATCATTTAAATACCTGTTCATGCTGGTAAGAACCATTGGAAGTGCGGTATATGGAGTGGATGCTATTTCAATTACCATTGAAGTAAATGTAAGTAACGGAAGGGGCTATTTTATTGTGGGATTGCCGGATAATGCAGTTAAAGAAAGTTTACAGCGGATTGAAGCTTCCATTAAAACCAATGGATATAAAATGCCGCGTACCAAACTGGTGGTGAATATGGCCCCGGCAGATATCCGAAAAAGTGGTTCTGCCTTTGACCTTTCTATTGCCATGGGGGTGCTGGGTGCCAGCGAACAGTTTGCTGAAACAGATAAACTGAAAGATTATATTATTATGGGCGAATTGAGCCTGGATGGCAGCATTCAACCCATTAAAGGGGCATTGCCTATTGCCATTCAGGCCCGTAAAGAAGGTTTTAAAGGTTTAATTGTTCCAAAAGCCAATGCCAGGGAAGCGGCTATGGTGAATAATTTGCAGGTATTTGGTGTTTCTCATTTAAATGAAGTGGTGAATTTTTTTAAAGATGAAAGCACTTTAGAACCTGTATTTGTAAATACCAGGGATGAATTTTTTAATAATCAGTACGACTTTAATTTTGATTTCTGTGATGTAAAGGGTCAGGAAAATATCAAGCGGGCATTGGAAATTGCAGCTGCAGGCGGGCATAATGCAATATTGATTGGCCCGCCAGGAGCCGGTAAAACTATGCTGGCTAAAAGGCTGCCCAGTATCCTGCCTCCTTTAAGTTTACAGGAAGCGCTGGAGACTACCAAGATTCATAGTGTGGCGGGTAAACTGCCAGTCAATGCATCCCTGATTGCTAAAAGGCCCTTTAGAAGCCCCCACCATACCATTTCGGAAGAGATAGTGTTAAAGTATGAAAGAAGATATCCATCTTCAATTCTTAACTTATTTCATTAATTGTATTATTAAGGTCGGCTAAACTCAAATTATAACTATCCTTATTCAATTCATACCCTATGTATTTTCTACCAAAAATTAATGCAGCTTTACCAACCGTTCCAGAACCAGAAAAAGGGTCCAAAATTGTATCTCCTTCTTTTGAAGTTGTTAATATAGGAATTACTGGTAAATACAGAGGCATTAAGGCCGGGTGGTCTGCATCAGGGTCCACTTTTTTTAACTCATTTTGGCGAGAAAAAGCTGTGGTTCCAGTAATAACATTTTCTTCAACATTTATGTCTTCTAAAAAATCTTTAAAGGTGGTAGATAATTTAGTAATCATTAATCCTTTCTCATTTTTTCCATTAATACTTCTTCCCCCTGGCTTTGTAATTAATTTTACTTCATCTGTCTCATTCCATTTTTTAAATGGTTCATAAAAATAATTTGAAGGATTTTTAACTAAATGAAAAATCTTTTCATAACTGCTATGTAATCTATTCTTAACAGAAGCAGGCAAAGGATTAGTTTTATGCCAAATTATTTCATTTACAACATGCCAACCTTCATTCTCACATAGATTTAAAATTACTCTACTTGGTATTAAAAGATTTTCTGCTCCTCGGATTGTATCGCCTAAATTCAAAAAAAATGAGCCCTCATCCTTTAATACTCTTTTTACATCTTTTAAATGTTCTATTAGGTTTTTGATATATTCCTGCATAGTTGGTTCTTGTCCTAATTCTGGTGAAGTTGGTTCACCATTATTATAATCCCTTAATTGATAATATGGGGGACTTGTTATTACAACTTGAATACTATTTGTTGGCACCTCGCTCATTTTATCAGATGACTTATTAATAATTTCAAAACGACTTTCTGTAAAAAAAGGAATAATTCTTTCTTTAACTTTTAAAGCATTTTCTCTTTCTTTTTTATCCTTTAAATAATTTTTCATCAAATCAAATGCCCTAGATACATTAAGTTCATTATTCATTACCTTGTCAACTAAACCCAAATTTTTATTTGCTTCACATTCCTTTTCAAAATCAACAAGGGCCATCATTCTTCTTAAAGAAGATGCAGAAATGTTGCCAATTATATCAGCAGCAATTTGAAACCTATCTTTTGATACCTTATCAAGTATATCATTTCTAACACCCTGATTTTTGCCTAACACTCCTAAAATAGCTTCTGCCTCTTTTATAATTTCTGCGTTTGATTTCTTCCTTTGTTGATTATGAATAATGATGGTATCAATTATTTTTTTTGGATTTGGAATTACAATAGCATTTAAATATTTAAATTTATCTGGATGATTTAAAGCTGCTAAATATCTCCTATTACCAGAAATGATTTCATAATCTTGATTTATAAAAATAGGCTCTAATTGTCCTTTTGAAACCATTGTATTTCCTAATGCCTTAATTGTTTTTTTATTTTTTTTATAATCATAAATATTTTTAGCTTCTGGATGCATTTTCAACTCACTAACTTTAACCTTGATTATGGTTTTTTCATCAATACTTCGTGTCATATTGCTAAATTTTATACTTAAATATAAGAAAATAACTTCCTGTCCCGAGACAGGAAGTGAGAATAGATGTTATGACTTTTATCATGTTTTGTATTAAATAATTTTTAAAACTTTAAAGAAAAATTAAATCTATGGGAATTGTTAGAAGTAAAGAGGAAGTAGCTAAAATCCTCGCAACAAAAAAAAATGCAAAAAAACCTATTTTATTTGAGAAAGAAATTAAATCACTTAAAAAAGGTGAGGCTTTTGAAATTAACGTAAGCGAATGGGAATTACGAACTACCCCTTCTGCTTATTATTACGGTAAGTATAGAAAAGGAAAAACTGAAAAATATATATCTTGTAATAAAGTTGGGGAGAAATATTTAATAGTGAAACTATAAATAAATAAGACTTCCAGAATTTTTCTGGAAGTCTTATTATTATACTATAAAGATGCTCTTAATTGTATCATGTATTTTCCCGGCGGAATGTCTGCCATAAGGAAATTATTATAACCATCTAATAAAATTGAAGTTTCTAAAATTACATTTACCTGATAAGTTTTAATCTTAGAATAATCATTATATATTGCTATGTTCAAATTTTCACAATCTGTCTGGAACCAATCGCCAAAGAATTTTTCTTTTCTGGCTATTGTTAAAAGTTGTTCATAGTTAAGTTTACACACGATAACTTTCTACCCTTATATTTTTATTTTGCGGATTTATTGTGAATAATTCAACTGGAATTATTTCCTTAGAAGTATTAATTATTTCAATCAAAAATTCATTCATATTTCACTTTGAAGAAGTAAATTAGAAATTACATTTGGTCCTCTGTTGAAAGGATAACCATATTTCCGCTTTCCTGTATCATTAATGTTCCTTCTAATTGAATTTTTTTACTTCCCTTTTTAGCTTCTTCGTTTAAGATTTTTATTAAATCTTCTATAAGCATTTCTTTATAAACTTTCATAATTGACTTTGTTATTACATTATAAAGTTAAACCATAACTTTCATTTATTGGAATGAAATTATTAAAATGGTCCCTATTATTTCATTAATTAGCATAACCTCTATTCCCCTTGAAGTTGAATTGAGATGATTAAATAAACAATCATTCAAACATACTTCAAACTTGTTTTCCACCACTTATGATTACAGATAGTAGTTTCATTCCCTTAACTTGTTTCCCTTCCCCAAGGGCAGTTTCATTTTTCTTTTAATGATTGCTAAATCATCCTTCAATTTGGTCTCCTGTTGATAGGTTGAATCAGAGCAGGAACTTTTTAAAAACTGATATTTTCATTAATCAAGTTGCCAGATTAACGCTCTAACAAGAAAGAGTTAAACTTTCATTTACCAATACATCTGCTATTGATGAGGGACCAACATTTTAAGACCTCTTAATGTTTTACTGATATTGCCGTTTAAGTCTTTCAATTTTAATTTGATTATCTATCATTTGTAATTCTAACAAGCGTAGCCGTCTTTTCCATGAATTGCTGGGAGTTGCATTATATTCTTTATTCTTATATTGCCGTTTAATTAAAAGTTGATTTATTTTGTCTTTCATTTTTTGAAATTATTTTCTCTATAAATGCTCTTAACACATTTAAACTATACAACTTCTTATTTTGCACATTAATTACTTCTTCTTCCGGGAATTGGAAAGTATTCATTAAATGCTGTAATTCAAATTTCTTTAAATCCAGTATTAAACGAAATTGGTAAGTATCAAGATATTTCTTTCCATTAATTACATAGTAGGTTTGTATTCCTGTTTTCATTTGTTAACCATTAAATTTAGTCTTTCAGCAAATTCTTTAAAATCTTCTTCATTTTCATCAAAAGGCATTTCATTTTGTTCTATTTCTGGATTTATTTTATCATTCTTTTTCTTCATTTCATTTTCGTTTTCCTCATTTGGGTCTTTACTATTCAATATACTAATGAATTGCTCAAATTTTTTGATGTGTCGTTGTATTAGCTTCATTCTGGGAGTTTATTTTTAGTTTTATTCATATTGTATATATAAAGAAGTAGGCTCTCCCTATTCGTCTTATTTTGATTTTTATGAAAGAAATTAAAAATTAACTTCGGTTTAAATGAAATAAAGTTGAACACATTTAAACTACAATAGTTTAAAACATATTTAAACTCCTAACTGTATTATTTTTTTTGTGTAATAACTACTCCTGAAATCTGCAATTTTTACTGGTCCAAAAAAAAAAATTCTTTACTGGCAAGGCTTTTTAAAAAATTTGAAATTTCAAATTTTTTTTCAAATAAAAATAATTGTATATTTGTATTCTATTATTAGACAATAATATATTATCACTTCTATAAGAGTTTAATTGAACCCGAACCACCTAATTCTATTATAAATAGATAGGTAAGAGTAATTAGATTGAATTTGTTTCACAAATTTCTAATTCACTATCAAAAAAGGTAGTTGTTCAAATTACAATATTTAAAAAATGCATACCTGCTTAATTCAGGGTGTGATTACCATGATTTCAATAAAATAAATAATAATAATATGAAAAATTATCAAAAAAAACAAAATGAATTATTCCTGAAAAAAATAATGATGACTTGTAAACAATGGTTATGGATAGACGAAGGAGAAATATATGACATAAAAAATGAAAAACTTATTCCTCATACGGAAAGAGGATATAAAAGATTATGTGGAATAGTAACATCTGATTTCTCAAACAAATATATAAACCAAATTAGTTAATCAAAAAATCCCATTTGATGAAAAGGGATTACAAAAACATTTATTAAAATAAATTAAACTAAAACAATATGAACAGAAGTCAATTTCTTAAAAAGATGAAAGGCTTAAATGGGGACAATCGAAACCTATTTATACTTTGTTGTGGTCTATTTAATAATAGTATTCAATCAGTGAATGATTTAGAAAAAACTTTGAATATAAAATTTAATAAGGAAGAAACAATATCTATGAATAAATATATGTTCAGGGTTTCAATGCATTGTAAATTCAACAATATAAATCTATATGAGTATCTTTCTGATGAATATCTAAAGTTTACTATTAATGAATTAAAATAATCGAGATTAATCTCACTTCCTGTCTCGGGACAGGAAGTGAGATTTTTATTTCTCATAAACCCGTAAATAATCTCCTAGATGCTTTGTTATTTCCTTTTGTAAATACATATTATTCATAACACCTTCAATCAACTCCCAGGTTATTTTTCTATGTTTTAACCCTTTTGAAAGTAAAATAGGACGATTTGATTTAAAAGTTAGCGTCCTATTTCTAGCAATAACTTTCACAATTTCAAATTTTTCATCAGAGGAAACCAGTTTGGCTTTTAGTCTTATATTGCTCCTATCATAAGTAATTTGAAACATCCATTCCATGATGGAAAAATACTAATAATTTTAGGGTATACATTAAATTAAGAGGAAATTATTTATGATTAATTGCTAAATTATTTGGCATATAGGGCTTTTTATCATAATTTTAGGGTGTTGATATAGTAACTCTAAAAATAAGATTTATGAAAGTATTGTATGTTAGGATTAGTAGCCTAGACCAAAAAACAGATAGACAAAGAGTAAATGAAAAAGAATATGATTTAGTGATTGAAGATAAATGTTCCGGGTCCATAGCATTTTTTGAAAGGGAAGGTGGAAAAGAAGTCTTAAAACTCATTAATAAACAAATCCTGACTTCATTATCAGTTTGGCAGATAGACCGCCTCGGGAGAGATTTACGGGACATAATGAATACGATACACTTCTTTAATCAAAGATTAATTCCCATTAACTTCGTTTATCAAGGTTTAAAAACATTAGAAGAAAATGGAAAGGAAAACCCAATAGCAAAATTGATGATTTCAATTCTTGGAACCGTTGGTGAAATGGAAAGAAGCCAAATAAAAGAACGCCAAAGGGAAGGAATAAAAATTGCTAAACTCAAAGGGGTTTATTTAGGGAGAAAAGAAGGTAGTAAAGAAGATACATTGAGATTTTTAAGTAAGCCTCAAAATAAAAAGGCATTGGATTATTTAAAAAAAGGTTTTAAGTGTGTTGAAGTAGCTAAACTGACTGATTTAAATATAAATACAATTACGAAGATTAAAAAAATTGGATTGTTTATATGAATAATCTACCCTGTTTTGTTGATTTTATTTTCCATTGATAGTTTCAAGTTCTGTTCGATAGTGAAACTATCAAGATAATTTTACGATTCACTAAGGAAGAAGTGGGTGTTCTGTCTATTTTCCAGAAATTATTTTGAATTAGTTGAAAAAGAAATGAAATATTTTTTTGCCGGGTATAAAAACATAGTTTCGTAATCGAAACTAAAGTCTATGTATTCAGTAACTCAAGTCGCAGAACATTTAAAATGTTCAGAACAGTATGTAAGAAAAATGATAAGATTAGGTAAATTAAATGCTGAAAGGGTAGGGAAAACTTGGATAATACCTGTTGATAACCTAGAGGAAATTGTATTCGAGGTAGAAGAAAATAAACCAAAAAATCAAAAAGTACAAGACCGAATTGGTAAAAGAGATTATGATTCAAATAAATTAAATGTCTTATCCTTCTTCTCTGGTGCAATGGGATTAGATTTAGGTTTAGAAAAGGCTGGATTAAATATATTACTTGCGTGCGAGATTGATGAAGCGTCAAAAAAAACAATAACATTCAACGATAATCAAGTTGGTTTAATTGGTAATCTTTTAGATTATTCTACAGATGATATTTTAAAATATGCAAATATTAATTCCTATAAACAAGTCGATGTAATTGTAGGTGGCCCTCCTTGTCAGGCTTTTAGTACTGCGGGTAAAAGAATGGGGTTTCAAGATGAACGTGGTAACGTATTTCTTAAGTTTATAGATATTATTCTAAAGATTCAACCTAAATATATAGTAATTGAAAATGTTCGTGGACTTTTATATACACCAATGTCAATTCAAATTGAAGATGATGTCGCAAAAAATTTTGACTTTGACACCAAATCTGTATCTGGTTCATCTTTATATTATATAAAGAAAAAACTTGAAAAAGGTGGGTATAATATTTCATTCAATTTATATAATTCTGCAAATTTTGGAGTTCCCCAAATAAGGGAACGGGTTGTAATTATTGGAACAAAACGAAAAGATAAGGTACCTTATTTAGAACCAACACATTCCGAAAATGGAATACATAATTTAAAAAAATGGAATACTGTTCGAAATGTTTTAAGTGATTTAGATTGTAAAAGTTGCGAAAGTGTCAATTTTTCCGAAAATAGATTGTACTATATTAAAATGTTAACTGAGGGACAGAATTGGAAAAACCTTCCAATTGAAATTCAACCAGAAGCTATGGGTAATTCATTCTATTTAGGTGGCGGTAAAACAGGGTTCTTTAGAAGACTTGCTTGGAATAAACCTTCTCCAACATTGGTTACCCATCCTGCAATGCCAGCAACCGAACTTGCACATCCAACCGAACCAAGACCATTATCGATTGAAGAATATAAAAGAATTCAACAATTTCCTGACGAATGGATGATTCAAGGTTCAACCATTGATAAATATCGTCAAATTGGGAACGCTGTACCTGTTAATCTTGGTTATGCGATTGGTAGATGTCTTTACAATCATCTAAACAACAAACCAGTAAAGATTCCTTTTGGGTTTCAATATTCACGATACAGGAAAACATCTGATATTGAATGGGAAGTCGAATTTAAAAAATCAATTAGATTATTACAGTCAAAACATAACAAAAATTTGCTTTTTAATATTTGAGTGGCTACATTTAGACAAAAATCTAAATGGACATTGATTATAAAGGACAATCCTATTCAATTGACCAAATTGTTGAAATATTAAATAATTGGGCAGGGGAAGAACATTATTCATCTGAAATGTTGACAGTTTTAACTTGTGGCTTGAAAAATCCTGCTTTACTTCCAAAGCCTAAATCAAAAAAAATTACAATTGACAACTTGCCAGACTACTGTCGTTTTTGGGTTGACAAATATTTATCAGGTATAAGAAATCGCCCATCTCAACGAACAGGCAATCCACCATCAACAATTCCAGATTCTTTATTAGCATACATTTTTGAACAAAAGCATCCTGCAATGCCAATTCCAAAAGTTGAATTTGCATTAGTGTCACATTCTAAAATGATGACAATTGAAACTATTGTAGGTGATTTACTTGAAGAATTTTTATCAGTTCAATTAAAAGATACCGGTTGGTGCTGTTGTTGGGGAACAACTATAAAAGCCGTTGACTTTTGTCATAAAAATGGCAGACTACTTCAAGTAAAAACAAGTGACAATTCAGAAAATTCTTCAAGTAGTGATATTAGAACTGGGACAACTATAGAAAAATGGGCTCGAAGAAAATCAAGAAAAAAAAATGAATATTATTGGGATGATTTACAAGATATTACCCAAATGAAGAACTTAACCGAAACACTATTCAGAGAATTTGTGAAAAAGGTTCTTCAAGATAATCCCAAATGTATTCATATTCAGAATGATTAAAATGGCAGTAATTCAATACGATAAAGACAATAATATTCTAACTTATCATGATTTACAGGATAAGTCCAGATGGTGTAAAGAGGGTGAATCACAAGAACAATCTTTTGTCAGAAGATTTTCTGAATTAGGGTATGATATTAATCCAGAAAAAAGCAAAAATCCATATGCTCCAGATTTAATAAAAAAATCAACAGGATTATTGGCTGATTTAAAAGGTCAACATTCACCTTTTTTTAAAGCTGAAGTTTTATATGGAATTGAACCTACATATGCAGTTGTATTTAATGTAAAGGATAAAGAACGATATGAACAATTGTATCCTAATATTGAAATTGTATATTATGTAGATTGGGTTTCTGTTCGGGCTTTAATCTGGGATAAAGAATATAAAGTAACACCCCATTGTGGTGTTTATAGAACTACTTTTTCTGATTTATTAGAATTGTTAAAGAAATCTTCAATTCATTCTTATCAACAAAGAATAAATGATAATAAGGGTAATGCAAGGGATAGTTATGTACTTGATATTAGAAACCCCATCTTTCAGCGTTTATTTTAATAGTACTTGTTTATTTTTGATTTTTGTAATAATGAAAGATAATAAGTTAGTAATGCCATTTGGAAAATATAAGGGTAAAGAACTTTCTGAGGTTCCTAATGGTTATTTACTTTATTTATATGATAGACATTTTTTAACTGGCTGGTTAAAAGAATATGCAGAAAACAATATTCAAGTTTTAAAATATCGTACCCTAAAATATAATACAGAAACGAAATCTAAATAATCGGGTATTTAAATTAAATTAGTTTATAATCCCGGCTATATATATTATTTGGTATTTATTAAAATTATAGTAAAGTATTATTCTTAATTTTACCCTAAAATGGATAAAATTATTATTAAGGATATAAACCTTCTTTCCAAGGAAGAACTAAATAAATTAATAGAACAACTCCAAGATGGGTATACTGATATACTTTTTAATGAAAGTAGGTTAAAGGCTTTAAAATTATCTGAATTAATAGGATATTTAATTGACTTACACTATTTCAAATTCATTTCAAAAAATGGCAGGACTTTAAACGAAGAATTAAATTAAATCCAACTCTGTGAACCTAATTCTCCTTTTCGGATAATAGTAATAATGTTGTTTAACTTCCTGTCTCAGGAAAGGAAGTTAAATTAAAGGAAATTAACTTGTTGTTGGGAGTGTAAATTAAACTGTGTCAATTTGTAATTTTTGAATTGATTTCCTATGAATTATACTTAGCTGAAATTATAGTTCCTCTCATAAAGCCTTCTTCAGAATTTACGACCTTTACAAATTTAATTTCCTCCGAAAGTATTTTCACTACTCTTTTTTTATTTAATAATACACCAGTCCTATTTATTGAAATTTCTTTTGCTAAAATATAATCCTGTAATTTATCAATTCTAAACTGGATACTTATCCAATGATTTAACATTTCTCCATCCCACAAAATATAAATTCCACTTACAAGATTTCTTATGAATAAAATTTTATGATTTAGGTCAGTTATTTTCTTGAAGTCTTTTACTATCTGTTTTACTATTTCATTTACTAAGGGTTGCTCTTTTACAATTCCCACATTTTTCTTACACAACCTCTCCTTTTCTTTTAATTTCTCTAATCTACTATTTAATGTTTGAAACCTTGCTTTAAATTGTGATGGGTCTATACCTGCCTTCTGTGTAATGTCTAAAAGATTATTAATCCCGTCTTCAATTTCTTTAATTTGGGTCTTGCATAAATCAAGATGATAAATTTGGGACTTAATATATTTATCAGTTTTAATTTTTTCAAAAGCTTCATTAGCTAACTTTTCTAATCCTAATATATTTTCAATTACCAAATTATCTAAATAATCTATGTTAATTCCATTATTACCACAATGCTTATATCTGTAAGAATTACATACATAAGCATTATCGTTCCCATTTTCTCTTTTATGTCCGAAAAACAAACCTCCACATTTAGGACAATGAATTAACCCTTTTAATAAAAATATATATTTATTTGTAGTGTTTTTGAATTGGTCCCTTTTTGAAAGTCCTTCTTTAACAAGATTAAAAGTTTTTTCCGATACAATTGCAGGACAATCATAAACTTTCCCACTATAATTCCTTTTACCCATATAAATAGGGTTCGTCAAAATTTTATATACAACTGCATCTCTCCAAACAAACGAAGTCCTTTTTACTCCTTTAACTTTAAGGGTATTCCCAGTTTTGCTTCTTCCTCTTTTTGTTAAAATCCCTTTTTCATTTAGTATTGTTGCAATTGCCTTAGAGCCTTTACCTTCTAATGCCAACTTATAAATCAATTCAACAACTTCCCTTTCATCTTCGTTTATAATTAATAGTTTATTACTATCTTTTGTATAACCAAATGCAAGTAATGGTCCGCCTGGAACTTTACCCATTTTTGCATTTTGTTCGAGCACCGTTTTAATTCTACCAGAAGTTTTTTTTATTTCAAAAGCACTTAACAACCCTTTTATATCAGCCAATAATTCTTGGTTTATATCATTTAAATTTGTTTCACCAGTTAATTCAAATAATCTTACTCCATTTTCTTTAATTATATTCTTTATTAATGTTGTTTGAATTATATCCGCTCGTGATAATCTATCTAAATCAATAACGAAAATCATATCAATTTTTTTTGAAACAACTTCATTTAATAATGAATTTAAACCGGGTCTTTTATCAAAAGGGATTTTACCAGATAGTCCAGCATCTGTAAATACCTTATAATCACAACCCATCTTCATAGCTAATTCAATCCCTCTTTTCACCTGATTTTCTAATGATAATCCCTTTTCGGATTGCTCCTCTGTGGAAACGCGAGTATATATACCTAATTTCATAATCTAGAATTAAAATCAAATATACATACTTTAACACTATCAAGGACATGGCTTTAGTAGGCGGTGGTGGCATCCCCCAGCCCGGTGAAATATCCCTGGCACATAATGGTGTATTATTTCTGGATGAATTACCTGAATTTAAGCGCTCGGTTTTGGAAGTAATGCGCCAGCCCATGGAGGAAAGAAAAGTGACCATTTCCAGGTCTAAAACTTCGTTGGATTTTCCTGCCAATTTTATGCTGATTGCCAGTATGAATCCCTGCCCCTGCGGCTATCATAACCACCCGGAAAAAGAATGTATGTGCCCCCCAGGTGCTGTTCAGAAATACCTGAATAAAGTTTCAGGGCCCTTGCTGGACAGGATTGATCTCCACGTAGAAGTGACACCGGTTGCTTTTCAGGAGTTAAATAATGCCCGCAATGGAGAAAGCTCTGAACAAATCAGGGAGCGTGTAATCAAAGCCAGGGAAATTCAATCTATCCGGTACCAAAACAGTGAGGGAATTTATGCCAATGCACAAATGAACAGTAAACAATTGCATGAAATATGCCTGTTGGATAAGCCAGGTGAAAACCTGCTGAAAAGAGCCATGGAAAGGCTAAACCTCTCTGCAAGGGCTTATGACAGAATTTTAAAGGTGAGCCGTACTATTGCAGACCTTTCCGGCTCCGTACATATTAAACCGGAACATGTGGCAGAAGCCATCCAGTACAGGAGCCTGGACCGGGAAGGATGGGCCGGATAAACAGAAAAAGACATTTTGTTGTATCTTCCGGCAAATCAATGAAATGAGAAAAATAACAGCAATCCTTTTATTTTGCTTCAGTACAGTATTGTTGCAGGCACAGTCTAAAAAATTTACGGTGATCAAAGCCGGCCGGGTGATTGATATTGTGAATGAAAAAGTATTAACCAATCAGCTGATTTTAATTGAAAATGATACGATTAGAAATATAAGTGCCCAGCTAAACATTCCGGCGGGTGCTACTGTTATTGATTTATCCAAAGCAACGGTATTACCCGGACTGATTGACTGCCATACGCATTTAACCAGTCAGCCCAGTGGTGATTATTACGGAGACCTGTTTAGAAAAACACCCGTAGATTATGCCATCACTGCTCATATTTATGCCAAGCGTACCCTGGAAGCAGGTTTTACTACCATCAGGGATGTGGGGGCACCGGCTTTAATTGATGTTGCGTTGCGCAATGCCATTAATAATGGGGATATTCCAGGACCCAGAATGCTGGTAGCAACACTGTTTATCGGGTCTACCGGAAGCCATGGAGATATGAACGGATTTTCTCCTTATCTGGATTTTACCATGCCTAAAGGAATGAGTGGGGTTGCCAATGGTGTGGAAGGGGTTAGGGAACAGGTAAGGTTTAATGTTAAATATGGCGCAGATGTGATCAAATTTGGCGCCAGTGCCGGTGTACTGACAGAAGAAGAAAGTGTGGGGGCACCTCAGTTTACACAGGAAGAAATGAACGCCATAGTAAGTGAAGCGAAAATGTGGGGCAGAAAAACCTGTGCACATGCCCATGGTGCTGAAGCGATTAAAATGGCGGTTAAAGCCGGGGTTGCTTCTATTGAACATGGCAGCCTGATAGATGATGAAGGTATTGCCTTAATGAAAGAACATGGTACTTATCTGGTGGCTGATGTATATAATGATGAATATATTATGAGCGAATATGCCAAACTGGGATTTCCAGAAAAAATTCTGAATAAAGAAAGGATGGTAGGTAAAGCACAACGGGAAAATTTTAAAAAAGCAGCAGAAGCAGGTGTTAAAATTGCTTTTGGAACTGATGCTGGTGTTTACCCGCACGGATGGAATGCCAGACAATTTAAATGGATGGTAAAATATGGACTAACCCCTATGCAGGCTATCAAAGCTGCTACTATCAGTGCAGCTGATTTATTGGGTATTAAAGAAAAAGTGGGGTCTGTGACTATTGGTAAACTGGCCGACCTGGTAGCTGTGACTGCTGACCCATTAACCGATATCAGTGTATTGGAAAATATCCGTTTTGTTATGAAAGACGGCGTTGTTTATAAAAATACTTTATGAAAAAAATAATTTGCTGGACTGTTTTGGGATGCGTTATCGGGATGCATCTTTTTGCTCAAAAAACAATCGCTATTCATTGCGGCCGTTTATTGGATGCAAGAAGTGGCAAGATCCTGAACAACCAGACCATACTCGTTATGGGAAACAGGATTGACAGCATTGGATCCGGGTTAATTGCAGATACCACCATTGATTTATCTGGTTATTTTGTATTACCGGGGTTGATCGACTGTCATACGCATGTTTTATTGCAGGCAGATATTACACCGGAAGACTATAATGTGCAGTTGTTAAAGGAATCCATCCCGATGAGAACCATCCGGGCTATAGGAAGTTGTAACAGATCATTACAAAATGGCTTTACCACCATCCGGGACCTGGGTACCGAAGGGGCAGGTTTTGCAGATGTGGACCTTAAAAATGCAATTGAAAAAGGGTATATCAATGGCCCCAGGATGTTTGTTTCCACTTTAGCTATCAATACTACCGGGCATTACGGGATTAAAGCATCTGACTATTCCTGGGAATTACAAATGCCCAAGGGATTACAGGAAATTACCGGTGCGGATGAAGCAAGAAGAGCGGTGAGAAGTCAGCTGGAACATGGTGCCGACTGGATTAAAATTTATGCAGACCGGGCTTATTATAAAACGAAAGAAGGAAGTTACCGGTCTTTACCAAATTTTACAACGGAAGAATTACTGGCTATTACTGATGAAGCCAGCAGATCTCATAGAAAAGTAGCCGTACATGCGATGACAAGGGATGGCATTATTGCTTGTATTAATGCAGGAGTTAGTACTATTGAACATGGCAGTGGTATGGATGATGAATGCATTCAGCTGATGGTGGCTAAACATATATTCTGGTGCCCTACCCTTTTTATTAATGATTACATGGCAGAAGGCAGGGCAAAAATTGGAAATAATATGAATATGCTGTTCCGGGAAACACAACCGGCACTTTTTAAGAAAGCAATTGCAGCCGGGGTTAGACTGGCTTATGGTACTGATATTGGCGGATACGATTGGAGCCTGCCTCAGGCAAAGGATTTTGAATATTTTGTACAATGGGGTTTAACCGGTGTGCAGGCCATTCAGACTGCCACAATTACCGCTGCACTATTGCTGGACCAGGAAGGAAATCTGGGAGAAATTAAAAAAGGTGCTTATGCGGATATTATTGCTGTAAAAGGAGACCCTACCCAAAATATACAGCTGTTACAACAGGTAAAATGGGTGATGAAAAATGGAACAATTTATAAAGACGAGAAATAAAATACATAATTTAGTAACAATGACTCATTGGCATTAATTCATTTTTTGCACCATTATTGCAATAATCAATACTCAACTTTTATACATGAAAATATTACTCAACTATCTTAAACCATATACCTGGATGATTGTGCTGGCCCTTTTACTGGCCGCCATTAACCAGGTATTCTCTATGCTTGACCCCCTCTTTTTTGGTAAAATGTACGATATCTATGCGGTACACCCTTATCAGAAAGGACAATATATACTGGAACATATTATTAATGAAAACGGGAAACCGGAAGACCGTAAAATATTCCATGCAGCGGGTACCAGAACACAGGCTGAATTTGTATGGGGTGTAATGGGCTTCCTGGGTATATTGATGGGTGTAGCCATGGTATCCAGAATTGCCAAAGCCTTTCAGGATTATGCTGTAAATGTTATAGTTCAGAAATTTGGTGCTACCATCTTTACAGATGGTTTAAAGCATAGTATGCAATTGCCTTATCAGGATTTTGAAGACCAGCGCAGTGGTGAAACCTTATCTATATTAACTAAAGTGCGTGCAGATACAGAGAAATTTATTGGCTATTTCATCAATGTGCTTTTTGGCATATTTGTAGGTATTATTGTAGTGTCTGTCTATGCTTTTAGCAAGCATTGGAGCATTATGCCAACCTATATTATTGGTATTGCCCTGCTTTCCTGGCTAACCAATGTATTGAGCCGGAAAATTAAAGTGATCCAGAAAAAAATTGTAAAAGAAACCACCATGCTGGCTGGTACCACTACAGAAAGCCTGCGCAATATTGAACTGGTGAAAAGCCTGGGATTGACCAATCAGGAAATTAAACGTTTAAATAACAATACCTATAAAATACTTGGACTGGAATTGCGGAAAGTTAAAAGCATCCGGGCATTAAGTTTTGTGCAGGGTACTTTTGTTAACCTGTTGCGCCAGTTTATTATGTTTATATTATTATGGCTGATTTTTAATGGTAAACTGACTCCGGGAGAATTGATGACCTTAACTTTCTATAGCTTCTTCATTTTCGGGCCATTACAGGAAATCGGGAACATAATACTGAGTTACCGGGAAGCCGAAGCTTCTATCAATAATTTTCACAATTTAATGAACAGGCCGGCTGACCATAAACCTGAAAACCCTCAGCATATCGGGGAAATTGTAGAACTTGAATTCAGTAATATCTCCTTCCAGCACCAGACCAGCCAGTTTAAAGCACTGGATAATATTTCCTTTGATGTAAAAAGAGGAGAAACCATTGCATTTGTTGGTCCCAGTGGTGCAGGAAAAAGTACCCTGGTTAAATTGCTGGTAGGTTTATACCGTCCGCAGGAAGGCAATATATTGTATAACAAAATAAACGGCAATGAATTGAATTTTGATGAGCTGAGGGGACAGATCGGGTTCGTTACTCAGGATACCCAGCTCTTTGCAGGTACTATAAAAGAAAATTTATTGTTTGTATACCCTGAGGCTACAGATGAGGAAGTGACTGAAGCCTTAACAAAGGCAAGTTGCACCAATCTTTTAAGCCGTGCAGAAAAAGGATTGGAGACCATGATTGGGGAAGGCGGACTGAAATTAAGCGGTGGTGAAAAACAAAGATTAAGTATTGCACGTGCTTTATTAAGGCATCCACACCTGTTGATTTTTGATGAAGCAACTTCTGCACTGGATTCTATTACCGAAGAAGAAATTTCCAATACCATCAAATTCATTTCTAAGGAAAAAGAACAGATTACGGTGATGATTGCACACCGGTTAAGTACTATTATGCATGCACACAGAATATTTGTTCTTGAAAAAGGGCAGATTGTTGAAACAGGTGACCATGCAGCTCTATTGGCTGAAAAAGGATTATATTATGCTATGTGGCGCCAGCAGATTGGTGAAAGAAAAATGATCAATACGCCGGTGATGGCTTAATTTAAAATATTTACTAAAAAAGTAATAAATGGAATTACTTTAGAATTTCATTTATTACTTTTTTAGCTTTATAAACCTTCCATATCACTTAACTGCATTTCCAGTGCCTTGTTGCTTAACTGTATCTCCCAAAGAGAAATAAGTAAAGAAATGACAAAACATAAAAGGCTGAAAGCAAAAACATAATGTGCCACCAGCATAGTCTCAATATAAATACAATACATACAAAGAATGCATCCAATAAATGTAAGGATTCCGAATGCCTGCATATATTGCACCAGTTTTAAACGAAACCGGATACTCTTTATCTGTCCGTGAATAATTACTTTTTCTTCACGGCTTTTATACCTGTCGTGCAGGTTACGGGTTACACTTGCCAGCGCCAGAAAACGGTTGGTATAAGCCAGCATAACCAAACTAATGGCAGGAAACAATAAAGCGGGTGTATTAATGGTGATATCCATTATACAAAGCTAAAAAAACAGTAGAAATAATTACTATGTCTTTTTCAGGTCCCAGTTTAAAGGAAAATCTATTTTCAGGGCAATATTTCTGCCCATATTATAAATACCATGCTCCCTTGGATTATCATTAGGTGAAGGGTTCTGATAATTGCCATAAAAATATTTTAGCCGGCTTAAATGGTCTGAATAGGCCACATTAAAAATATTATTGGCCATCAGGTAAATGCTGAAAATAGTTTTATTCTGTTTGTTTACATAATTACCACCCATACCGGCATTAAACAAAGTATATCCCGGTGTACGGGTTTCTGTACCATAAGCTGAAAATACCCTGTTCTGATTACTGTAATATTCCATTTGTACTTTAATAAAACCATGCTTAATCTGAAGGGAACTGCAATCAAAATCAAACCTTAATTCAGAGGTTCCATGTAAAGGAGGTATAAAGGGTAAATATTTTTCAGAATCAGGAACCAGGGTTTCTTTGGTTTTTCCTTTATTCAGGGCATCTACCAGTGAAATGGCATTTTCAAAATGAAGGCTTTTTACAGGATGCAGATCTACACTCAGTTCACCCCCGTATAAATTGGCCCTGGAAGCCTGGAACTGAAAGGTTTGGTTACCCGGCACAATTACAGAGTCTTTTCCATTTACACCAATCAGTTTCTGGTTATAGATATAATTACTGATAAAATTATTAAAGAGATTGAGTTCAATAACCGCCAGTTTGGAAGAATATACAAAACCAATATCTTCCTGCAGGGAGAATTCTGATTTAAAATCCGGATTACCGATCTGGTAGATATTAGTGCCCGGATGCACACCGTTTGCTGAGATTTCAGCAATATTAGGTGCTCTGAATCCCCTCGATATATTGGCTTTAACAGCAATTTTTTCTGTAAAATTATAGGTAGCTCCCAGGCTACCAGACATACCTGAAAAAGTCTTCTCGTAATTTGAAAATATTTTATTGGCACCAATTGTGTCACTCCCGTAAACAGGCATATCCAGCCCATTTTGCGGATTAGTAGCTGTATACAACTGATCATTATTAAAAGATCTTAAATCGTAGCGTATACCACCTGCTACATCTAATTTGGCAAATGTTTTCTTGGCTGTTATAAACGGCCCTACATCAAACTGGTGAAAAGATGGAATAACAAATTCAGTTCCGTTTGTCACTACATTATTCTGGTACATCCCGTTGATACCTGCGGTAACATTCCATTCTTTTATATCAGGGAAAGTATATTTCAGGTCATAGGTAAATGAATTTAATTCCAGGTACAGACCAGGTATGGAGGGCTCGTCAGGGTGACTGAATTCTCTTCTTAAACTGCGTTGAAAACCAAGGTTTAACAATATCCGCCCGCCATTATTAAGGATAAAATTATTGGAATTGTAAAACCGGTAATGCTGCACATGCTGGTGCAGTTTTTCGATAGCATAACTGTTTAAATCATGATCTGACACGATTTGCCGGGCTGTATCTATATCTGTAATTTGGCGGGTAAATTTCCAGGTAGCACTGTCCCTGCTTCCATCAGGAATTTCCTGCAAATCATCATACATTACAAAATCGACGTGAGAATAACCCCATTTCTTATGTAATCCAAAAGAAGCATTGGCATCTGTTTCATTAAATGCAGTCCCAAATACACGTCCATCAACTTTATTCTGGTAATCCACTGCCTGTTTATGAGAAATACGCCCCAGCCATTCAAATCCGTTTTTAGAAGCTGCCAGCATTGCAGAACCACCTATCATTTTATTATTGGATTGATAATCCAGTAAAATATCTCCTTTCATTTTACCCTCTGGCGCCATTGCAGTTGGAATTAAATTAACCACACCAGCCAGTGCATCAGAACCATAACTTAAACTGGCAGGGCCTTTGATCACTTCTACCCTGTCTATTCCATACTGATCCACTTCAATACCATGCTCGTCTCCCCATTGCTGGCCTTCCTGTCTGATTCCATCATATAATGAAAGAATTCTGTTATAACCCAACCCCCTTATAAAAGGCTTGGATACATTTGGACCAGTAGTTACGGCCCTTACACCCGGTATTTTAGCAATGGCATCAATGGCATTGGTATTCAGGTTGGTGGTCAGGTAATCATGACTAACAGAAACAATGGGTACCGGATTTCGTTTAATTTGAGTGGCTTTGGAAGTACCTGTAACTACTACTTCACTTATTTCAGTAGCACTTTCTTCCAGTTTAAAATTTTCTGTATTGGAGCCCGTTTTAAGACTGATATTCCTGGTTATCGTTTTATACCCTTCATATTTGATCTCAATGAGGAAATTACCTGAAGGAAGATTTTTAAAATGAAAATTACCCGCTGAATCTGTAACGATTACCAATTTAAGGTCTGGTATCTGTACAGAAGCCCCATGCAAAGGCAGGCCTGATTTTGCATCTGTAACTATTCCTGATAATCCAGCCTGATTTAAACCCTCTGATGAATAGGAAGCCTGAACCTTTATAAAAGGAAATAGTAAAAAAATGGTAAGGCTGATATATTGAAATAATAGAAATGTATGTATAATTCGCTTCATGATGACTGATTAAGATTGAAAGTCTACTCCAAATGGCTGGCTAAATCGCTTTCTGTTCTTTACTGTATGCTGAATAATTGAGCGGAGGCCCTCTTAATCTGGAAATATGGTTAAGCAATAATAAGTTTATATAATAAGGCTGACAGGGATGCTCATTATAAAAAAGAGGTTGCTTTAACTGAATTTCTCCGGTTGTATGAAGGAATAAACCTTCCACTACCAGATCATCCACGCGGCAATGATAACCAGAATTTGAAAAAAAAGCCTTCTGCCCTGTATTATTTTTTGTTCGTTCAGTGGTGATAGCATCTTTATGAGTAGCAACAAAATCATGCAAAACCCTTTTAGGGGTAATTCCTAAAAGAAATACAATTAATAATGCTCCTGCACAAATTGGGCGGTATGAATAAAGGCGGATCAGAAATTGAAACAATGTTGCATAAATAAAAATAGGTATCCTTTTAATAATAGCAAAAACTATTCCATCAAATCAAAATATAAACTTAAAACTTTAGCAAGACGATTTTGAAACAAAATGCAGCATATTTAACAGAATAATGTCCTATATTTAAAGGGTAAAATTTACCCTGAATGACTGAACAGGCAATAATAGCTGGCTGTTTGCATAATGATCCTACTGCGCAGAGAGAGTTGTATAACAGGTACAGCCCAAAAATGTTATCGGTTTGTTACAGGTTTGCACAAAACCGTGAAGATGCCGAAGATATGTTGCAGGAAGGATTTATTAAGGTTTTTACGCAGATGCATACATTTCAGAATAAAGGTGCTTTTGAAGGATGGATACGCAGGATTATCGTTCATACCTGTATCAATTTCCTGAAGAAGTATAAGAAATTTAATGAAAGTATGGACCTTACTTATGCAACCAATCTGCAATCGAAAGACGAAACAGTGCCCTCAATGATGCAGGGAAAACAGGTAGTGGAATGTATCAGGATTTTGCCTTTAGGTTACAAAACAGTACTTAATCTATACGCTATAGAAGGATTTAGCCATCGAGAAATCGGATTAATGCTAGACATTGAAGAAAGTACCAGCAGAAGCCAGTATACCAGGGCTAAAGCGATGCTTGAAAACCTTTTAATTAAGAAAAGGATCATTGAAAAGCCGAAAGAAGATTTCAATTGGCTGGCAGTATTTCCAAAATAGAGAGGCTTGGGCAATTATGGAACAAAATTTTAACAACGACGAACTTGAGCAATTCCTCCGGGAAGAAGCCGATGAGCATACGATGTATCCTTCTGAACATGTATGGGAGAATATTCGTTTAACTGTTCAGGGTGAAACTTCCTGGCATGCACTTACTTTTGGAACTTTGTTAATTTTGATTGTTTTAACTACAGTTACACTTTTCAATTACCCACCAAAAACAATTGCTTTTAAAACTAATAAGATTATTCAGAAAGCTGAAAATATTACGGAAACAGAATTGCCTGCTATTACAGATAAAACTACTGTGATTAATTTAGAAGATCAGATCAGTCCGGAAAATATTACAAAAAGAACTTTGGAAACCATTCAGCAGAATTTAATACAGAATGAACAAACTGCCATTACAAAAATAAAGGACCTTTCAACATTTAATTCTCCCTTAAATGTAATTCCTGCAAAAACGGAAAAAGAAACAGCTTTAAAAATAAACCGTAATGTAATTGTACCTAACCCTTTAACAACTGTATCAACTGATTTATCTAATTACAGTGAGGAAGATCAAGCTGCAGGTGCAAACAACCACACAGGTTTAACTGAAACCAGGAAAAGCAGGCTGGCCGGCAAATTAAATGCTTCCTTACATACGGGTTCAGATGGCGACCCATCTGCCGATGCTTTATTCAATGATTTTACTTATTCACCGGTAGTACATCAAAAACAGAAAACAAGATTCGAATTACAATTCTATGCAACCCCTTCTGTTAGTTACCGTAAACTGGTTGATGATGAATCAAGAGTTTTATACCAGCAAAATGCGGTGAGTTCACCTTCAAATATCAACAGTTTCGTACGCCACACTCCTGCACTGGGTTTTGAATTGGGTTCCGGAATTGCCTATGCTTTAACCCCAAATTTCAAAATTAAAACAGGGCTTCAGTTTAATATTCGCCAGTATTATATAGATGCTTACCAGTCTTATGGCATTGCTACATTTGCCATTGTACAGAATAATCATCTTGATTCCGTTCAGCTGGTTTCTTTATTCAGTAATACCAATAATTATAACAACCAATCTACTAAAATTGATAATAAACTTTATCAGCTTTCTATACCTATTGGTTTACAATGGGATATTATCAATGGCAAGAAATTTGGATTAAGTGTAAGTGGTAGCATTCAGCCAACTGTTACACTGAATAAAAATGTGTACATGATTTCTACTGATTATAAGAATTATGCCAATGGGGCTCCTTTCTTCAGGAAATGGAATTTAAATTCAAGTGCAGAAATTAATTTCACATATAATACAGGTAATGTTAAATGGTATGTAGGCCCGCAATTCCGTTACCAGCAATACCCAACTTATAATAATGAATACCCTATTAAAGAATACCGCTTAGATTATGGTTTAAAACTGGGTATTTCCACTCCAATATTTAAATAGATTATCAGGGTATTTTATCCCTGTTTATTTGACTGCTATGGAATAATTTTATGCCATGAAATTATTTTCGGCATTATTCATTGGTCTGACTTGTTTCTGTACTTCGGGTTGCCGCTCTAAACAAAAAGGGACGCTACCTGTTAAACAATCAGACAGTTCCAAATTTTTTCCGGTCAATGATATTATTCTGGAAGATATAGGGGATGTAGAGAAAACGGCCTATTTTGTGTACAGGATTACCACTGGCAATCATATTAAAAGAGATTCTGCTGCCATTACTGTCAGGGAATTCAGGTCTATCGCCAATTCTTTTTTAGATAAAAATATTAATACCCCATCATTAAAGCAGGAATACCAGGAATCAGTATTTCATGACCTTTCGCTGAACAGTATTACCATTACTTACAATACGGAGAATTACAAATTGCCTGTATCTGATGTAACCGTATTATTAGACGATAAAACCAATAAAGTAAAACGTATTTTTATCAGTACTTTTTACAGGAGAAATGATTCCACCTTCCGGGAAAAGTATTTCTGGAAGGCTGGAAAAAGTTTTCAGATTAATCAATCAATCACCACTCCGGCAAATGAGATAACTGAAGAATCAACATTCATTGCATGGAATGACCCTGATATAAAATGACAAGCGAACAGTTTCAACAAATAGCACATACCATTCCGCATAATGCAGGCATTTATAAATACTTTGATAAAAACAAAGAATTAATTTATGTAGGCAAGGCAAAGGATTTAAGAAAACGCGTAAGTTCTTATTTTTCCAAAACATTTACTACTTATAAAACTCATGAACTGGTTCAGCGGATTGTATCGCTGGAGTTTACCATTGTTGATTCTGAACAGGATGCATTCCTCCTGGAAAATGCCCTGATTAAACAATTTCAGCCAAAATATAATATCAATCTGAAAGATGACAAGACATACCCGTTTATCGTCATTAAAAAAGAACCTTTCCCTCGGGTATTCTTAACCCGCCGGAAAATAAATGATGGTTCAGAATACCTCGGTCCATTTACTTCAGCAGGAAGGGTAAGGGAGCTGATTGGTTTTATTAAACAGTTTATAAGTATCAGAACCTGTAAGCTGAATTTGTCTGACGTTAATATTCAGAAAAACAAATTTAAAGTATGCCTGGAATACCACCTTGGAAATTGTAAAGGCCCCTGTGAAGGATTGCAAACTGCATTGGATTATGACAAAGATTTGCAGGAACTGAAAAATATCCTGAAGGGCAACCTGAATGGAGTAATGGCTCAATTAAAAAATGAAATGCAGGAGAAAGTGCAGGCAATGGAATTTGAAAAAGCGGAACTGATCAGAAAAAAGATTGACTATTTAGATAGTTATCAATCCAAATCTGTCATTGTAAGCAGGCATTTAGGGAACCTGGATGTATTTTCTATTTTAAAAGACGGCGATGTTGCTTATGTGAATTATCTGATGGTTCAAAATGGAACAATCGTTCAAACGCATACAGTACCCTTAGAAACAAAACTGGAAGAGACAGAAGAAGAAGTTTTAAGCTTTGCTATTTTGCAATTAAGAGAAACATTTAACAGCCTGTCAGATGAGATCATTGTTCCCTTTCCAATCGATTACCCTGATCAATCATTGCATTTTAGTATTCCTAAAGGGGGTGACAAGAAAAAACTACTGGAACTTTCTTTAAAAAATGTAAATTATTATCAGGCAGAACTGACTAAAAAGAAAACACTTCATCTGGAAGGCAAAACAGACTGGGAGAAAAAAAATGTTTTATACCAGCTTAAAGAGGATTTACAGCTACAGGAACTGCCTGTACATATAGAATGCTTTGATAATTCAAATTTCCAGGGAAGTTACCCTGTAGCAGCTATGGTTTGCTTTAAAGACGGCATTGCCAGTAATAAAGATTACCGTCATTACAACATTAAAACTGTTGCGGGAATTAATGATTTTGCATCCATGAGTGAAGTGGTTTTCAGGCGATACAAGCGATTATTGGAAGAAGATGTAACATTACCCCAACTGGTGATTATTGATGGTGGCAAGGGCCAGTTAGGCGCTGCCATGGATAGTATTTACAAATTGGGATTACAGGGAAAATTAACACTTGTGGGACTGGCTAAAAATGAAGAAGAAATATTTTTTCCGGGAGACAGTAACTCAATTAAGCTTCCCTGGGAAAGTGATAGTCTCAAACTTATAAGAAGAATAAGAGATGAAGTACACCGCTTCGGAATCACTTTTCACAGAAATAAAAGGTCAAAAGGTACTTTTAAAAATGAACTGGAAGATATTAAAGGTATTAGTACTCAAACAGCTGACTTATTACTGAAAACCTTTAAATCCGTAAAACATATCAGGGAAAAGAACCTGGAAGAGCTATCAGCAGTTATTGGTAAAAGCAGGGCAGCGATTATCTGGAATTATTTTAATAACCAGGATGATAAAAAATAAAAAAGGGCCAGGATAAAAATCCAGCCCCGTTTTTAAAATCCAATATCCTATGAAAAACCGTAACGAAAATAAAACATAGTTTACAATAAACCAACAACTCATTAACTTTTTTTTCTCATTAATAAAATAGGGAAGCAAAATGCTTCCCTATTTTATTATGTTTTAAGTAATACTCTAACTAATATGCCCAAAGATCCTGTTCGTAATTAAAAATCTTTTCTTTAATTTTTTCACCCTCAAGTAATTGGAACAGAGGGTCTTTCACAATTTCATTCAGGTATTTGTCCTTATAATTATTGGAAGTTGTTTTAACAATATAACTACTGAACATCCTCATCTGGAACAAATCATCCCATGTCATATTAGCCCCGTAATTTCTGGGGTTAAATATCCTGTAGCGGGCCAGAATTGTTCTCAAATCAGGGAAATAGATCCAGAAATGGGGATATGGTTTACTTCCCGGAAGGAATTTTCCTTTAATCTCTGCAGGCCACATAGGAGCAATACCAATAATTCTTCTGGTTAATACAGAATGTGCTTTTTCGAAAATTACATCTTCTTTTACCTGGTACTGATAAATTGAATCTGTATTTAATTCTATCGGGCGTACAATATATTTATCAATTTTATCTGGATTATCAATATTATACTGGGCTTGGGTATCTAATCCTCCACCACCGAATTCTGTAATAAACTTTTCTTTGGAAATAGGTTCAGTAAAACGGTCATCTTTAAATGCAGTAACAGTACCATCTGCTACTGCTTTATATAAAATGGCATAAAACAACTGGCTTCCATTATCTTCCACACGGGGATTGGTAAAATAAAGATTTGCCTTTTCCCGGGTATCAATTACGCTCCATAATCTTTGTTTAAAAACCGCATCGTCTTCCCGGATATGGTCATACGCCAATGGAATCTGATCTTTTACATAACTTTCATCCACGCCATTATCATTACGCAGGGAGGTCTTTACAGAATCCAGTACAGGATTTCCTTTAGTACCCAGCACTTCATAAGGCACTACTGCTGTTTTCTTTTTTGTAGTATCAGCTGCAGTAGAACTGGATCTGGAAGCTCCTCCAAAAGGATCAAAACCCTGCTGATTTGTCTGGCCTTTTTGTGCAGCATTATTTGTCCCTCCAAAAGGATCAAAAGGCTTGGCAGCTGCCGGCTTCTTTTTAGCAGCAGGTTTCTTTTTTGCCGGTGCTTTCGTTTGAGTTTGGGTTTGAGCCCAAACAGATTGTCCGCTCCAGGCTAAACAAACCATCAAAACAAATGCAATGGAACAAATCTTTTTCATATCGATTTATTTATAATATTCTTATTGACCTAAAGTAAATGTAGCAGTAGCATCCAGTTTTCTGCTGCCACCAGGACCTTCCACATAAATTTCCATAAATGAAACCACGGAACCTGCTTTACATTTTTCCATGGATTCTTCCACTTCAGCTGTAAATCTTGCCCCACTGTTTTTAATCACTTTAGGAGAAGCTTCAAATCCTTTTCCACTAAAAATGATATAAAAACTGGAAACCGTATATTTTACGTTTTCAAATACGAAATCTTTTAAATCAGCACGTAACCCAGCCTGTGCTTTAAACTGAGCTGCACTTACCGCACCACCACCACTGTTTCCCACCATCGGTGTTGGAGGAGGAACATTCTTAACCCTGAAAGGATAGGAAGCTGTCTTTCCATCAACAGTTACACTGATATTGGCTGCACCAGGGGTTTCCACATTGGCTATAAACTTACCATTACCCATATTTTTTATGGAACCATTATCAATGGTAGCAGTAATCGCTTCTGCTCCTTTTGCACCACCGGAAATACTGATCGGGTTATCCAGTCCCACATATAATACTTTCACCGCATCTGCACTTACACTTACACCAGTAGGGGATCCTACAGTGTATTGCACGTCTTTCTGAACAGAACCATCTGTACCATCCGGTTTTTTAAAACTGATGGTAACTTTTTTAGTATAAGATCCCGGAGCTCCAACTGTAAACTTAGTTTCAGCAACACCCTCACTGTTTAATGGAATTACTGATCCATCCACTGTTACGGTAGGTACTACTGCCTTATTCGAAGCGCTTACACCACCTGAAATGGTTAGTTCCTGTCCAGGCATTAAATATTGTGAACTCTGACTAACAATGGGCTGAAACTGATCAAACACCACTTTTACTTCCCCAACTTGCTTATGACAGAATTCTATTACCTGCGCTTCACTGTTTTTTATATCGTTCTGGAACTTGCTTAAAATAGTAATTGCCGCAATAGTTGGGGTCATATGAAAATAAGCGGTGGACCAGTCTTTTTTACTTGCTGCGTTTTTAGATTTTGGAATTTCAAGGTCAATTGGCAATGTCAATGCAAATTCCTTTTCAATTTCAGGGTCCAAAGCAAGTAATTTAGATTTTACATCAGCTAACCTGTTTTTAAGCTCTTCCCCCTTCCCTTTACCGGTAGGTGGTGCAGACACAAATAAACGGGTAGCTGCTTCAAGATCATCTTCTCTGTACTCACCCGTAGCAGGATCCAGCTTGGCTTCTACCAGTAATTCCTGTTTTAAATTGTTTATATAGGTATTGGCATCATCAGCAATTTGCTGCGCATCCAGCGCTTTCTTTCTCCAAATCACTGCTTTATCATGTGTTTTGGCATCATTTTCCAGCTGGGTTAAAGAAGAAAGCAATTGCTGGTTTTTATCTTCAATAATTTTATTGGCATTTCCTAAACTGATATCTACAGTTCTGAAAGCGTTCAATATTTCTGATGACACGTTTAACGCCAGCAATGCCGTTAAAACGAGATACATAATATTGATCATCTTTTGCCGTGGCTCTTTAGGTAAAGACATTTTCTTTGATCATTTAAATGATGGGTCTGGTTATCTTCTCAACTTGGGTATTAAACCGCAAATGATTATTGTCTTCCCTGCATTGCAGTTAACATACTGCCATATACCTGGTTCAGTTTACCCAGATTATTAGCTAATACAGTAATCTGTTCCTTGGCCCTGATGGCATCATCTGCACTTGCATTCATAGCTGCAGAAGCCTGAGCAAGTTTACCATAAAACTGATTCAATGACTTTAAATGATTATTGCTTTCCTGTAATTCCAATTCGTAAATTGTATTCAGAGATGCCAGGTTTTTTGACAAATTCTGTACCTGCACATGAAACTGTTTGGTACTTTCAGAAGCTGCATTAAAAGAATGTAAAGAATTGGTGGCCTGGGCAACTGCACCGGATACTGTTCCTAAAGCAGCTGCTGCTTCTTTGGTTTTAGCGGAAAAATCATGTGTAGATTTAACCATTTCTCCGAATTCCCCTATATTACTAACTGTAGTATTTAACTTGCCGAAATTTTCATTCAGTTTCGTAAATGTTTGTGTGGTAATCCCTGCATCAGCCAGCATTTTTTCCAGAGCTGATATAGGAGATTTTTCTTCAATAACAGCTTTTTTGATACCGGGTATATGTACTTCATGATCATCCATATAGGGGAAAACAATGTACAATACACCATAACCCAGGAATATAAAGGCTTCCGTGGTTAATCCAATTCTTAACATATCATCTGCAATAGAAGTATGCAGAATTTTCTGAAGAGCACCATATATAACAACTGCCGCTCCTATGGAAACGCCAACATCAAACCATTTACTTACTTTAGGTGGAATTTTTGCTGCCATTGTATTGAATTTAAAATATTTATATTTAAGATTTGTCCTGATTTTTTATAACAAATCAATATTACTTAGTTAAAAATGACTACTGAAATTATCTTCCTGATCTGGGGGCAAGGTCAATTACACAACGAAACCCTATATAAGATTTAGCGGTATCCTGGTATTCAAATGCCCTGGTACTGGTCTGCAGAAAATATCCCACATCTTTCCAGCTTCCACCCCTGATTACCTTCCTCTTCATCAATGGCGGATCAGCATCTTTGGCATCATAACGAACATCCGGGCTCATATCTGACATGAAATTATAAGAGCTTTCGTTGAAATAAGAACTGGTCCATTCTGCCACATTTCCTGCCATATTATATAAACCATAATCATTAGGCCAGTAGGCATCTACCCTTACAGTATAGAATCCACCATCTTCAGCATAATTTCCTCTGCCTGGTTTAAAGTTTGCCAGTAAACATCCTTTTTTATTTCTCAGGTAAGGTCCACCCCAGGGATAAGGAGATTGGGTTCTTCCGCCTCTTGCTGCATATTCCCATTCTGCTTCACTGGGTAGCCTGTAATCACTTTCCACTGCAAATTTCTTACGTTCCAGATACGAATTCAGGTAATGGGTTCTCCAATGGCAAAAAGCAACTGCCTGTTTCCAGGTTACACCAACAACCGGGTAATTACCAAAAGAAGGATGGGAGAAATATCTTTTTGTCATTGGTTCGTTATAAGAATAAGAGAAATCTCTCATCCAAACTAATGTATCAGGATATACTTTCTGATTATACCTTTTAATAAAATTACTTCTTGCCATACCAGCATTATCACGTTTGGCAGCTTCCGATAAAATAAATTCTTCTACCCTGTACACTAATTTCTCAGGATCAATATCAGCCTTGCCATATAACCTGTTATCAGGAGCAAGAATGAGCTTATTTCCCAATTTCTCCAGGTTAGAAGCATCATATTTAATAGTACGGGCCTTCACCCAATCAATAGAAATGGCTGAATCGCCTCCATTTCCACTGGCTCCGGCGGAAGATTTATAATAACCCAGTTCTTTGGCAGCAAGGGAATCCCTTACCCAAAGCACAAACTGACGGTATTCATTATTGGTAATTTCGGTGGCGTCCATCCAAAACCCTGGTATGGAAACCTGCCTGTTACGTGCGGTAAAATTGTAATTAATATCTTCATCGCTGGGCCCCATATGAAAAGTTCCAGGCTGGATATACACCATTCCTCTGGGTTTATTCATACTGGGTTTAGCAGCAGGTGCTACCCCATGTAACTGTCCATCATCATTTATGAGTTTGCCCCCTTTGTTTTTAAAACAGGAAGAAAGCATCAACATAAAAGCTGGTACTAAAAAAAGACAAAAACGGTTCTTCATTATATTAACTGTTAACTGGTACTGACAAATATAGTTTTAAAAACGGCTGAATAAAACCGATTTTAAAATTAGTTTCCGTATGTTCATCAAGGGTAGATATTAAACGATACTTTTTTGGTTTATATTGTTGCCTTTTAACCAATACATTTTTTGGCGGAGGGCTGAACAGTTGAGTGCAAAATACATAATTAGGTGTTACATAATTGCAAAAAATCCGCTAAAATATAAATTGGCTCCCTGCAAACATAATTTCTGCAAAGATAAAAACAAAGGCCCTTATCTGTAAATTTTCCCAGCAGTGCCGGAAAGTCATTATTTTCTTTGTCAGAAGCCATTACCAGGGCATCAGGTAAATACAGTAAATTAATTGCCTTTAAACTATTCACAGCCCCATTCCCGGTAATAATTATTTCCCTGTCACCATTGATTAACCGTTGCAAAACAGCCGCCCATAAAGCAAAAGAGGCAGGATAGCTGAGAATGGCTTTATTTAAAGATTGTATCATTTTTATTGTCCTTTCTTTCCATTCACTGCGGTCGAAGATGAAGGAGAGTTGACATAAATTTAATGCCATCATTGCATTTCCCGATGGAGTGGCCCCGTCATATACTTCTTTTTTCCTGATAATGACATCTTTTTGGGTTTTATGCGTAAAATAAAAGAACCCAGTTGCTTCCTCACTGAAATTTTCAGTTACATATTCTGTAATAATTCTTGCTTTGTGCAGGTATTCCAAATCTCCTGAAACCTGCTGTAATTGTATATAAGCCTGTATCAGGCAGGCATAGTCCTCTAAAAATGCAGGTATATGGGTGCTCCCATTTTTATAAGAATGTTTCCAGCCATTTTCTGTGTATAATTTTTCTTCCAGAAATTGTATATTTTGTTTTGCCAGTTTCAGATAAGAATCATTTCCGGTAGCTGCATATGCTTTACTGAATGCTATATTCATCAACGCATTCCACCCTAATAAGATCTTATCATCTGTTTGAGGCCGAACTCTTTCTTTCCGTACATTTAACAGTTTATTAATACAATTGTCGATTATCCGGGTAAATTCCAGCCTGTCCATTCCTCTTTTTTCACAAAAAACTGTTGCCTCTTCTGCTATCCAAAGTATATTGGTATGTTCCCAGTTACCCATTTCCGTAATACCAAAATACTGGCAGAATAGTTCACTGTCCGATTTGAGGATTTGACTGATTTCTTCTTTACTCCAGGTATAATATTTACCTTCCACACCTTCACTGTCGGCATCCAGTGCGCTGTAAAATCCTTTTTCATTATCCAGCATTTCTCTTTCTGTAAACCCAAGCGTTTGGTGTATGGTTTTCAGGTATACCTCACTCCGGGTAAGCTGGTATGCCTCACACAATACACTTACCAATAAGGCATTATCGTACAGCATTTTTTCAAAATGGGGGGCCAGCCATTTTGTATCTGTACTGTATCTTGAAAATCCCCCACCTGCCTGGTCATAAATACCACCTGCTATCATTTTATCCAAACTCAGCAATGCCTGGTTCAGAGATTTCTCATCTTTTGTAAAATAATAATGCCTTAATAAATATTGAATCACCCAGGTTTGCGGAAACTTGGGAGCTTTACCAAAACCACCCCATTGCACATCCGCCTGTTCTAAAATATGCATTGCTATCAGATTGGTATCATTCTTTGTAAAACCTGCTACATCACCTGCATTTGCTGTATCCTGCAAACCAAAGTTATTGGCGCTCTGTAAATGCAGGGTTAGGTTTTCTGCCTGTGTTTCCAATTCGCTTTTCTTGTTCCGGTAAGCAATAGCAATTTTTTCCAGCACATCTTTCCAGCTCATTCGGTTATATGCTTGTACTGGTGGAAAATAAGTTCCCCCATAAAATGGTTTTCCAGCGGGTGTCAAAAATACATTGAGCGGCCAACCCCCACTGCCGGTCATTGCCTGCACCGCATCCATATAAATATGGTCTAGGTCTGGCCGTTCCTCCCGGTCTATTTTAATACATACAAAATCTTGATTCATAATTGCTGCCGTTGTTTCATCTTCAAAGCTTTCCCTTTCCATCACATGGCACCAATGGCAGGCGGAGTAACCGATACTTACCAGTATTGGCTTGTCTTCCAATCTTGACTTTTCAAGAGCTTCTTCGCACCATGGATACCAATTAACCGGGTTATGGGCATGCTGGAGCAAATAAGGGCTGGTTTCATGAATCAGTAAATTTGTATGCATGGTATAGAAACAATTGTTCTTAAAAATGGTTGCACAAAAAAGCCCTCCGGTTAGGAAGGGCTACTATTCAATATATGAATTATTAAATTTTCTTTAATTCTTCAGAAAGGTACTGATCCAGGGCTGCCAGCATGCTGGGGGCCTTTGGTGCAGGTGCTTTAATGTCCAGCTTTAAACCTGCTTCTTCCACAGCTTTGGAAGTATTTGTGCCAAATGAACCAACTTTTGTGCCATTCTGCTTGTATTTGGGCACATTCTCCAGCAGACTTTTCACGCCACTGGGTGTAAAAAAGCAAATGATATCAAATTCCGTATTCACTATCAGTTCTTTAATATCATTACTTACGGTCCGGTACATAAACCCTAACTGATACTCACATTTAAAGCTTTTCAGCGTACTTACAATATCATTATCCTGCTGATTTTCACTGCAAACATATAAAAACCGTTCATTTTCCTTATGCTTATTAATCACGTCAAACATGCTCTTATTACTGCCATCTGCCCCATAAAAGACTTTTCTTTTTCTGTACAGGATAAATTTTTGTAAATAGAGGGCTACGGCTTCAGTGATACAGAAGTATTTTGTATCCTGACTGATTGAAATCTTCATTTCTTCACTCATCCTGAAAAAATGGTCTATTGCATGCCTGCTTGTAAATACAACTGCACTGAATGCAGCTATATCAATTTTTTGTTTTCTGAATTCCTTGGCAGTTAATCCTTCAATTTTTATAAAAGGATGAAATACAAGTTCTACATTGTATTTCCTTTCCAGGTCAAAATATGGCGATTTTTCGCTTTCCGGCCTCGGCTGTGAAATCAAAATTCGTTTTCCTGTTTTTACAGTGTTTGAACTTTTACTTCCGTGTTTTACCATGCTGATGATCTGAGATGTTCACAATTAAAGGTAATCACCGATATAGTTGAACAAAGCTTTGTATAACAACAATAACGGTAAAATTTCTACGGCACAAAGGTAAAGGAAAAAATGAAAGGGATTTACTTTCAAATCTCCGCGAATAGTTCCCAATCCCACAATAAACCGGTATAAAAGTAAAATAATCAGTAAAATGAACGAAATGGTTATAGAAATATCCACCAGTATTTTAGAAGAAAAAGCTATCAGTAATAAAAAGGGAATCAAAATAACCCCGGCAATTTTATTTACCATGAAAACCAGAAAAGTATAGGTTCTGGAAGCTTCCTTTTCATTAAATACCCATCCTGAAAACCGCATAAAAAGGAATTTAACTCCATAAATACAGAATAATAATCCCGCACAATACACCATTACCCACCAATAAGAAAAAGGTATAAACCCTTCATTTTTTGCAATTAACCCTATGTAAATCCCGGCACTAAAATAAAACAGCATGTTCATCAGAAAAGAAGCAAGATCATCCTGGGCCAGTTGATCTCTCGTTTGCCTTTGCCTGAATGAGGTTTGAAAAGATAAGCGGAATAAGTTTGTAAAATATTTGGGAAATGCCAGTTTTATAATGGCAAGGTAAATAAGGAGTCCTGCAATTAAATAAAAGAGTTCGTCCTTGCTTTCCCATGGTTTTAGGGGCATCAGCATATAAACCGGACGTTTGTGAAAGGGCAAGCCCGGAAAATCTAACAGTATTTCATAAGTGGAAGTGTCTTTCCTAAATTGCTTTAAAGCCGCTACTTTTTTAAGTGAATCCTGTTTCAGGGAATCACTCAATACTATCATTTTTGCTATACTATCCTTAATTTTAGCAGAATCTGCCTTTACAAAATTACGTAGCGTGTCTTTCTGTGGTTTCAGTGTATCCGGCCTCCTCACAGTAACAACAGTTGTAATTTTAGGCTTGGGCTTTACTACTGCTGAACTTTCAGGACTTTCTTTACCCGAACTATCCGTTTGCGCAAACAGCATATTTACGCTCAGCAAAAAGAACAGTATAATCAGTAATTTCTTCAAAAAAAATATTTGTTGGCAAAAATAAGAGATACGAATCTGTTTAAGCAGGGTTTAACCAATTACAGGCTTCTTTATTTTGAAAGTGGCTTTCCTGTTACCCAATCACTATTTTTGCCATTACTAATTTAGTTCAATCATGGCAGGTATTTATATTCATATTCCTTTTTGTAAACAGGCCTGCCATTACTGCAATTTTCATTTCTCCACCAATCGCCAACTAATGCCCGGGATGATGGATGCTATTATTGGTGAGGCAGTTATTAGAAAAGATTACCTCCAGGAAAAAATAGAAACTATTTATTTTGGTGGGGGTACCCCTTCGTTAATACAAATTGCCGATCTGGAAAAAATCATTTCTGCACTTAAAACTTCGTTTCAGATTAGTAACTCAGTAGAAATTACACTGGAATCCAATCCGGATGATATCAGTGAAGTCAACCTGATAGCCTGGAAAAAAGCTGGAATTACCCGGTTAAGCATTGGCATTCAATCATTTAATGATAATGACCTAAGCTGGATGAACAGGGCTCATACTGCAGCTGAGGCTGAAAACAGCCTGAAAATTGCTACCCGGCATTTTAAAAATATCACCATCGATCTTATTTATGGCTCTCCCACTTTAACGGATGCTCAATGGGAAAAAAATGTTAAACAGGCTCTATCTTATCATATCCCGCATCTTTCCTGTTATGCTTTAACAGTAGAAAGTAAAACAGCGCTTTCTGCCATGATTGAAAAGCATAAAAAGGAAAATATTGATACCAATAAACAGGCACATCATTTTGATCTCATGGTTAATTGGTTAGAGGAAGCTGGATATGAACATTATGAAATTTCTAATTTTGCACTTCCGGGATTCCGATCTCAGCATAATTGCAGCTATTGGAACGGGAAACATTATCTGGGAATAGGGCCTTCAGCACATTCTTTTAATGGAATTTCAAGGCAATGGAATGTTGCCAATAATGCCCTTTATATAAAAAGTATCGTAAATGGGCAACCAGATTTTGAAATAGAGAACTTAACTGCATCCCAGCAGCTGAATGAGTATATTATGACAGGCCTCAGGACCATTGAAGGCATTTCTATACCCTATATTACAAAACATTGGAACAGCCTGGCAGCAACAAAACTGGAGCAATCTGCCCTTAAATGGCTCTCTACTGAACATATTTCAGAAAAAGAAGGTATTTTAACCCTGACAGGGAAAGGGAAATTTTTAGCAGATGGTATTGCAGCTGACCTTTTTCAACTGGATTAATTATATAGTTTTCTAAAACCGAAACATATTAAAACTTAGATGAGGTGCTGCTACCCACTATATTCTAGTCATAAACAATATTACATCAGTAATCCTTCCAGTTTTTTAAATCCTTCCTCAGGAGGCAGATGTTCCCATAATATGCTATAAATCGTATCTACAATCGGAATTTCTGCATTTACTCTTTTATTGGTTATATGAATACACTTACTGGCATTATAACCTTCTGCTACCATATTCATTTCCAATTGGGCAGCTTTCACACTATAGCCTTTGCCAATCATATTGCCGAATGTCCGGTTTCTGCTGTATAAAGAGTAACAGGTAACCAACAAATCGCCCAGGTAAACAGAAGTGGCATAATTAACCAGGTTCTGCTCGTCAGTACAATCTTCTTCCCACATCAGCTTTTTACTGAATACGGCCAGTTCCCTGGCACAATTGGCAATATACACACTCAAAAAATTATCCCCATATTCCAATCCGTGAGCTATACCAGCACCAAGGGCATAAATATTTTTAAGAACTGCTGCATACTGAACCCCAATTATATCGGTATTGGTAATCACATTTATATAGCAGGTTTTAAAGTATTGTGCAATACCACCTGTTTCCTGTTCATTTTTACCGGAGAAAGTAAGATATGATAGTTTTTCCGCTGCCACTTCCTCGGCATGGCAGGGCCCTAAAATGGTAAAATAATCTTCTACAGCCACTTTAAATTTTTCCGCTAAATATTCATTTACCAGCTGGTTTGAACCAGGCAATATTCCTTTTACGGCAGAAATTATTTTTTTTCCCTTAAAAGTATCTGCAGGTAAATCATTAAGGACAGCTTCCACATAGGCAGAAGGTACAGCTATGATAATTACATCAGATGCTTCTGCTACAGTAACAACAGATGAACTTAATGTCAGCTGGCTGGTATTAAAATAAACCTGACTTAAATATTGTGGATTGTGTTTGCGTTGCGTAACATGGCTGATTACTTTTTCATTCCTGAAATACCAGTAAATGTTATTGCCGCCGTCTGTAAGGATCTTTGCAATCGCCGTTGCCCAGCTTCCACTTCCTATTATTCCAAATTGCATGCAGTTAGTTTGAATGGGCAAACATACGAAAGTGATTGATTATAAAGCCAGAATCTGTTTTTGAAACCCTTTTATGTGCATCTAATAAAAAAAGGCGACAGAAGATCTGCCGCCTTTTTTTATCTATAGGATTCTATTTTTTCTTGTCGTCGTATAATTTATCCTTTGGAGTAACCACCACTTTAGCACCATCAGCCAGTGTTTTACTCACAATGGCATAAGGGCCGGTAATTACTTCATCACTGTCTTTGATACCTTCCAATATTTGAATATTATTCAGATCCTGAATAGCTGTTTTAACTTTTACTTTTTTAACCGTATTGTCTTTCTGCAAAATAAAGACAACTTCTTCCGGTTCTGCACCTACTGCAGGTGTTTGGTCCGTTGATGATTTGTCGTCCTTCTTAGTTTTATCTTTTTTAGCAGTTTCTTTATCACGGGTAGTAACAGCATTTAAAGGTACACTCAGTACATTCAGTTCAGTGCGTGTTTGAATATCTGCACTTGCACTCATACCCGGACGGAAAGGGAAACTACCTTTTTTAATCAGGTCTCTGTATCCGTCTACCAATAAGCGGATATGCACTTTATAATTAGTTACATCTGTACTGGAAGTTGTAGTAGTGGTTGTATTAGGATTAGCAATTTTAAATACAATCCCTTTAAATTTACGGCTATTGTAAGCATCTATTTCCACCAGGGCTGTATCCCCAATCTTAACTTTAGGTATATCATTTTCACCCACATCCACCTGTGCCACAATACTATTCATATCTGCTATACGCATAATTTCTGTACCCAGGCTAAATTGGTTACCTGCTACACGCTCTCCTTTTTTCACACCCAGTAAACTTATTATACCATCCATGGGTGCAATAATGATGGTCTTGTCTACACTTTTCGCTGAAAGAGTTAAATTGGCAGTTGCACTTTTCTCAGAAGCCTGTGCAGCTATAATCGTTTGCTGTGCCGCATTGTAATTAGCTAAAGCAGATTTATAGGCCTGTTCTGCCTGTTCAAATTCCATTTTAGAAATTACTTTATCGTCTAATAACTGTTTTTCCCTGTTATACTGACCCAAAGTCTGATCCAGAATAGCTTTCAATGAGTTTGAAGTAGCTCTTGCATTTGCTACCTGAGCCTGGTTCTGTGCCACCATTGCAGCAGCCTGATCTTTCTGTGATAAATAAATATCCGGGTAAATCTTAGCAATTACCTGCCCTCTTTTAACCGTATCACTTTCTTCCACTGCCAGTTCTACAATTTCGCCACTCACATCAGAACTTATTTTTACTTCATTTTCAGGATAAACTTTACCACTTGCAGTTACTGTTTCAGTAATGGTTCGTCTGGCTGCTTTTTCGGTAGACACTTTTGTACCCTCTTCCTTACCGATAATTCCGGCAACTTTCAGTCCGTACAATACTCCTACTATTACAACAAGTATCGCAATAATCCAGATCAGTTTCTTATTCATAACAAAATATATTTCAGATTTTCAATTAAAGTTTGATGCCATTTCCTTTGTAAAATTCCAGTAGTTTCATTTTAAAAATATAATCATACTCATTAGCAATCAAATTCAGCTTGGCCGTTGTTAAGTTGTTTTGATTGGTAATCAGGTCTAAAATTCCTAAAAGTCCTATTTCATAACGCTTGATTGTAAAGTCATATGCTATCTGGTTGCTTTCCACGTTTTTCTTTCCTGCAATATATTTCTGATAAGAAGCGACTGCGTTAGAATAAGCGGAATAAATGTTCTGTTTTAAGGTATAATCAGCCTGTTGGCTTTGTAACTGCAGGTTTCTTAAGTTAAGTTTCGAATTTTCATATGCAATCTTACCCTGACCATTACTAAATATGGGTACAGTGATTCCTACTGCAATTCTTTGTGTAAAGTTGCCGGACAATTGACTCCCGTATCCAGTCCACCACTGACTAAATGATTTATGCATATAAGAATAGGAATAATTGGGTTGCTGTACCAAATAATTCGTACCACTGATATTAACATAATTACCAGTTGGGGAAGATCCCTGGTATAATATACTGGAAGGATCAACAGCTCTCAGATAATTGGCAAAATTGGTACCCAGACTATAGCCAGCTCCAAATGTAGGATAAAGGGCTGCCCTGTTTGCCTTAATCGCCAGTTCTGCACTCTTGATTTTTGCCAGGTCAGATTTTTGTTGTGGCTGTGTATTCATTGCCAGTTGTAATACCACATCCGGCTGTAAATCTGCAAAGCTTTCCACCGGAATTTTATCAGCATCCGGGGTATCCAGCTCAAAAGGTGCTGCTGCATCCACATTTAAAAGTGCTTTCAGAGCTAAAATATCCAAATCATAATTCACTTTTGCAGAGATAAGGCTACTGCTATCTGTAGACAATTTAGCTTCCAACTGTAACACATTCAGCTCAGGTACAGTTCCGGCAGTGTATTGTTTACGGGTAATATCCAATTGTTTCATGGTTTGATTTACCTGCACATCTGCCACATGTATCTGTTCTCTTGCAGACAATGCCAGCAAATAGTTATTGGCAACATTTAATGACATGTCATTCACTGTCTTTTCAATATCATAAAATGCACCCTTCAAACTATTTTTCTGAGATTCAATCGTATATTTCAACCTGCCCCAATTATAAATCGTCATATTCCCGGAAAGTGTATAACTCTGAGACAAAAGCTGAGTTGTGGTATACTGATTGGTAGTCGGATCAATTGAACGCCCAAACTGCCCGCCCAGATTAGAAGAAAAACTGGCACTTGGCCAAATATTTAACTTGGCCTGTTCCAATTGCAATGCATTAATCCTGGCCTGAACGTCGGCTTGTTTTACGGATATATTGTTTTTTGTGGCATATTCCACACACCGGCGAAGGTCCCATTTGTCCTGTGCAGTTACTGCCAGACAGAATGTTAAAGCAAGAATAATTAATAGATACTTCATAATTCAACAAAAATACTTGAATAGATAACAAGTTTTTAAAATTTAGACAAGCGGAAAGTAAATGCTACAAAAGGATATTTTCCCTATGATAGTGGCAATACCTTATTAAAAGCCTGTTGAAGGTCATTAATTATATAGTCGGCATCTTCCAATCCAACATATAATCGCAACATCCTTTGTTCACGGGTACCTTCAAAAGCTTCCTTTTTAATCCCTGCACATCCGGGAATAATTAAACTTTCATACCCTCCCCAGCTTACAGCCATCAGAATATGCTCTAAAGCGTTGCAGAAAGTTTCAATTTCATCAGCTTTCTCTGCTTTCATTACAATTGTCAGTAACCCACAGGCACCTGACATCTGTTCCTTAGCCAGCTTGTATTGTTTAAAAGAGGGGTCAAGTGGAAAGATTACTTCCTCCACCAAAGGATGGCTTTTTAAAAAATCAATTACAGCCGCTGTAGTCCGGGTAATTCTTTCCAGTCTTGCCGGAAGGGTTCTTAAGCCCCTGATCAGTAACCAGGCATTAAAAGGCTGAATTCCGGATCCGATATTAAGGTATTCACTTTCAAATATTTTGCGGATCATTTCCTTACTGCCACTCAAAACACCTGCAACTGTATCACTATGGCCGGAAATATATTTAGTTGCCGATTGCAGTACCAGGTCTATTCCCATTTCATAAGGGCGCTGGTACAATGGAGTGCAAAAACTGTTATCACAGATCGTAACAATACCCTGTTGTTTTGCTAATACAGCAATTTCCTTCATGTCCTGTATATCAAAAGTCCAGCTATTAGGAGATTCCAGGTAAATTACCGTTGTATTGGGCTTTATTTCCTTCCAGAAATTATCAATATCAGTGCCGTCTATATACGTATGGGTAATATTAAACCGGGGTAAAATAATTTCAAACATTTTCCGGGCCCAGGCATACACCCCTTTTACGCTTACAATATGGTCACCACTTTTCACATTAGCCAATACAGCAGCAAATATGGCCGCTGCTCCGCTGTTAAAAACCAGACAATCCTCTGCACCGTCCAGTGCCGCCAGTTTCTTTCGTAATATTTCAACAGTTGGGTTTAATCCCCTGCTGTACAGGAAAGTGGAATATTCATCTTCAAAACTCTTCCTCAAATCATCCACTTTCTCAAAAGCAAAATTGGAAGTTTGTACAATGGGAGGGGCAATAGCCCTGAAATAATTTTCCCTGTCTTCAGCGTACTCATTTAAAATAAAAGATAAATCCATAAGATATAAACATTTTAAAAATAATCTTCAGCTTTATAAACTCTCAGACTATAACGGTTAAATTTCTATTCGGTGTTTATTATGATAAAACACATAGTATACCAGTATAAAAAATGCAAGCAGACTAACACCTGTTAACGCGGCCTGCGGTTTATCAATTACCACGGCAGTTGCCACAAAGCCATAGGAAATCACAAACAAAAATGTAAGCACCGGTAATATTTTAGTAACAGAGCCCGTTACTGCAGCATCCCCCTGTTTCCGCATTCTCAGAATAAACAGGGTGGCAGCTGAGGTACTCATACCTATAGAATCTAAAAAAATACTGAAACTCAGTACATTGTCCACCCCTTTTCCAAAAAAAGTAACGGCAATGGTCATCAGGGCATACACAGTTAAACCAGGCACCAATGCTTCTGTTACCGGGTGTTTGTACTTGAAAATTTTTGGAAGCAGACCATCCTCACTCATTGCATACATCACCCGCGGATTACTCAGCAATATCACATTTACATATGCAAGCACACTCAACACCATACAAAGGTCAAACACTTTAGCACCTGCTTTTCCAAACCAGGCTTCGCATAATAATGCCCCAATGGCATTGGCATTCTGCATTTTCTCAAACCCAATTACTTTAACATAGGTATAATTAATAGAGAGGTATAAAAACAACACAATTAAAATACCTATCACCACTCCGCGTTGCATGGTGGCAGATGACTTGATTTCCCCTCCAAAATTGATGGTTTGCTGATAACCTCCATAGGTAAAGGAAACTGCTACCAGGCTTAAAATCAGTAACAGCCCTGTATTATTTCCAGTATAATGGTACACATTGCCTTCATTATACCCGTGCGGTTCTACAATTATGCCAGTGAAAAAAGTGGAGATGAGTAAAAGAATCAGGGCAATTTTAACTACCGTCAGAAAATTTTGTGTCCGGCTACTTGTTTTCAACCCCAGTAAATTAACCCCATAAAATAAAGCAACCGCTGTGGCAGAAACAGCAACATTAAACAGGTTACCGGAGGGCCTTCCATATAATAGGTCGCTCACATAATCTGCACCTATTAATGCCACCACTGCCAGGGATGCCGCATTACTCACCAGGATTAATACATTTACTGTAAAACCAATGGCAGGATGGTAACAATGGGCAAATATTTTATAATACCCGCCAACAACAGGCAGCCTTTGACCTATTTCTGCATACGTGAGGGCACCACATAATGCTACAAATCCCCCGATGATCCAGGCTGCAAAAAATATAGTGGGAGTACCGGATTTGGCAGCGATGGTTGCAGGGGTTTTAAAAATACCCATCCCGATAACCAGGCTTACCACAATCATGGTAAGGCTGAAAAGATTAAGCTTTTGTTTTGATTGCATAGGTTAGAATAGGGATAAATGTAAGGAAAACTAAGTAGAGTTTAATCCCTGCTTTTATTTTTCAACCTCCCGTTAACAAGTTGTTTTTATTTAGCTGTTGTAAATGATACTTTTGCCCTGCATTTGGTTCTGAAAGATGATAAATATACTTACCGCAATCTTAACTTAATATCATCCGGAAGATTAAAAGGGAATCCTGTTAAAATCAGGAGCTATCCCCGTAGCTGTAAGGAGTCTGCCGTTGTTTAAAACGGTTAGTAAAAGCAATACAACCACTGTCTGTTAAATCAGTACGGGAAGGTGCTTCACTCCAAGCCAGAAGACCTGCCAGAAGCAGATTTCATTCACAGCTTTCGGGTGAAAAGCATGGAATGTAAAATGCCACTGCAGGGCAGTTTATATTTCTCCGTTTTTTATTTTTCCTGGAAGCTCATTGTTAAACAACAAAAATTCATTTCAACAATGAGCAGAAAATTAACGCTCCTCTCTACCACAATGCTTATGTCTATACTGGCATTTGCACAAAAAGACAGTTTAAACCACAAAGAGTTAGACCCGGTGATTGTAACCGCAAACAAGACAGAACAAAAACAAAGTTCCACCGGTAAAATCATTACACTAATTACAAAAGAAGAAATTGAAAAAAGTGGGGGTAAAGACCTTGCGCAATTATTAAACGAACAGCCGGGTATCAGTATTAATGGAGCCAACAGCAATGCAGGGCTTAATAAAAGTCTTTTCCTGCTGGGGGCATCAGGTAATTACACCTTAATATTACTGGATGGTATTCCTGTAAAAGATCCATCCGGATTGGGTGGTGCCTATGATTTACGGTTAATACCCATGTCTTTGATTGATCATATTGAAATTTTAAAAGGCAGCCAGTCCACTTTATATGGGTCCAATGCAATTGCCGGTGTCATTAATATTATCACCCGCAAAGGGGCAGACGGGCATACAGAAGCAAATGCACTGCTTTCGTATGGCACTTATAACAGTTTTAAAGGGGTTGCAGACATCAACAGGAAAGGAAAAATACTGGAATATGATGTCAATTACCAATACCAGAGTACAAATGGCATTGCGGAGGCTAAAGACACTACCGGCACTGCTAATTTTCCTAAAAACGGTTGTATTCAAAATGCTGTACAGGCCAAACTGGGAATCAATATCACAGAGCATTTTAAAATATCCCCTTATTACCGGTATTCCAATTTTAACGGCACCTATTCCAACGGAGCATTTTCCGGTGCCAGTAACCCATTTAATTCAACCTTACAGAATACAGGATTTACAGGTAGGTATACTTATGCCAAAGGAAGTATCAATGCTAATTACGGGTACGACTTTACCAACAGTATCTATAGTTTTGCAGTTTATAAAGGTGCATTTAACCATACAGAATTATGGATCAACCATACATTTACACCGATACTGCATTTAGTTGGTGGTATTAACTTTCAGTCGTATAAAATTACCAACAGTGATACGGTTACTTCTATTCTCAGCCCTTATGCCACACTGCTTTATTCAACAGGTAAATTTCATATTGAACTGGGCGGAAGATTTAACCATACCAACCGGTTTGGCAATAATTTTACTTACAGCATTAATCCATCTTATTTAATTGCCAGCCAATTAAAATTATTTGCGAATCTGTCATCCGGTTTCAGGGCCCCGGCTTTAACCGAATTACTGGCATCACCGCCTTATACCAATGGCAATGCAAACTTAACACCAGAAAAGGCTGTAAATATTGATGCCGGATTTCAAACCTGGTTACTGCAAAAGAAACTCTCCATAACAGGCACTTATTTTAACCGAACTATTACCAACGCCATAGTGTATATAACAGATCCGGTTAGCTATGTGGGACAGTATGTAAACCGCGACAAACAGCACGACCAGGGGGCCTCAATAGAGTTTGCTTATAAGGCAACTGAAAAATTATCTTTGAAAGCTTCATATTCCTATATCTACGGACAGGTTACTCAAAAGCTGAGCAATTCAGATTATACTTTTTATAACCTGATCCGTCGCCCTAAAAACACCATCAATCTCTTTGCCGGGTACCAGTTAACCAATCAGCTCTTTGTTAGTACATCCCTGCAAAGTTTTGGCCAAAGGACAGATAATTCTTACGACCCGGTAACCTATGCACCGGTAACTGTAACTTTAAAAGCTTATGCATTATGGAATGCCTATGCTGAATATAGTATACTGCATAAAGGACTGGTAATTTTTGCAGATGCCAAAAACCTGACAAACAACAGGAATTATTATGAAGCTTATGGATACAGTGTACAGGGCTTCAACATTAACGGAGGTATCCGCATTCAACTATAATCGATCTTTCAAAATTTAACCCATGCCACTGCACGAAATAAAATATTGCTGCAAATGCAATCAGCCATTCGAATGCAAATCGGGCAATATAACAGAATGCCAGTGCAGCGGTATATTGCTGAGTTTTGAAGAAAGGATCTATATAGAAGATAAATTCACAGATTGTTTATGTATTGATTGTTTAAAAACAATGCAAAAGGAATACCAGCTACTCCGGAAATTGCATTTCGGTATATAATTTATCCAACCCTTGTAAAAACAAATAAAACATCCTGCATGCAGGATGTTTTTTAATTTTGAGCAAAGATTGCATTATGAATTTCAATATCAACCAGCTGATTACCGTAACATTTACCCTGTTTGCTGTAATAGATATTATCGGGTCCATTCCATTACTCATTTCCCTAAAAGAAAAAATGGGCGGTATCAGCAATGTAACAGCAACCCTTGTTTCGGGTGGTTTAATGTTGCTTTTTCTTTATTTTGGTCAAAGCCTGTTAAAAGTTTTGGGGCTGGATGTGCGTTCTTTTGCTGTAGGGGGGTCAATTGTAATCTTTTTACTGGGGCTTGAAATGGTACTAGGGCATGAAATTTTTAAAAGTGATAAGGATTCCCCATCAGGAAATGTAGTTCCCATTGCATTTCCTTTAATAGCAGGGTCCGGTACATTAACCACGGTGATGTCGCTTAAAGCAAACTTTGATGAAATCTATATCATCGGGGGTATTTTTATTAACCTGATCGTCATTTTCATTGTTTTAAAATCTCTGAAATGGATTGAAAAAGCATTGGGAAAAGCAGGCTTACTCGCCATCAGAAAATTCTTTGGCGTAATTTTATTAGCAATTGCCGTTAAAATATTTGGCAGTAATATTTCATCTTTTGGAAAATAGTTTTTAAAAAAGCAGCATGAGAAGACAAGCTTTAACTTACGACGATATACAATTGGTTCCTTCTTTTTCCAATGTTATCTCCCGGAAAAATATCAGTTTATTTACTTCCGTTTCAAAAAATTATCATTTATGTACGCCCTTTGTGGCATCCTGTATGGATACGGTATGCGAAAGCAGGATGGCCATGAAAATGGCAGATGCAGGTGCAGTAGGTTGCATACACCGGTTCCTGACCATTGAAGACCAGTGCATTGAAGTGGCCAGGGTGGCTGCCCATATGGTACAGCATAATCTGCAGAATAAATGGTTAAGCCTTTCGGCCGACTGGAAAGAAACCTTTTCCATACCTGTAATGGCTGCTGTAGGTGTTAATGGAGACTTTACAGAAAGGGCTGCTGCACTGGTACAGGCAGGTGCCAATATCATTTTAATAGATGTGGCTCATGGCCACCATGAGCTGGTAAAACAGGCTATTGCCAAACTAAAATCCATTTTGCCATCCCATATAGATATTATTGCCGGTAACATTGCCAGTGCGCAGGCTGCCCAAGACCTGGAAAGCTGGGGGGCTGACGGTTTAAGGGTTGGTGTAGGTGGTGGCTCTTTATGTACCACCCGTTTAAAAACAGGGTTTGGTGTACCCAATGTAACCTGCCTGGAAGATATCAGGGCTGTAACCAGTTTACCAGTAATGGCTGATGGTGGTATCAGGGGCAGCGGGGATATTGCCAAAGCACTGGCCCTTGGTTCTCAATGTATCATGCTGGGTTCTTTAATAGCAGGTACCAAAGAAGCCCCCGGAGCAATTATTGAAAAAAATAATGGATTATTTAAACGATACCGCGGTGCAGCTTCCCTGGAAACCAAGACTGCACATGGCCAGGAACAAAGAAATGTAGAAGGAGAATCTACCGTTATCCCTTTTAAGGGAGGCGTAAAATTTGTATTACAGGGTTTACTGGATGGGGTACGTTCAGCACTCTCTTATGGAGGAGCCAATAATATAAATGAGTTCAAGCCAGACTATGTGTTGGTAACAAATGCCGGATTAACTGAAGCAAAACCACATTTATTGTAGTGTAGTATTATATTTGCAGCCCGGTCTCGTAGTACAATGGATAGTATAAGGGCCTCCGAAGCCCCAGATACAGGTTCGATTCCCGTCGAGACCACAGTTATAACCTATATTTTACACCTATTTAGTTGTATTTCAATTAGATAGGTGTTTTCTTTTCTTTTATAGTTGGCTGTTAGTCAAAAAAGACACTGATTTAATGCTATTTAATATTAAACAGATGTAATTATTTTCTTAGTTTCCATTTATTGCCAGTGCTTTAAAACTTTTCTATCTGGTAATTTAAATACTTTCACTTTATTTTAAAGTGAACTAAGGTGGGTTAGAAATAAAAATACCCCTACTAGTTAAGTAAGGCATTTTTTAATAATTCTAAAACTTAATTTATTTAAATACTACTGTAAAACTTTGTGATGCAGTATTTGAAGGTGTAGCAACAGATGAAACCTTTATAGTAACATTACACCAATGCTGCTCTGGTAAATTAATCAACGTAATCGTATTCTTGGTGGAAGTACTGACGATAGCTGTATTCTGAGTAAGAGCATTATTATTCGTTTGGTCAGTTACACTGGCAACAATATTAATCCCTTTACTTGAAGGTAGTGCAGATGTTAATGTAACTGTAACCTGAAAAGTACTGCCTGGTGAAACACTGGCATTGGAAGCATCTATTGAGAATGCTATTGCTGGTTCCTGAACAGGCTGGGACCCTCCTCCGGAAGAACCACCTGATTTACTGCAGGAATTCAATACAACAAGTAAAAAAAGTAAAAGGATAATATTTTTCATAATAGATTATCTGATGATGAGTAATTGTTGGGTCTGGTTATAATCCTTACCGAGTATTCTCAGGTAATAGGTTCCACTTCCTGCATCCATAAGAGGAATAATAGTACTTTGATTTGTACTGGTGATTTGTTTTAAAATCTGTCCATTTGCAGTCACCAGTTGAATGGTAATCTCTGTAGCTGGTAATTGTTCAAACTGAACTATTACTTCTGACCTTGCAGGATTGGGGTATAATTTAGCAATATGCTCTGTGGAAGTAGATGATGGATTATTTACTGCGGTTACAACCAATGTATAACTGTTACTAATTGTCTGGCATCCATTTCCATAAGTTACTTCAACCTGATAATTTCCAGTAGAAGCTGGTTTTAGGGTTTCACCATTTGCTCCATTAACAGGAGAACTATTTAAGAACCATTGATAAGAAACATTGGTAAGGTTGGTAGAAAACTGGCTTCCATTCCAATTAATAGACGGTATCGCCAACCCACCACAGTTAAATGACTTGCTACCTGTTCGTTTATAGTTTCCCTGATAAGTTCCCCATATTGGAGATACAAGGGGAACAAACGATGGTGGAGGTGCAAAAAACAAAGAATTCAGTAACTCTTTTGAACTAAACCTATTCAATCCTGCAAATCCACCGCCCTTATTCTTTAATTGATTTTTAAACTGATAGGAAATGGAAGTATTTACTGAACTGGTATTCGGGTTATCATAAAATCCAATCAATTTACCACCTATCGTGCCTATGTAGGTCATACCATTAATGGATAATAAGTTGGCGGTTACAGCTGTTGAGTCCTGATAATTCCATATTAATGAACCAGATTGAGATAAGCAACTTACAAATCCAGTATTATCTGCAATATGGATATATCCATAATCTGAAATTGATGGGGTTGCTAATATACTTCCCTTGGATTGGTAAGTCCAGATTACGCTGCCTGTATTGGGGTCTATCTTATAAAATTGACCATTCAGGTTACCCACATATACATAACCGGTTGCATCTATTACCGGGCTGGATTGTATTGAAGACCCTAATGACGCTGTCCAGATGGTGGTAACAACCCCATTTGAATCCAAGCTTAGTTTTACTAAATTACCGGCAACAGTTCCGAAATAAAGGTCATTCTTCGAATCTACAGCCGGAGATGTTGATATTTGTCCTGCAATACCAGATTTCCACTGCGGAACAACGGTGCTGGTGGTATCTATTGCCAGGTTAAATCCGTACACCGTACCTTTTTGAGTGGCAAATACCAATTTCCTGTCACCTGTTATAACTGCTGACGAATTTATGGAAGCATCACAGTTCACATTCCATATAACTTTTCCAGACTTATAATCAATCGCAAAAAAGTTAGCATTGGAAACACCTAAATAAATTCGGTGAAGGAGTGAATCAATGGTAGGAGTTACATAACTTAATCCACCCAATGCAATAGTTGACCATAATGGGGCACCTGAATAGGTAAATCCATTTAAAGAACTACCACTGGTTATAAATACAGAAGAATCTGATGATACAGATGGTGTGGTAAAGATTTTTGAACTTACAATTAGAGGGAAAATGGTATTACCTAAACTATCCACTTTTTTAATACTGGCACCATTCACAGGGTCATAGGTAGAATCAGCTACATAAAGGGTTCCACTATTCAATGCAGTAATACCAGCTAATATTCCCCCGCTGTATCTTTTTACAAATGCGCTGACATTAATAGTGCAGGTTGCAGTACTTACAGCACTATCATTATCCATAACTTTCAATGTAACAACTGACTGACCCTGTGGATAATTATAAATAAGAATACTATCGGTATTATCCACCAGTGAATCATTGATATACCAACTGTAATTGATGATTTTACCATCCGGGTCATAACTTCCTGCTGCACTTTTCATTAATTTCACAAAATTGTTTTCACCAGCATTTTCTATAGTTCTGCTCGTTAAACTGGAAGGAATGGGTGGTAGATTAAATGGTGAAGTAGAATCCACTTTGCTATAAAATCCAGTTATATTATTAAAATTGATAGGTAGTAACCTGTAATAATATTTATGCTTCAGTTTTAGATTGGATACATCAATATATTGGTGGGTATTAGGGGTTACTGAATCAAGCAGTATTAATGGAGGATTGATTGTATCCCGGTATATCCTTGTATAATTAATATTTTGAGTTGAATCTGTTTGCCAATTCAGGGTATCTCTTTTATTTCCGGGAAGTATTGATGTAAAACGGGGTTGTGGAAACGAATCTACTGATACAGTAATAGTTGATTGCTGGCTTGCACAACCTGTTGAAAGATTCTGTTGACTAACATAGTAATTAAATATCCCTGCAGAAGATGATGATGGAATTGGTGCATTTAGTATACTGGTTCCATTTTTCTGTAGATACCAAAGTAATTCACAATTGGAAGAAACAGATGCTTTTAATGTATCTGTATTCTGACCTATCCAATAATGTAAATTATTAACTAAGGGATTTACGGGTATACTATTTACGGTATCTGTCAAGTAAATCATTTTAATAATACTTCCCAGAAAACTAATTGTAATACTATCCCTGTAAATTCCAACTGAATCGGAAGATTTTATTCTGTAATAGATATTAGTATTACTTAAAGTATCAGCAACAGGATTCAAAAATACTGATGAATTAAAACTGCTATCTGATTTAAGACAAATTTCAATTTCTTTCGATGAACTAATCGAAACAGGATTTAACAGGCCATTTCCTGATAGTTGGAATTGCTGATTACCTGAAGTATTACCAATACAGGATTTTAAGTAATTTGAAGAGGAGCTTATAGTAATAACAGGTGTTATTACCTGTACTGTATCAGATATAGAAGTAGCCGAACAGCCAAATGCATTTGATAATGTAACAGAATATATATCTGAGGTTTTGACTGCGATATTTTGACTAGTTGACCCATTGGTCCAAAGAACATTATAAGCTATATTATTTATAATGGTATCTTTTGATGAAAGAATAGTACTATCACCAGTATTAAAAATCAATGGCCTGTTATTAGAAATAATGGGTGTAGCAGGAACTGAAAATACTGTATCTTTTATAGTATATATTTTTGAATAACCGGTTGTGTTAATGGAAATAGAATCTATGTATGTTCCACTAGAATCTGATGATTTTAATCGGTAATAAATTGTTGTATTTGGAATTGAATCTCCCACCGGTACTAAATTGATGCTAGAACTATAACCTTTACTTGTATCTGCTGATATTTCTAAATTATTTGAAGCGTTAATTAAAACTGGAGTTACCAGACTATTACCAATTATTGAATTATAATCATTTGTTGATTTTGTTCCAAAACAGGATTTTAATGAAGAAACATTAGATGCACTTGTGCTTGTTATAATTGGGATAATCTTACTTACTGTATTAGTAATAAAATTAAAAGTATATACATTACCAGATGCATCAAGGGCAATACCAAAGGGACCTCCTGCACCAACATCTAAAATTGCCCATAATTGGGTTGTAACTCCACTAGTAGTAATCATACTTACACTATTGGCCATGCCATTAGCAATATATACATTACCATATACGTCAATGACTATACCTGAGACTGTTGCATTTGAAGGCAAAGTTGCCCATACTTGGCTTACAACTCCACTTGAAGTAATTTTACTAACAGTATTATTATAATTAGCTGTATACACATTACCTAATGCATCAATGGCTATACTATTGGGATTTGCATCAGTTGCTAAAGTTGCCCATGCTTGGCTTACAACTCCACTTGAAGTAATTTTACTTATAGTACTATCACCATTAGCTGTATACACATTACCTAATGCATCAATGGCTATACCTGAGACTGTTGCATTTGAAGGAAAAGTTGCCCATACTTGGCTTACAACTCCACTTGAAGTAATTTTACTAACAGTATTATTATAATTAGCTATATACACATTACCTAATGCATCAATGGCTATACTATGGGGATATGCATCAGTTGCTAAAGTTGCCCATGCTCGGCTTACAACTCCACTTGAAGTAATTTTACTTATAGTACTATTACCATTAGCTGTATACACATTACCTAATGCATCAATTGCCATACCTTTAGGATTTGCACCTGTTGCTAATGTTGCCCATGCTTGGGTTACAACTCCATCGGGAGTAATTTTACTTATAGTATTATTACCATTAGCTGTATACACATTACCTAATGCATCAATCGCGATACCCAAGGGGTTGGCCTTAGAGGCTAAAGTTGCCCATGCTTGGGTTACAATCTGTGCTTGCACACTTGCGGTAATGAATATAAGAAATATTAAGTACTTTAATTTTTTCATGATGTAAGAAATTAGAATATTTCATATACATGCTTATATAACCTCATATTTAATGATGGGTAGATTCAAGCTTCTTCCATTTAATTATTTTTGTGAATATCAAAATCTTTAAAACATCAAACCGAGATAAAAATGAAGGCAGCCTTCTTTATAAGCTTCATCTTCAAAGAATTCTTTTGATATTTTGTATCCGCCTTATACTGGCTAGTCACTTACAAACCTAACAGCACATCATCTTTTCTGTCATGCGGAAACCTCTTTTTTTGAAAGCATAACAGTTTAAATAATATTATTTACTAATCAATATTTAATCCAAACAATTCTATTAGAGTGAAAAGGCTTTCCCAATTTGCTTTATCCTCTAATAAAATATTTTTAACAACATCATTAGATACAATGTTATTTAGCCGATATAAAAAATATATCTTGAATTCTTTTTTAGAAAGTGACCCGGAAACAATCATTTGATATGCCACTTCAAATAAACCAATATAACTGATCAATCTTCCATATTCTTTAGCCTCTAAAGTGGACTTAACAGAATAAGTATCTTTAGAATTAGGAAGTAGTTTAAAATAAACGTCATCATATTTTCTTAATTCTTTTTTTAGAGAAATTACATTTGAAATACTTCTTTCTTTATTATTCCTCCAAAGAGTATAACAAGTAATAGTAAAACCAAAAAATGTAATTATTGGAGTAAATAAATTGCCAATGCAATAACAATCAAAATTCATAATTTATTAGTTTAAGTTGAATAAGTGAAACTTTGTTTTTAAATTTATTTTTAATCCTGTTTTTCAACATTAGGCATTTGGGATAATTTTAAAAGAAATATAAACCATCTCAATTATATGAGATGGTTTATTAAATCCAGATTTATATCCCCCCGAATTAAACTTGATTTATAATCTATCCTAACGAATAACTGTTCTCGTTTTCTCCCTGAATTAAAAATTATTTTATTTTAAAGCTTTTTTGAGATATTTACTGTCCAAATGGAACATTTAGGCAATATTTTAAATAAGTATTTAGAAGGTGATAATCAATCTGTTGCGTATTTGTATTCCAGATTGAAAGTTCGCCTTTTACTCTTATCATATAATTATTGCAGGGATAAAGAAATTTGCCAAGATATAGTTCAGGATGTTTTTGAGAAAATGCTGGGGATACCAGTTGAGAAAAGATGCGAATATTTTGGGAATACTACCAATAATATTGAAGCCTATATTATTGCAATTGTTAAAAACAGATGTCTGGATGTTTCTAAATTAAAAAATAACAGGGAGAAAATATTGCAAGCCATTCGTTATAAAGCAAATGGTATTTCTGAAAATCAAGCACAGGAAAGATTCTTGAAAGATGGGTTAATTGAAATGCTCCATAAACTACAACCTAGAGAACAAGAAATTATACAATTGCATTTAGATGGATATTCTAACGAGCAAATTTCGGTCCAATTAAATATTTCGTACAATACAGTTAAGAACAATATTTATGAAGCCAAACAAAAATTGAAAAAAATGTGGGACCTATTTATGAACTAAATAAAATTAATGTCAGATCAAAATAAAAATATTGAACAAGTAACTTTAGAAGAAATACTCTTAGCATCTAAGCCAGAAGCTACTGAATCATATCGTGCTGAAATTAAATCAAAATTACAGGATCTTAAAACAACCGACGAAGTATTATCCGGGGCCATAAAATTTCTAGAAGATCATCATTATGATTTTAATGCACTTCATGATTTCCTAAATACATCAGCAAATTTTTCAGGTAGCATAAAAGGACAACCATCAATAAACTTTAAATACAAATATATTATAGGACTAGCTGCTATATTTATACTTGCAATTGGTTTTTCTTTATTTTACTATATTAAAGTAATACCAAAAACAATCATTACAGAATCAGTATTTTACGAACCCGGTTTACCTGTTTTTGCATCCATATCAGGTAGTAAGGATTTTCATGAATTAATGTCAGCTTATAGATTGCAGGATGCTAATACAGGATTGACCTATTTTCATAAATTACTTCTGCAGCAGCCCATAAATGATACATTGAATTATTTTGGTGGATGGCTTTACTATCAAAATAATATGATTGACTCAGCAGTTTTGACTTTCAAGAAGGTTGAAGAAATGAAATCATCAGATTATCTTTACAAAGCAACATATATGAAAGCTGTTTGTTTATATCTTAATGGTAACAAGGCGGAATCGAAAGCAGCTTTTGAATTAATACATCAAAATACATCTGGAGAATATTATATTAAATCTGCTAATCTATTAGCTGATAAAAGACTATGGTAGTTTACGAGGGAGTTTAATTTTATTTCTTACCTTATTGAAGTAGAATAGCAATGGGATAACAAATAATGTTAAATACCAATAATCAGTTCTCTTATTTTCAGTTATCAGAATAGGAGAATCATCTCCTATAAGAGCTAGCCCTCCCCAATAAACAGGATTTCTTTCTTCCTCAGTTTTCGTTTGAGCCAGATAATCATTTTTAGCATTAGTGAGAGCTGAAGATTTAATCTTACCTAAGGATAAGTAATGAAAAAATCTTTCTAAAATAAATGCAGTGGAACGGTCATCTAATTTCCAATAGGAATAGAGACAACTTTTAGATCCTGCATAAGTAAACCAATAAACCAAATTGAAATAGCCATTTGTAATCATATCATCACCTAACCCGGATTCACACAATGAAAGCACAGTCAAATCTGCATTCAAAGGTGTTTTTATTATCTCTATTGGAGTTAAGAATTTTAAATCACCTTCTTTTGAACTATCTATTGCAATACTAAGGGTTTCACATGAATTTAGATTCGTTAAACTGTGTCCCATTATATTTAATATTGCTGCTTTTCCTGCATTAGACTTGTAATTCAATAAAGTTGCTCTTTTCTGATCATAAACCTTAAATTGATACCTGTCTTTCAAATAATGAGAAGTTGCTTTAAAAAAAGGCAACTGATAATATTCGGTATTGATATATTCCGGAATATAAGCCTGCAAACTATTTGAATTTTGTGTATCACTATTTTTTATAGTCTTTCGTAATCTGGCAATTTGAAAAGTAAAGTCATACGTAATTTTATATTTCTTAAAAATAAAAGGTAATGAGCTAAATGTATTATAACCTGAAGTATCCGAAATCAGCATATCTATTTTTATTTTTGAAGAATAAGTTGAAGGAAAAATGATAATTTTGTTGATCTTATTATTTAAAAATGGTAAAACTGGTTTAAACAAAATATTATAAGAAGAAAAATAGAGCTTCTTGTAAGAGGTCAAATCATTTAATAATGAATTGTAATTAGCGCATATTTTATCAAACTCATTTAGTTTAAATCTAAAAATAGCAGTTGTATCCGCTGTTATTACTATTGCATAGGTGCTTTCAATATAAGTGTGGATATCTGAAAAACTTATAATTGCTTGATTGGGTAAAAGCAATTTCTGTATTGTTTTAAGCGATGAGATACTAGAATTACTATTGATATTATACCTGCTAATAAGTTCGTTCTTAAGATTAATGTACTTAGCTTTTTCCTGTGCTTGCCAGGCTATTTCAATATATTTAGCATCATGTTTTGAGTGGTATAAGTCATTACATATATGTACTATAAATTCATAAGCGTTGTTTACATAAAAATTTCTAAAAATTTGTAATGTTTGATTTTTATTAATTTCCATCCATTCATCCCAAGAGGGTGCAATTTGCTGAAACTGTAAAAGTGCATGTTCTTTTCTTTTAATTAAGTTTTCCCCTTTGTAAACACTATCCAGTACACCTAACTTCCATTCATAGGTATTCATATATGCATAAGTAAAACTTTCTATGGGAATCTTATTTTTTTCTAAAATAGATTCGGATAAGGAAAATTGTTTTACCGAAGAATTGTATAATCCAAAACGGAAATAAAGCAAACCCTTTAGATTATTTAAATAAACCAAATCAATTTGATTAGAAGGATAATAATCTTTTAAGATGCCTATTGCTTTATCAAATGCAAGTAATGTTGAGGATAATGCTTTTTTTAGATTGCTTTTAGGTTTTGTTACGCTTGCTGAGTCCATTAGCCAATTTCCAATGGCACGCCATAAGTTTACTTGGTCATACTTTTCAGTAAATGGTTTTTTAACTTTTAAAAGTTTAGTTGTTTTACTTACAACTTCTAATATTATATATCTATCATAATTTCTATCAAAATTTATCAGGGCAGTAAAATAAATTAATGGCTTATATTTTAATATTTCCTCTTTTTTGGCATTCTTATATAAATCATTTGCTGAATCTAAATAGGGTTTCCCATTTTGAATCTGAGCTTGATAAGCATAATATCTAATAAAGTTTGTGAATGCTCTAAACTTGTAATGTGGTTTAATCTGATATTTCCGGGTTAATTGTAAAACAGTATCAGAAATTTCTTTAAATTTTTCCAACCTAAACATACCAAAATAGCATTCAGCCAATACTAAATAAGTATCTGCCTTAATTTCAGGATTTTTATTTAAAACAGATAACTGCAAAATATTATTTAATTCATCAATCGCTTCTAACCGTTTTCCATTTTCATGTAATATCCTGGCAGTCAGTATTTCTGCTTTCACTGCAAAAAAAATTGTTCTTACAGGTTTTTGTAATTTCATTTAAAATGTTAAGCGCCTGTTCATATTTGCCAATATCTATTAAGGATTCTACTTTTTCAAGTTTTATAGAATCTTTATGAGTTACTTCTTGAGCAAAAAGGAATGACTGTATAAACAATAAACTAATGGTCAGAGATAATAATTTCATAGAAACTTATTGGAATTCTAGAAAAATGGCAATTCAAAAAGGCAAAGAATATATATATAATTTTAAAAATAATTATATATTGGAACTAAAATATTGACATTCATCATCTTCAATATATATTTTCAGGAATAGATATTTAAATTTCCTTACTTCTTTAGAAGCAAAATGAAAGTTATACCGAAATTTCGACTCCCTGTATAAAAAAAGTTGATTTTAGGATAAAATAAAGATAATGGAAATATGAGTTTAGTTATTTTTCCTACCCATTTCATAAGATGTACATAATTCCATATTTTGGAAAGAAATTCCAAAATCTATAGAAAACAAAATAAGGGACAAAATATAAGTGATTGATAATCAGCTTTCTCATTTGATTTTGGCATTTGGTATACTTATGGATTTATATAAGAAAGAAACCAAAAAACTAAAACTTAAAAATCTGTCACTTATGTTTACAAGAATCAAATTTAACCTGATGATCGCTTTTGCTGCAATTTCTATCATTGCTGCTTCTACTTCTTCTTATACCAATATGTTTGGTAAAAAGTATCATACCAATTTAGATTTTACCTGTTGCAAAGGAGACCAGTTATATGTTCATCATTTTTACACCACACAGTTCTTTTGGCTGGAATCAAATAACGGATATACAGTTGAAGCTGTTGGTAATCCTACACCTGGTGGTTGTAATGTACAATGCGAATAACAATAACTATAAATACCGCTCGCTAATAATATTCAAATGATGCTTATGGTGGCCATACAAATGGTTTACCAGTAACCTTACCGAAAGCGGATACCCATTAGCAGCACCTGTTTTATCTAGCTCTTCTTCAGAAAGATTGCCAATAAATACAATACTGGCCTGGCGAAATACCCTTAATTCTTCCATAATAACTGCAATCGGTCGCTTATCTGCTGCGGCAGCGGCGGCAAATGATTCTTCATCAAAACCAGGTAAATTGGTTTTGTCTCCACGGGCAATACGTGTAGCCCTATAAATGATTACCCTTTCACAGTCAGCCAGATGCAGCATCAAATCCTTAATACTCCATTTGCCAGGGGCATATCGGTACAATAACTTTTCTTCCGTTAGGGTGCTGATTAATGTTTCTGTTTCTGTTAGAATATTGCTTAAATGTCCTAAAAGCTCCCCATCATCCGGAACCATATCTATATAATGCTGATAGAAATCAGGAACACCGATGGTTGGTTTTGAAATTATTTTCATAGAAAGGCTTTCCATAAAAATAATTGTTTTTGACTTTTTAAGGATGCAATCACAGTTATTTAATAGTATCTTCTTCTATTTTGTATAAAATGGATATGTTTATAATGCATTTTCAATTAAGCCCAATAATTGCTCACCCTTAAAGATACTTTCATGAAAAAAATAACAGGTGTTTTACTATTTATATTATCCGTTTTTGCAGTTGGAGCTCAAACAACTTTCACTAATGGCGACTCATTACTTACCCAGGGGGTACCGGTTGTTTTTAAATCGGAAACCTTATTTACCATATTTACTGCTCCCAAAGGATTCAGCGCTAATGAACGGGCATTGCTTATTGAAAACCGGCTAAATAAAATAACAGAACAAAACAGCTCTTTCCTGGAAAAGGATTTAGTAATAAAAGATACTGCCGGTGCTTACGTAATTTTTTATAAAGATATTTTACTGATGGGTGTAACAGAAGCAGATGCACTGGCCAATAAAACGGATGCAAAATTGCTTGCAATTGAATATAGGAAAATTATTACAGAAAAATTATTACAGGTTTTTGCATTTGACCGCCCTGAAGTTATTGCACTTTCTGTTGGGCAGGCGTTGGCTACTATACTGATCGTGATTTTATTTATATGGTTGATTAATTATCTGTTTAAGTTATTGTTGCATAAGTACCTGCTTAAAAAAACGTATACTTCTTTTTATTTCAGAAAATATGAACTGCTAACTGCCCATCAACTGAAAAGCTTTTTCTACCGCCTTGCTATCAATATTAAATGGTTGTTTATTATTTTAATGATCTATGCTTCTTTACCGGTATTATTCAGTTTGTTTCCATGGACCAAAAACATTGCCCATCACCTGATTTCATTTACAATAAAACCTATTGTTTCCATTTATAATTCCATTATAGATTATATACCCAATCTGTTTACGATTACCATCATATATATTTTTACCAGGCAGATCATTAGAATCATCCGCTATTTTGCCGGTGAGATTGAAAAAGGGAAACTTAGCCTACCCGGTTTTTATAAAGACTGGGCAAATCCTACCTACAATATCATTAAATCTATCCTGTATATTTTTATGTTTATTACCATTTTCCCATATCTGCCGGGATCGGACAGTAAAATATTTCAGGGGGTTTCAGTTTTACTGGGTATACTAATCTCTGTAGGGTCCTCTTCTGCTATTTCGAATGTGGTTTCAGGGGTGGTGATTACTTATATGCGGCCTTTTAAAGTGGGTGACAGGGTGAAGATAGGGGATGTAACCGGAGATGTAATCACTAAAAACTTACTGATAACCAGGATCCGCACTATAAAAAATGAAGATATTACCATTCCCAATTCAACAATCTTAAGTGGAGGTACCGTTAATTACTCTGCCTGTGCCCTGGAGAAAGGGTTGATACTGAATACCACCATTTCCCTGGGTTATGATACCCCCTGGAAATTGGTAGAGGAAGTACTGGTTAAAGCAGCAAAAGCCACTCCGGATATTTTACATGAACCCAGCCCATTTGTTTTACAAACCAGCCTGGATGACAGTTATGTTTCTTACCAGTTGAATGCCTATACCAGAAAATCTAATGAAATGGCTAACATCTATTCAGCCCTGCACCAGCATATCCAGGATGAATGTAATAAAGCCGGAGTAGAAATCATGTCTCCCACTTATCATTCCATCCGGGATGGTAATAAAACAACCATACCTGAAAACCAAAGCCCTTTACAATAGCAGCCCTGCTTATCCTATTTACAGAACAGGAATACTTTTAGAACCCGCAGTCTAAACAATTTAGTACCCATACAGTATTTACCTGTCTGGCAGTGAAACTTCTGTACTGTTGAACAGAAGTCATAACTCTCCCTAATTGTCATTTAATTGTCAGATGTCCCACTCAAGTCCCAGTGAAGTGGTACTGAAGTCCTAGTCCTATAAGGAGTAGGACATCTCTATCACTTCACTACTAATTCACTGCAAGATCTCCCGAAGATTTATAGTTCAGGTATACATAGCGTATTCATAAAACACTGAAATAAAAGGGGATTTTAGCTAAAAAAATTAAAAAAGGGAAGAAAACAAAAAAGCCCCGGTAAAGGAGCTTTAATCATTTTTCGAAAAAGGATATAAGATAATAAAATTGGGAAAAGGAATTAAAAGGAATAGCCGCCATTGAAATGGCAGCTATTTAACCCTTAAACATTTTGCAATGTTTTATATTCTATCTGCTATGAAAGTAAAACAGTTTCTTTATAAAATTGTCAATTTACTGTAAAAAACTGCATTAAATCATTATGAATGGTAATTTAGAATGATCAAATGCTGTTTTATGCGGTTTTTTATTATTTGATTAGTGAAACCGGCAATTGATTAATGGGCATGATTTTAATCTCCTTATAATAAATTTCAGCGCCTTCAGATTGTAACTGAATTTTTCCTTTTACCAGTGGGGTTGACTTACCATTATCCCATTGCTGAGAATGGTTAAGTACCATCATCACCTTTCCATTTACAACATGTATACTGGCATCGTCAAAACAATATAAATCCAGTGTATTCCATTCACCTGCAGGCTTTTCTGCATCTCCGCTTTTAATGCATCGCCTTCCCTCCTTTGTATGGGCACTGAATACTGTACTGATTCCCTGCGGATGGTACACATATTCGCTATCAGATTTACGGATGGCATTGATTTCATTAAAAGCATCTGCACATCCCCAATAATCGCCACAGTTTCCTTCTTCTATCTGAAATTCCTGAGACCGCATCCAGAATCCATTATCTGCATCATTTTTTCCTACACTATAGTATAATAAACCGCTATCCATTCTCTTACCTTTTTTATTGGCCCAGGTTTTATTACCCCATTTAAACTGCAGTTGTAAATGATAATTTTTGAATTCATTTTTAGTAACCAGGGCACCAAAATTTTCCCCGGTTATATGAATCACCGCATCTCCATCTGCTAACTGCACTACAGAAAATACATGGTTGGGGTCATTATTCAATCCAATAGCTGCTCCGGAAAACCCATTGATCT
>Ga0364873_10030_pt1 | contig 87357 bp, 65 predicted proteins | sample ExccelAu500001D3_2_FD_206928 | JGI IMG/M metagenome (GOLD analysis project Ga0364873, IMG submission 206928) | Enriched cells from Trout Bog Lake Hypolimnion, Wisconsin, USA - BchlTB.Aug07.5000.01.D3 | ecosystem: Environmental > Aquatic > Freshwater > Lake > Hypolimnion/Profundal zone | place... | reverse complement strand
ACCTTTATGCCGTTTAATGCAACAGCAATAGACTGACCGGCAAAAACCCTTCCTTGTCCAATAACGTTGAAGCCAGTATATTCAGCCCATAACGAATTCGCTATGGCGTTATATTCGGCCACGTTATCACCCAATCCTGGTGAGCCTGCCGGTTTCGGCCCTACTACAGTAGCTCCCGCCTTTACCAGTTCGTTTATCTTTCTTAAAACTTTTAAAGTCATTTGCCTGCTGTTTGAATCGAGGGCAAGGACTTTGTAATGCATACCGCTTGGCGTAACGATCTGTCCATCTTCAACTTTCAATACATTCAACAATGCGTCTGCATTCACAAAATCATAATTATACCCCTCTGGGACGTCAGGTAATTTTTTTCCGAATAAGGCGGTTATGTTGTTATCCTCACCATAATAGTATATCACATCGGCTACGAATTTTCCCTGTTGCAGCAGATAGGAGCTACGCGAAAGGTAGGCCGTCCAGGCTTTCGCTTGTTCGGCCCAGGTTTCATGGCGGTTAAACCATTGTCCGAACGGACCGAGGCCGAGGCCGGGAATTTTATCATCGGTAGGCTGATGAACCGAACAGTGGATAACAAAACGGTTTAAACCGCTGGCCAATTCCAAATCAGCTGTGGGTTTTAGTTTTTCCGGGTAAAACGACCATGCTGTACCTCCTAAACCAAATGCCGTCATTGATTCTGCAGCGACAAGATTCTGCCCGTAGATATGCGCCACTGATGCCGACTCGCGGATATCAGCTTTATATTTCAACTCATCGCCCATAACACTGGGTGTCCACATCGCCGACATTGGTATGTCAGCTGTACGTTTCACTTCCATGCCGTCAGCGATGAGCGCGCGGCCATCCTCATGTGATTCGGAATAGCGTTTCATACCGTGCTCGTGCAAAATTTTTGTCAACTGGTCATAATGATTCTCAGCAACCAGTTCACTCAGCGTTTTACGAAGATCCCATAAAAAACTATCGCTCGCTTCAGCACTTTGCACAATATGTCCCGCTAATACCGGCATCCATGGTAACATGTTATATCCGCGGCGTTTGGCAAATTCAGCAAGCATATTCGGTGTCCAATTTTGTGTACCGGCCTCCCAGCTATCAGTTACCATGTATTGCAGGCCACCCTTTGAACCCATTAATCCGCCGGTAGCATCTTTATACATCGCAAGATAATGTTCAAAATATGCTTTAACCGCTACAGGGTCGAGTTTATCCACTTCCAAACCTGTTGCTTCCACTGTTGCAGGGTGGTTGGTAATCCCTGTTAGCGAATATCCCAAACGCATAATTTTCCATTTGCCTGCGGGTGGAGTCCAGCTCAATGAACCATCTGACCGCATTTTTCCCGTCAGGTCCACTATGTCTGAGGTTTTTATCACGTCCTCTGTTTCGGGGGTGGCCTGCTGATACAGATCTGTTGCTGTTCCATAAGCCGCCTTTTCTTCGAACCTGTTTACTACTGCGACGGTATGTAAAACCAGCTCAGCCACTTTGGTATCGACAGGTTCCTTAGTACCTCCGCCGCCCGCCCCGAACAAAGCGCCAAGATCAGGTGGAATGATATTTTTAAAAGTTACCCTGAAATATTTTGCAGTAGTTGCAGGAATGGTAATAGTTTGCTGCAGTACATTTCCTGCCGGGATAAAACATACCTGTCTGAAATTCTTTCCATCATCACTCACCTGCAAACTTCTCGTGTCCTTTAAGTCACCATATAAACCCAAAGGCCCCCTGTCGCCGCCACCAACAATTGTTAGCGCTTTGATCTTTTGGGGTCCGGCAAATTCAAATTGTATCCAGGCATAGCCATGTGCGGTGTCGGCAGGTAAAGTATTGGTAATGGCAAGGTCTCCATCGGTGAGCTGGGCCAAATTAAAACTGCCCCCACTGGATGAAACAATCGGGTTGAGTACGGTCATTGGTATATCTGTTTCCGGCATCTTATAGGCTATTACCGATATATCGTTATAATATTCGGGAGCTGTTATGCTTGCCATCCCTAAATTGCTTGAAATGTCTATTCCTAAATTTTGAAAAGGGCCGGAAGCCGCCGAAGGCTTTGATGTTGTGCCGCTAAAAGGTTTCCCTCCTTCTACTATAGTCTCCGTCCAGACAACTTTCTTCATCCCGTCCTTCGCGGCTACCCATGGCCCTCCGCTTTCACTCCATCCCGGCGACCCTGCAATGGCCATTTCCAGATGCAGGGAGTCGGCCAGTTTTGTGGCGAAATGGAACGCATCCTTCCATTCGGGCGTCATGTAGGACAATCGTTTTGTAACAATTTGAGGCGTCATCATTGCCGCATCAAAATTCTGAAAACCACCGATACCTGATCGTTTCATCCATAACAGGTCTTTTTTTATCCCGTCTTTAGTAATATTTCCGTTCATCCAGTGCCACCACACACGCGGCTTTGCTGAATTGGGCGGCGTCAGGAAGCCTTGCAGCAAACTGTCCGGCTCTTTCAATTGTGCCTTGGCGTCGCTGTAAGTGATAAATAATAAAGTGGAAGAAAGGATGTAAAAAAGAGTCTTTTTCATAACAATTAATTATAAAGGTCTGATATAACGGTAGTGGGATAATCCACGATGTTCGGCTTTTGATAGTCTGTCAATATTATAAACAAATATTGGGTTAATAGCCCCAATTTGTCACCTGGTATAATTGAGGTGGCTGATCCTTTTGTAATACTGATCAAAATATTTTAAAATTTACAGACTAAATTTAATAATTCAGTTAATTGGTTTCGTCAAGGCAAAGAAGAACCTTGTGCGTTTGCGCTTTTCCAAATATAGCCTCCGGTTTTTACATAACCATCCTTTACTGTCCCCATTGTGTCAAACCGACACGTAATTCATTTCGTAAAACCCTTTGAAAAGGAAGGAATTCTATGTTAGTTTGTTCATTATGAAGAATTATCTCAAAATTGTGAAAATTGACGAGGATTCCATCACGCCTAAGTATTTGCAGATCATCAATGCGATATTGAGTGGCATTGAATCGGAAAAGCTTGAAAAAGGCGACATCCTGCCATCAATCAATGACTTGAGTACTGCGTTGGAAATCTCCAGAAATACTGTGGAAAAAGCTTACAAGGAACTAAAGCAAATGGGTATCCTTAAATCAGTTGCCGGGAAAGGTTATTTTATAAACAACACAAAATTTAGCCAGCCTTTCAAAGTAATGCTGCTTTTTAATAAGTTAAGCAGTCACAAAAAAATTATGTATGATGCCTTTGCTACAACACTTGGGAGCGCCGCAGCGATTGATTTCTATATTTATAATAACGACTTCAACTACTTCAAAAAACTTATCAGCGATAAGATCGACAACTATTCAACCTTTGTGATCATCCCCCATTTTATCGAAAATACAGGGAAAGCATATGAGGTGATTAACGATATCCCTAAAGATAAACTCATCCTGATGGATAAACTGGAATCCGGCGTAACCGGGAAGTTTGGCGCTGTTTATGAAGACTTTGAAAAGGATATCTATTACGCGCTTGAAAAATTACTGGATAAGCTTGGCAAATACCACACACTGAAGATCATCTTCCCCGAACATTCATACTATTCGAAAGACATATTGAAGGGCTTTTTAAACTTTTGCCGGCAATACGCATTTGAATATGAGATCCTCCATACACTAAAAAATGAGCAGATCAGTAAAAATACAGTGTATATTAACCTGATGGAAGATGACCTGGTGGAACTGATCGAAAAGATCATTTCGCTGGAGCTTAACGTGGGCAAAGACATCGGTGTTATTTCCTACAATGAAACGCCGATCAAGAAGATCATCCTAAATGGAATAACAACCATCTCCACCGACTTTAGATTGATGGGTGAAAAAACGGCGGAATTAGTCTTGAACAAATCAACCGAACAAATAGCTATCCCTTTTTTGGTTACCGAACGCAATTCGCTCTAATGGGGTTCGAATGGCGCTGTGCCCCGGCGATGGTTGAGCCCGATGGGGACAGATGAGGACAGTGAAGTAATTTTTTACCTTTATCATTGCTTTAACGATTATAAACCAACTTTTTTTAAACCATGCAAATAATCTTCGGTATCATTTACCACTTTATAGGTGGTTTTGCCTCGGGCAGTTTTTATATCCCCTATAAAAAAGTAAAGGGTTGGGCCTGGGAAAGCTTCTGGATCGTCGGCGGGATTTTTTCCTGGCTGATCGTCCCACCTTTAGCGGCATGGCTAACCATCCCAAATTTTACGGAGATCATTAAGGAAACCAACGGGCAGATCTTGTTCCTCACTTACTTTTTCGGCCTGCTTTGGGGCATCGGCGGCTTAACTTATGGCCTGGGTGTCCGTTACCTTGGTGTTTCCTTAGGCAGCACCATCATTTTAGGCTTATGCGCGGTATTTGGTTCAATTATCCCCTCGGTTTATTATAATTTTTTCCCGAAAGCGGGTAAGGATACCTTTAGTATGCTGCTCAACAGTCACTGGGGGCAAATGGTGCTGACGGGCATTGTTGTTTGTGTTATCGGTATTATCATTTGCGGTAAGGCAGGTACCATGAAAGAGAAGGAACTGCTTGCCGGAAAAGCTGATGTAGAGGACAACAAAGAATACCGTTTCGGAATGGGTATTTTTGTTGCGATAGTGTCCGGAGTTTTGAGCGCCTGTTTTAACTTTGGTATAGAAGCCGGTAAGGATATGGCCGATCATGCCAACGAAATCTGGAAGGCTACGCACCCGGGGCAGGGGAATTTTCTTTTTCAGAACAATGTTAGTTATGTGGTAATTTTATGGGGCGGACTTACAACGAACCTAATATGGTGCATGATATTAAATGCCCGCAACAAAACCTTCGGCGATTATGGCAATAAACAGCAGCCCTTGCTAAAAAATTACCTGTTTTGCGCATTGGCCGGAACTACTTGGTTTTTGCAGTTCTTTTTTTACGGTATGGGCGAAAGTAAAATGGGTAATGGCGCCAGTTCATGGATATTACACATGGCCTTTATTATTCTGATCGCCAATGTATGGGGCCTCTTACTAAAAGAATGGAAAGGTGTAAGCAGGAAAGCTATTGGCACAGTAATTACGGGTATTGTCACTATCATACTGGCGGTTTTAATAGTAGGATACGGGAATTCAATAAAATAGAGAATTAAAATATACAGTTTATGTCTACCAACACAAAACAGTTTAAACATGTGAGTTATTTATGGGACGATGCAAAAGCGGCCGCATTGGCTGCTGATGAAGTGGCCCTTTTAATATACCGGTCAAACCTGCTTGGCGCCGATTTACGCTTAACCAATTATGGCGGCGGCAATACCTCCTGTAAAGTAATTGATAAAGACCCTTTAACCGGAACAGACGTTGAAGTAATGTGGATCAAAGGTTCAGGCGGCGATATTGGCACCTTGAAAAAGAGTGGGCTGGCCGCTCTGTACGTTGACCGCCTACGAAGCTTAAAGAATGTTTACAAGGGTATTGAGCACGAGGATGAAATGGTTGCGCTGTTCAATCACAGCATTTTCGATCTGGACTCAAAAGCACCGTCAATTGATACCCCGCTGCATGCATTTTTACCCTTTAAACATATTGACCACCTGCATCCCGATGCCGCAATAGCCATCGCGGCAGCAAAAGATGGTAAAAAGATCACCGCAGAACTTTTTGAGGGATCAATAGGCTGGGTTGACTGGCAGCGTCCCGGTTTTGATTTGGGCTTAAAATTAAAAGCCTGCCTCGACGACAATCCCGGCATCCGCGGTATAATGCTCGGTTCTCACGGTTTATTCACATGGGGCGACACGGCTTACGAAAGCTATATCAACACACTTGAAGTAATAGAAAAATGTGCCGAATACCTCGAACAAAACTATGGTAAAAAAGGCCCGGTTTTTGGCGGACAAAAAATAACAAGCCTGCCTGAAAATAAACGAAAAAGCCAGGCTGTTGCCCTCGCCCCCGTATTGCGTGGCTTTTGTTCTTCAAAAACCCGTATGATCGGTCACTTTACCGATGATGCCCGTGTTTTAGAGTATATCAATTCCAATGACCTTGAAAGATTAGCACCGATGGGTACCAGTTGTCCTGACCATTTTCTGCGTACTAAAATCAGTCCGCTGGTTTTGAATCTTGCAGCTGATGAAGACCTTTCTGATGTTGCAGCGTTAAAAGAGAAACTTATCCCGGCATTTGATGCCTACCGCCAAATGTATGAGGATTATTATGCCACCTGCAAACATGCGAACAGTCCGGCCATCCGCGATGCCAACCCGGTAGTGATCCTGTATCCGGGTGTGGGGATGTTCACCTTTGCCAAAGACAAACAAACGGCGCGGGTAGCGGCAGAATTCTACACCAACGCCATTAATGTAATGAAAGGCGCCGAAGCAATTTCTGAATATACTTCACTGCCCCGGCAGGAGGCTTTTGATATTGAATATTGGTTACTTGAAGAAGCTAAATTGCAGCGGATGCCAAAACCGAAGGCACTATCGGGGCGTATCGCTTTAATAACCGGCAGCGCGGGAGGCATTGGTAAAGCCATTGCAAGGAAATTTGTTGAAGAAGGCGCGGTTGTGGTATTGAATGATATGAATGCAGAACGCCTGGAGGGAGCCGGTGAAGAATTTAAAAAACAATACGGCAGAGATGCTTTTACGACAGCTTTGTTGGACGTAACCAGTGCTGAGCAGATTGAGGACGCATTGGCAAAAGCCGTATTGGCATTTGGCGGCGTAGACATTGTTGTAAACAACGCAGGCTTATCGATCTCTAAAGCCATCGGCGACCATACAGAAAAAGACTGGGACCTCTTATATGATGTGTTGGTAAAAGGTCAGTTTTTTGTTACCCAGGCCGCGGTTAAGGTTATGAAAAAGCAGGACATAGGCGGGGATATTTTAAACATCGTCAGTAAAAATGCGTTGGTAAGCGGGCCAAATAATGCAGGATATGGCAGCGCCAAGGCAGCGCAATTACATTTAAGCAGACTAAATGCCGCTGAATTAGGCGCAGATAAGATCCGTGTGAATATTGTTAACCCTGATGCGGTGATCAGCGACAGTAATATCTGGGCCGGGGGCTGGGCCGAAGGGCGTGCAAAAGCTTATGGCATTACGATAGACGAATTGCCTGCCTACTATGCCAAAAGAACTTTACTAAACGAAACCATTTTACCCCTTGATATTGCGAACGCGTGCTTTGCCTTTGTTGGCGGCTTGCTGAGTAAATCAACCGGGAATATGTTGAACGTGGATGGCGGTGTAGCGGCAGCGTTCGTAAGGTAGTTCATGGTTTCATGGTTCATGGCAGCTTCAGTCTTATGGTTGAATGATTGCCAATATAATAGCGTCTTATTACATTAATATATTATGCAGTTAGAGAAACATAGCATCGGGGAATTCAATCAGCAACATATAAATGATCACCAGCGAAAGTTTGAGTTTGTTGTTGCTGATCTGGCTAATTCAGACGAAATTTTGCAAAAACTTGGGGCTTTTAACATTGCGATACCGAGCTGGGCTTTAGGTACCGGTGGCACGCGTTTCGGGCGGTTTTCAGGCGGCGGTGAGCCGCGGAGCCTGGAAGAAAAGATCGAAGATGTTGGGCTTATTCATGCATTAAACAAGTCAAGCAATTCAATTTCCCTGCATATCCCCTGGGATATTCCCGAGCACCCGGATTCAATAAAAACATTGGCATCACAGCTCGGTTTGCACTTTGACGCGGTAAATTCCAACACATTCCAGGATCAGCCGGGACAAAAGTTAAGTTATAAGTTTGGGTCCCTGCACCATGTGGATAAAGCAGTGCGCAAACAGGCTGTTGCACATAACATTGAGGTCATAAAATATGGCGTTCAACTGGGATCAAAAGCACTTTCCGTTTGGTTGTCGGATGGATCGAATTTCCCGGGGCAGTTAAACTTTAGGAAGGCTTTTCAGAACACACTCGAAAGTTTGCAGGAGATCTATGAGGCTCTGCCTGCTGACTGGAAAGTTTGGATAGAGTATAAGCCATTTGAGCCTAACTTTTATTCAACAACCATCGGCGATTGGGGACAATCTTATTTATTAGCGAATAAGCTCGGCAATAAAGCCGCCACTTTGGTTGACCTTGGTCACCATTTGCAGGGCTGCAATATTGAGCAGATCGTGTCGCTGTTGCTGATGGAAGGTAAACTGGCAGGTTTCCATTTCAATGATTCTAAATACGGAGATGATGACCTGACGGTTGGCAGCATTAATCCATATCAGCTATTCCTGATATTTAAGGAGTTGGTGGAAGGTATGGACGCCCGCGGCATGAACCATGCAACCGATATTGGCTGGATGATAGATGCATCGCATAATGTAAAAGACCCGATAGAAGATCTGCTGCAATCTGTGCAGGCTATAAAAATAGCCTATACCCAGGCTTTACTGGTTGATAAAGCCGCTTTGGAAATTGCACAAAACAACAATGATGTGGCCCTCGCCCAGGAAATTCTGCAACAAGCTTATCGGACAGATGTGCGCCCGCTTATAGCAGAGGCAAGCCTGCGTGCCGGAGGCGCATTAGACCCGATAGGCGTTTTCCGGAAATTGAATATACGGGAACAGCTGATAAAAGAACGGGGATCAAAAACGGTAGCCACAGGGTTGTAAATAATTCTCCGATGAGCGCCAAAACAGTAATAGCGGTATTTGATGTTGGTAAAACCAACAAAAAACTATTTCTTTTTGATGAAGATTATCAAATTGTTTTTGAGCGATCAGCCCGCTTTTTTGAGACAGCTGATGAGGATGGTTTCCCCTGCGAAAACCTGGAAAGCCTGAAATTATCCGTTTTTGATTCCTTAAAAGAAGTATTTGCGTTAAAAGAATTCAGCATAAAAGCAGTTACGTTTTCGGCCTATGGCGCCAGTTTTGTCAATATCGATAAAACCGGCAAGCCGGTAACGCCCCTTTATAATTACCTTAAACCCTATCCTGAAGCGTTGAGCCGTCAGCTTTATGAAAAATATGGTGGCGAGGATCAATTTAGTTTAGAAACCGCCTCTCCGCTGCTGGGCAGTTTGAATTCGGGCTTGCAGTTATACAGGTTAAAACATGAGCAGCCGGAGACCTTTAAACGTATCAAATATGCGCTGCACCTTCCCCAATATTTGAGTTCACTGCTTAGCGGCAAATATTATTCGGATTTAACGAGCATAGGGTGCCATACCGCCTTATGGGATTTTGAAAAAAACAGCTATCACCAATGGGTGACACAGGAAGGTATCGCTAAAAAACTTGCGCCGATTATCTCCTCCGACAAAGTTTTGCCTTCGGTTTTACCAGGTAAAGGTTTTAAAGTTGGCGTCGGGTTGCATGACAGTTCAGCTGCGCTGATCCCCTACCTGGTAGGTTTTGAGGAACCATTTGTCCTGCTTTCAACTGGTACCTGGAATATCAGCTTAAACCCCTTCGACCGTTCAGCCCTCACAGCCGAAGAGCTCAAAATGGATTGTTTAAGTTATCTCCAATATCAGGGTACGCCGGTGAAAGCCGCAAGGCTGTTCTCCGGTTTTGAGCTTGACCAACAAGTAAAAAGAATAGCTGCACATTTTAACCAGGATAGCATTAAATACCGTAGTGTGATCTTTGATTCTGACATTATTAAAAAACTCAGGAAAAATGATATACAAGGCGACGTTGCCGATAATTTCAAACAATCCGGGTTTTCATCACGGGATTTATCAGTTTTTGAAAACGACGTGGAGGCATACCATCAGTTAATGATGGATTTAATTAAAATACAGGTATTATCAACCGGCCTGGTATTGAAAGACAAAAAAGCAAAAAAGCTGTTTGTTGACGGAGGGTTCAGCAAAAACAGCGTTTTTATGCACCTGCTTGCTGCAGCTTTCCCCGCTCTCGAAGTTTACGCGGCTACCATGGCGCAGGCCTCAGCTATAGGAGCAGCTTTAAGCATACATAGAGAATGGAATAATAAGCCTGTTCCAAAAGAAATAATTCAACTGAATAAATACACTTCCGGTAAAATTATTGCGATATAACCATCAGTATCATAGCCTTTGCAGGGTGATAAAATAAACGTCGTTTTCACGCATCGGGAAGATTTTTGTTATTGTCCCCTTTGCCGTCACGTTAATTATAGCCGTACCAAACGCCTTTCCATCCGTCGACCGCTTGATTGTGTCCACCTGTTGTCTTGTTAACTGCCATGGCGCCTTTAATCCCTGGTAAACGCTGTAGGCATCATTGCTTTTATACCCCACCTTATAAACCAGCAGTTTATACCTTCCGGGATTTACGTTCTTAATACTCACTTCCGCAGGGGCAAGCGTTTTTGAGGGCAGGTCCCTTTTAAAAAAAACCTGGTCGTCTATAGCATCACCCGGATGAGCCACTGTAAAGTTCCAGAATAACAGTTGAAGGTTACCATTTTTATCTTTACTGGCGATTGAAGCTGCATCCGGGCTATCAAGTTCAATATCGCCGAGTTTATTTAAAAACTGATAAGCATAGTACGCGGGTTTTTTAATGTCCTGGTAATTGAGCAAACCAAATCCGCCATGAAAGGGCCTTAACCGGGGGCCAATTTCTTCAAAAATATCGGTAAAGGTCCAATACGACATGGAGTTTACAAAGCCCGATGCATGTTTAACTTTATCGAGGATGTAAGCCGCTTCGTGATAACTGTCATGTATCGGGTCGGTTGGTGAATAGGAAGAACTCCATTCGGTATAATGCAGTTCCAGGCCAGGCAGCACGGATTGTTTAATTTGCTTTGATGTGTTGATCATGTCACCGTAAACCGATGCTTTGTCGGGGCTTATTATTGTCCCGGTATTGCCATCAGCATCCAGAAATCCTTGTTTAATGCCATAGGTATGTGTACTTATAAAATCTATAGGAACCTGATTTTGCGAGCAAAAATTGATCATTTCGGGTACCCAGGCATTTCCTGCCGTTGCCGGGCCACCTACCCTGTATTCCGGTGAAACCGCTTTAATTGTAGTCGCAGTTTCGCGGTAAAGCTTAAAGTAATCGCTCATATCCCCGGTAAAAAACAAACCTTTCAAATTCGGCTCGTTCCAAACCTCAAAATACCAGCTGCGTATTTCTTTGTCGCCATAACGCTCTTTCCAATGCTTAACCAAGTTGCTGATCAGCGCGTCCCATTTTTTATAGTCTTTTGGGGGTGTTATATTCCCTTTCCACCAAAAAACCTTTTTATTTCCGCTGGCCAGGTCATTCGGCATAAACGATAGCTCCACAAACGGCTTCATGCCAATGCTCAGTAAAAAATCAAACAATTCATCAACGTACTGATAGTTGTAATACTGTTTACCTGCTTTATCCTCACGGTAAACGCCCATATCATCGGTTAGCAAGCCATGAAAACGAATATACCGAAAACCGCAATCACGTTTTAACATGCGCAATTGCCGCTGCCAATCGGCGCGCAGGCCCTCATTTGCACGACCCGCTCCAACGCAAAAATTATAACTCCTGTTCAATTTACCCTTAACCCTGCTTACGTCAACAGCAATAACCCGGCTGCCGGTAGTTTGGGCCGTCACTATAAAACAATTAAGAAAAAGGCAAGCAAAAAATAAAGTGCGTATCATTAATTTACTGGGTTTGCTTTCAAAAGCAGGTGTGAATTGTAAAATTAGAAAAATATTGTTGCGGGCAGTGATCTTTGATAAACGGGCTGAGAAGAATCAGTGTGAAAATCCTTAATAAAATAATCTATTTACTCTCCGCTGTTCCGTACTTCCGGTTTAATAGACCGAAAATATCTCTTTTTCCATTGAAATTTTAATGCTATTCTAATCTGCATTTAATAGCCTTCTAATCTGTCTTTTATAACTTTGCTGCCAGCCGCTGTAAATTAAGGATTTTATTTTACCTCCCGGAGGCGCGGCACCTATACCAACCGGGTAAATTGAATAGTTCATAAATGGTAGCTGATGATTCTTTATCCGGGATTAAACGGCAGCCATTTCTTAAAAAATATAATACCCCTGTTTTAATCAGTGTTGTTAAAGGCGGTGCAGTTTAAATACTGCACCTGCCATATACAACAGGCTCGTATTGCTTCCCGATTTTTTAAATAACAATTCACATCTTCCCTAAAACAGCCTTGTCAGTCACCTATTTAAGACCTATTTCATTATTATTTTGCTAAATATATATTATAAAATTTCCTAATTTTATATACTTTATTCAAAGCTTCATAAGGCTGACCAATTTAATCTACCTGTTTTAAGTTCAATAAGAAGTTCAGCTTTTGGCTTTACCCGATCATCCGCATTATTGATAAATTAAAAACAAAAAGCCATGAAAAAAATCATTCTACTAAGCGCTTGCCTTATAGTGGCATCGCGGTTGCTTGCGCAGGATTGTACACATTATATGTACATGCAAAAAAACAAAACCATCGAGATGACCTCCACTAATGATAAAGGCGATATTACCTATAAATCAGTCACGAAGGTATCGGACGTAAATACAGAAAACGGAGTAACTACAGCAAATGTAGTTTCGGAGACTTATGATAAAAACGGCAAGTTGCTGGGATCAACAAATGTAACGTATAAATGTGATGGCGGCGTGATGATGATGGATATGAACTACAATTCTCCGCAGCAATCTCAGCAAAATCCAAAAATGAGTTTTAAAGTAATAAATAAGACTTATATGGAATATCCTGCAGGAATGCAGGTGGGGGACCATTTAAAAGACGCCACAACCCAAATGGAATCAACCATGAATAACGGGATGACCGGTGTCACTACTATTCAGACCACCGACAGGATGGTAGTGGCAAAAGAAACGGTTACCACACCTGCGGGAAGTTGGGAATGTTTTAAAATAACCTATAAAACCACCTCATCCATGGCATTTAAGGGGGCCAATGCGGATACTTTAAACAGCGCAATGAGCGCTATGGACAAAATGAGGGCGAAATTAGGCAATCTTGGGCCAAAAGTGCCTGCTAACACCACTGAAAGTACAGTATGGTATGCTCCCGATTTTGGCATGATAAAATACCAGGGCAGAAACTTTACGGTTGAGTTAACAGCTATCAGGTAACTTTTTGGCTCCGGAAACGCAAAAATCGATTTCGATTTTGCCCAAATGACATTTTATGATTGATGTTTAAAAACAACAAGCTGGTACCGTTTGTGCCAATTGATAAATTGTGACCACTTTTATAATTCGTATCTCTAAAGATATGCTCATTCGGATTGCCACACCCCTGGCAGGTGTTAAATCGCAAATTACCTTATAACGATTTGGGAATATTATCTATATCTTCGGCCCCTGAATTTGTTCCCAAACATTTAAGGAGTGGTTTTATTTCCGCTGAAAACATAAAAACTGCATTAGGATTTGTTTTTCGGATAAAAATTAACATTTTTTAAGAATTTATATGGATACTAATACATTCCTTTATACGTTTGCATAACCGACGGTTTTACGCCGGGGCAATATTAAAACACAAAAACACAATAATACCTGCACTATAACATGAAAAAAAACTTTACTATACTATCCGCAGTTTTAATTACACTTTTCTCATTAAATGCCAAAGCACAGGATGAAGTAACACAAGCAAAAAGTTATTTGGGCTTAATTGGTGGTTATTCAACCCCGACAAGCAATTTCGGTCAAACAAATTACAGCAACAATAATGCAGGTTTTGCTAAAAAAGGAACTACGCTGGGTTTAGATGCCGGGATCTACCTTTATAAGAATTTGGGAATCGGCATAACCTTTTCCTTCCAGGACCAGGGCGAACTTTCCGGAGCCGACGCACAAAATCTTGCCAACGGGTATCTTACATCCTTCGGTAAAGATGAAGCTAACGTTACCGCAGTTAACCGCTACCAAAACATCAACCTGATGGCGGGACCTCAATACTCTTTTTTATATAAGAAGTTCACATTGGATCTGAGGGCGTCAGCCGGTCTCATTAAAAGTATGTCAACCCCTTTTATCGGGGTAGTTTTTGACAATACAGCCAATTCAGCTACTTACCTTAACCAGCTAAAGTCTGGTGGTACAACTTTTGCTTATGGAGGTAGTTTGGGTTTGCGTTATAGCCTTAGTGATAGCTGGGATATTGGATTAAAATGCAACTATATTAATTCAGACGGTATAAAAATTGAGAACTCGGGCCCTACATACACAGGCGTGGGCCGTTATCAAACCAAACTACCAATTAGCGAGATTCAAACAACGCTGGGTATTTCTCTTAAATTCTAAGTTATCCGGGTTGTAAAATAAAGGCCTTTAAGTTCACGCTTAAAGGCCTTTACTTTGTTAATGCGTTTGATGAACCTATTCTGTACATGGCGGCTCATCGCCTACAAGCTGCTTTTCTATCCGTTTATCCGGGACAAACCAGATACAGGCAACTAAAATATAAAGTCCGAAACTCACGGTTGAATTGAGCCATGAAACAGCAATGGCTACAAGGTAAATAAGAACTGATATTTTCCCTTTACGATCACTACCAATGGCTTTGGCCAATAGCGAACCTCTTCCATGATGCCTGATTAATGCAAAGGTCAGGATAGTGTAAGCGCAGCCGCACATGATGAGCACTATGCCGTAGCAGGTAACCGGCCACTGGGTAAAATTATTTACGCCCATCCATGCAGTGACAAAAGGAAGCAACGAAAGCCAAAAAAGCAGGTGCAAATTCGCCCAAAGGATCGTCCCATTCACTGTTTCAACTGCCTGCATAGTATGGTGATGGTTGTTCCAGTAAATCCCCACATTGACAAAACTAAGAAGATAGCTCAAAAATACAGGAAAAAGTGGCAGCAGGGATTTCAGGTCGCCCCCATGTACACCGCCGGGCACCTTTAGCTCTAATACCATAATTGTGATGATAATAGCAATCACGCCATCACTAAACGCTTCTAAACGGCCTTTATCCATTTTTTTGGTGGTGAAAGGTTAAAGGCGAAAGGTAAAAGGTTTTTTGGAAACATTTTGCAATAAAGTAATATTTTCGCCTAACCTCTGATCGCCAGCCTCTGATCTCTGCAAATCAAAACCTTTTGCCCTTAACCTTTCGCCTTTTACCTCCTACTGTGGTAATGCGAAACAAACATAACTATCGCCCGATTTACTGCCGAGTTTACCGCCGCCACAGGCAATAACCACATATTGTTTTCCATCTATCGAATAGGTGGCAGGGGTGGCATAACCTGCTGCGGGCAGCTTTGCTTCCCAAACCTGCTTACCTGTTTGCTTATCAAAAGCCCTTATCTTTTCATCTTTGGTTGCAGCAACAAATACAAGTCCTCCTTTGGTTACCAGCGGCCCTCCATAAAGTTCAGTGCCGGTAATCGGGATGCCTTTTTTTGTCAATTCAGGATATTCACCCAAAGGAACTTTCCATAAAACTTTGCCCGATGTCAGGTCAACGGCATCAAGCGTTCCCCATGGCGGTTTAATACCGGGATATCCATTTTTATCTAAAAACCGGTTATAGCCATTCATGGTAAACGGAATATCATTCAGGGTGCTTGCAGACACCGGCTCTTTTGAAATTAAGTTCGCATCCGAGGCCTTTTCGGGTAATTTCAAAACAAAGGCAAGCAAAGCCTTTTTGTCGTTAGGGGCAATTTGTTTAAACGAAGGCATCATATTACGGCCGTTTTCAACAAGCTGGCCTACCTGCTGCTCATTCATCTTTTTGGCGATATTAACCAATGAAGGAAATGAACTACCGTTTCCCTTTAGCTCGGGACCATGGCATGCCAGGCAATACTTGTTGTAAATGGCATGGCCCATTCCCTGTAAAGTATGCGCATAGGTGTTTTTGGGAACATCTATCATCACCTGTGCCCAGGGCATTTCACTATTGCTGAGATACATAATTTTTGTTTCAGGGTCAACTGCCGCCCCACCCCATTCGCCGCCGCCATCAAATCCGGGGAACACCCAGTCGCCTTCTTTGCTTGGAGGCGTAAACATGGTATTGTACTTTACCATTTTGTATCTTTCCGTCATATCCTTATGCGTTTCAGGCGTAAGATCAGCCACATCTTCGGGCCCGAAATGCTGACGGGCAAAAGGCTCCGGCAATGAAGGTATTGGCTGTGTTGGCCAGGGTTGTTCGCCGGGCAGTGCATTGGTTGGTACAGGTTTCTCTTCTATCGGAAAAATGGGTTTACCATTAGTACGGTCGAACATAAAAATAAACCCGTGTTTGGTGATCTGTGCTACAGCATCAACTGTTTTCCCGTTATGTGTTATAGTTACCAGGTTCGGGTTAGCGGGTAAATCGCGGTCCCACAAATCATGGTGTACCACCTGGTAATGCCAGATGTATTTGCCTGTTGCTGCATCGAGTGCAAGCAAACAATTGGCAAAAAGATCTGGCCCTTTACGATGCGCTCCATAAAAATCGCCGCCGACTGATCCGGTAGGAACATATACAATGCCACGTTTTTGATCCAATGCCATTCCGGCCCAGTTATTGGCCGACCCTAACTTTTTCCAGGCAGTGCTGTCGGGCCAGGTATTAAACCCAATTTCGCCGGGATGGGGAATGGTATGAAAGATCCAGCGGAGTTTTCCTGTCATCACATCATAGGCCCTTATATGCCCCGGTGCGGCATCTTCCGATTCATCAACCCTCGCCCCCATAATTAAAAGATCTTTATAAATAACACCCGGCGTAGTACCCGAAACATAAGAATTGACTTTGCGACCGAGGTCTTCGGTCAGGTCTAAATAACCGCCTTTACCAAAATCCATAACTGGCTGGCCATTATCGGCATCAATAGCGTATGTTCTTGAACCTACACTATAAAAAATGCGTTTATTATCCCCATTTTTATCCGCCCAATAAACTACGCCCCGGCAGATCTTATAATAGGCCATGGGGTCATTCTTTTTGGAAGTATCCACTTTGGCGGGATCAAAAAGCCATTTTTGTTCCCCGGTTACCGCATCCAACGCAAATAATTTCAGTTTGGGGCTGGTGCCATAAAGGATCCCGTCAACAATGATTGGGTTGCATTGGATCTGGCTTCGGTTGGTCTTATCTTTATCATCGGTGCTGAAAGTCCAGGCAACTTTAAGCTGGTTAACGTTCTTTAAGGTAATCTGGTCATTTGATGAATACCTGTTCCCTTCTTTGCTGCCGGCATAGGTGCTCCAGCCGCCATAACCGGGTGCTGTTACGTGTTTTTTGCAAGAAAGAACAACGAATGCAATTATGCATAAAGTGAATGGTACCAGTTTTTTCATGAATTGGGTTTATTTTTAACAGGGATTAATGCCTAAATCTAATCAGATTATGTTAAAAATAAAAAATACTTGAATTTGCCTGCTTATTTCGCCGGCAGCTGGTCAATATGCACATCCCAGACCCTGGCTTCTTCAACTACCTCCGGATCGTGAGAGCATATAAATAATCCCAAAATGGCATCGTCAGGCATATTTTCCATATCGTGCGAACCAACAGTAACCAGCGGTTGCCCAACATGGCCAACCCGCATAATTATTCGTTTACCTAGGCGTTGCAATTGCACAACCTCAAACGATTTTTCAGGATAAAAGATCTCACCCTCAGGGTCCTTCATATTTTCACCTGTTACTGAACGCCATTGCATTACCGTTAAGCCATCTCCATGCGAAACAGCGCTGATATGGATTGATTTTTCATCGGTTGACTGCCTCAGCATCCAGCCAATTTTCCGGTGGCCGTTTCCTGTCTGCCCCATAATATCAAAATTGGCGGTCGCTGTAAAATCGCCTTTTATTTTTTTGAAAAGAAAGTGAAACTCGTCCCTGTCGAACCAGATATTATACCCGGAGCCTTTCAGCATATAAGTGTGTGTAACAGCATCATACTTAGCTGACCCGGCATTTTTTGGATCCCCGATATCCATTTGGGTCTCAAATAAGCCTAAGGTTCCGGGCTGTGCTGATACCGTATTGAACGCCGCCATCAACAGGAAAAAAAATAAAATTTTCATATCATTCTTTTGCTTAAAGATATGATATAAAACGTATTGAAGAAAAAAAATACTGCAAAACCCCGGCACCATTTGGGATGGCACCAGGGGCAAAAAGCAGCTAACATGAACATAATTAATGATTCGGAGCAGAGGTTGGCAAGTTTTTTAACATACCCTGCGTGTACGCGGATGCAGCACCCATTACTCTCTTCGATTCATAAAGTGAAAATTGCGAAAACTTGATGGCTTCTGTAGGGTTCATTGCTACTTTTCTTCGCCAAGCTTCAACTTGAGGTTGTATTTCCTTTTCCCTGGCTTTGTATTTTTGATCCAGGTCGGCCCTTTTCGCCGCTGCGGCTTTGGTAGTATCAGTCGCTAAGGTTTTTAAATTTGTTAAATAATCGGTGATCACATCATCATACAAAGCGCAAATTTTCTTTTCGTCGGGGTCGGTTATATTCAATGAATCCATTACAGAGTTCCCTTTTGAGGATGCTGCTGTTGTTGAATTAGTTGTTGACGTGGTTGTAGCCGATGAATCTGAAGTTGAGCCTGAACCGGATTTCCCTTTGCATGAAGCAATAAAAATTGGTATTATCAATAATACACAAAGTTTAAGTGTTATTTGTGCTTTCATAATTTTGATTTGTATTTGTTGATTATTTGATTAAATATTTTTGATGCAACCGATTTATGTCATTTAAAATATTAACAAATTACTGATATGGTCTTTTAACGGTGATAAATTTTAAATTGAATTTTAAGTTTATCAAACAAAAAGAACTAAAAAAAAATCAAATTTATATAGGATATTTTGGCTATTTTAAAGGTAATTCGTTTAAATAAAAAAGCGGCGTAAGTGGAATTATTTACGATAAGCCACCAGGTTTTTCCAGTAATGCCTCAATTAAAAATGATGGTAAACTCCGTTTGTTTTGCCGCGGTGGTTTTTAAAGAAAAATCGAAATTATGGTTGGTGAGGATCTCACGCACCAGGGTTAGCCCTATCCCCTGCCCGTCTTTTTTGGTGCTGAAGAATGGCGAAAACAAGTCCGATACATGTGCCTCTTCAATACCGGCACCGGTATCTGCTATAATGAGGCTTTTTCTACCGGGGATGGTAGTAAAACTTACAACGCCCTGCTTTTCAATTGCCTCAATTGCATTTTTTACGATGTTGATCAATGCCTGTTCCATTTGCTGCTCATCAGCCTGGATATAAAAAGGCCCCTCGGCTAAATAAAACTCAAAAATAACAGCTTTTTCCCTGGCTTTGAGATCCATTAATTTTGAAACGGAATGGATTAACTGATGCAGGTCAACCGACTTTTTATTGGCAGCGGGCAGCTTTACCAGCTCCGCAAAATTTCTCATAAAGTGATTCAGGTTCTGGTTCCGGTCCATCGCAACCTGCAGGGCATCTTTTAAATCATTAAAGCGGTGCCCCTCCCAAAGCTGATCGTTTTTAAGGGCAGACTGCATAATTGAATTTACCGGTCCAACGGTATTATTTACCTCATGTGCCATCATCCGTATCACCTTACCATATACATTTTTTTCGGCTGCTACAATTTCGGCTGTCAGATCTTCGATCATAATAAAATGTCTCGAAAAACCCCGGTCGATAAAATGCGATTTTTGAAGTTTATAGGTATTTATGCCATCAGGTTTTACCACAATGGTCTCACCCGACCTTAATTGTTTAATTTGCGTGAACAATGGGTGCTGTAGTTTGTCAATGGGGTAATTTAACACATCCGCACTGTCTACCGACAAAATTTGCAATGCTTTGGGATTGATCTGCTGAACATTGCTATCATAATCCAATACAATTATTCCAGTAGGCGAAGTGAATATCAGTTTTTCAAGGAAGAAATGCTGCTGTTCCTGCCGGGTACGTTCAGTCCGCAATTCATCCATCATCTGGTTGTACACTGCTATCAGCTCATCCATTTCGTGCTTTCCGGTCGACAAAAATTTAACGTTAAAGTCTTTGTCTTTAATAGCCTCTACCCCCTGCATTAAAGTTTTTAAGGGCTGTATCAGTTCCCGGTACAAAGCAGAGGCAATTACAATTGAAATGATAATAAAAACCTCTGAAACTATAAACCAGATCTTGTTATCGCTAAATATAAAATAACTGAGCACCAGGGCTACCAGGTGCAGTATCACTACGAACAAAATATACTTAATCCTCAGCTTCATCGTAGGGGATCTGGTATTTGTCAAGTCGCCTGTATAATGCGCTGCGGGTAAGGCCCAGAGATGCAGCTGCCTTCGAGATCTTTTTCTTATGAAATTCCATCGCCCTTTTAATCATTTCAACTTCCACTTCTTCCAAAGTTAAGGTACCGATGCCGGGCAGCTGGATATTTCCTTTTTTTACCGGTGATAGTTCCAGCTGAGAGCGAAAATCTTCAATATCCAGTTCATCGTTTTTACTAACCAGTATCGTGCGCTCTACCAGGTTTTTTAATTGCCTGATGTTGCCGGGCAAAGGTAATTGCTGCAGCCATTTCATAGCATTGTTTGCTACTGATAATGATGGCCGGTTGTAGATCTCTTTTAAATTATTGATGAAAAAGTTAACCAGCAGCGGAATATCCTTCGGACGGTCGCGCAAGGCAGGCAGATAAACAGTGATCAAATTTATGCGGTATAACAAATCTTCCCTGAATGAGGACCGGGTTACCATTTCATTAAGGTTTTTGTTGGTGGCACATACCACCCGAACATCCACCGTTTTAGTACGACTGCTGCCAAGCACTTCGAATGTTCTATCCTGTAACACCCGTAAAAGTTTCACCTGGCTGCCTGCATCGAGATCTCCGATTTCATCCAAAAAAATCGTCCCTTTATTGGCCATTTCAAAGCGACCGGTCCTGTCGAACCTGGCATCGGTAAAGGCCCCCCGCACATGGCCGAACATTTCGCTTTCAAACAGTGAAGTGGAAATACCGCCGAGGTTTACTTTTATAAAGGGCTTATTCCGCCGCTGGCTGTTTTGGTGAATGGCCTCCGCGATCAGTTCTTTGCCGGTCCCGCTTTCGCCCATCACAAGTATAGATGCATCTGTGCCCGCCACGCGGCCAATAGTTTCTAAAATATTCAGTATTTTAGGATCTTCGCCAATTATATGCTCGAACCTATAATTTTTATCAAGTTGTTTGCGGGTATGGTGTTCTGTTTTTCTTTCCTTCAGATCGAGCAGCGTTTTTATAGACTGTAACAGATGGTCGTTGTTCCATGGCTTATTAATAAAGTCATTTGCCCCGGCTTTCATTCCCTGTACCGCCAGTTCAATACTTGCCCAGCCAGTGATAAGTATTACAGGTATTGTAGTATTGATCAGCTTGATCTTGTTTAACAGGTCCATCCCCTCTTTGCCCGATGTATCGTTAGAAAAATTGAGGTCGAGAATAATAAGTTCAGGACTGCTTTTTTTTACAGTTTTTATTGCTTCAGCGGGTTCTGCACATGCAAGGGCCTCGTAACCCTCGTCTTTTAATAACAGGAGTAATGAAGTACGTACAGCAATATCATCGTCAATGATCAGTATCATATTTTAATACAAGTATAAACAAAACGTAGAGTCTCACCTAAAATCAATCCTCTTCGTCTCACCCTGCATCCCGGTTTGCCTCACCCTGCCCTCTCCAAAGGAGAGGGTTCTAAAAAAGAGCGAAGTTCAAGTCCTCTCCTTGCGCCACCGCTAAAGCTAAAGCGCACGCGGTTGGAGAGGATTTAGGTGAGGCATAGAGGATGGTTGAGGCCTACTCCTCATGCAAAGCAACCGCCGGATAAATAGCAGCCGCCTGCCTGCCCGGATATAATGAACAAATCAATACCAGCAAATAAATGAATATTATTGATAAAAACAGCGCTATTATATAAACACTTGCCGGCAGGTCAAATAAATTCAGCAAAGGAAACTGGATCGCGAAAAACGAACCAAGAATTAGTGATAATGTAGCCAGTATCATTGCCTCATTAACCAACTGAGATGAAACGGACTTGCCCGTAGCTCCAACGGCACGACGTAAGCCTATCTCACCACGTCTTTTATTGATGTTATACCAAAGTACGCCAAATAAACCCAATGCAACGTTTATGATGAGGAAACATGCTACAATTAATAATACGATCATAGGTACCAGGCTAAAGTAATTTATGCTTGTCCGGTCATCAGAAAGGTGCTCGATTTCCACATCCGAATTTTTCATATAGTTGGCTATTGTTTTATATAGCTTGCCTTCGAAGGCGGCATCCGCATCAGGAGTAACTTTTACCATCATTTTTCCGAGCCATCTGTATGAACCGGTATCCGTCCGTTGGTAAAGGCCAATACCCGTATTGGCATAATCGCCCATTATCTTAATAGCCTGTACAACACCTATCACCTTCATCTTATTTTTATCGTCACCAATAAGTTTACCAACAGCAGAACCCTTCCCATAAAGTTTTTCCTTTAAATCGGAATTGATCACAATAGCGTTGTTCCTGGCTATGTTATCTCCTTTATTAAACCACCGCCCCTCAAGCAAAGTCATATTCAACACATTTTTATAATTATCATCAACAGTGTACCAGTTAACACCATCGATCTTTTTATTGTTAAATGATATCCCACCGGAATTTTGATTATGTGTAAAAGGGGCATTATCACTGGTAAAGCTTACATCTTTTACCTGGGGCATGGATTTTATGGATTGCACCAGAATTCCGTAAAACAGGTTGAGCGAATCAGTGTTTTTTGTTTGATAAGAATTACTGTAGTTGATAACCCATACGTCCTTGTAATCAAGGCCCATTGGCTTTTTATAATTATGGTAATAATACACAACCAGTGTAAATACCGCGAATATGACGAGAAAGGAAACCAATATTTCGGACATCAATAAAAAGTTTTGTTTCTTTTTATTCCAGATCAGTTTAAATAAATGCTTGAACATAATATTTTAATTTAAATGATTGACAATTTTTATTGCGCCTTTAAGGCGGTTACGACATTTAACTTCGACATGCGCCAGGCAGGATAAACACCCGATAACAACCCGAAAAACAAACAGATCAATAACCCCACAAACAATACCATGAAGTTTATGGATAGTTCAAGGTTTGCGATAAGATTAGCGCTATTAAGTATTTCGATACATATAAAGGACAATATGACCCCGATTATCCCCCCCAATAAAGTCAAAATTATATTCTCGACAATAAACTGATAGACCAACGTTTTAGACGAAGCTCCGAAGGCCTTGCGTACGCCAATCTCCGATGACCGTTCCATTATCCGGGTGATATTTATATTAACAAGGTTTAAAGTAGGAAGTAGCATAAATAAGAAAACAAATATGCTTATAACGGTAAGAACTGCACTTAAGCCTGATTCATCTTCATTGCCGATATTGATATAAGCATCAATATAAGGCCTGGCATGGCTATATACTTTATCATACATTTTATCTTCCATTGGCAGCCTTTGCACCATCTGCTCATATTCATCGTGCATTTTTTGCACATCCGCTTTTGAGCCCGCCAGTAGTATAGCCATGTATTCGCCACGGTAAGCTTTATTCTTATAATCTCCTTTGGATACGGTATAGGGCAGGTAAATATCACTATAGGTCATGTAACTGGTTACAGGCACATTTTTTACAACACCGCAAACCCTGTATTTTACATTATCAGCTTCAATATATTTACCTACTGCAGAAGTCACATCTCCGAAATATTCGTCCTTCATATCTTCTGATATTACAGCCACTTTTTCAGCATTTTCAACCTGCTTTTTGCTGAAGGCTTTGCCTTCTAAAAAATCGTAGTCCAATATATCCCAATAAGGCGCATCGGTATATTTATAGTTTAAAGCAATTTTTTTGTTGTTTATGTAAGTATTAGTACCCTTAAAACCAGTAAAAATTGCAATCTTAACCGGAGTCTTCAAGCTTTTGCCATAATGATCTAAGAAATAAAATGACAATGACCCACCGTTCATATTCCCATTACCTACTTCTTCTAAATTGTTAATATATAGTGACCTGTCTCTTTTTTTATCGGGATAGTTATCACCAACCACCTTATCAATAAAAGCTGTTAAAACCAACAGGATGGTCAGTGTAAAACTGATGCCGAACAGGCTGATGAAGGTGAAGAATTTTCTTCGCCTTAACACCGCAATGGCTATTTTAAAATAATTTTTAAGCATAATTTTAATTTTAAGCTGATTAATTACTGAACCTGTGAACCATCAAAAAGACGCACCAACCGATGCGTTTTATGCGCCATGTTTTCATCGTGTGTTACCATCACTATGGTTGTACCATCGCGTTGGTTAAGCTGTAGCAGAATTTCCAGGATCTCATGGCCCATCGCGCTGTCGAGGTTACCAGTAGGTTCATCGGCCAGTATAATTTCAGGTCTTCCCACTATTGCCCTGGCAATGGCCACACGCTGCTTTTGCCCGCCCGAAAGTTGATTGGGGAAATGTTTTACACGGTTGGCCAGCCCAACCTTTTCAAGGGCTTCTGTGGCCAGCATCCTTCTTTCTTTTGCAGTGCTTGTGCGGTACAGCAAGGGCAATTCCACATTATCCAGCACCTGCAGGTCGTTGATGAGGTGGTAACTCTGAAAAATAAAGCCAAGTTTTTTGTTCCTGAAAGCTGCCAGTTGTTTGTCGGAGAAATGATCAGTTTTTTGATCATCAATTTTAATATGGCCTTTTGAAGGTGCATCAAGCAGGCCCATAATATTCAGCAAAGTACTTTTGCCACAGCCCGATGGACCCATAATGGATAAAAACTCTCCTTTAGCAATATCAAGGTTTATGCTGTTCAATGCCAGCGTTTCAACCGTGCTGGTGCGGTAAACTTTTTCTATGTTTTGTAATTGTATCATCGTGTTAATTTTGAATTAGTGAATTAGTGATTTATTTATAGGTTATTTTTTACTTTTTTTCTTAACCCTCTTTTCGGCTTGCCGAAGAGAGGGTCGACCAGCGTAGCGCAGTCGGGGTGAGTTAACTCGCCGCCCTGCAGTAGCGGCAATGTCGCTCGTCTATTTACTCACCCGGTCGTTGCTGCGCTCGACCACCCTCTCTACCGCAAGCGGTAAAGAGGGTTTTGGAAACTTTTTCATTTATTACCTATAGCTTATTTTTTCATTTTTCTCAAAGTCAAATAACGAGAGATACCGCAGTTCATAGTAAGCACTCCAGAAATCGCGGAGGGATTGCACGTAATCTCTTTGGGCCTGGTCGTTTTCTGTAAATGCGATACTAAGGTCTGTGATACTTAAATCGCCCAATACATAGCGGTCCCGGGCTATTTTGTATTTTTCGGACGCTATACTATCAGCTTCAGCGGTATATGCTAATTGCTCTTTCATCATATTAAAAAGGGAAACCTGGGTAACTATCTGTTGTTTAAATGTTTGCTTATCCTGCTCGACCGAATATTCTGTCAGCTGCTGATTGGCTTCTGCTGTTTTTATTTTAGCTTTCGACCTTCCCCAATCCAGCACCGGTATTGAAAATTGCAATTCCAGTAATTGTTGGTTCTGCGGTGAACGGTAAACGCCGGGAATACTGGTGGCCGAATTTGAAGTTCCTAAATTCGCTGTTAATGTTGCTGTTAAGCCGGTTTGCCCGTGAGCTATGGCCACATCCCTTTTTGCCTCGGCCACGCGTCTCACAAATGCTATAGCATCAGACCTGTTTGCGAATGCCTCCGTCAGAACCCTTTCTGCACTGACTGTCATCCGGCTGATGGTTTCGGGCACTATCAATACAATATTATCATCGCCTTCCTGGCCAATATAGCTGCGTAAATTCAGGGTTGCTATTTCCATATCGCGCTTAGCGGTGCCGACTGCTTTTTTTGCGTTCAATTGCTCCAGTTGTAGTTGTAGAATTTCATTTTTCGATACTTTTCCGAGGTCGAATTTTAAGTTAGCGATCTTTAAGATCTTTTGGGTGTTGGTATAATTAGCCTGCGCGGTCTGCAGGTTTACCTGGGCCAGCAACAGATCGAAAAAATACCCGGTAACCTTAATTGAAATTTGCTCCTGCGCTTCAATATAAGCCTGTATGCTTTCGTTATATAAAAGCGGCTGGATCTTATTGTCCCATTTTAAGCTGTTATACTGGCCCAGCGGCTGACTAAAACCAATAGCATAAGGCGTACCATTGTAAAGGATATTATTCCTACCGAAATCATCAAAACGCTGCATCTGCGTCATTCCGTAAATGGTAGCGCCTGTGGCCGTTATGCTCTGGCTGAAATTGAGCATCACTGCCGAATTATCATAATGGATCGATTGAAATAGTATAGAACCGTCTGGCTGTATCACCGGGGTGCTGGTTTTACTATAACCCGGCAAATTACCGCTTAATGATAACTGAGGTTGATAGTTTGATTTATAGGTGCGCCATTGCCAGTATTTTGTTTCGCGCGTGGTAGTGGCCGTTTTTGCAGCAATTGAATTGCCCTTCGCTATTTCAACCACCTGCTGCAGGGTAAACCGAAGGGTATCGGTGCCACCGGTGCAAAAACCGCTGTTGCTGATGGTAAGAAACAATATAATATATAATAATTTCATCGCTTTTCCTGATTTTTAATCACAGATTTTTGTTGATTTTTATGATTACACCGGTTTAATTAGCTGTAATCTGTGTAATCTATTTCATCAGTTTCAATCTGTGATCACTACTTCCTTCGAATTTTTAAACCCACTCATATCCGACGTAATCACCACATCGCCGGGTTTTACACCATCACGTATTTCAACATAGTCGAAATTGGTGAGGCCAATGTGTACCGTCCGGCGTTCAGCTTTACCTTTACTCATTACGAATATATCCTGCAGTGTCGGCCCCTTAAATGCCGGACCGTTTGCCACACGCATTACATGGCTATGGGTTGCGGTCACCAAATAAACATCGACCTTCATATTAGGGCGAAGCTGTTTATTGTTCCGTTCATCCAGCTGGATATCAAATGAAATGATGCTATTTTGAATAGACGGTGACACATTTGCCACATGTCCGCGTAATTGGGTATCATTGATGAGAACAATAACCGGCAAGCCAACATGCACCTGATCGAGGGAATTATCTGATATGCTGCCCTGCACCTTGAAACTGCTTAAATCAGCGATCCTGGCAAGCGACTCACCTTCCTTAACATTGGCTCCAATATTTTTGTTTACATAGGTGACTACGCCCGCGCGGGTGGCAACAATATTAGCCAGGTCCAATTTATGCTGCAGCGCATTCAAATCATTCTTCAAAATATCAGCAGCGATCTCAGCCTCTTTGATCTCAATCTGCATGGTTTTTTGCTTGTTCTTTATTTCGTTCTCTATTTGTTTTTTTTCAAGCTGCGCCACTTTTAAGTTCAGTTCGGCCTGTTCAATACCCTCGCGGGTTCCGCCGCCGGCATTGTAAAGTCGTTTTGCATTTTCAACGGCATCGGCCAGGTTGCTGATATGCAGTTGCTTTATATCATTGCTTGATTGTATATCGAAGAAACTTTTATCCAGGTCGAGTTTTAGCTTTTGGATCTCATTTTGTTTTGATTCCAGCTGAAATTTTTGCTTGTCGTAGTCGTTTTGTGTGATTGACTTATCGAGCGTAAGTATAGACTGCCCGACCTTTATTTTATTCCCGGCACCCATGGTGACATTTTTTATCGAAGCGTTGATAGGGCTGGTCAAGATCTCTTCAAACTCCGGCAATACTTCGCCGGTTGCATTGATGGTATTCTCAATATTCCCTGTTTCAACCACAGCGGTTGTAATGTCTGATCTTTTTACCGAAGATTTAAGGGTGGCGCGCAGCAGCCATATTGCAGCACCGAGGATTGTCAGTGTTATTATAGCAATAAGGATCGCTTTTTTCCTGTTTTGAGATGAAACTTCCTGTGTAATTTCTTTGTCCATATAGTACTGTGTATTGCATAGGGTTTGCAATAGCTGTACCAATATTAAATTATTGACTATAAGCCACTTATTGTTTTTGAGTTTTTTAAAAGTGATCGATATCGGACAAAATTTTTATTAACGGACACGATTTTCAGGATTTTGAGAGATTGTCAGGATAACGTTCAAAATCCTTACAATCCTTCATATCCTGACAATCTTTTAAATCCTAAAAATCGTGTCCAGGGCCTTCTTAGCAGCATGATAGCCGCACATACCATGCACTCCCCCACCCGGCGGGGTTGATGACGAGCAGATATAAATACCTTTTGCCGATGTTTTGTAAGGCGACCAGCGCAAAACCGGCCGGGTAAACAACTGGCCAATGTCAATTACGCCGCCGTTAATATCGCCGCCTATATAATTGGGGTTGTATTCCTCTATTTGAGCGGTGTCCATGGTGTGGCGGGCTAAAATGGTTTCTTTAAACCCGGGAGCAAAACGTTCTACCTGGTTTTCAATGGCGGCTGTCATATCTGCTTTTGATCCGTTTGGTACATGGCAATATGCCCAAGCCGTATGTTTGTCCTGGGGAGCACGGGAATTATCAAATACGCTGGGCTGAGACAACAGCACAAAAGGTTTTTCGGGAATTATTCCATTCCACACCCCCTGTTCGCAAGCTGCAATTTCTTCAAAGGTATTACCAACGTGAACAGTACCTGCCTCGCGGCACGCCGTTGCGGTAAACGGTATTGGCGCATCAAGGGCCCAATCTATCTTAAATACACCCATCCCATAACGGTAGCGTTCCAGTTGCCATTTATAGAGTGATGAAAAACGGTGCCCGGCTATTTGCAGCAGCTGCCGTGGCGTAACATCAAATAAAACCGCGTGAGCCGACGGCAGTTGCTCAAGCGACTTCACGTAATAATTTGTTTCTATCTTCCCGCCAAGGGATACGAAATAATATGCAAGCGCATTGGCGATCCGGTTTGATCCTCCTTTAGGGATAGGCCAACCCTTTAGATGTGCCGTGGCCATTAAAACCAATGCAATTGCGGAGGTGCTTATATTGCTTAGTGGCTGTATGGCATGGGCGGCCATCCCCGCAAATAATGCTTTAGCTTCGGGAGTTTTAAACTTTTTTGATAACCAGGTGGCAGATGTTAGGGCGGACATCCCAAAACGAGCCATAGCAAGTGTATGTTTTGGATAGTGTAAAGGGCCTAATACATCTGGCGCAATGTCGGGCCAGTCTCTTACTATCGGCTGCAGCAGGTCAAAATAAGCCTGTTCATCCGTACCCAATAACAAGGCCGTTTCTTCAACTGATTTTTTCAAGATGGCAGCTGACCCGTTATCAAAAGGATGGGCAGCGGCAATTCCGGGGTAAATATATTCCAGCCCCTGATCATCTAAGGGCAGTGTTTCAAAAAATGGCGATGCAACAGCAAGCGGATGAACGGCGGAGCAAATATCATGAACAAAACCAGGCAAAGTGAGTTCAGCCGAACGCAGGCCCCCGCCAATAGTTTCTTTTCCTTCAATCAGTAAAACCGAAAGACCCTTTTGCTGCATTAAAATAGCCGCAGCTAAGCCATTTGGACCGGAACCGACTACTATTGCATCAAAATCGCGTTTTTCAAGCTGCATTTAAAAATCAGAATAGGCCGTAGGATGCAGGAATAAAATATCCGCTTTGGAAACATTATGCTGATACTCCGGCAATGCAACCAATTTTTTCCACTCCGGATCGTTCGAAAAAGTATCCCAATGTTTATCCCGGTCTTGCTTACTGTTGAAAGTAGTCATATACATTAAATTAGGCATATGGCTTCCGGCTAATACTTCTGCATAAAAAACCGCATTGAAGCCAAGCCTTTTAAAGAGTGCAACTTCGTTGCCATCATTAAACATGTGTACTTTATTTACATTGTATGCTTCGGTAGGGCTTTCGTAGCTGCGCAACTCGTAAACCCGGTCGGTTTTGCTGGCTGATAGCTCAGGAACAGCGGGCTCGGGCATTTTTGGAAATGCTTTTAATACGATTGTTTCCAAACGGGTGTAAAAGGCATCGTTATATGCAGCACCGATATAATCTTTACCGTCGGTAACATATTGCTGATCGCCCATCAGCTTTTCTTCTACATTTTCCAATTGGCTAAAGGTGCGGAATGGCGTTAAAACGTATACCAGTTTACCGGAAGTATCTTGCTGAACGGGTTTAAAAACCCCAACATTTTTGACACCCATCCTGTGCAAAGCAGGCAAATAAGCATTTTGTAAATACAGATCAAGGCGGTCTTCCTGTGACTGCGTTTTAAGGTGGTAAATTTTCAGCTGGTAGTAGTATTTTTCGGCTGCATTGGCCGTATTAAAACACAAACCAATTAAAAAGATAGAAAAACCAAGATATACCAGGGATCGGGATTGAGAAATTAATCGCATAAATTCGTTCTTTAAATAGAAAGGCTGAATTTACCTGTTTACTATTATATTTTCTGTAATTTATTGATTACCTGCGAGCGTATACCCGACTAATCAATACAATGAACTATGAACCGTTAACGTGCTTTCCCCATCGTTCCAGCACATCCATTATGTCAGCAATTTTCATTGGTTTACTTAAATAATCGTCCATGCCTGTTTTCAGGCATAGCTCTTTATCTTCAGACATCGCATTGGCTGTCATCGCAACAATCACAGGCTGATGCACCATATTTTCGCGGATAAAACGTGTTGCTTCCAATCCGTCCATCTCCGGCATTTGCACATCCATAAATATCATATCATATTTTTTAATGGTCATTGCGCTTAATGCATCGTGCCCATTTACGCTGATATCAGGTTTGTAACCCATTTTCCCCAGAATATGAGATGCAAGTTTCTGGTTTACAACATTATCCTCGGCAATTAAAATATTCAATGGATATTGCCTGGCGAAATCTTCAGAAAATTGAGATTTAACGTTGTCTATTTCTTTAATTACGCTGCCTTTTTCTTTTAATTGCTCGGCAATATGCTTAAGCAGTACCTGATGCCTTGTAGGCTTGGTCAGTATACTATTAAATAAATGAGCTTCATTTTTGCTTTGCTCATTGCCCATCGAACTCAACAGGATAATTGGCACATCAGGGTGTGTTGCTTTGATTTTTTTTGCTAACTGAACTCCGTCCATTGCAGGCATATTCATATCAGAAATAACCAGGTCGATTATTTCATCGGATGATAATATTTGTAATGCATCCCCACCTGATTCCGCCAAAACCGGTACAAGCTTCCATTGCTTAAGCTGTGTTTCTAAAATATCCCTGTTAGTAGCATTGTCATCAACAACTAAAATACGTTTCCCATTTAGCCCGTTCAGGTTGAGGTGGACATAGTTTCGCTGTGCTTTTTGTCCGGCTTTTGATTTAATAGTAAACGAAAATGTTGTCCCGACACCAACTTCACTTTCAACCGTTATTTCACCGCCCATAAGCTTAACAAGCTTTTCACTGATGGCCAAACCAAGGCCTGTGCCCCCGTACTTGCGGGTGGTACTGGAATCAACCTGCGAAAATGCTTTGAACAGTTTATTTAGTTTATCAGCCGGAATACCAATACCGGTATCCCTGATGCTAAACTGTAACTCCAAATTTTTACTTTCCTGTTCTACAGTTTTTACGCTAATAAATATCTCTCCCTTATTCGTAAATTTTATAGCGTTGCTCACTAAATTGATGAGTATTTGCCGTAGCCGTAAAGAGTCGCCCACAATTTGTGAAGGTACATTGTGATCGATCTGGTAAACAAGATCAATTTTGGATGCTTTTTCAGCAAATACATCTAATACACCTTCCACACAATCCCTTAAATCAAAATCCTGTTCTTCCAGTTCCATGCTTCCCGATTCTATTTTCGAGAAATCAAGCACATCATTGATCACACTTAACAATGCATCGCCGCAAGTCCTGATAGTTTCCGCGTATTCCTGTTGTTCTTCTGTAAGCGAGGTACTTGATAGCAGGGCTGCCATGCCTATAACACCATTCATTGGCGTACGGATCTCATGGCTCATCATGGCCAGGAAAATACTTTTAGCTTTATTGGCATTTTCAGCTTCTTCACGTGCTTTCTCGGCTGCTTTGCGGGAATGCTGTTCATCAATCGTCATTTCTGCAAGGCTTTCTGTACGTTCCAGTACCAACCGCTCAAGTATTTCCTTTTGATTTTTAATGGCCTGTATCCGTATTTTAAATATCGCATAAACACAGGCTGTGATAAATAATAATACCAGTGAAATAAACCACCAGGTTAACCAAAACGGCGGTATAATTATTATCTGAAGTCCGGAAGAAACCGGCGACCACGCGCCGGAACTATTTTGGTATTTTAGTTTAAATGTATAGGTTCCCGGCGGGATATTGGTATACGATGCCGAATTCCTGTTCCCTACATAGTTCCAATCTTTATCAAACGGCTCCAGTATATAGGCATAATTTTTTTTATTGGCCGGGGTAAAATCAAGCGCTGCGTAGTCAATAGAAATTACTGATTGTTTATAGGATAACGTGAGCGATCTGGTATCTTCAATATCCTTTTTTAAGGGAGATGGATCGCTGCTATTTTTCGCGACTTCAAGTGGCTTATTAAAGACCTGGAATGCCGTGATAATTAAAGGAGAAAATCCCTCAGATCTTATTACCTGGTCTGTAGTAAACGAATTAAAGCCGTTAACTCCTCCAAAATACAATGTACCGTCATGCGTTTTTAAAGCGGAATGGGGTTTAAACTCATCGTCCTGGATACCATCTTCTGTACTGTAATTTTTAAAGCTTTTGCTTACCGGATTAAACATTGATAAGCCGCTGTTGGTACTTACCCACAACATACCGTGGCTATCTTCCTCCATGGCATAAATAATATCACTTGGCAAGCCGCTTTTTTTGTTGTAAACCGTAAAATGCTTTGAAACCGGGTCAAATAGATCCAACCCGGCAAGGGTGCATAACCATAAATTTCCTTTACTATCTTCAAAAATATCAGTCACGCCGTTGTTACTGATACTGTTCTTTTTTTCGTTGTACTGAAAACGTGTGAAAGTATTTGTCTTTCGGTCCAAAAGATCAAGACCAGCATCGGAAGTACCAACCCATAAATTTCCTTTTTTATCTTCTAAAATAGAATATATGTAATCACTGCTTATACTTTTGGGATCATTTGCATTGAGCCTGTAGTGTTCAAATTTCTTTGTTTTTCTATCATAACAATTTAACCCTGCGCCAAATACACTTATCCATATTTTTTTATCGCGGCTATGCGTCAAAAAATATACATTATTGCCACTCAAACTTTGAGGATTCGCCGGGTCTTTATTAAAATAACTGAACGTATTTTTTTTAGGATTGAAAACAGTTATCCCATTTCCCCAGGTACCCATCCATAAATTGCCGTCATCATCCTGATCAAGAGTAAGCACGTAATTACCTGAAATACTTTTGCCCGCATCCGAATGCTTATAACTTTTAAAGGTTCCTTGCTGCGGGTTAAACTTATTTAAGCCGCCCCCGTCTGTTCCAATCCAAATATTCTTTTCTCTATCCTCAAAAAAGGCAAGCACAAAATTATTTGACAAACTGACCGCCGAGGAATTATGCCGGTAAAGATTAAAACTGGCTGTTGCTTTTTTCAAAAGATTAATGCCGCCGCTAAACGCCCCCAACCACATATTATCTGATCGGTCTTTACATATCGAGTAAATAGAATTACCATTAATACTGTAATTATCTACCTCATCATGCAGATAGTTATGGAAAGTATTGTTTTTTCTATTCAATATGGAAAGTCCTCCATTTTCAGTGCCGATCCATAAGTTCCCTTCCCGATCTTTTTTCAGGCTATATATGGTATTGCTCGAAATACTGCCCGCTGATTTTTCATCATGCTGAAAACGCTTAAAGGTTTTTTTCTCAGTATCATATAAAAATAACCCATCATCCTGGGTACCTATCCACAATTGATTTTTTTTATTTTCAAGTATACAGATTGCATTATTTCCGGAAATCCTGTTGGTTTTTGGGTCTTTAAATTGACACCTTGAAAAGGTGTTGTTTTGCCTGTTATAAAGATTTAGCCCGCCGGTTGCCGTTCCAACCCATACATTATGCTGCGAATCTTCGAATACGGTGCGAACATTGTTGTCGATAATGCTGTTTGCATCAATATCTGAATGCTTGTAATGCTGAAATAGCATTTTCTTAATATCCAGGCAATCCAATCCCCCGGTCTGGGTCGCTACCCATAATTTCCCGTCAGTATCAAATACAAGCCTGTTTATAATATTACTGGATATGCTTTTAGGATTATGATCATCATGCATGAACCGGGTAAACCTGCCGGTATTTCTTTCATACATATTTAACCCGCTCTGTGTAGCAATCCAGATATTACCGTTGTTATCCTCAGCAATATCGGTGATCATGTTATTGCTTATAGTATTATTGTTCGTTGGATCGTAACGATAGATGATAAACTTGTAACCGTCATACCTGTTTAAACCGTTCCTGCTCCCAATCCACATAAAGCCGCGGCTGTCCTGAATAATGCAGTTTACGTTAAGTTGCGATAATCCCTCGTTTGTACCGATATGATCAAACTTAAGGCTTTGATTTTGCGAAAAAGCAGGCGCAGCGACACACAGAAGAATGAATAAAGGAAAAAATTTATAACTATTCACTTTATATGGGTACGATTTTGATAGGGAACTCTTTACTTGGCCTTAATACCGAAGGCAATAAAAGAATCATCTGGTTATAACATTTCCCAGTCCGGATTGTTTAATTATAAGTTAAAAAAACAGACAAAAATACATTCTGCTTAAAAAAAATATAAATGCAGTGTATGTTATAACGGCCAATAATACTTTTACTTTTATTCTGGAATAAAAGTAAAAGTATATAATTATTATAATCTAACAGATTATTTCACCCACTTATTTTCCAAAAGTTTCATGAAATATCCACCAACAACACTACGTGCCTGAAAACCTATCATTTTTCCATTAGTTGTTTCGTGCCAGTCACTTAAGGGAACGCGTGATGGCGTTTCGGTTGCGAATTTATAAACCGGGTCGATAAGAGTTTTAAAATCCTTCGGATTATCTGCCAGCGCAGCGGTCCATAAAATCCAGTCGGATTTAGTATAGGTTTTGCGGCTATCGAGTGGTAAGCCGAAAGCGTTTTGTTTGGTGAGATAGTAATTGATTTCCTTTTTATATACGGCAGGCGGAAATAAATGAAGGCCCAAAACCTTATCCCAAATCAGGTTATATTTTTGACTCCAGGTGTCTTTATTGCCAAACACAAGTGAATAATGGTCCCCGGCATCTGCAAGATTTTGCCATTTGGCCGCACTGCTTATTGCGAAGTTCCGGTAGTTATTTGCGATATTTTTTTTGCCCAGTTTATCCGCCAGATCCGCATAAGCTCCTAAAGCAACAATTGCTTTTACCGACAAGTTTGCATTGCGTGCCAGATGACCGGCAAAATCATCGGTACACAACTGGTTACCCGGGTCCACACCATTAATGCTTAAATAAGCGGCCCATTTGGTTAGTGTTTCCCAGTGTTTTTTTGCGTAGCCGGCATTTCCCTCGGCTTTTACAATGGCAGCTGTTAGAATGATCATATTTCCGGACTCTTCCACCGGCATATTCTCGTCATAAGTTTGCCCGTTTGCCAGCGGATAGGTTCCCAGATCATGCGCGGCGAAATTATGCGCCCACTTTTTACCTTCGCAATAGTAAAATATACCGTTTAACATACCTTCAAGCAATTTGGGGTTATACAACAGGTATAAAGGCGCCGATGGATAGGTTACATCAACCGTGTTTATTGAGCCATTGCTGAAGTTCTCTTTTGATAAGAATAATAGATCTCCCTGCGGGCTTTTTAATAATTGATGCGCCGAAATGCTCTGACGGTAAGCCAATACACACAGGTCGGCATAGTTTTTACCACCCGCTATTTGCGCTGCTGCGTACACACTTTTATTAAAGCTATCGCATTTTTTCATTACAGCGGCGTATTGCGTTGCAGCAGTATTTAATTCAGTTTCAACTGTTGCGCCGGATAACTTCCACCAGGGCTTTAAATTTTGCCCGAAATATTGCACTGAAAATAAGTCATCATAACCCAGTTCAATAAATTTCTCTTTGGATGCAGTGCCCACGCTTCCGAAATTCAACACCGTATTTAAAACCCTTTGCTTTCCGGTTTTATTGGTTGATTTAATTTTCCCGGTAGCAAATGAACTCACCGAACTATCCTGCCCGGTTACATATTGCAACTCGTTCACCGATTTTGGTACGGCAACATACATATATCCCCAATCGATCCGCAGATCGTCGCCTTTTTTCTGCAACACAGGCTGTGCAATGGTACCGGCCTTTAAAACTGACAATGCCTGCGCATCGTATTTTTTTGTTCCCACTTCCTGCGACGGGCTGTTAACCGCTATTGCCGTTGACGCACCGAATAACACTTTCACATTATGGTTTTTACCATCATTTGATATTACTTTATAGGTAATATAAGATACCGGCCTCGAAAAAACAGCAAGGTCATTCATCAGTAAGGGCGAAGTAAATGTTACTTCGAGGTTAACGCCTACACATTCAAAATTGTAAATGGTTTGCGTTGCGTTTATTTCAACGCTTTTTTGTTTGGCAAGCAACACCTCGGTTGGCGGTGCTTTAACTTCATTAAGCAGCCCGGCATCAAGCCAGGAACCTCCTGATGTATTGGCACAGTGGATGGCCAAAACATTATCACCTGCTTTTAGCTTATCTTTAAATTTATCTTTCAGCGGGATCAGTTTAAAATCGCTCGTCCATCCAGTAACACTATAAATCTTTTCTCCGTTCAGATAAACCTCTATATTATCATCATGGTATAGCTTTAGCACCAGTTTATCAATATTCAGGTCATTCAGGGTAAAGCTCCGCCTCAGCCATATATCTTTACTGGTCCATAAGGTTTTTGCATGCTCCTTATCATCGGTGAAGGGGGCAGCGCCGGTAATCCAGTTACTATCATCGTATTTTATGCTTTCCCAGCTTCCTGCAGGCGCAGTCTCTGTGTATTTGCATTGATAAGCCTGTTCATCCGAAGCAGGTAAAACTGTTTTATAAACGGGCGTCTCTTTCCCCAGGAACCTGTAAGTAGTGCCGTCAACTTTTATAAGCCCTAATAGCGATTGGTCCTTACCGGTCCAGTGTTTGGTTGGCTGGGCATTTAATGTATCGGAAAACGACCAGATACTGAAATAAGTGTTATGATTGATCAGCGGATATGCCGGGGCCTTTTTGGCCTGGGCGTTTAGTTGAGCAGCAAACAGGATTAATGCGGCTACTGACAGCACTATTTTTTTCATAGATGATAGTTATTAATCGATAGTCCATCGACCATGGACCATAGTCGATAGTTTTAATTATTTGAAAAAAGTTTCTTTTTAACCTTTTTACTATGGACTATCGACTATGGACTATCGACTCAATTACAGCTCCCTTACCCAAATATTGCGGAAGCTCAATGGTTTGCTTTTATCGCCATGCGCCTGTAACTTGATTGGCGAAGGGCCATGTGCTTTGTATGCAGGTTTGCCAATGTATAAAGTTGGGCCCCACAGCTCAAAATTATTTTCTACCAAAACGCCGTTGAAAAATACGGTTACTCTTGCAGCAGATTTTAATGAACCATCGGCATTAAAGGTTGGCGCTGTCCAGATCACATCGTAAGCTTGCCACTCACCGTTTTTCCTTCCGGGATTAGCCAGGGGGATCGCTTGTTTGTAGATACTCCCGGCCATGCCGTTAACATAAGTTTTATTGTTGTATGGGTCCAAAACCTGTAACTCGTAACCGGCGTCGCCTTTGCCTATTGATGCTAAAAACACACCGCTGTTACCCCTGCCTTGCCCTGACCCTTCAAGTCCTTCAGGTTCCCGCCACTCAATATGTAACTGATAATTGGTAAATGATTGCTTTGTCTCAATATTTCCGTAATTCTTATTGACGGTTAATATTCCATCCTTAACGTCCCATTTAGCAGGCGAGCCGTCATTATTTTGAACCCATTGATCAAGATTGGTACCATCAAATAAAACGATCGCATCCGAAGGTGCATCGCCTAATTTAGCGCCCGGAGTTACCACTTTAGGAATAGGGTCCCAAATTTCAGTATCTTCCGGTTTTGCCTGTTGCGCATTTGCCATTAAAAAACTCCCCGACAATATGGCGGTGAATAAAATTGAATATTTCATATATATTAGTTTATTAGGTTTATTAAGTTGATTTAGTGAGTAGTTGTTTGAGTGAAATTCATTGATTAAGAAATTAAACCCAATCAAATAATCCAACCCAATCAACCAATTAACTAAACGTGCAATACATTTTTGCAGTAATTACAACTTTCTTTTATGCTTACAAAAGGATCGATATTTATATAGTTTTCCTGTTCAACGATAAAATGCTTTAAGCCAGACAGTTTAATGTTGCTACTGCTTAAAATAGTTTTAAAATCTATACTCCCTTTTCCTATTTCTGTATTTATATCGGTGTTTTTTTTGTCCCTGTCTTTTATATGGCATAAAGCATACCTTCCGGGATGCTGTTGAAATATTTTTATCGGGTCTTGCCCCGCGCGTACCACCCAAAATATATCCATTTCCATGTGAACCAATGCAGGGTCAGTATTTTTTAAAATCACATCGTAAAAAGTGGTGCCATCCACTGGTCGCCACTCAAAATTATGGTTATGGTAACCCAATTTCAAACCAGATTTTTTGCATATTTCGGCTGCTTTGTTCATTTTTTCCGCAACCATTTTAAATTGATCCGCGGTTTTTAAAACTTCCTCGTTAACAGACGGAACTATTACATAAGACATTCCGGTAATATTAGCCGCTTCAATATAGCTCTCAAGTTCAGTTGTTTTGCCATGGACAAAATACTCATCCATGCCGAAATGCGCGCTTACTGTTGAAAGGCCATTTGCCTTTAATAAATTGCTGAAAGCCTTAGCATCAAGACCCCAGAATCCATTTTGTTTTGAATAGCCAAATGGCTCAACATTTTTGTAACCGGCCAAGGCAACTTTTTCGATGCAACCTTTAACGTCCTTGGGTAATTGATCACGTAGGCTATATAATTGAAGCCCCATTATTCTTTCGGGTTTGGCTGAAAGCAATCCTGGCGCTATCATCATCCCTGCCGAAATTAATCCGGCTTGTGTTAAAAATTCTCTTCTGTTTGTCATAGGTTAGTTTATTGGTTCACTGGTTCATTAGTTCATTGGGTCATTTTTTTTTTGATTAACGTTCCAACATTACAACGTTTCAACATTACAACAACCTCCCTAAACGTCACAAATATGGATCGCTTTTCTGAGCGAGCCGATCTTATCTTCCTGTTTGGGTACAAATTCCTGCCCTACATAGCCTTTATAACCGGTTGCCACAATTGCCCGCATTACGGCAGGGTAATAAAGCTCCTGGGTATCATCAATCTCGTGCCTGCCGGGGATACCACCGGTATGAAAATGCGCAATATACTGGTGATAATCTGTAATATTCCTGATGATATCGCCTTCCATAATCTGCATATGATAAATATCAAAAAGCAGCTTAAAGTTTTCAGAATTTAATCTTTTTGCGAGTTCCACACCCCATTCTACATTGTTGCACTGGTAATCTTTGTGGTCTATCTTGCTGTTCAGCAGCTCCATACAAAGCACCACATTATGTTTTTCCGCTAAAGCTACCAGGGGTTTAAGACCCTCTACACAGTTGTTCCAGCCGGTTTCATTGTCTTTTCCCCTGCGGCTGCCACTAAAGCAGATCAGGTTTTTATAGCCATTTTTTTCAACCAGCGGGATCATTTCGCTATAATTTTTCTGGAGCGTAGCATGAAACTGTGTATCTCCAAATCCATCTGTAAGGTTAATTTCGGCGCCATTGCACATGGATGAGTACATGCCATGTTTTTGCAGTGTAGTCCAGTCTTTGGGCCCACAAAGGTCAACCCCTGTAATGCCAATTTCTTTGGAGAGTTCGCAAAGCTGATCAAGGGTATACTGGCTGTAACACCATGGAGAAACTGAATGGTTAATATTGCCTTTAAGTCTATCGCTAAGCATCTCTTTGCTTTCTTCTTTTTTAAATGATGATAACATGCCGGTTACAGATATTGCAGCCGTTCCGGCTACGATATTCCTGATTGCCGACCTGCGGTTTTGTTGGTTTGCCATAAATACTATTTTTATATTTCTACTTGTGAGGAGGGCTCTTCAATATCTAATCCGGGTTTCAATTCAATGCGATTTTTATCATGGAAGAACAATAGGAACAAGACCAAAACCAGCGCAGCGATCCCTCCCGGTATCAGCCATATATTTTGCCAGTTGTGGAGGCCCGGTGAAGTTTGCCAATGATCAACAATAGGACCCGAAATAGTGAAGCCGATTAACATACCCACGCCGTAGGTGGCCAGTGTAATAAATCCCTGTGCAGCGCTTTTAAATTTGTCGCCTGCAAGATTATCTGTATAAATTTGTCCGGTAACAAAAAAGAAGTCGTAACAAACGCCGTGTATAACAATTCCGGCGAGTAACATCCAATAGCCGGTGCCCGAGTCTCCGTAAGCGAAAAACACGTACCTTAACGCCCAGGCAAGCATTCCCACTGCAAGCATCTTTTTCACACCAAGCCTCACGAAAAAGAATGGCATTGCTACCATAAACACCAGTTCCGAAACCTGGCCAAACGATTGCACGCCTGCTGCACGTTTCATCCCAACCTCATTCAAAAATGGATTCGTGAAATTATAATAGAATGCAAGCGGGATACAGATTGCCACCGATGCCAGGAAAAACACCAGGTATGATTTGTTCTTTAACAACCCTATGGAATCTAACCCGATAATATCCCTCAATGAGGTTTTCTGACCTTTTTTTGCCGGAGGGGTATCTGGCAATGTAAAACTTAAAATCCCGAGTATCGCCGAAGCAACAGCAGCCATTTTGAACGTCAGAACGAGTGTTCCACTCTGTTCCCAACCCAAAACACCTATAGTGACACCAGCTATAATCCAGCCGGCGGTTCCAAACACCCTTATCCAGGGGAATTCCTTGCTCGGGTTTATCATCTGCTTAAACGAGATGGAATTAACCAATGCAAGCGTTGGCATATAAATGATCATATAGGCTAAAATGCCCGGATAAAAATTACTGAACGTTGGTACCGTCGTTTCATAATAAAGCAAACCTGCACCTACTATGTGCAATACCCCCAAAATTCTTTGTGCTGAAAAATACTTGTCGGCTATCAACCCTATTATGAACGGGGCAATAATAGCTCCCAGCGCCTGCGTAGCGTATGCCGTTGCATTTTGAGTTCCGGTTGCATTTAGGTTTTTTGCGAGATAAGTTCCCATGGTAACAAACCATGCCCCCCAGATAAAAAATTCCAGGAACATCATCAAAGATAGTTTCACACGGATTACTGGTGTCATGGTTTGTACTATTAGTGTTGGGTTAAATATTTGTATTGAAATTACTTTTTAAGCGAAAGAATGTATTTCACCATTTCCTTTGCATCACTTAATGATAATGCAGGATGTGGTGCCATTGCTACATCACCCCAGTGACCTTTACCGCCCTTTAATACTTTGTTCGCCAAAGTATCGATATTAGCATCGGTGGCCGGGTATTTTGCCGCAACATCTGCATATTTAGGGCCGATAATTTTCACATCGATCTTATGGCAGGTTAAACAATCATTTTTTGCAATTAATTTACCGCCAACTTTTGTGGTATCTATTGACCGTACTGCTGCCGCGCCGCTTGAATCCGCAGGAGCTGTTGTTGAGGCCGCGCTGTCAGCACTTCCTGATTTGGAACTGCCACCGCAAGCCGATATTACTGCACAAACTGATAGAACTAAAAAGACTTTTTTCATGTTAAAATTTATTGATATTAGTATGGGATGAAATTACAATTTTATTCTTTAATTTACACAACTGCCCTTTTTAAGGGCTCAGTTTTTTTCCTGTAGCGCATATAAATCACCAACCCGGTAAATGCAACAATTAAAACCAGCGGTATAACAAGGGTGGTTTGCAAAACCTGTTGACCTGCGGTACTGTTATCACCATGAGCGGCCGCAACAATATTGTCATAATGCTTGCCCATAAATATTGTATAAATTGATACGGCAAACATGCCTGCGCCGCCCATCAGGTTTAAACCTATTGCGCCGGTGTTAGGTAAGTTTGTGTTTACAAAACCCAGCATTGTAGGCCAGAAATAACATACGCCCATCCCAAAAATTATCGCTGCAAAGAAAACAGCGTCGCCCGTTAGTGTGCTGAGTAAATAGATGCCCAAAGCAGCGAGAATTGTAGAGATGAGCAGCAAAACCTGCGGCGGGAAAATTTTAAGCACAGGCTTCGCAAATGCCCGGCCAACCACCATTACACCGGTATCTAACGTGAGAATTAAAATGGCATTCTGCGTTACGTTTTTCAATAATACATCTATCCATTGACCAGTAAACAATTCTGTTATGGCTGTGCCGAACATACAGATCCACATGAAAATAAACAGCGGATTCAAAAGAGCCTTGTACATTCCTCCGGTGCTAACACCTGATGAAACACGTTCGGTAACCGGGAAATCGAGTTTTGAAAACAGGTAACCATAAATAGCAGTCGGGATCAGCATTAACCCAACTTGTATCTGCCAGCCTAAACCGAATTTATTCAACAAAAGCACGATTAGTGTACCTATTACAATACCACCTGGGAACCACAGGTGAAAATGATTCAGTTTGGTTGTTTTATTTTCAGGATATAATGCTGTTACCAGTGGATTACAAGCAGCCTCAACAGTACCATTTGCAAGACCGATCAAAAGCGTGGAGATGTAAAGCGTCCAGAATCCCTGCGCAAAAATGGTGAGTAATATACCGGCAAGGTGAAACAAAAATGCAATCACCAGCAAGCGTTTCATACCGATGATATCCACTATAAATCCGCCAAGAACTACAGCTATCGGGAATCCATAAAAAGCTGTAGCAGTAATGGAAGCAAGCTGTGTTTTGTCTAACTGGAAATCGACGCCAAGTTTGTTAAGGATACCCGCCCGGATACCAAATGATAGTGATGTTACCAGCAGGGAAAGGCAACTTGCCCTGAATAGCGCTGTACGGTTAATTTGCATTGTTTAATAAAATTAGGTTATAATAGTTTAATTATTGGTTCTTCGTCAGTTGGGTATTTCAATCAATACCCAATGTTTTTCTGTTAAAAGCATCATCCGATCCGGATGCTGCAAAATCATCAAAGGCTTTTTCTGTCACCCTTATAATATGATCCTTAATAAATTCAGCGCCTTCTCTTGCGCCGTCTTCAGGATGTTTGAGGGCGCATTCCCATTCTAATACCGCCCAACCTGTGTAATTATATTGCGTAAGTTTACTAAAAATACTTTTAAAATCAACCTGCCCGTCGCCTAATGAGCGGAAACGGCCCGCACGGTCGATCCAGTTCTGATAACCACCGTAAACGCCCTGCTTTCCGGTAGGATTAAACTCAGCATCCTTCACATGGAACATTTTAATACGTTCGTGGTAGAGGTCAATATATTCGAGGTAGTTGAGGCACTGTAGTACAAAATGCGAAGGATCATACAGTAAACAGGCGCGTTTATGATGATTTACCTTATCAAGGAACATTTCATAAGTAATACCATCGTGCAAATCTTCACCGGGGTGAATCTCGTAACAAAGGTCGATGCCACAATCTTCATAAATATCCAAAATTGGTTTCCAGCGTTTGACCAGTTCATCGAAAGCTGTTTCAACAATGCCTGCCGGTCTTTGTGGCCATGGGTAAACCATGGGCCAAAGCAACGCGCCGCTAAAAGTAACCGAGGCGTTCAGCCCTAAGTTTTGCGAAGCCTTTGCCGCGTACTTTAATTGCTGTACCGCCCATTCCTGCCTGGCTTTGGGGTTATTGCGGTATTGCTCGGGTGCAAAGCCGTCAAAAAGCTGGTCGTAAACCGGGTTTACGGCTACCAACTGGCCCTGTAAGTGTGTTGAAAGTTCTGTAATCTCTAAACCATAGGAGTTGATCTCCCCTTTAAGCTCTTCGGCGTAGGTTTTACTTTCAGCAGCCTTTTTAAGATCGATAAACCGGAGATCAAGCGTAGGCAATTGAAGTCCTTTATAGCCCAATCCCTTTGCCCATTTACAAATTCCTTCGAGGCTGTTAAACGGGGCCTCATCCCCTATAAATTGCGCTATAAATAGTGCCGGTCCTTTAATTGTAGTCATTGGTCATTAGTCATTTGCTTCGCGTCATTGGTCATTTTATTTTGTCTGAACCCGAATTTATCGAATTAACGAATTAATTGAATTTTGCTTTTTCTAATTCTGTCAATTCCTTAATTCGATAAATTCCGGTTCAGACAATCAGCACATTTTCAAATTGTCAAATTGTCAAATTACATAATCCGTCCACTTTTCATTGCTGTGGTTTGAATTTACCACGTTTTCGATGAATGCCATGCCTCTTATGCCGTCTTCAACGCCGGGAAAATCGAGCCATTCCGGTTTTGCTTCCTCGTTATTTAGTTTTGCGCTTAGTGATAACGCGAAGTTCCGGTAAAGGTTACCGAATGCTTCCAAATATCCTTCGGGGTGACCGCCAGGAGTACGGGTATTATGTACGGCGTAAGTTGATTCCCTGTCACCATAATTACCACCAGCCCTCAAGGTTTGCGCAGGCTTATCCAGCCATTTCAGGGTAAGCGTATTTGGTTCCTGCTGAGCCCATTCCAAACTTCCTTTTTCTCCGTAAACACGAATCTTCAAGGCATTTTCTTCACCAGCTGCTATCTGCGATGCGGTAAGTACACCTGTTGCATTATCTTCAAAACGCAATAGTATTGCGCCGTCATCGTCCAGCATCCGGCCATCAACCACTATATTTAATGACGCGTTCAATTGGGTTATTTTCAATCCCGAAATATATTCGGCCAGGTGGGCGGCATGTGTACCAATATCACCCATACATCCGCTTTTCCCAGATTTTGTGGGATCAGTACGCCAGGCGGCCTGTGCGTTGCCTTCCCTTTCGGAAAGCTTGCTCAGCCAGCCCTGTAAATATTCAACATATATTTTCCTGACTTTACCTATAGCGCCATTTTTAACCAGTTGTTTTGCCTCTTTCACCATCGGGTATCCCGAATACGTGTGGGTAAGCAACAGCATCAAGCCGGTTTCTTCCTGTTTCTTTTTCAGTTGTTTTGCTTCATCAAGGGTAAAAGCAATGGGTTTTTCTATCACCACATGAAAACCATGATCCATAGCCAGCATTGCAGGAGCAAAATGGGCAAAGTTTGGTGTAACAATGGTTACAAAATCCATGCGTTTATCAGCCGGCAATTTACTTTCTGCCAGAATCATTTCCTCAAAATTGGTGTAGGTCCTGTCTTCGGGCAAAAAAAGGATTTTACCGCTTTCAATGGCGATGTCCTTGTTTATACTCAGCGCCCCGCAAACCAGTTCGATCTGACCATCCATATTTGCGGCAATGCGGTGAATTGCGCCTATAAAAGCATCTTTTCCCCCGCCTATCATCCCCATACGGAGTTTTCTATGAGACATATTTTTTTAATTTGAAAATGTATTAATTTGAAGATGTGTTAATTTGAAAATTATTTTTTGATTGAAAATTTGCAGGTTTGAAAATTGCGTTTGAAAAATCATCATTTTCAAATCTTCAAATCAACAAATTTTCAAATTAAGCTCAATCGTCCTCTGCCCAGGCTTTATCGCCTTTTTTGTAGGGCATACAGCCATCATAGTGCCCGGGTGTTTCTATGTAACGTAATGCTTTTGTGGCGCCAAGTTCTGATGTAAAATAACCCAGTAAAGTTATTTCTTTCATCATCCTGAAATAATGATTTGGTATATCGGCAGGGACATATTTCGGATCGCCTTTGTGTTTGGCAATTTCAGCATCCAGATTTTTATATTGCTGCTTGTAGTAATCCTTTTGCTCTTTATCCAGGGCCACCAGTAAATCGGTACGCTGTTTAGGGCTAAGGTCTATAAATTTGGCGCCGAATTTCTTGGCGCTGTCATCGTTCAGTTTCCCGATGCCATCCACAAAGATCTTTTGATCCTTTGCCTCATAGCAATCCCGTACCATTACGGCCATAAAATCGCCAACTTTTGCAGCTTTTGCACCCGGAGAACCTGTTTCAGGAAGAATAGTATCAGCAACTTCATTTAACAAGGCAATATGCCCTGTATCAAACAATGCGGTAACCTGTGTAGAGGTTGATTTACAACCTGACATAAAGAATTCAGCACCTATTACAGCTCCACCCATTATCAGGGCCACCCTGCTTATGGCATCTCTTCTGTTCATTTTATTTAGTGAATTGGTGAGTTTTTGAATTAGTGATTTAGTGAGTTAGCGAATTAGTGATTTTTTGAATTAATGATTTAGTGATTTATCGAATTAGTATATTTTTTCAAACGATTTTAAATAAATGAATATCGGATTAAAATTCAATAATTCGTCCCTATTCACTAAATCACTAATTCACTGATTCGTACTTACTTCACTAATTCGCACTTACACCACTAATTATCAGGTTGCCCATGCTTTATCGCCTTTTTTATAAGGCACACAGCCATCATAATGTCCCGGTACGGCGATATAGCGGAGTGCTTTAGTAGCGCCAATTTCGGAAGTGAAATAACCAAGCAGGGTTAGCTGTTTCATCTGCCTGAAATAATGGTTTGGCAATTCAGGCGCTTTGTATAACAAGTCACCTTTATGTTTCGCAGCATCAGCTTCCAGATCTTTATTGCGCTTGGTTGTGAACTCTTTCTGCTCCTTGTCAAGATCAACCAGCAAATCTGTACGCTGCTGGGCAGTTAAATCCATAAACTTATTGCTGAATTTTTTACGGCTTGCTTCATCCAGTTTCTTTATACCCTCTACAAATGTTTTCTGGTCAGCGGGGGTATAACAATCCCTTACCATTACGCCCATAAAGGCACCCACATTTGCGGCTTTTGCTCCCGGCGAACTTGTGTCAGGGAGTATGGTATCAGCAACTTCATTCAGGAAGGCAACATGATCTGCATCAAACAGATCAGCAACCTGGTTTGAACTTGATTTACATCCCGAAATGAAAAATTCGGCGCCTATTACCGCGCCTCCCATTATCAGGGCAACCCTGCCTATGGCGTCTCTTCTATTCATTTTATTTAGTAATTTATTGAATTAGTTTTTTAATTAGTGAATTAGCGAGTTAGTGAATTAGTGATTTTTTAATTATTGAATTAATGAGTTAGTGATTTAGAAGATGAATATCGGATTAAAAATTAACAATTTAATACTTTAACAATTATTCATCAACTCACTAATTCACTAATTCAACAACTCACTAATTAAATCGCCCAGCCTTCCCTGTATGTACGTTTAACGAATTGGTTAACGGCATCAAAGTTGGTTATTCTCATATTATCGTTATCCCAAAGCATTTTAATGTGTCCGCCTTTCAGATCATGTCCCCTTACAGCCAGGTTTGCCATAAGCAATGCTTCGGTCAAAGGACCGGCAACATCAAATGACGAACTTAGCTTCGTGTTACCATAGCCTGCTAAACAGCCCTCAACCCATTGCGCATAGTGTCCGTTTGCACCGCCCGGAACACGGGCAATTGTTTTTGCAACAGATACTTCTTTTGTACGCGAGGTGGGTAACAATAAAGGATTATCTGAATAAGTACTGGCGATCATTTTGCCTTTTGTACCTATGAACAAAGTTCCGTTACCATCATCACCGAAACGTTCGTTAGGGCCTAATTCTTCAGGCCTTTCCGGCTGTATGCCGCCATCCATCCAATGCAGCGTAACGTCGCCTTTGGTTTTATCGGTTTTTGGAAATGTTAGGGTAATGTGGCTCGACGGAGGACAACTTTCAGGGAAATGGCCCTGGGTAAACTCACCCACGTAAACTGTACCCACACTTGCCTGCACATCTTTTGCATACTGAAGACCAAGTACCCGGAACGGAGCCTCAACCAGGTGGCAACCCATATCGCCAAGCGCGCCGGTACCATAATCCCACCAGCCACGCCAGTTAAACGGAACCAGGTTATCCACAAAATCCTTTTTAGGGGCAGTACCTAACCAAAGGTCCCAATCCAGTGTTGCCGGAATATCAGCCTTTTTTGTTGGCCATTGTATTCCCTGGGGCCATACCGGCCGGTTAGTCCAGCAATAAACCGTATGCACATCGCCGATAATGTCGGCATCATACCATTCTGCCAATTGACGGGTTCCGTCATTGGATGCCCCCTGGTTACCCATTTGCGTTACTACCTTATACTGTTTAGCCGCCGCAGTAAGTAAACGCGCCTCTGCTATATCATGCGTTAAAGGTTTCTGCACATAAACGTGTTTGCCCAACTGCATCGCATGATAAGCAACAATCGCATGTGTATGATCAGGTGTTGAAACTGATACGGCATCAAAGTTTTTCGACTCTTTATCAAATAACTCACGCCAGTCTTTATAATATTTGGCCTTAGGGAATCTTTTAACTGATGTTGCAGCCCTCGCATCATCAACATCGCACAAAAAGGCAATGTTGGCCTTTCCACTTTTATCGAAATTAAAAATATCGCTTTCGCCTTTGCCGCCCACGCCTACGCTCGCAATAGTTAACCGGTCGCTTGGCGCGGTGTAACCCTTACCGCCCAGCACAAAACGCGGAACGATCATGAAACTTGCTGCGGCAATAGTACCGGTCTTCAAAAATTCCCTTCTCGATGGGTTTGATTTATTATCCTTCTCGTTTTTTTCAGTCATGATTTACACTTTCAAAACTATTAGAAATATTCTATTTTATTTGTTCAACCGCAGGGTTTGCCACAGCCAAACCCAGCGGTTTGCCTCACCCAACCCTCTCCAAAGGAGAGGGCTTTAACTTCGCTCTTTTTTAAGTCCTCTCCTTTGGAGAGGATTTAGGTGAGGCTTGCAAACTACACGTTCCCTTTCTTCAGTTCACTAACCGCATAGTCAGCGGCCCGTGCAGTAAGCGCCATATAAGTAAGTGACGGATTCTGACAGGCCGCCGATGTCATAGCGGAGCCGTCAGTTACAAATACGTTTTTTGCATCCCAAACCTGGTTCCATTCGTTCAAAACCGATGTTTTCGGATCGCGACCCATACGTGCGGTACCCATTTCATGGATGCCCCGGCCTAAAACGCCTTCGCTTACGTAAGAATGGACGTTTTTCACCCCGGCAGCTGTCAGCATTTCCTTGGCATCGTTCTCCATATCAATACGCATTTTCTTTTCGTTATCCCTTATCACTGCGTCTATGGCTAAAACAGGGAGTCCCCATTTATCCTTCCTGGTTTTGTCAAGCGTTACCTTGTTATCGTGATATGGCAATGTTTCACCAAAACCACCAAGACCCATGGTCCAGGTACCTGGTTCGGTCAAAGCATCTTTAAAGGCGCCACCAATATTCATTTCGGCAATATCCCTGCTCCATCCTTCACGACCGCCACCACCCTGGTAGCCAAAACCACGAATGTAATCGCGTTTTTCGTTGCCCAGGTTCCTGAAACGCGGAACGTATATACCGTTTGCCCTGCGGCCAAAGTAATATTTGTCTTCAAAACCATCAACTGTACCGCCTGCGCCAACGCCCAAATGGTGATCCATCAGGTTATGACCCAACTCGCCGCTGCTGCTGCCTAAACCATCAGGCCAGATATCGGTTGCTGAATTCATCAGCACCCAGGCACTGTTTAAAGTTGAAGCATTAAGGAATATAACTTTTGCAAAAAACTCATAGGTCTGGTTTGTTTCCGCATCAAGTACCTCCACTCCTTTTGCTTTTTTTGTATCCTTATCGTATAATATTTTTGTAACGATTGACCATGGGCGAACAGTTAAATTCCCCGTAGCGGTAGCCGCAGGCAAAGTGGCTGATTGCGTACTGAAATACGCTCCGAACGGACAACCTAACCAGCATTTATTACGGTACTGGCAATTGGTGCGTGCAAAATGCGGTACAGTGATATTCGCCGTACGACCAATAATAAATGAACGTGCTTCTTTGTAATGCTCTTTGAAACGGGCAGCTACATCTTTTTCAACACAATTCATTTCCATTGGCGGCATAAAATCACCATCAGGAAGTACAGAAAGGCCATCTTTATTCCCTGATATACCGGCAAATTTTTCAACATAACCGTACCATGGCTCCAAATCTTTATAACGTATAGGCCAATCAACGGCTATGCCATCTTTAGCGTTTTCTTCAAAATTAAAATCAGCCCAGCGATACGACTGCCTGCCCCACATTAATGAACGACCACCAACATGGTAACCTCTGAACCAATCGAAACGCTTAACTTCTGTATAAGGACTATCTTTATCGCTTGCCCAATAATCCAGGTTGGTTTCATTCAAAGGATAATCCCGCTTCAACACCGGATAATCTTCGATCATTTGCTGCGTACGCCCGCCCCTATGCGGGTATTCCCAGGGAGCTTTTGTAGCGTTTACATAATCTTTAACGTGCTCAATGTTCCGGCCCCGCTCCAACATAATGGTTTTTAAGCCCTTTTCGGTCAATTCTTTAGCGGCCCATCCGCCCGAAATCCCTGAACCAATGACGATCGCGTCATACGTGTTTGCAGACATACTATAATTTTAAATGGTTAAATTAATTTATAAAACTGGTTACATCGACTAATGTATAAACAAATTATTACTGAACAAATTTTTCATTGTGTTTTTTTAACACATTGAGGTTGGTGAGTGGTGAAAAGTGAGTTGTGAGTTGTCAATGGTGAGTGGTCAAAGACGAACCGGAACTTATCAACTGCCCTCTATTCAAACTCACTATTCATTACTCACTACTCACCACTACACATTTCCCTTCTTCATTTCGCTAACCGCATAATCAGCAGCCCTTGCGGTTATAGCCATATAAGTAAGCGACGGGTTTTGACATGATGTTGAAGTCATGCAGGCGCCGTCGGTTACAAAAACATTTTTGCAGGCATGTACCTGGTTCCACTTATTAAGGATGGAAGTTTTTGGATCGTTACCCATTCGCACACCTCCCATTTCGTGAATATCCAAACCCGGCGCCTGGTGATTGGTTGAAGGCTGGATATTTTTAAAGCCCGCCGAAGTAAACATTTCAGTAAGCTGTTCAATATAATCCTTCTTCATCTTTTCATCGTTATCATCGTAATCAACCGAAATTTTCAGCAATGGCACACCCCAGTTATCTTTAAGTTTGGGATCAAGGCTAACATGGTTGCTTTCTTTAGGGATAGTTTCGCCCATCATGTGCGAGTAAACGCCCCATGGACTAAGATCACCTTTTACCAGGCCTTCTTTTAAGCTGCTGCCTACGCCATCATATTTATGCTGCTGGTACCTGTAACCGCTAAAGCCGCATGCATATCCACGAAGAAAATTTGTTTCCTGTTTATAAACATTCCTAAAACGCGGGATATAGCCGCCTGTGGGTGACCGGCCATCTACGGTCCATTCCTTAAGTCCATCATATTCAGCGCTTATATGGGCCGAATAATTATGAAAAGCAATATACTTGCCTAAAACACCGCTATCATTACCAAACCCATTGGGGAAACGGCTTGATGTGGAGTTTAATAAAACAAGGTTGGTATTTATTGCCGCTGCATTTACAAAAATGATACGGGCAAAATATTCAATAGTTTCTTTTGTATTGGTATCAACAATCCGAACGCCGGTTGCTTTGCCTAATTTTTCATCATAAATAATTGATTCAACTACCGAAAAGGGGCGCAAAGTCATATTCCCGGAGCGCTCGGCCCATGGAATAGTAGAGGAATTACTGCTGAAATAGCCTCCGAAAGGGCATCCGCGCTGGCACAAATCACGGTTTTGGCACTGTCCGCGACCCTGGTCAAGATGGATTTGATTGGGTTTTGACAGGTGGGCACAACGCGCGCTAATTACATGCCTGTTTTTATAATTCGTTTTTAAATGAGCGGCAAAATATTCTTCCACATCGTTTAATGGGTAGCCCGGCAAAAACTCGCCATCAGGCAATTCGGGGATCCCATCTTTATTACCGGCTATACCTGCAAATTTTTCAACATAACTGTACCATGGAGCAATGTCTTTATACCTGATGGGCCAGTCGACTGCGAAGCCGTCCCTTGCGGGGCCTTCAAAATCAAAATCGCTCCAGCGTTGAGTTTGCCTTGCCCAAAGCAATGATTTACCGCCCACCTGGTAGCCACGGATCCAATCGAACGGTTTTTCCTGAACGTAAGGGTGTTCATTATCTTTTACAAAAAAGTGGGCCGAATCCTCACCAAAGGCATAACAGCGGCTTGCTATCGGGTTTGCCTCTGTAACAGCTGCGGGTAATTGCCCGTGATGCTCAAATTCCCATGGGAATTTATTTGTGGTTGGATAATCTTTGATATGTTTTACATCGCGGCCACGCTCAAGCACCAGTGTTTTTAAGCCATGGCCCGTAAGCTCTTTAGCCGCCCAGCCACCGCTTATTCCAGATCCTATTACAATAGCGTCAAATGTGCGTGCTTTAACGCTGTCGATATTTAAGTTTGCCATGTTTTAAGCGAGCTTTAATTTACTAACCGGGTAATGTACAATGTACCTGCCGGGTACCATATCATAAAAAACAAGTTTGGTCATAAAATATTGGGAGGTGGTATACGCAAAGATAGTTTGCTGTTTAAGCCCCCAGTAAAATGCCATCAGGGGATCATCTTGCAGATGTTTTTGAGGACGTGGCCTGCGCGCAGGTGTCTTCGCAGCATTATTCGACTTTGCACTGTTCTCAATACCAACTAATACTGCTTCCCGGTCCTTAGCGCTCAAGTCGCCGAAGGAACTGTTATATTTGGTTTTCACCATATCTGTAAACTTAAGCAAGCCGGCCAAAAATGCCTGCTGGTCTTTCTTGTTATAGCAGTCGTCCAGCATTTTTAAAACAAAAGGCGGCAATTTAAGTTCCTTTGCACCCGGCGTATTTGTTTTGGGGATGATGGTTTCGCAAATATCGCCAATCAGTTTTTCCTGGTCGGCACTTAGGTCGATGTGTTTGAGCTGTACAAAGGTAGTGCCATCAGAATGCAGGCATGAGGGTAGTAATACCGCACCGCCGAGAACCAAAGCCAGATTTTTTATTACCGTTCGCCTGTTCATTTTTTAATTGAGGTTACAAATGTTATAACGGGTTTAAATGAGTTTGAAAGGTTTTTTTGTAAGATGAAATTTCATTCCAACAAATACAACCTTCAAAACAATCACCCTTTTATTAAACCTATAGTTAATTTGAGAGCGTTAAGTTAAAATAATATCATCAAAATCCCCACTTTTTCATGATTTGTAAGTCAATTTTTACACAATCAAATGGATCTTTGCCCTGGTATGATTCCTGCTCGATGATAAACTGCGAAGTGCCGCCCATTTTTCTTGCTGCTTTAACTATTTCTTTCACCGGCATAACTCCCTGCCCGAGGATAGTGCTGTCATAACCGTCCATGCCCTGCCCTGTTGTGCTTTTTATTTCATCTTTCACATGCATCAGTTCGAAACGGCCGGGATATTTTTTTAGCAGGTCTAAAGCAATCCCCCCGGCACCCAACATGTTGCCGATATCCATTTGCTGTGCCACCAAAGACTGGTCGGTATTGGCAAGGATATAATCGTACAGATTACCGTCACCGATTTTTGTTTTAAACTCAAAATTATGGTTATGATAGCCAAAAGTCATTCCGTTTGCCTTGCACAATTCACCGCACTTATTAAACTGCACCATAAATTTTTTCAGTCCATCCATATCTGTACGCAGGTTATCATCAAGCCAGGGGCTGATCACATAACGCTGCCCTACTTCGGCGGCATCTTCAATGGTATATTTCCATTTATCAGTAAAATCATTCTTCGTGTTGTCCCAATCCTGGGCGGTCATCACGGTATGCCCGCTCGGCATTTGCAGCCCGTTATCGCCTAAAAGTTTCTTAAATTCTTTGGCGCTGTAACCGTAAAATTTTCTGTTTATATAATTGGCGTGCTCTACATGTACATAGCCCATATCGGCCAGCTTTTTTAGAGAACCTGCAGGGTCTTTCTGCATGGCATCGCGTACCGAATAAAGCTGTATTCCTAACCTTTCCAGCTTTTTAGGTTTGGCAAATAACAGATCCGGCATTAAGGCAGCACCGGCAATGGCCAGTGCGCTTGTTTGAATGAATTTACGGCGTGAATTATCCATGGTTTTTTTAATTATTTATTTACTGATTGGGAATATATGAAACAATAAAGATGAATTACTTACAAAGGCAATATGTTTGCTATCGGGCGACCACGAAGGGGTGTTAATAGTGCCCTGACCACCGTACAGGCAGGCAATAACTTTTGAAGGACCGCCTTCAACCGGCATCACCCTCAGGAAAACGTGTTTATAAAAAGGATGATCTCCCGGGGAAACCTCATTTTTATTAAAGGTAATATATTCTATCCATTTGCCATCGGGAGAAATATGCGGGAACCAGTTGTCGTAATCGTCACTGGTGATTTGCGTTTGTTCGCTGCCATCCGCTTTCATACGCCAAACCTGCATTAATCCGCTGCGTACCGAATTAAAATAAATATACTGCCCATCCGGCGAGTACTCCGGGCCGTCATCAAGGCCGGGTGCGGTGGTCAACCTTTCCTCGGGACCGCCCGCCGATGGGATGCGATAAACATCATATTCATTATTGCGGGCACCGCAAAAAACAATGTATTTGCCATCCGGCGACCAGCCATGCATATACGATGGACCAATGGGCGTTAGCCTCCGCGGCTCGCCACCGGTAATAGGTAAAGCCCAGCCCATAGATGCACCTGATTTGTCGGAACTGCTAATGGCCAGCCATTTGCCGTCAAACGATATTACGTGGTCGTTATTATTATGCGTAACCGATCCGGTGTTCAGAACAGATGGAGTAGCGTTTTTAAGATCGAAAGTATAGAGCAGACCCTCGCTGTTATACAGCAGGTGTTTCCCATCCTTCATCCAGTTTGGTGCCTGTATTGATTTTGGCGACTGGTAAATGATCTTACTGTTCAGGGTTTCAAGGTCGAGTATTTCAATAGCGCTGCCCAAATACTGCCTGTATGGTACGAGGTTGGCAGGCGCCGGAACAACGATTCGCACATTATTAAATACTGCCTTTTCAACAACATTCGGGTTATGGGCGCAAATAAACAGGCCCACGTATACATCATCGCCCAAATCCACATCGCTGATCTCCTGGCTTACAAGCAAATCGCCTTTCCGGGCCACCGACATGGTATAGACATTACCTTTTCTTTCCAACTGGATAACTTCGTCTGTTGCGGTAAGATCAAATTTCTTCTCCTCTGTAACCCCACCGGTCGTTCTGCGAAACTGCAGGGAAGTTAGCCCCGAGCCATGCATTACCGCGCTGATATGTTTTGATCCGGTATCAAGAGACGAGCGCACCATCCAGCCAACTTTGCGGTGCTCCTCAACACCTTTGCCAATAAATGCCGCATTGGTACGCAATATAAAATTGCCGGTCATTTTTTTCCACACAAAGTGAAATTCATCATGCTGAGCCCAAACATTTGTGCCCGAACCCGAAATTTGGTAAGCCTGTGTTTTGCTATTGTAAGTACCGGTACCGGCATGCTTAACATTGCCTATATCGCTTTGACTATCGAATATGCCGGTGGTGTTATCCTGTGCCGATACCTTTTGATAAAACAAAATTGCAGCGCATGCGAAAAAAAACAGGTGAGATATTTTTTTACTCATTTAAACTTGGTTTTGTAAGAGTTGTAATTGGTTTACTAAGGTAAAAAATACATTTGAAAACAGAATAGTGTATTTGTAACAATATGCTGTAGTATTTTTGCTTTTTTTGTTTGATTTCAAGCCCTTAAGAGAGCAAAGCTGATGAGCATACAGCACAACAATAACTTAACCAAGCCTTTTTTTATTGTGTTAAGGCCTTGACAAGTCTGTTTTTTTATAAGTTTAATACAACTGGTAAAGCGGGCATGCAACATCAAACCTTCCGGCAGTAACATGGGTTACGCCTATTGGCTTATTTTGATTAATTGCATCAAATTGAAACGTGCCTGAAACGATTTGCTTAACCGGATCAAACTTCGTAATTGTAACCTGTCCAAGATGTAAACTATCGGTATCATATTCTATTGATGTTGGAATTTGCCCAACAGGAGCTGTATTTTGTTCGATTAAAACCTGGCCAGAATTGCTTAGACCTATGGGTAGCAAAGGGTTATTTAATGAATAGTTTCCTGTACCGCTGAAGTTACGTAAATTTATATGAACAGATGTTTTTTCTGTTCGGTTGCTATTATTAGTATAACCTATTATTCTAAAAGCCGTGCCTGAATAATCAGCTTGTATCCCGGTATAATAAAAAGATGGTGCCGGCACCCAAACTACATTATTAATATACGCTCCCATGGTATTGCTGCCATTATTCGTGGCAGGCGGCAGGGTGGGCGCTTCATTGGTTGTTTTTTTACAGGAGGAAAGGCTTATACTTGCAAGAAACAATCCAAGCATGCTAAGGATAAATATAAATGAGTGGTAATTTTTCATAGAGATCTGGTTTATTATTAAGGTGGTATAAATGTAGCGTTTATTTGGGCGGTAAGCCTTGATTTATTACTGCAATAATTACAGGATTTATGCAATCATTAAGGACAAGGCTGTTTGTTTTCTATTACCCAAACCATAAACAGTCTGAATAGCAGTTCAATTTTGAATACCCTTGTCATTTTCGTATTTTCGCCCAATTTCAGTTTCTCTGCAAAAAAAACTTACCAAATCAGGTGAATAAATCTCTTGCCTGTGTTTGCATCTGAAGCCAATAAAATTTAAAAACAACATGAAAAATGTTCAGGCCTAAAATAATTGATACCCTAAAAAATTATAGCCGCGCCCAGTTTTACAAAGATTTAATTGCCGGTATTATTGTTGGGATAGTAGCCCTCCCATTGGCTATAGCATTCGCCATCGCATCAGGCGTTTCACCCGAAAAAGGCATCTTTACTGCTATCATCGCCGGCTTTATTGTGTCTGCATTGGGCGGCAGCCGGGTACAGATCGGCGGGCCAACCGGGGCATTTATTGTTATAGTTTATGGCATTGTACAGCAGTTCGGGGTAAATGGGCTTATTATTGCCACATTTCTTGCGGGGATCCTCCTGATTATAATGGGCTTTGCCAAACTTGGCAACATCATTAAGTTTATTCCACATCCTTTGATTGTTGGTTTCACCACGGGTATAGCGGTAATTATTTTTTCATCGCAGATGAAGGATTTTTTCGGCCTTACAATGGGAAGCGTACCTGCAGATTTTATTAACAAATGGATCGCGTACAGCCACAGCGTAAGTTCAATAAATATTTACGCCTTTGTTATAGGCGCTGCTACGCTGGCCCTGGTGCAATTGTGGCCCAGGGTAACCCACAAAATTCCGGGATCACTGATAGCCATCGTTGTTTCTACATTGGTTGTTCATTTTTTTAAGCTCCCGGTTGAAACCATAGGCAGCCGGTTTGGAGCGGTGCCATCTTCCTTGCCGGGTCCGGTGATCCCGCAAATTTCATGGGCCACCATTCAGCAGTTAATAAAACCCGCCTTTACTATTGCCCTGCTTGGCGCCATTGAATCATTATTGTCGGCAGTGGTGGCAGATGGGATGATGGGTGGTAACCACCGGTCGAATACCGAGTTGATCGCACAGGGCGTAGCCAATATCTGTTCTTCTGTTTTTGGCGGCATCCCCGCAACAGGCGCTATAGCACGTACCGCTACCAATATAAAAAACGGTGGCCGTACGCCAATTGCCGGTATTATCCACTCCATTGTATTGTTTGCGATACTTCTTTTTGTAGGGAAATGGGCCGCGCTGATCCCTATGGCAACGCTTGCAGGGGTTTTAATTGTGGTGGCCTATAATATGAGTGAATGGAAAAACTTCATTTATATTATGAAGATCTCAAAAAATGATGCTGCGGTTTTGATCACCACCTTCCTATTAACCGTATTAGTTGATTTAACAGTGGCCATTGAACTCGGGATGATCTTGGCGGCATTTTTGTTTATGCGCGATATGATGAAGATAAGTTCGGTGGCGCATGTTGACTACTCCTCCGAAAATATGGACGATGATATGAAAAGGCCCGAATTACCCAAGGGTGTTGATGTTTTCGAGATAAGCGGACCTATATTTTTTGGTGCGGCTTTTAAATTTAAGGATGCCATGCGGGTGATAGAAGACCCTGCCAAAGTACTGATCATCCGGATGAGGCATGTACCGGTAATTGATGCAACAGGGATCCAGATCCTGAAAGATGTGAATGAAGACATCAAAGCCAACGGTACCAAACTTGTGATTTCGGAAGTACACAGTGAACAGGTGATGATGGAATTAAAAAAGGCGCGCCTGCTGTTCCAGATCGGGAAGGCAAACTTTACGGATACTTTTGAAAAAGCGATAGTTCGGAGTGAGGAGATTTTGCGGATGAGGGTGAGGAATTGAGCGCGCGAAAAAGTTGGCGGCAATCAGCTGCGGCATTGTACTTCTATTGAGCATCTTTGTATTTCGGCTAAGTGACACGCTTAGCGGGGCGGTGGGCATTTCGGGAACTAATTTTAAGAAAGAAATGATTTAACAATAAATACTATGCCACACAATACACATACGATGATTCCGCCCCAACATTGAATATAGAGTGAAAGTGTAGTCCCCTCCCAATTGTTTTTTTCAGAAGAAGGGCCTCCTTTAATCTCTTTGTAAATGAAGTATGCGGCTAATAACAAGCCAATACCACTAAATAAATATTTCCAATTCATCTTTATCCATTTTGGTTATTTGTCCTTAACTCCCGGCGCTCGGTCAGGCTTTATTCTTCTATCAAGCATTTTGGTGTTTCGGCTAAGCGACACGCTTAGCCGGGCGGGTTAATTGATCAGCATTGTACTTCTATTGAGCATTTTGGCATTTCGGCTAAGCGACAGGGTTAGCCGGGCGGGGTCGGCTCAATCAAAGTTTGCACATGGCTTTAGCGGTGCTTAAGTTTTTTTATGAGTTCGTGATACCGACCAACATTAACGCTGCTTATCTGTAATTTCTTCCCATTTTTAAGCAACAATACAGCGGTTTCACCGATCTTTACCATATCCCTTGAAAACCCTTTATTGTTGATGTCTATTTCGCTGTCCTTTTCTGAAATATTTTTAATGTCAGCCCTCGGCACAACTTGCCTGAAAAACACAAAGGGCCTCCTGATTATCAATTCCGTATCGGTCAGGTAGCAAACTTTAAATGTTATAACTATCCATAAAGCTATTAATCCAAAAAGAAGAACAAACCCTGCAAATATTACCCTAATCACCAATGTTGCAGTCTCACTTGTATTTGAATTAGCATCTGCGGAAGAGGTCCAAAAAGTATAGGCACCCCAAACACAAAATAACCCAACGGCTAACATCAGTGTAAGAAAAAAATATGCCGGCCTGGTCTTAAAAACACGTTCGTCTGATTTCATTTCGCAGTTGTAATTAATTCATTGCTTTATTAAAGTTAGCTTTGGTGTCGGACAATGTACAACTAAATCTTTTGAATAATCAATTCTTTTGAACCCTCCTCTAAAGAGTTATGCTCATCCAGTTGCGTGTAGAAGTATAAAGGTACTGTGACTTGGGCTAAAGTTAACATTTGGATAGCGAGCGAAATCAAACCAGCCTTATTTGCTAAGATTGCTACTTTGTTATCGTTGCTTTTAACCGTTATTTCAAATCCGTTTTCCCAATGATATTTAAAACCACCATCTTTAGGGAATTCAGGTATTTCTAATTTTATTTCCATTTGTAATTATTACTCTTGGGTATAAATATGCAAATATTTCAGCTAAGCGACACGGCTGGCCGTTTTTTTTGTCTGAACCATGATTTTTAGGATTAAAAGATTACCATGATGTTGTTCAAAAAATCAAGAAATCCTCTAATCCTTTAATCATGGTTCAGACAAATGGAAGGCGGTTTAACCAAAAAGCCCGGCGCTTGGCCAGGCTTTATGTTTCTATAATACTTTTCGCTATCCGGCCAGGCTAAACACCTGGCTGGCATCATATCAATATCTATTCAATTACCGGTTTGTCTAACTTAATGGCTATTTCCTTTTTAACTTTTACCGGCGTTTTTACATACTCCAGGTAAAATTGCTTTTTTGAATCGTGATAGGAACTTACCGCGCCAATCATGCTCATGAATTTTATATAATACCATGCAGTATCTACCTGGTAGGGTTTAAAACCTGAACGTGCGCTCTTAGGGAACAAATGGTGGTTATTATGCCACTCCCCTGCTACATAACCCGGCCAGATCTGGTTGATCGACATATCGTCACGGTTGTAGTCAATACCTTCACGACGCATATCTTTACCCTTGCCGTGCCCTTCGTAATTAAAAGTACGTACACCTACCGCCCAAAAGCCTGCGGCTCCAAAAAGAGCACATACAAGTGCCGGGCCACCAATCAGGTAAAACACGGCAAACCAAAACCCCCAGTTGAGAATAATGCCCAAAATTGTACGGGCAGGGTTTGCAATGGTACCCCATTTTTTATATTGGGTATAGGTATTGGCATGAATGCCCACATGGTCCATTAATTTCACACAACGGTCATAATCCTTTTCGCTCAAATTGCGGGCTATCGGCTGGTGGTTTACATCGGCCAGGAAACAATATAAAAATCCGCCCTGCGCATTATAAGGGTCGCCGGGCTGATCAGACAATGCATGATGCACATGATGCGATATGGCATAAATCTCTTCAGGGATAATTTTCAAGGTGAGGTTTTGCGTAAAAAATCGCCAGAAATTATTTTTGAATTTATAGGCCCTGTGGGTACAATACCTGTGGTGCCAGATGGTGCCATGGCTGCCCATAACTATCATACTGTACACAAAGGCACAGATAAGTCCCGTTATACTGAAATACTTAAAAATAAATAAAAACAGGAAGACCGCGAGGATCGCTACCAAAGACCAGCTTGTAAACGAAAGCCAGTTTTTTTTGTTTTTGAATACATTTAACCTTGAGAAAAATTCCTTTGAAATTTGACCGATCTGTGGTTTTGTAAGTTGACCAAACTCGTCTTTCCATCCGTATGAGGGTGGTTCGAGCACATTTTTAATAAACGACATTAATTGGGGGGAATGAGCCTATGTTTGTGTTGCGTATGTTTATAACGCCTTAAAGGTAGACTAAATTATCCCGCTTATGACATTAAAATGACGATTATGTTTTAAAGCGCTGATATAGACTTATATAATTTATAAATTAACTGATTTTGAGGGAAATATCGGTATAAAATGGGTAGAATTATAGCTAAAAACACTGAAAAACATCAAGCGTAGGCCTTTGCAAGCGGAAGATTAAAGTAAAATACGCTGCCTTTTCCCACAGTTGACTTAACCGACAACTTACCGCCATTAAGTTCAACCAGTTCTTTACATAAAATTAAGCCGATGCCTGTCCCTTTTTCGCCGGAAGTTCCTGAATGAGAGAAATGCGTATTCAGGTAAAAAAGTTTATCTATTTCGTCGGGACTCATGCCCTTTCCGCTGTCTTCAACGCTGACCATCAGCTGGCCGTTTTCAACTTCAGTCCTTAATATAATAGCACCTTGTTCAGCGGTAAATTTAATGGCATTGCTAATCAGGTTCCGCAGAATTACTTTAAGGTGATTTTCATCGGCAAGCACCCTTTGGCCCGGGTATGCCTTATTCGTGAAATCTATATGTTTAAGCTGAAGCGCATGCGCAAAAGTTTGATCCATTTCAACGCCAAGCAAAAACAAATCAACGTTTGATATTTGCAGATGCCTGCCGCGGATCTGGCTCCCGGCCCATTCCACAAGATTTAAAAGTGTTAGTTCTGCGCCTTTTACAATCGGGTTAATCTCCTTCATCAATGCCTTTACTTCATCAGCCGACAGGTAACCGGCCTCAAACATCGCAACTATATTACTAAGGTTAGCTACAGGCGTACGCAAATCATGCCCTATTACCGCCAGTAACTTGTCTTTAAGATTATTAACCGCCTGCAGGTTTTCGGTTTGCTCTTCAATCAATTGTTTTTGATCTAATAGCGCTATATGCTGCTGCTGGAATTTATTGCTAAGCATCGTTTTTTGTTTATAAAAATAATAAGTCGCAAACAGGATTACACTTAATACAAAAATTGATAAAACAAGGGTGATAATTATTTCATGCTGCGACTGGATCTTAGCCTTGTTGATCTTATCCTTTGTATGCATAAGCGCCACCTCTTTCATTTTGGCGTTAAGGTCATAGTAGTTTTGAATAAGCGTAATGGTCTTTAATCTGTTTACCGTATTAAGGCTATCCTTTACCATATCGAATTTTCGCTGGTAATTTAATGCGGTTTTTAACTGGTTACTCAATTCAAAACTATTAACAAGTGCATCATAAGCCCTTGTTTCGGCATCCATCACGCCAATACTATCTGCCAGTGCAATTGCTTTCCGGGCGTATTCGGCTGCTTTCCCGTAATTCCCGGTTTTATTGTTTATCACGGCATCATCAACATATACATAGGCATGCAAACGCCTGTTATGCAGCTTAATACTCATTTTATAAGCAGTATCCTCATATATCAGTGCGGTGCTGTATTCCGCTTTGTGTAAATAAACACTTCCTAAATGACCATATAAAACTGCAAGGTCACGTTCAGCATTAATCCTCTTATCCAGCTCTACTGAAATTTTTATCAGCATAAGCGCCCTGTCATAATTCCGCATACCGTAATAAACATAGGCCTGTTCGCAATATACATCAGCCAGCCTTCGGGCATCTTTACCGGCAAAATGCAGGGCGGTGTCTAAATATCTTAATGCTTGTTTGTTCTCTTTAAGATCAGCGTAAGTACGCCCGAGCGATCGATAAGCATCTGCCAGGTAAAGTGGTTCATTTTTCGGCAAATTAGCTATTGCTGATTTCAGGTAAAACAAACTGATGGGATAGTAAGACTGTGACCAGTAAATACTCCCAAGATTTAAAAAGCTGATTCCTTTCCCTAAGGCGTAGTTTGATTTTTCGGAAAGCAACAGAGCATTTGCTGCTATTTGATGCGCCGAATCAGGGAAATTAAGAAAAAGACCGTGTGCTATATTATTTAAACTGTCGACTTTTAACTGCGCCGGATTTGCGGAGCTTTTATTCGGATTGCTATAATAATCGGTTTGTGCAAAAGAAAACTTATGCATAAACAACAGCAGTAAAATTATTACAGGGTACCTCATGAACTTTAATACGACAGCAGCGGTGTAAAGTGTTACATTTTTCAGCCTGAAAGCCGGGAAAATTGGTAATTCCCGAAGCTAAAATTTTTTTTTAAATATACGGCAATCCAACTTACATACCCTTATACAAAAACATTTTTTACAACCGTCTGTACTTATTGTTTTTAGCCCGCACAAATATTATCCCGTTCCCTAACTAAATCAATAAATAAAACTGCCATCGCCCCTGCGCTTCATATCCCGCCCGTTCCTTTTCGGGGTGCCGCTCCATTTTTGAAGGTTTAGTACAAAGCTTACTAAGAAATACCGGCTGAGGGCATTGGTTTTGGTATCGGTAATTGAATTTTGGGTGATCACCCGGTTAACAAAGTTATTCTGGTCGAGCAGGTCAAATGCTGATATTCTTAAAATACCATTCTTCTTTTTAAAGAACTCCTGTTCAAGGTAAGCGTTTATTACCAGCGGGTTTTTGGTCACATTGGAGTTGATCCCATTGATATAATTTTTACTTGCACTGTAACCTATAGTCAGCGTACGTGCCTTTAGCAGAAAAAAACGGCCATCTACACTTAAAGCCGTTGTTTTAATATTACTGTTTACCGAATTCGGTAAGGTATTGGTTGATCTGTTTATATCATAGGAAACATAAGGGTTTACCTCCAGCCAGTCGTTGGGGTCTATCCTCGGACCGAACCGCTCATTATAATGCCAGCCGGTAACTACATTGGTTAAATTGTTACTCATCCCCAGTGAATGATTATAAGCAACCAACCCGTTCAGCGCAAAGTTATATTCACGGTCCTGCGATTGTTTGGAGATATTGTAATTGGCCGTTATGGAACGCGCACCACTCATATTTATATAAAAGGTTTCGGGCAAATAGCTCTTTAAACCCGGCTGTGCAACCTGCACCACATTGCTTACAATCTGGTCGTCGTAAAAGCTGGTATTTACGTTGGCCGAAAGGTTTATTTTTGAGTTGGTGATGTAGTTATTGTAAATAGTATTGATGCTGTGCTGAAAAGAAGGCTTCAAGGAGGGGTTCCCGAATACAGGGTTCTGCGGGTTTGAATAATCCGGCAAAGGCTGGATCTGCGTGAATGTTGGTTCTGTGGGTGAGCCGGAATAATTGATGGAGATCCTTTCCTGGCGCGACCATACATATTGAAAGCGAAAAATGGGGATCAGGTAAAAATCATTCCGGTCGGTATTATTTCCTTTACTGATATTGGCGCCTTCCAAATGTGAGGGGATGGCAGTTGCTCCTATTGACAGATTATACTTTGGCTTGTTGACCCTGTAATTCGCGGCAAAACGACCTTCAGTAAACGAATACCTGTAATTATTACTTAAAGAGTCAATCAGGCTGGGCGTCCCGTTGGGCAAAATATTGCTGGTGGAGGCATCGTTGCTATAACCCCTGTAAATTATTTGTTCATTAAACTCCAGCTGGGTGTATTTTGTAAGCGGCTCCACATAGGTTAAGCTGGCGCGATAGTTTTTGGTGAGATTGCCCCGGTTAATTGTGCGATGTACCAGCGAATCCCTCAGCACATTCTGTAGGGAGTCTTTATATTGTATGTCGGTATTTTGCTGTGAGTTTTGCGGTTGGTTGCCATAAGTTGCAGTAACCTGCAGGGAAATATTCCTCCTCGGTTTTTTGAAGATATACTGGTACAAAACAAGATACCCATAAGTTGTCGCAGGGCTTTGGCTTGCGGACGTCCCATTTGAAAGCTGGTTAATTAAGCCGGTTTGATCATAAAGGGTATTGTTTGAATTATTGGTCCCGTTATAACTAAAATTTGGGGTTATCCGCAAAAAATTTGAGCTATCGGGCGTATATTCAAGCTCAAAACTGGCAGTGTGCGACTTTGTATTATTTGTCCCGGTGCTTTGCTTGTTGAAGTTGGTTGTACCTAAAGAGCTGAAGGTTTGCCCCAGGCTGTTATTAATAGAATTAACATCATTATATGAATACTTGTAACTGGCGTTCACCTGGACGGCCTTGCTCCATTGGTCGCGGTAGTTAAAAGAAGGGCCGCCCGAAGTGGTCGTTCCGCCGCTACCGCCAGAAGTGCTGCTGGTTCCTGGTGCGCCACCGCTTAAACCTGTGCTGGCTACCCCGTTTACCGTATTGCGGGCGTTGCCGATAATCCCTATTTGCTCATTGGCATTAATTCGCTGTGCAAATAAACGTTCATCATACCTGTCGTCGCTCCCATCGCTCGCGGTAAGTCTCAATATATTCCCAACCGACCTATCGGCCCTAGTGGTTATATTCAGCACTTTGGTAGGGTCGCCGTCTTTAATACCTGTCCGCCCGGCCTGGTCGCCATAATCATCAACAACTTGCACTTTGTCAACAATATCAGCCGGCAAATTCTGGATGGCCTGCGCAACGTTCCCGCCCGCATAATCTTTCCCGTTGACTCTTGCCTTTGTTACTTGCTGTCCCTGATGCGTCAATGTACCATCTGAGCCAACTTCCATCCCCTCCATTTTCTTAAGTAATTCATCAACCGTAGCATTTTCACGCACTTTATAGTCGCTGGCGCGATATTCTACCGTATCCGTTTTATAGGTGATGGTTGGGGTACCGTTAATTTTCACCTCTTTTAACATATTTGTTTCGGTTTTCAGGATGATAGGATCTAAAACGATCCTCTTTACCGCATCATTATTCAGATACTTCCTTACGGACGTGGAATAACCAATAGATTTTATGGTGATGACAAAGGTTGCCAGTTTCACATTTTTAAAAACAAAAATGCCGTCCTCATTTGTTGAGGTCCGTATGGTATCTTTTCTCGAGATCAACGAAATGGTAGCACCGCTAATCGTTTGGTTGACTGCATCCTTAACAATGCCGCTTACCTCGCGGAAAGGCAAAGGCGGTGGCAGCGGCGCCTGCGACCTTGTACGTGCCTGTTGCGCAAACGTGGTTATCGAAAGCAGTATAAAAAAAGTAAAAAGGAATATCCTGGCCATGGGGTAAAGGTTACGGTATAAAGTTTTTTTATTTACTTTTTGCTAAAGTGTACTTACCCCAAAAATCCGTTGGGCTGGTTAAATCCTGGAAATCAAAATTGCCACCGTCACTCTTGCCGCCGCCGGAGCCTCCGCCCCTTCCCCGGCCGCCACCGCCATTGCCACTAATACTTATGCCGCCGCTCTGAAATCCATCTAACATTACTTTAACCTGACCACTATCGCCAAGTTGCAAACCATTCACCTTTACATTATAAGCAATTTCTGTCATGTTGCCGGCCGATATCCCCAATAACTTTAGGGGGACCGCAAGCTCATAATTATAATTTCCAATGGTATCGTAAGCTATTGCTGTTTTAATGCTGTATTCATTATAAATGGAGATCAGCGTATCATCCACATCCTTAAAACCAAGAACCTTAATTTCTTTGCTTGACGCGATGAACTGTTTGTGTGCTGCAGCTATTGCAGCGGTGTCGGTCCCGCTTGTTTGCTGCCTTCTGGCCCCGCGGCCCCTGCCTCCTCCTGAATTGCTGATCACCGGATAGGTTAAACTAAAGGCGCCCTTTTCTCTTTTCTTCCCTGCAGTATTTATGGTAAGTGTGATACCTCCTGCCGCAATTTTGTTTACGGTTTGCGCATCGGTACAGGTAATGGCCAGGTAAAGGTATTTTTCATTATTTGAAAGGGTGTAAAACAGTCTTGTACTTTTATTAAAAGCCTGGAAATTATCCTCCCATTCATTGAGCCTGCCATCTATTTTCACATTTGCAGGCGCCCAAACACTGGTTACCTGTACATCTTTTAAGTGTGCCTGGGCTAACAGTTGCAAACCCGGCATTAAAAGCAGTAAGCTGAAGAGTAAAAGTTTTTTCATTAAAACAAGATTAAGATCGCTTTATACCTGACTACATATATACGCGGAAGTTTAATCTGTTTTATTATGTATTATAATTGTTGCAGAGAGAGAGTCGGAAAGTTGGAAAAGTCCTAAAGTAAGAATGGGTATAAAGGCTGCAAAAAGCCCTGAATAAAAATAAAATAAAGCTAACCTCAGTTCATAAAACGCCTTCTTCACCTTTCGGTTTTTCAGGCTCAAATAAATAATTTTGAATATTAGCTGTACAAATTTTATATTGGCTGAAACCAGCAACCTGTGAAAAATATTTTCCTGTTATTTGTTATTGTATGGTGCGTATCCGACTGTTTTGGGCAGGACACTGTTGAACGAAAAAACAGGTTAACGGATTCGGTAACTGAACGATACTACGTACTTAAGTCAAATCCTGAAATAAAACAGGGTCCTTACAAAGCTTTTTTTCGTCGCAGAACTTTAATAGCAATAGGCAATTACAATAAAAACATAAAAACAGGAACCTGGCAATTTTACAATACAGGTGGAGTGTTAGTTCAAAAATATAATTACGACAAAAAAATATTCACCTATGGCTCGCCGATGTATGATACCGGCGACCTTAGTTTTCTTTTTGATGATACCCTAAAAAAAGGCGACAAAATTGCTTTACCGCTAAAAATTGGCGGCAGTTATTATGGGTTTATTCCCTATGTGAGCCTGTTCCGTGTACCTTTTGAAACCTGGGATATTCAAACAGATTCTTTTGAAGCGAGCATTGAATTATTAATCAGCCCGATGGGAAGGCTGGCAGACTATTCAGTACATATCCAATCCGGGTTTTACGAATATGACCGCATTTTTAAACTTGATATTAACCTGTTTGACGAAGCTGATCGCACATTTAAACCCGCCACTTTAAACGGGGTCCCGGTGCTATCGAGGATCATTATTAAATGCTTTATAACCTCCAGTGGTGGCCTTGATTTTGATTGAATGATTGCCGCAACACAACAAATAGAGTCAAGAGCCAGGAACCACTGTTGTCCGGTAAAAATAAAATTAACTTGTAAATCATCGAAAAAACTCTATAGAGGGGCTTTTTAAGCACATTTTAAAAAGAAAGCCCCCCTATTTTTTTACTTTCTATGTTTTTAGTATAAATCGGCTGTCCGGTAAAAGTCAGCGAAAATATTGTATCTTTTTGCTCGTAGACTATTTATAGCTGCAATATACAAGCAAAATTATTTTCAAAACGCAAATATCGCAGCCATTTTCAATTCGGCTGTCCGGTAAAAAAAAATAGATAAACCTTTTACCGGACAACAGTGAGCCAGGAACCAAGAAATTAGCTCTTGATTCCTGATTTCTATATATCGTGCCCAAACAAAAATCGCCCTACCAAAATCTTACATAAAGCATGGAGATGATCATCAATGTAATTACAATCATTGCCAACACACCCGGGGATACCTTAAACATTGATTTATCAAGTACAAAAGCTTTGGGGTTGATTTTGGGGCCGCCAAGGCTGATAATGATCATAACCAGCATGGTGAAGCCAAACGCAAGGCCCATACAAACATGGAATGGAATTTCATAAATTCCGTCGGCATTTTTATAAGCCGTATAAAGAATAGTTTCGTGCCCGAACCATCTTGGAGCAAAAATATTGAATAGAACCGACATCAAAAACCCGGTGATCACACCTACAACAGCCGCTGCACCTGTGGTCCGCCGCCAGAACATTCCCAAAATAAACATAGCAAACACGCCGGGGCTAATAAAGCCGGTATATTTTTGAATATATGTAAAACCTCCCTGACCGCCGATACCAAGCGTATCGTTCCAGGTGAAAGCTATTGCTATTATTAGCGCTGCTACAATAGTTACCCGACCTACCCAAACCATTCCCTTTTCGTCGGCATCTTTTTTTATATATTTTTTATAAACATCAAGCGTAAATATGGTAGATATACTGTTTGCTTTACCCGCCAGCGAAGCCACAATGGCCGCTGTAAGTGCTGCAAGCGAAAGCCCTATCAAACCGTTTGGCAAATAACCAAGAATAGCTGAATAGGCATTATCGGACATCACTTCGCCATGTTTGCTACCAATTGCCATTTCAGCCTGTAACATACCTTTTTGATGCAATACATAAGCGGCAATTCCGGGCAGCATAACAATTATAGGCATCAGCAGCTTCAGGAAACCGGCAAACAAAATACCCTTGCGGGCGGTTTGCAAATCGGCGCCCAACGCCCGTTGGGTAATGTACTGGTTACACCCCCAGTAATTAAGGTTAATTATCCAAATACCGGCCACATACGAGAGCAGACCGGGAACAGTGAGGTAATTATCAACCTGGTGCTGCGGCGTGCCGGGTACTGGTTTGGCAAATATCATATGAAAGTGGTCTGGTGCGTTTTTTATCAGCTGATTAAACCCTTCCATTGCATTTTCGCCAAAACCAAATGCCTTGCTGACTACTGTTAACGCGATATAAGTAGTTGCCAAACCACCGATAATAAGCACACCTACTTGTATAACATCAGTAAAACCGATAACTTTCATACCACCGAGTGTAATAATTACAGCAAATACTGATAGCGAGATCATGATGATCTCGAATGCCATGGGGCTGCCGCCTATAAGATTGTTGATGGCCAGCGAGCCGAGAAATAATATAGAGGTAAGATTTACAAAAACATACAGGAACAGCCAAAAAATGGCCATAATAAGTGCAACAGTCTCATTATACCGCGTTTTAAGGAATTGCGGCATGGTGAAGATCTTATTTTTAAGATATACCGGGATAAACCATACGGCTACAATAATTAAGGCGATAGCTGCGATCCATTCATAGGCGGCAACAGCTATTCCAATGCTATACCCGTTTCCACTCATACCTATAAATTGCTCGGCCGAAATATTTGAAGCAATTAATGAAGCGCCGATTGCCCACCATGTTAGCGAACCTTCTGCCAAAAAGAAATCGTGTGTATCACTAACAGCTTTCTTTTTTTTTCGGTAGATATAATAGCCATAACCGGCCACAATAAAAAAATAGATAACGAAAATTACGATGTCAATTGTGGCAAATTTGCTCATATAGCGGTTTTAATTGGTTGCTTATTCATAATACGGCCCCTTATCACGATTCCCATCCATGTTAAGGGGCTAATAAAGTCCGGGTAAACAACCCGTTCGATTAACAATAATAAACTATATAAACCTATTTTTCAAATTTTCGGTAAACTCCTTTTTTACAATCGCAAAAATCGAACGAGCAGCCTTTTGCATTTTGATTTGCCAGGCGTATTTTACAAACCAAAGGAATTATTTCAACCTATTTTCAAAAAAAGCAAGCGTATGCGCCCAGGCCTCTCTGGCAGCTACCGGGTTATAATTGGGACGATCATCGCAATTAAAAGCATGGTCGGCATAGGAAAAAGTAACCGTGGTATAATTTTTACCTGCATCCTTTACGGCATTAATTATCGTGTCGATCTTATCTTGTGTAATATGTTTATCCAGGCCGCCCCAAAAGAAGAGGTGATCGGCATGGAGATTAGGCGCTTCACCGGCCAATTGTTCAACCGAACCGCCGTAATAAGAAACAGCGGCCGACAATGGCAATACGGCATTGGCCAAAAAGGAAACCCTGCCGCCAAGGCAGAAACCTATGCTGCCAACTTTATCTTTAATAACATTATTCTGCTTTTGAAGGAAATCATAGGCCGCTCTTAAATCAGCCGTAAGGCCGTCTTTGTTTAAAGCCTGGTAATGCGGCATTACCGCCGGAAAATCTGTGTATGACCCATCAAAACGATGTGCTGTACGGTGAAAAATATCAGGCGATACTACGGCATACCCCTCTTTGCAAAGCCTTTCGCATACGTTACGGATATGCCCGTTGACGCCAAAAGCCTCCTGGATAACAATAATGGCCGGAGATTTTCCATCGCCATCAGGTATCGCGGTATAAAGGTCTATTTCTGTGCTATCGGATACAGGTACGGTGTTAAATTCGTGGTTGATCATTTTATCTGGGTTAATGAAAATTAAAGAGATGACTCAAATTTTGTTAAAAGTTTCGAGATTACACAGGATGTAACAATTTCTTTATCAAGGATAAGGAATAGCAGGCAGGCGCAACGAGGATTACTCACCAAGTCTTCGCATCGCCTGATCGCCCTCTTTACCAGGGAGGTAAAGAGGGCAAAAAAGCATAAAATCTATCCCCCGTGAATATAGCTGCTATGAACTACCGGGTATGGGCTAAAAATTAGTGTGCATGATGACCATCGGCGCCATGCGCGTGACCATGCGATAATTCTTCGGGGGTGGCAGGACGTACATTTAAAATATTCCCTTTAAAATGCAAATCGATACCTGCCATAGGGTGGTTAAGGTCAACAATTACCGAATCTTCAGTAACTGACACTACCTGGCCCTGAAAATGGTGACCATTGTTATCCTGTAAAGGCAATATGCTGCCTATTTCGGGCATATCTGTTCCTTTAAACATATCCAAGGGGAGATTTGCTACGGCTTCTTCATCATAATCGCCATAAGCATCTTCTGCTGCTAAACGGAAGTCATAAGTATCGCCTGTTGAAAGGGTACTCAGGTTTTCCTCAAATTTAGGGAGCATTTGTCCGGCCCCGTACAAAAAAGTAAGCGGCTGTTCTTCGGTTGCGCTTTCCTGTAAAGCTTCAGAGCCGTCTTCCTGGTCAACATACAGATCGTAAGTTAATGACACAACGTGTTGGGGGTTAATCTTCATTATAAATTATTTTTTCGTTTTTATTTTATGATTACACTGATTTTTTTCTGATTTCACCGATTACTATTTTCGATTGCACCGATTTACATTCCCGGTATTCCGTTTAATTAAAAAATTCATCTGATTGCTCAAACATCCTTTATTTGTTTTAATGCATCAGCAATATTACCGGCAGGTAAGCCGCAGGTTTTATCTTTACAAATAAATATTTGTGTAACAGCGCCAAACTTATCCTGCAGCAAAGGTAAACTTCCTTTTTTACCTCCCAAGATAATTTTGTTTGGGATGTAATTTTTTTCCATTTGCTGCCTGGTATCCTCTGTATCATCACCTGTAACTGCTATCTCAAATGTCCCGAAAACCTGCTCCTGCAGCAATATTATCCAGTTTGAGTAAGCGGAAGGGTACTTGGAAAGATGCGGAAAAATATTTCTTAACAACTGCGCGGAAATACCATGGTATTGCTCTTCATCAAATAACAAGCCCAGTTGATGAAGGTTGCGGGCCATCACAGAGTTTGACGCAGGTGTTACCCCATCCATAATTTCGGATTTACGGGCGATCAGTTGTTCATCATCATCTGCTGTATAAAAAAAGATCCCGTTGGCTTCATCATAATAATGACTTATGGCCTGATCGGCTAATTTTTTTGCCTGGATAAGCCATCGTTCATCAAAAGTAACCTCGTATAAAGCGATGAAGGCATTGATGATATTGGCATAATCGTCTAAAAATGCAACCTTCGCCTCAGTCAAATCAGCTCCAACGGTTGCATCATTATTGTTCTTATTATAAATCCGGCTTAATCTTCCATCTTTGTTTAACAGGCCTTCCAATATAAACCCTGCATTTTTTATAGCTGTAGCCAGATACTCCGGCTTATTAAAGGCGCGGTAAGCATCGCACAAACCTTTAAGCATTAGTCCGTTCCACGAGGCCAGTATTTTATTATCAAGACCCGGGCGCACACGCAGGCTGCGCGCTTCAAATACTATTTGACGGGATATTTCAATTTTTTCAAGAAGTACATCAACCTGCAGGCCTAACTTGTCAGCCAGCTCTCCATCATTTTCTCTTCGGAACAATACATTGGACGCTTCCTCTTCCCAGTTACCATCATCAGTAATATGGTAATAGATGCAGAACAAGTCCGCATCAGCACCTAAAATATGTTCAATTTCTGTTTTGGTGAAGATGTAGAACTTACCTTCCTTACCCTCACTGTCCGCGTCAAGCGCCGAATAAAAGCCGTATTCGGGTGAGCATAATTCGCGCAAAGTAAAACTGATAATTCCATCGGCTACCTTTTGATAAAGCGGGTCGGCGTTCCAGGTAAAAGCTTCGGCATAAAGGCTGAGCAGTTGGGCATTGTCGTACAGCATTTTTTCGAAATGCGGTACATGCCAAATACCGTCCACGGCATAACGGGCAAAGCCGCCACCAATATGGTCGTATATTCCGCCGAAAGCCATTTTATGCAACGTTAATTTTACCGCCTCTGCAACATTTTCATCCTTCGCCAAATGTGCATACCGCATCAGCGACAGCCAGTTATTTGGCATCGGGAATTTTGGGGCAGCACCAAGCCCCCCTTCTTTTTTGTCGAAATACTTTTTCCAATTATTTACTGTTTGTTCCAGGTCATCGCAGGTATAGTCAGGTTGCTCCTTAACAAATGCAACCGATTCATATTGAATGATGCCTTCCGTGAGTCTCGCGGCATAATCTTCCGCTTCATCAGGCTTATTCTTAAAAAAATCGGCGAGGTTAAACAGCAGGCTGGTCCAATCGTTTTTGCGAAAATAGGTACCGCCGTAAATGGGGCGCTGGTCAGGCAGACAAATGCAATTCAACGGCCATCCACCCCTACCACTCATCAACTGAACAGCGCTCATATAGATCTGGTCAACGTCCGGACGTTCTTCCCTGTCCACTTTTATGCAAACAAAGTATTCGTTCATAACCGCCGCTACCTTTTCATCCTCAAAGCTTTCGTGCTCCATCACATGGCACCAGTGACAGGCCGAATAGCCAATGCTTACGAGGATCAGCTTATTTTCGTCCTTTGCCTTTTGTAATGCTTCGGGTCCCCAGGGATACCAGTTAACAGGGTTATTGGCATGCTGCAGCAGGTATGGCGAGGTGGAGTTAGCGAGGTGGTTCATGAGCATTTGTTAATTGGCAAAAATGAGGAAATTTAAGCCGATAATTTAAATTGATTGGGGTAAAAAAAGTTTCCGGAATGTAAGTTTTCGGAATTTTAGTATTATTTGATCCCCAAAAACCAAAGCGCTAATTTACAAGGGCCTGAAAAGAATTCAGAAAACAAATAAAGGGTCTTGCCGATTATCCCAAAAACAAACTATGAAAATAACGTCTTTATCAATCGTATAGAGAATTGAGCAATTTTTATGAAGAAGACACTTTCTTATCTCTAACACATCTTCCGCAAGTGGGTAGAAGTAAGGATTTTGGGAAATAATTTCCAAACATTTTAAAACCAGGCTTTCAAACTTAAAAATAAATCAATCTCCCCATCTTTGGCGAAGTTGAATAATCAATTGGGTAAAGGTTTGTTCAGCTTCCGGAATAAACTTTATAGTATGGCTCATTTTTTAGAAAAATGTCGCTCCTTAAACTCTTCAAGAGAAATTACTTGTCCATTTTCAATTTGTTTCATGCCGATCCCGATACTCTTCAAAATATGCAGAGGCAAAGTTTTTGATTGTGGTTCAAATTGAACTTTTAGTGCTTTTAAGACGGCTTTAACGGTTTTTAACTGCTCAGCGCTTTCAGGATATATCAAAAGAGGTTCCATTTAATAAAAATACAAAATTCTTAATCAATAATTGAAGTGATTTCATTGTAATTCAGTCTGATTTTAGCCTTTGCCAGGTAAAGCGTGTATCTTGATCGGGCATCTGAATATCCGGAAACCGTGTTCACATCGTTAAGTGTCAGCCAGCAGGTCAAAATATTCATCATCCTCGTTTTTACCGCCGAAACCGCTGCCAATATGCTCATAAGAAGCTACAAATTCAATTCTATCTATCCATTTCACCATTTTATATCCTAATTGATTTTCAACCCGCAGCCTGAGCGGTGCACCATGTGTTGTGGAAAGAGGTTTATAATTCATTTCCCAGGCAAGGATAGATTCCGGTTTTAAACAATTATCTAAGCTGTGGGTATCATAATACGTTCCCCCATATATCCCTTCACCAAAAGAATAAAATACAACTGTTGTTACAGACGAATGAGGTTTAACAAGCGCTATGAGTGCTTTAATTGGTATGCCGCCCCATTCAGCAATGCCCGACCATCCCTGTATGCAATGGTGCATAGTAATATTTTGTTCCAGGCCAATTTTTTTAAGTTCTTCGAGGGAAAGCTCTGCAGGAGTTTCAACCATGCCGCCTATTTTGAGACTATAATCTTTAAAATCATTGATTGCGAGCTTGCGCCATAAATCAGAGACAGGCATTTTGCCGTTTGCCCAAAAATAAGGTGATATATCCTTTTGCTTATAATAGATATTAGGTTTGAATTTGTTAATTGAATTACGCCATAAAGTACCATTGATGGCGGCTTCTGTATACTGGAGCGACCGGGGCCTTTGCCACGAGATCCAGTGGGCCAGAAAGCCAAAGGCAACCGTAAACAAGACGATACCAATACCAATATACAACCCGGCATAGCTTGTGAGATTGTCTGTACCAACGGTTATATGGTTCATATTCCTGGTTAGCCCTGTTGCTATAACCATGGCTACGTGAATAATTATAAAGGTTACAAAAGCCAGCATGACCAAAAAATGTACCGAACGGGCACCCTGGCGGTTGCCAAATAGTTTGGGAAGCCAATGAAAACGATTTTCAATAGCCGGCGACATGGACATGCCGCTGAGCATTGCTATCGGAGCTAAAACAAAGACTACTGCGAAGTAAGAAATTTGCTGCAAGGCGTTAAAATGATAAAAACCATTTGGCTCGATGGGCATGTGAAAGGTTGCATAATGCACAAAGACATTCCAGGAGTCAGGCAACGCTTGCCACGATGCAGGAACTAATCGTTTCCACTGATTGGTTAAAAATAGTAGTGCAATAAAAACAGTACCATTGAGCAGAAAAAAAGGGACGGTTATAAAATGCCAGCAGCGGGCAAGTCCCACAGAATGACGGTACCCTGGCAGGCCTATTACCGGGCTTAAATAACGGGCATCTTCTTTAGCTGTCCAAACCCTATCATTGGGTACTTTTACCGGAGTAAACCGTATCCACTCTGAATGTGGGCTGCAACCATTATTCCAGTAAAGGCGGGCATGGTCTGACAGGATGGAAAGCCCGCTCCTGATAATAAGTATCAGGAAAAAGAAGTTAACCCAATGACTTAGACTTAGCCACAACGGAAACCCTTTAGGATCAGCTTGTATTATTGCCGGCAGGTGTAATGAGGGATCAGGCGGTAAGCCAAATGCCAGGTATTGGAACCACGCAAGGCCTACCGTTGCAAACAGAACAATAAAAATTATAACAAGCGTGTGAGGGTTAATACCGATAAACATACGCCTGTCCGCAGGGAACTTCACAGCCCGCTCCGCTTCATTAAAGTTGGTAAACATAGTTTCCCTAATTATTCCTTTTCATAATTCAAAACACCGTTCACAATTCTTGCAGGAGAAGTGTATGGGTGTGTTTCTTCTTTTCCGATGCCCATTAAATGCATTACTTTCCAACCGCGCACCTTTAAATAATCTGAAACCATGGAACGATGGCAATGCCACCAAACTGCTTCTGAACACATGTATGCGGTGCGTTGTTTTAATGCAATATTTTCAAGTTCTATTATTACTTCTTTAAAAGCTTCCGTTACCATATAATCAGCATATCCGCGAAAAGCAACATGCCTCCATCCTGTATTTTTAGAACCAGGCTTCACTTTTCTTCTGCCTCCAAGGCTTTTTAAATGAACGTATTGAATTTTGCTTCCGGGTAAGGAAACTTCCAGCGCTTCTTTATTATATTGTGGAAATTTATGCGAGCCGGGAAAGCTTCTGATATCCGCAACCAATTCAATATTGAATGAATAAAGAATGGCAATAAACTCTTCTAAAGGGCGGGTGGAATGGCCAATAGTCCACATAATATTATTTTTTTCTGTCATTGCATTGAATACTATAACAAGCAGTTATAAATCTTAATGTTTTAACAATTGTATCATCCATCTTACAAATTATCAAATTCATAATTTATTTGGTTAATTTGCCGCTCAAATTATCAAAATCACTGACCTGGTTAAAAACGAATAATAATTATGATAAAAAACCGACTTTTAAAAATCAATTCCCTGTTATGTGCATTGGGTTTAATCCTGATCACCTGTGTAACAGCATCGGCACAAACAACAACTGACAGTATTAAATACGATCACAACGAGGTATTTGGACCCATTGTTTGGCCTACTACAACCGGCGATACCCGCTCGGCAAGCGGCCAGCCTGGTCAGCATTACTGGCAAAACCGGGCCGACTATCTTATCAAAGCCAGCCTTAACGAAACTGACCAGGATACGACCATTACCGGCGAGGTTGTAATCAACTACACCAATAACAGTCCGGATAACCTGGATTATTTATGGCTGCAACTGGATCAGAACCTGTTTAAACCCGATTCACGCGGAGCAGCTACCACCCCTATCGGTGGCGACCGTTTCGACGTAAAAGGTTTTAACCGCGGCGGTTATCATATCGCTTCGGTATCGATAACTTACAAGGGCCAAACGTATAGTGTTAACCCGGTGATCAGTGATGCACGTATGCAGGTACGCTTAAACACCCCGATGGGCGCTAAAGGTGAAAAAATTCAGGTAAAGGTAAATTACAGCTTTTCGATACCTTTTTACGGCGCCGACCGCATGGGCCGCAAGAAGTTTAAACAAGGCTATGTGTATGAATTGGCCCAATGGTATCCACGCATGTGCGTTTATGATGATGTTGAAGGCTGGAACACCCTGCCTTACATGGGCTTAGGCGAATTTTACTGCGATTATGGCGATTATGATTATTATATCACCGCGCCTGCTAACATGACCGTTGCCGGATCAGGCGACCTGCAAAATGCGTCGCAGGTGCTTACTGCTACACAGCAAAGCAGACTTGCCGCAGCCCGCGAAAGCGATAAAACAGTAATGATCATTAACCCGGATGAAGTAGGTCAGGATGCAACCCATCCTTTTAAAGGCACATTAACCTGGCATTTCAAAATGCTGAACACCCGCGACGTATCATGGGCTGCTTCAACTGCATTTATTTGGGATGCTGCAAAGGTTAACCTTCCTTCTGGTCGCAAATGTATTTCGATGAGCACTTACCCTGTTGAAAGTTCAGGCAATGATTCATGGGGCCGCTCAACCGAATATCTGAAATACAGCATCGAAATTTACTCGGGTAAATATTTTGAATATCCATGGAATTCAGCTACAAGCGTATCAGGCGTTGCATTGGGCATGGAATATCCGGGTATCATCTTCTGCCTGAGCAATTTAAAAAATGGTCAGCTTTGGGGCGATATTACGCACGAGATCGGCCATAACTGGTTCCCGATGATTGTTGGCTCAAACGAACGTAAATACATGTGGATGGATGAAGGTTTTAACACCTTTATTAATGAGTATTCTACCGAGAAATTTAATAACGGCGAATATTTTAACTCCAAAAACAGGCCGGCAAACATGATTGCCCGTATGATGAGCGCTACTAAAGGCCCTCAGATGGTTAAAGACCCACTTATGGTTGCTCCCGAAGCTCAGAATAATTATGGACAATATTATGTTAAAACTTCAATGGGTTTAGATATGCTGCGTAATGTAGTACTGGGTCCGGATCGTTTTGATTATGCTTTTAATGAATATGTGAAACATTGGGCATTTAAACACCCGCTGCCTTATGACTTTTTCCGTGCAATGAACGATGCATCAGGCGAAGACCTTAACTGGTTCTTCCAGCCATGGTTCTTTACTACATGGAAACTTGACCAGGCTATACAAGACGTAAAATATGTGAAAGATAACGCTGCCAATGGCGCATTGATCACCCTGGTGAATAAAGAAAAACTGGCTATGCCTGTTATCCTGAAAATTACCCAGGCCAATGGCAAAACTGAAACCATAAACCTGCCGGTAAACATTTGGCAGCGCGACGGTGTTTGGACATTTATTTACCCATCCACGTCTGCAATTACAGCTTTAGAACTTGACCCAGACCACCAGTTGCCTGATATTGACAGGAAAAACAACGTGTGGAGCGGGAAGTAATTTGATTTCGGATTTCGGAATTTCGATTTCGAAATTTAGAATTTAGAATTTAGAATTTAATGAGAAGACCCGGTTTGAAGAGAGCCGGGTCTTTTTATTTGAGATTAGTTTAAATAATTAAAATTAAGGCCTTAAATTAGCAGTTATTAATACAATTAAATTTCCGTTGCATTATGATACATAAAGTAATCATTCCGAACAATCGTGAAGTAACACTTTCTTTTACTGTTCCTGAAGATTATGTCGGCGAAGAAATGGAAGTTATTGCCTTTACACGCAGGGAAGGACAAACTGTTTCTGCCGAACTTCTATCACCAGCTTTGCAGGGAAGCCCTTTAACCAACCAGGAATTTGTGAACTGGATCAACCAGGCTGAAATGATGCCGACTATTTCTTTAGACGACGCCAAAAGTAAATGGACAAAAAAACGCCAGGAACTTCAACAGCTTATCAAATAACGCTTTCGGAGAACGCACTCAGGAATATTGATGAAATAACTGGCTATATTGCTTTTATTAATCATCAACCCCTCAATGCCATCATGGTAGGTGATGCCATCTTTGAATCTATTGAGAAAATAGGACTACACCCTTACGCGCACAAAGAGTGCAGCCTAATGCCTTCCAAATCAAAAATGTACCGACAGAAGCCATGCTTCAATTGGTATATCATTTATAAAATTTCATCTTCAAAAATCACAATACTCGGTGTTATTCACGCCTCCCGAAAGCCATCCAAAATAAAGGCATTAAGGAAAGTAAAATAACCATACAAAGTGGAACTTATCTATTAATCTTGATATAACCGCCCTCTTTTCCTTATTATTGTAATCCCAATAAAACCAAAATACCATGTTTCGTAATTTATCCTTGTCGGCTTTTGCATGTTTGCTTGCTTTTAATTTATCTGCACAGCATTACGCTAAAAAAACATCAGGTTACCCAAATACTATTGCGCCGGTTGGCATCGTAAAAAACATTAGTGATTCGGCTTTGCTGGATATTGTTCAAAGACAAACATTCAGGTATTTCTGGAATTTTGGTCACCCGGTGAGTGGGATGGCGCGCGAACGGGACAATACCGTAAAGGCAAATTATTACTGGGATTATATTAACGAAGCCGATGGTCAGCCGAATTTTGCCAAAGGGACTTTTGGTCCCGAAGCCTGCGCCATGGGTGGAACGGGCTTTGGTATATTGTCTACCATTGTTGCCGTTAACCGGGGATGGATCGGCAGGGATACCGCTTTAAAACGTTTGGTGAAAATTGTAGATTTTTTAATAAAGGCCGACTGTTATCATGGCATTTACCCGCATTTTATGAATGGAGCCACCGGCAAAACCATTCCCTTCGGGAGGCTGGATGATGGGGCCGATATTGTTGAAACCAGCTACCTTTTTATGGGCCTGCTGAGCGCAAGACAATATTTTAACGGCGATACCCCGCTCGAAAAATATTTCCGGAACCGGGTGGCCGATATGTGGGCCTCCGCGGACTGGAACTGGCACAGCAAAGGAGATAATAAAAACCTGTACTGGCATTGGAGTCCGGATAATGATTTTGATATGAATTTCCCGGTGTTTGGCTATGATGAGGCGCTTATCACCTATATTGTTGCGGCATCGTCGCCGAGCCATCCTATTTCAAAGGAATTGTACGAAAACTCCTGGGTTAAAGGCAATGGCTGGAAAAACGGTAAAACCTATTATGGCTATACCCTCCCTTTGGGGAATTATAACGGAGGAGGTCCGTTGTTTTTTGAGCAATATACCTATATGGGCATAAACCCCAATGGCCTAAAGGACGATAATGGCATTGATTACGCCATACAAACAAAAAATCATACCCTCATTAACCGGGCCTATTGTATCGAAAACCCTAAAAAATATAAAGGCTACGGCGCCAATTGCTGGGGCCTTACCGCCGGCGACAGTTACATAGGCTATGTGGCCCACTGCCCCGATGAAGACCGCGGCGTAATACAACCGACTGCGGCATTGTCGTCATTCCCCTATACGCCGGAGTATTCTATGCAGGCATTAAAACATTTTTATTACGACCTGGGCGATAAGATCTGGGGGCCATACGGCTTTGCCGACGGCTTCAGTGAGAGTCATAACTGGTACGGAAAAACCCACCTGGCCATTGACGAGGGTCCTATTGTTGTTATGATAGAAAACTACCGCAGCGGCCTCATCTGGAAACTGTTTATGAGCTGCCCGGAAGTTAACGATGGGCTGAAGAAGCTGGGTTTTAGCAAGAATTGATTGCAGAATTGGGAAATGAGTGCGGAATGCGGAAAGTTGAATGCGGAATTGGGAAAAAACCCTTGTCATTCTGATCCGCCAATAGGCGGAGGAGAATCTTCTACGCCATGCTCGTAGCCGACTGACCGCTTTTAGAAGATGCTTCGCTGCGCTACCCATGACATATTTAAAATTAGCGGGGGGTGTCATGGTGAGGCTCTCGAACCATGTGCGCAATGGCACAACGCCAATGCATTAGCGCCAATTGCAAAGTGTACAGGCCACCCCACATGGTTCGAGAGCCTCACCATGACACCCTTTTTTGGTTATTCCAGCTTCAGTCCGCCAATTGGCGGATTAACACTCAACATGACAAAAGATGTAATTTACAAATATAGCTGAACCATTTGTCGCCAGTGGCGGGGCCGGTGGGCGTAGTTGCCCCAGGTATAAAACTGGTTGGTTATGCCTTTGCTCCACAATAGTTCGCTAAAATCGTGGTTGTTTTGCCAAAAGGGATCGGTTTCACCAATGGCTAATATAATCTCAAGCTTGCGGATGGCGTTTAACTGGTCTCCATCGTTAAGGTTGGCCATATATTGCTGTGGCATATTAAAATAGATTTCGTCGTTACGGTAGCCATCAAACAAATCCCTGAAATCCGCTATCTGCAGGGAAAGATCGTACCGGCCGCTCATGCCTACAGCCTTTTTAAAAATACCGGGGTGCTTAAGCGCAATATTAATGGCATGGTAGGCCCCCATGCTGCAACCGGCGGTTTCAAAATAATCGCTGTCGTTTTTGGTGCGCATCAGGGGGAGTACTTCGGTCAGGATATATTCTTCGTACTGTAAATGCCTTGCCATGCGCACTTCCGGGTACACATGGCGATTGTAAAAACTTTCGTTGTCGATGCTATCCACGCAAAAAAGTTGAATCTCGCCATTGTAGATCTGGCTATGCAGAGAATGTAAAACGTGCCAGTTCTCATAATCATAAAACCGGGCCATGCGGGTAGGGAAAAACAAAACGGCGCGGCCATTATGCCCAAAAACTAAAAGCTCCATGTCACGCTGCAACCCTGGGCTATACCATTTATGATATTCTCGGTTCATTTACGGTGCGCTAAGATCCTTATCGCACGTTAAGTTACCATAAATAAATAGTTATCCCTTACGTTGAATGCAATTTAACATAATACTGCGCCATAAAGCGTATCCCTGCGGACTTAAATGCAAGCCATCGTAATCAAAAAGCGCCGGCAGGGGCTTGCCGTTGGCGCCCAGCATCGTATTAAACACATCCACATAATGCCAGTTAGGAGCATACGAAGCTATTTCCGTTTCAATTAGCCCATTGGTAAACCGGAAGACATTGGCCAGGTGCCAGCGGCTGATGCTGGGTTTCAGCGATATAAAATAAACGGGGATATTGCCAAAGCGGGTATTTATCTTCACCGCCATTTCCTGAAAAAATATAAAAACCTCTTCCGGGTGGCGACCGTCGCCAAGGTCGTTGTCGCCGGCATAAACAAATAATCTTTTGGGTTGATAAGGCTTCATTATCCGCTCAAAAAACCAAACGCATGCGGCAAGGGTAGATCCCCCGAAACCTAAATTAACCGGTTTATAATCCAGGAAATCCATATTAAGGGTGTTCCATAGTCGCATGGTCGAGCTGCCATAAAAAAGCGTTTCGGGCGCATAATTCAAATTCAGCCCTTTTTGCTCCAATTGTTTAACCTCATCTTCGTACCAATACATGCGCTGTTACAGGGTGTTAATTGTTCATTGTTAGGGGATCATAGCCAATTGAGGCGACCCGGCGTTATTGCGCCAAAGGAAACTATCATATATTTTAATACCGAATAATGAATTTCGAATCTCGAATTTCGAAGTTTCTTACTTTATTATTCAAAATTCAGTATTGGATATTCGATATTAATTCTTCAACTTAATAACATTGAAAGCGTGGCGGCATTATATTTCTCCGCCTTCAGCGATTGTCTGTCTTCTATTCCACAAGCTAAAAGAACGCTTTTTGCCAGAGTTTACGTTTCCCGCATTCAATTATTCCAAACCTAAAAATTCTAAGTGTAATCCGGGTATAAAAGTTTTAATTTATAATGGGATTGGCAATTTTTTGATATTCCGTTTAGGGAATCTTGTAGCGCTACAGGTGCTACACCCTGCTACAAAGCGCTACACGACTGATAATTAACAACTTAACTGCTGACAATATTTTGTCAGTGACAAAATATTGTCAGCAGTTTTTCCGGTGCTGCCGCGGGTTTGCAACCCGTGGTTGTGCATTGCCGCGGTTTTCAACCGCGCCCGAAACGCAGGCAGCCAAAATACCTGTATCACATCCGCTGGCATCCCTGACGCGGGCATCCTTTTGTCTGAACCAGGATTAAGCTGATTTATAGATTACACTGATAAGTTCAAATATAACCGGTGTAATCACTCCCTAAAATCGGTGAAATCCAAAAAAAATAATCGGTGTAATCACTCCTTATAATCGGTGCAATCCCCAAATAAAATCGGTGAAATCCCAAAAAAATAATCGGTGAAATCCCCCAATAATTTGCTATATTTGATTGATTCTTTTAAATAATTGAATATAAAATGAGTAATTTAGAAGTTTTAGAAAACATAGGTACTGCCGCGGTAAAACGGTTGAGGCAACAGGAGCTTGCTGCGGGTTTCCCCTTTTTAATAAACTCGAAAGACCTGCCTTCCAAACAAAGTTACCTTGAGTACCCCGATGGCTCCATCAGCATCGTAACCGTGGCTGCCAACAAACACGCCTTTGATACGGTACGCAAACTTTCAGCCGACGAGGCCAATGCCCTGCGGGCCCGGTTTAACCTGTAGTTATTTTAAGCGTGCCTTCACTTTATATTATTACAGGGTCAAACGGTTCGGGTAAATCTACCATCGGACCCGATTACCTGCCCGAAGATATCCGTAATAGCCATATTATATTTGACGGCGATCTGGTCTATTTAAAAAAAATAGCTGAACTGTTTCCGCGTGTTATCCCTTCGCCAAAGGAAGCCAGCAAGCTTGCCTTTCAGCATTTGATCGACACATTCGAACAACTAACAGCGGAGGCGCTAAATAACAACGAAAGTTTTGTTTACGAAGGTCATTTTACCAATAGTGCCACATGGGATACGCCAAAACGCTTTAAAGCGGCCGGTTATACTATCCATTTGATTTTCTTTGGGGTGGCTGATCCCGACCTTTCCGAATCACGGGTTACCAGGAGGGTTGCAAAAGGCGGGCATTTTGTTGACAGACTTACTATTGAAGACAATTTTACAGGGAACCTCCAAATGTTAAATATTAACTTTCGTTTTATTGATCATTTAACTATTGTGGATACCTCAGAACTTGATCATATCGTTTTAGCCTGTTTAAATTCAGGTAAGGTAATATCAGCTGTATCCTCTGCTGAACTGCCGCTTTGGTTTACATTTTATATGCCGGATATTGCGGCGCTGATTGTATAGCAATCTTCAGGCAAATGGGCATTACCCGGCGCTGCCGCGAGTTTTTAACTCGTGGTTGTGCATTGCTGCGGTTTTCAACCGTCCCCGAAACACAGGCGGGGCGAAAATACCTGTTTCATAGCCGCTGCCATCGCTAAACTAAAATGCGGTGCTTTGAAAACTGCAGATGATGTGTACCATAGGTTACGCTATGTTGAACTCGTGGGAGCGGCGAAGATATGTACCTAAAGAACCTATGATTATCTCTTCGTGTACACTTTACACTAAATGACAAGCCATTTAAATTTATACAGACAATAAGTCAGGTAATAACACCAAAAAACAATTGGTATAGGTATTGCCGTTGATAATCAAATATTTAATTTATGGGAACAAAGTTACTACGTTATAAGGTAATCAATTTTAGATCAATTGAAGAGAGCGATTGGATCGAGGCTGCTGATAATACTTGTTTAGTCGGAACTAATGAAGCAGGTAAAACAAATTTACTCATTGCTCTTTGGAAGTTAAATCCCGCCAATAACGAGCCGATTATACCTCTCGCCGATTATCCCAGACATCAATACAGTGAGTATAAAGCTAAGGGACATGAAAACGATGTCTTTATTAAGGCCGATTTCGAATTTGGTGAAGATATTTGTAATCAAATAGCAATTGATTGCGGTTGCGATCCAGAACAAGTGAAAGTCGCCCATGTTCAAAGGAGATTTAATGGCGATTACGATATAAGTCTACCGTACACAAAAGTTGAGTTTTATGAGGCATCACGCATAATATCGATCATTGAGAATTTTATAGCTATTCTAATCGAATCTGAACATTTCACGAAAGAATCCACCGAACTAAAGACTAAGATTTTGGATATGCTAAATGGCATAAAGCCTCATCCTGGTCTTGCCTATATTAAGTCTACAGATTTAACGGCGATAGTTAAAAACGTAACTCAACTTTTGGCAGAATTAGGTAGAAAGCAAAATTTACCTGATTTATTTAACAACCACTTGTTGAGTGCATTTGACAAAATTCAAAATGCCTTTAGCGGTGCAGCTATTGTGCTGACTGAGGGCGTACGTGATTATATTTTACAGAACATCCCAAAGTTTGTCTATTACTCCGATTATGGCAACCTCGATAGTGAAATTTATTTGCCGAGAGTAATCGAAGATTTAAAACGAACCGATCTAACAGAGGCCGCAAGGGCTAAAGCCAGAACATTAGATGTTTTATTTAAATATGTAAATCTGTCTGCAGAAGAGATTTACGAATTGGGCAATGACCGAAAGACAATCATCCACACAATGAACGTTCAAGGTCAGGTCGTTAAAATGGAGGAGCAAAACTTGTCCTCAGAAGAAGTTACAGATTGGGCGGAAAAGAAAAAAGAACGTGGCGTTTTATTGCGTTCAGCGGCCACGAGGCTAACTATGAACTTCAAACAATGGTGGCAACAAGGCGATTACATATTTGCTTTTGAAGCTGACGGCGCCCATTTTAGAATAAATGTTGCAGACGAACTACGGCCTGATGCTATTGAGCTGGAAGGCAGGAGTCGCGGTTTGCAATGGTTCTTCAGTTTCTTTCTTGTGTTTCTAGTTGAAACCAAACAAGGCCACGCTAATGCGATTCTGTTACTTGATGAACCAGGCTTGTCTTTACACCCATTAGCACAATATGATTTGGCAGCATTTTTTAGAAAATTGTCAGAGGACAACCAATTAATTTATACTTCCCATTCACCTTTTCTGGTCGACATGGATAACCTCGCTAACGTAAAAGCTGTTTATGTTGATAAAACAAATGGTCGCACTAAAGTATCATCTAATTTACGGTATGATGACGTTGATGCTGAAAAATCTATTTATCCTATTCATGCAGCTTTGGGTTTAACCGTTTCAGATACACTATTATTAGGTTGCATTCCGGTTTTAGTTGAAGGACCAAGCGATCAAATTTATTTAACCATGATTAAGCGTTATTTAAACAGCAAGGGTAAGCTCTTAAATAATCGTGAACTTGTATTTATACCGACAGGTGGGGTGAGAGGAATGGGGCCTGTTACTAAATTGGTAATGTCAAGGGACAATGCACTCCCATTTGTTCTTTTGGATTCCGATAAGACTGGCAAGGAATATGTTAAGCAGCTTTTAAGTGGCACCTACAAAGATCAAAAACAAAAAGTGCTTGAAGTAGCAACATTTTTAGACAATAAAGAATACGAAATTGAAGATCTAATACCG
>Ga0364873_10028_pt1 | contig 90166 bp, 83 predicted proteins | sample ExccelAu500001D3_2_FD_206928 | JGI IMG/M metagenome (GOLD analysis project Ga0364873, IMG submission 206928) | Enriched cells from Trout Bog Lake Hypolimnion, Wisconsin, USA - BchlTB.Aug07.5000.01.D3 | ecosystem: Environmental > Aquatic > Freshwater > Lake > Hypolimnion/Profundal zone | place... | reverse complement strand
GGAAGTGAAATATTCAACCGGGACCCCCTCCTCGTGGATCGTGGAAAATGGCGGGAAGTATTCGCTTATCGGACCGAACGATACAGTTATGGTTTTGAAAGCCAGTGGTTTTGATCAAATAAGAAGGGCCGGCCCTGCTGACCAGGATTGTTTTTTTATGACTGGGTCTAACGGCAAGACAGGCCTCTTCGACGGCCATTTCGGCGGTTTAGTGATGCCCGTGAAGTTTGATGCTGTTGATTTGACCAATGGCGCCTATAGCAGCGACAGTAGAGTGCCTGTAAAAAACAACGGCAAATGGGGCCTTTGGAATTGGAGGGACAGTTCGCTGGTAGTTCCCTACGATTACGACGGCTTCAGTTTTGCGCTGGATTTGAATGAGAATTATATCGACGGCGCCCAGCCTGTCTTCGTAAATCGTGCCGGTAAATGGGGCGTTTATGATGTGGCTAAACGAAAAGAAATTGTTCCGGCCATTTATGATAAGATAGCATCCTGCGAATATGAGGGCTACAACGGCGGGAGGTTCACTACCGGCGGAGGGAATAATCCGATGATGATGTATCCCTCGGATATGGATACCAATAGCCCGGTTTTTGTTTGCATTGCAAACGGACAAAAATTTTATTATAACCGGTATCTTGTTTTACATAAGCCTGATATGGCGCCGCTGTTCGGCCTGGGTTTTAAAGGTTTTATTCTGCCCGATCTGACATTTATAGATATGCCCGAAAGCTTAGCGCCACATAGCAAAAAGGAAGCAAAGTCCCCCGCGGTTATAGAAGCGTTTTTTTCATTTGATAAAATGTAGCCTTAACTTATACTGAAAAAGAGACCACTTTATTTGCAAAGAATAAAAATATATCGATGAAATGTATCATAGTCACTTTCGTGCTTTGCGGATTAGCCGCCGGCTTGTTTGCGCAAAAACCATTTGAAGACAGCAATGGCAAATGGGGAATTAAAGCCGCTGATGATAAAATAATTGTTCCCGGCAGGTACGATGATGCCCATTTTTTTACAAATGGCTTTGCCCCGGTTGAATTAAATGACAAGTGGGGTTTCATCAATACAAAGGGAAAGGAAATAACACCAGTTAAATATGATAAGGCAAATGTCTTTTCCGGAGCGTATGCACAAGTTGCATTGGGCGGTAAATGGGGATTAATAGACACAACAGGCAAAGAGGTAATTCCATTAAAATATGATGACCCTATATTCTTTTCTGAAAAGGAAAGGCTTGCAGAAGTTGGAATTGATGGTAAATGGGGTTATATAGACACAGCCGGTAGTATCGTAATTCCATTACAGTATGATAATGCGGGCGCTTTTTCCGAAGGATTTGCGAGGGTTACGTTAAACAGTATAACAGGATTCATAAACAGCGCGGGGAAAACGGTAATACCACTGCAATATGATCAAGGTTTCGATTTTTCAGACGGAATGACTAATGTAGAATTGAATAGGAAATGGGGCTATATAGACACGAAAGGGAAAATTGTGATTCCGTTACAATATGATCATGCAGGAAGTTTTTATAATGGGCAGGCAACGGTAAAATTGGATGGCAGATCATTTAAAATAGACAAATCCGGTAAAGAAATAAAATGGTTGAACCGCTGAAAAACTTTGATTTTCCTTTGATACAATGTATTCCGGAGCAAAAAAGAACCTCAAGAATGACTTATGCGAAGTGCCTAAGGCAATAAGGAAAATCGGTTAAATTTCATCTGTAAATCTTCGGGTTATCATGAAAGTATTTCGAATCATAACAATCCTTCATGTTATAACGATTGTTTTCGCGCTCAATGTTCAGGCGCAAACTGACTACGTGATTACTGCAAAGGGCGATTCCATTCCCTGCAAAATTAGTATGGCATTGTTCGGGGATACCAAATATAAGGGTGTTGCGATGAGTGAGCCGAAAAAAATAAGACCGGAAGAAATTAAACAGTATTTTATAGCAAGGAAGAAATTACTGGTGCGTTCGGTAGTTACCGACAAGCACATCGAAACCCGAATTTATGACGGTGATTGAAAAAGGGGAAATTAACCTTTATCAAAAGATCATATACTTTGATGATGGCTCGATAACATTATTGTATATAAGCAAAGGTTCCGACGACGTTATTGCTTTAAAAACCAGCGGCTTGTCTTTGTCAAAACCCAGGCAAAGCCGAATGGATATTTTAGCAAAAATGCTGATGGATAACAAGGCAGTTTATGACAAATACAAGGCAAACGGTAAATTCACCTTTAAGCAGATCCGAAATATAGTGCATTTGTACAACACCGGGCATCCATTGATGAATCATTGAATGGTTAGTCAGGGTCTATAGTCATGAGTTGCTACTGCCTGTACAATTATAATCAGGAATACTATATATTTGCGCACCGGGCCAATAGGTAATTCTTAATAGAAACGCGCTGAGTAGGAATACAAAACTCGCTAAAGATAATACGATAGGGTATTTTAAATTTGAAAACATAGAGGTGTTTTATTTGTCAACTTTTTTGTTGTTTACTTCATTGATCATTTTCCATGTTAGTAAAGAAAGCAGCGCTAAGACGATTATTATTGCCGCCCAAATGATAGCAGGGTATTCACGTTTAACCCGATTCGGCTGAATATTATAGACAGCATTTTTCATAACGGCGTCATTTCCAATCTTAGATATGGTGGTATGGATGCTGTCGGTAAAAAATTTCAGATCATAATCGGGCGCATTCGCTTTTGGATCACCGGTTAAAAGCGTGTAAGATTGCCCGGCTTCAAGGTAACTAACAATACATTGTTCACCCTGGGCTACTTCTACTTTATCAATACTGAGCGGCAAATTGTCGCCATTAGCAATTTGTAACTCAAGTCTATCCGTTTTTGCAGCTATAAACAGGCTGTTTTCTTTGTTTGAATTCAATTCGGCATCGCTCACTGATTGATAACCATGCTTGTCGATTCTGTAAACAGAAACGTCTCTTTTATAATATTTTGGCGCGGTAATAACTAAGCTCACCTTATTTACGAGGTATTGGTCGTTCAACCTGATCGTAATGTAGGTTACCTTATCACTATCCTTTCTTGTGATTTTCCCCGGCGGAATTGGGAAATATAAATTGGCAAGGGATTGTTCCGTATAAATACCTGCCACCAAAAACTTTACCGGGGCTTTGTTTTTATCATTTACCAGCAATTTTAAATAGTGATAATTGCTTGCCGGAAACGACAGCGATTGTAAATAGGTGCCGTCGCCATTTAATTCACCTTCCTGAAGGGGAATGTCCTCTTTGATCGCAAACCAGCGCTTCAAATCATCACTTCCTGATAAATTTACCAAACGGCTTACTGAAGTGTTTTTAAGTTTTACCCACAATTGATTAACGGGTGCTTTTGTTGTGCTTTCGATCACAAAGGCAGTACTGGTATCGGCAATTGACTTAACCACCACCTCCGGAAATACCATAAACTTCTCTCTTTGTGGCTGAGGTAAATTATTTGCATTAAGATATGGCACAAAATGACTTCTTTGATCAATGAGCCTTATATCCGACAGATCGGCATTGCTTTTTGAAATAAAATCCGGGTGCAAAGCAATCTTGTAAAACCCGCTTGTATTTACAGGGGGAACCGGAGCCGCATACTTAAATGTGTTTTGTGCCAATACCGACTGCGCCGCCCAGCAAAAAATAATCAGCAATAGTCCTCTTTTAATCTTTTGGCTTAACCTCATCATCAACAATTATTTTTTTAACTTTTTGGTACATAAACGAAATGATCAGCAACAAAATACCGAGGCAAAAGAAAGCCGCGATCTTACCCGCAACCGGGATATTATTTATATCAAACAAAAACAATTTAAGCAGCGTAATTAAAAACAGGCTAAGTGAAATTATCCTCAGGTTACGCTGTTTGTTCCGCATGCCGACCCACATCAGGATAAAAGAGATGAGGCCCCATAATACCGGCAGCGCTGTTTTTATATAAACAGTTTGGATGAGATCAACGGAATTTTGCTTCGAAAAGAACATCAATTCACTTAACAGGCAAAACTCCAGGCTTAAAAAAGTAACAATTGCTGCAGTGAATAACCAGGCGAAGGTGTTCTTTGTCCATTCGTCAAATTTATCCTGGCATAGACTGATCAACGTGTAAAACACCAAACCGATGACGACATCGCTTACCCAGTGTACTGCAAAATGTATGGTGCTTGTTTTTTGGGATTCCAGCATATCTTCCAGTTGATTAAAGTAAACGGGCGTTAGCAATAAGTACACAGCGGCTGTAATTGCGAATAAAACCAGCGCCAGTATCCAGCTATAATTTTCGCCATTGATCCTGGCTGAAATGATATGAAACAGGTAAACAAATACCGGCGCATACAGCATCAGGTATAAAATATTCAGGCTGGTGTTTGGATAATAAAAGGCGAACTGGTGGTTAACCTCTAACAGGCCACCTAAAAAAAGAAGGATAATAGCACAAACCCGGTACACGGTTTTATTGATATCAGTTCCATAAATCTCTGGTGATGGGTCTTTTTTTATCAAAAGGTACAGCAGGTATGAACTTACCGCAGCAAAAAGGGTAGTAATAAAACCCCGGTTGGCGATAATGTTAAGATGAAGGTTTTCCTGGCCGTAAACCTGTGAAATATCCATCAGCAAGCTAATGATCATTGCCATCCATACCAATAAAGAAGTAAGCTGCATTAATTTGACAGACGATTTTTGGTACAGCCAGTAAAGCAATACCGTTTCGGAGGCCCAAAAAAGAGTGATGTTATTTCCATGCAGCTGGATCGGCGCGGTTAGCGAAATAAAGGTAAGCGTGATGCCGATCAGCAGATAAAGGATATTCGGGTCCACCGTTTTTTTCCGGAACAAGATATAGGACAATACCAGGTTTATTAAAGCCAAAGCGGCGCTGAATAAACCCCGGTACTGCGGCAGCCCCATTTGTGTTAATAGATATAGCCCAGCTGCAAAATACAGCGCGGTATTGATGAGCAATATCGAGAAATCTATTGCCAGGAAAGTTTTGTTTTCGCGGATGTTATTAATGATATTAATGGTGAAGAACAGCAGATAAAATACGGTAGCATACCTTAGGCCGATATAATAATTGTGGGTGGTTAAAGTATACAGTACTGTTGCAAACACAATAACCGATAATCCAAACGATGAAATATTAAGGATCCTCCAGGCTTTATAATAGGCAATAATTAACAGTCCGGTGTTCAAAATAAGCAGGTATATAAACAGGCCATTATAATTGTTGGTACCATTGCTTACCAGGAAGGGGCTTGCAAAACCACCGATAAGGGCAATTACCGCTAACTCCTGTTTGTCGTACAGCAGGGAAAGCGCTACTACGAAAACCGTGATCACTACCAGAATACCTAAAGCCACTATCTGGCTAAATAGATGAAATTGCTGAAAAGCGAGGGTGATAGTGAAATAAAATATGGCGAGCCCGCCGCCGGCCAGTACCGAACTGAAGGCCTTATAACTGTTACGCATACGGTGGGCAAAGGCAACCAATATGCCGCCGCAAATAATGCCTATACCAACCCGGCCAACCGGACCAATCCAGTTGTTATCAATAGCATATTTTACAAAAAAGCCTATCGCGAGTACCAGGATGGCAATACCAATTTTATTGACCAGGTTTTCACCGATAAATTTTTCGAGATCGGGGTAACGCTCAAAGAAGGAGGGCTCCGGCTCCTTTACATATTTCGGCGTGGGCTGTGTGGTTTTAACAGGCCTGTTTATTGCCGACAGGTTATCCGATATCACTTCCTGGTGGCGCTCAACAATGGGTTTGGGCATTTCCAGCACCTGTTTCGGCAATTCAGGAATTATTTCTTCAGCAGGCTTTGGTGGCTCGGTTAGTTTTACCTCAACGGGTTTCGGCGGTTCTGGCAATGGCACAGCCTTTGGCGGCTCCGGTGGTTTTACCGGGGCAGGTTCTGTAAATGACCTCCAGGGGCTTTCGTCGGGCTTGCTTCGCGCTTCGCGCTGTCTAATCTGGTTTTGCAATTCAATTATCCTGTATTCCAGTTCACTGAATTTTTGGTTTATGCTTGATTTATTACTGACAATCAGAATAACAATTATCAATAGTAATATTACGGTTAAAACATCCATGGCTGTAGGTTGGTGAAATAAAGATAGCAGATTTGGACAGAAAAAAAGGTATCAGTGAAAATTAAACAATACGGTAGTGGTGTCTTCTATCTTAAAAATGAATTAAATTAGCTTTTTATAAACCCCTTCAATGAAACCATATCTTACCTTCCTTTTAGTTGTCTGTAATTTCTTACTGATAAAACCCAGCTATTCCCAGATCGCCAATGATAAAACCGTAGTCAGCAAACCCTGGAATGCTTACTGGATAGCCGCCCCGGATGAATCAGGTAGGGAATACGGCGTTTACTATTTCCGTAAAAGCATCGATCTTGCAGTAAAACCGGGGAGTTTCATTGTAAAAGTTTCGGCAGATAACCGCTATAAATTGTATGTAAACGGCGCGCTGGTTTCTGTTGGTCCGGCACGGGGGGATACTTATTACTGGAACTATGAAACGGTTGATCTTGCACCATATTTTAACTCTGGTAAAAACAGCGTCTCGGCTGTGGTATGGAATGAAGCCGAATACCGCCCCGAAGCGCAGATCTCCTTACGGACAGGGTTTATTTTGCAGGGCAATACCGCCAGCGAAGAAATACTGAATACCAGTAATACCTGGAAATGTATGCGCGATAAAGCGTATCAGCCGCTGACAGGTATTGGTTACCATCCCTATTATGTGGCTGGTCCGGGTGAGTTTGTGGATATGGGCAAATCTGTCAAAGGATGGATGGCGGTGGATTTTAACGACAGTGCCTGGCCAAATGCAGCAAATTTAGATCATGGTAAACCCAAGGGAATGTCCGACGCTTTCGGCTGGATGCTGGTGCCTTCGTCCATCCCCCAAATGGAGCGGACTACCCAACGCATCGCGGTTTTACGCAAAGCGGATGGAGTTTCGGTGCCTGCCTCATTCCCGGCAACAAAAACTGCTATAACTATCCCGGCCAATACCACCGCTACTTTACTGCTCGATCAAACGTATCTTACCAATGCTTACTTAACCCTGAATTTCAGCAATGGGAAGGATGCCGGCATATCCATTTCCTATGCCGAATCACTTTTCAAAAGTATGGAGCGCTGGGGTACAAAAAAAGGCAACCGTGACGATGTTGAGGGAATGGTGTTTGCCGGCAGAAAAGACAGTTTAATTGCTGATGGTAGCGCCGGTCAATCCTTTACTACCTTGTACTGGCGCACCTTTCGTTATATCCGTTTAAGGGTACAAACAAAAGACGAACCGCTGGTGATTGATGATATTTATGGCACGTTTACGGGTTATCCATTTCAGCAAAACGCCAAATTGCAAACATTTAATCCCGAAATGCAGAAAATACTGGATATTGGCTGGCGCACTGCGAGGCTTGATGCCATGGAAACCTATATGGATTGTCCATACTATGAACAGCTGCAATACATCGGCGATACCCGCATCCAGGCAATGGTGTCCTATTATAACAGCGGCGACGACCGGTTGGCCCGCAATGCCATCAACCTGATGGACCATTCGCGCATTGCCGAGGGGCTTACGCTGAGCCGGCATCCTTCTTATAGCCCGCAAATTATTTCAACCTTTTCTTTATGGTATATCGGGGTGCTGCATGATTACTGGATGTACCGGCCCGACAGCAATTTTGTGAAAGATAAACTACCCGGCGAAAGGGCCGTGCTGGATTTTTTTGCCAAATACCAGCAGGCCGATGGCTCCTTAAAAGACACTCCTTACTGGACCTTTGTCGACTGGGCCGATGGCAAGGGCTGGGAAAGCGGCATGCCGCCAAAAGGAACCAGGGGCGGTTCTGCTATCCTTGATCTTCAGCTCCTGATAGCCTATCAGCTGGCCGCCGAAATGGAAAGCAAAATGGGTCTGCCCGATCTTGCCAATCTATACCGCAAAAAAGCAGCGCAACTGAAACAAACTATTCAAAACAAATATTGGGATCCGGTTAAAAAGCTTTACGCCGATACTGAAGATAAAAACCTTTTTTCGCAGCATGCCAATTCGCTGGCCATACTTACAGGTTTGGTAAAAGGGAATGAAGCACTTGCGTTGAGCAAAAAGATCCTGGCGGATACATCGCTAACGCAATGCTCCATCTACTTTAAATATTATATGCACCAGGCTTTGGTAAAAGGCGGTTTGGGAAATGATTATATGAAGTGGTTGGATATCTGGCGCGCCAATATAAAAATGGGCCTGACTACCTGGGCCGAAATATCAGATCTTGAAAACAACCGTTCCGACTGTCATGCCTGGGGTTCAAGCCCTAATATTGAGTTTTACAGGACTATTTTAGGGATCGACAGTTATGCGCCCGGCTTCAGCAAAATAAAAATTGAGCCGCACTTGGGGGATACTTATTGGGGTGAGATTGGAGGCGAGATCCCTCATCCCAAGGGAAAAGTTTCAGTTAAATATTATCAGGGCACTGACTACCAGGATATAAAAATCGTACTACCTCAAAAAACATCTGGTGTTTTTATTTGGGACGGGAAGTCGTATCCCCTAACTGCCGGCGAGAATAAGTTTAGAGATTCAATTACGGGTATGATGAGGTATACGAAATTTACAGCTAAGCCTTAATAAAATTTAGATTTTTTTTGAAAAAAGCCTTTGCTAATCTTCAGGAGGCATGACTAATTGGATCATGTGAAAGCCTTATGATGCCGGTTACCCGACCGCTGTGTTTCACTTTCCATATATCGAAGGCTTTTTGCATATCAAGCCAGAATTCAGCACTAACGCCGAAGGCATATTCGAGGCGCACCGCCATTTCTGCGCTTATGGCAGCAGACTCATTTACCACCTCGGATAATTGTTTTCTGCTCACTTTTAAACTTTCGGCTGCCTTAGTGATAGTCAGCTTCATTTCCTTTAAAATATCTTCCCTTAAAACTGAACCAGGATGAACCGGCGGCATATTATTTTCCATAGTTTAATGATAATCTAAATAATTAATTTCATAAGCATTGCCTTCTTCGAACTTAAAGCAAATCCGGTAATTACCTGTCACCCATATCGCCCAAAATCCTTTCATATCGCCACTTAAGGAATGAAGCTTATAGCCGGGAACCATTCGTAATGGATCAAGAGATTTTGCGGTATTCAGTGCTGAAAGAATGCGCCTGATTTTTTCTGTTTGTTCAGGAGGTAATTTGGATGGATCGTTTTTCTCCTATAACAGTCGCAGTCCTTTATGCGCAATGCTTTCAATCATTATTCAAATATACATCGTAACCCCTTAGGTTACAAGTTTTATTTTAATGTTTATGCGCAATGCTTCGCCAATTAACCCGCCGTACAAACTGAATGAATTAATGGGCCTTGCGGCCTCTTTTTGTTTATAAACCCTTTTTGCACCAGCAAAAAACATCCGGAATTCTTGTGTGGAAAGATAAATCATGCTTGTTAAGAGCATGTGAGAATTTGTTCAGGATATAACAAAGTGTTTTATTGGTAAGGTTTTCTTATTAAATACCGATGGTTTTGCTACATATTTAATAACTTTCGTCATCTTTTTAAAAAACCGATGCCGCTTTTTGCTAATAAATTGGTTTTTTGCAATCATTTTGTCAAAACCTTCAGTTTTTCAAGAAAAAAAACAAACATTTCAGCTTATTGTTGTTCAGATATTGTTTATTTGCCGTGCATAAAACTGCTTTTTATTAACATTAATTTATCATTAAATTGTGATATTTGCATCGCCCATTTGTAATCAACTATTCGTCAATTATATGCCTTCCAATACAATTTAATGAAAATAACGCCCGACAAACTAAGTATCCTCTCCATTGATATTGGAGGTTCGAACATAAAAGGCACAGTTTTAAATCAAAAAGGTGAGCTGACAATGGATTATCAAAAAATCCCGACACCCTACCCCGCAAGCCCGGAAAATGTACTGAATGCCATCAAAACACTGGTGAAAGCCTTTCCGCCGCATGACAGGATTTCTGTTGGTTTTCCGGGATATGTAAAAGATGGTGTTGTAAAAACAGCGCCAAATCTTGATTCATCCTTATGGAAAGATGTGGACCTTGCAAAAAAGCTGGAAGAAACATTGGGCAAACAGGCCCAGGTAGTTAACGACGCCGATATGCAGGGCTTAGGCGTAGTTAGCGGAAAAGGTTTGGAACTGGTGATCACACTTGGGACAGGTTTCGGTACCGCCTGGCTAAAAAACGGCGAGCTGTTACCACACCTTGAATTTTCACACCAGCCATTCAGCAAGTATGAATCCTATGATGAATACATAGGTGAAACCGCCTTAGTGAAAGAGGGTACAAAGAAATGGAACCGCCGGATCCAAAAGGTTTTTGAAGTGCTGAAAACCGTGTTCAATTATGATTATTTATACATTGGCGGCGGTAACTCAAGCAAACTCAACTTTAAGCTGGATAAAAACATGAAAATTGTTACCAATGCCGATGGCATAAAAGGTGGGTCGCGCTTATGGGTGAAGGATGCGGCGGCAGAAACAATCCCGGCATAATAATTACAATAAATAATATTAAACTACAAATACAAAAAATGGACTTAGACAATCAGGAAATTGAAACATTAGGGATAAATACAGTAAGGATTTTATCAGCAGATGCGGTACAAAAAGCAAATTCAGGCCATCCGGGGACGCCAATGGCGCTTGCACCTATGGGTCACGTGCTTTGGGCCGACTACATGAAATATAACCCTAAAAACCCGCATTGGGCAAACCGCGACCGTTTTATACTGTCGGCCGGGCATGCCTGTATGTTGCAGTATAGCTTCCTGTATTTAACCGGTTATGATATTTCTCTTGATGACATTAAAAACTTCCGCCAGTTAAACAGTAAAACCGCCGGTCACCCCGAGTACGGTTTAGCGCCCGGAATTGATGTAACAACCGGTCCTTTGGGCCAGGGTTTTGCAAATGGCGTAGGTTTTGCCATCGGCCAGAAACACCTTGCCGCCCGTTACAATAAACCAGGGTTCGACTTATTCGATTATAAAGTTTATGCTATTTGCAGCGACGGCGATATGATGGAAGGTGTAACCTCAGAAGCAGCGTCAATAGCAGGTCACCTGGAGTTAGGTAATATTATTTATTTGTATGATGACAACCATATCTCTATTGAAGGCGATACCGACATCACCTTTAACGAGGATGTAGCTAAACGTTTTGAAGCTTATGGCTGGCACGTGCAAACCATTGATGATGGAAACGATATTAAAGCCATTGCCAACGCGATACGGAACGCTAAAGGCGAAACACAAAAGCCATCGCTTATAAAAGTACGTACACAAATTGCATACGGAAGCCCGAACAAGGTAAATACTTCCGGCGCGCATGGTTCACCACTGGGTGCGGCAGAGATCCGGTTGGTGAAAGAATTTTTTGGTTTTGATCCTGACCAGTCATTCGAGGTACCGGAAGAAGTAATAAAATACTACGGAGAAAAAGGTGCAAGAGGTGCTGATCTTGAAGCCAAATGGAATGATCTGTTTGCAGCTTATAAGGCGCAATATCCTGAACTGGCTGCCGAATATGAATTATTCAGCCAGGGCGGCCTGCCAGCGGGATGGGAAGCAAACCTGCCTGTATTTAAAGCATCTGACCCTAAAATGGCTACCCGCCAGGCATCAGGGAAAGTATTGAATGCAATTGCAGATTGCCTGCCGGCACTTATTGGTGGTTCAGCAGATCTTGCCCCATCCACCGACACCAACCTTAAAGCATATAACTCGTTTACAACCGAACATCGCGACGGTCGCAATTTCCACTTCGGGATCCGTGAACATGCTATGGGTTCAATACTGAACGGCATGGCATTAACAAACGGAATTATTCCTTTTGGAGCAACTTTCCTGATGTTTTCGGAATATATGCGCCCGCCGATCCGTTTGGCAGCGATCATGAAGGTCCGCCCGATTTATGTTTATACCCATGATAGTATTGGCGTAGGTGAAGATGGTACAACCCACCAGCCGATTGAGCAATTAATTTCATTGCGTTCTATCCCAAATATTACTTTGATCAGGCCGGCTGATGCAAATGAAAGCGCACAGGCCTGGCGTGTCGCTTTAGAGCATAAAAGTGGACCGGTAGCATTAATTTTTACAAGACAAGCATTGCCGATTCTCGATCAGGATAAATATGCAAAAGCTACCGGACTTGAAAAAGGCGCTTATATATTATCTGAAGCCAGCAAAACACCGGAAGTTATCCTGATGGCAACGGGTTCGGAGGTTTCATTGATATTGCAGGCACAGGAACAACTTGAAGCAGAAGGCGTATCAACCCGGGTGGTAAGTATGCCATCATGGGAGTTATTTGAAAAACAGGATGCTGCCTATAAAGAAACAGTATTCCCTAAGGCAATTAAAAAACGTTTGGCTGTTGAAATGGCTTCACCATTGGGCTGGCATAAATATGTAAGTGATGAAGGTGATATATTGGCGATGACCACTTTTGGTGAATCGGCCCCGGCAGATGACCTGTACAAACATTTTGGCTTTACCGTTGATAATGTGGTAAAGAAGGCGAAGGCGTTGTAACCCCCCAACCCCCTAAAGGGGGAGCTTTTGATTTGCATGTTTTTGAAGCAAGGGGAAATGAAGAAAGCGAAAGCGTTGTTATAGATATTAGCAGATTAAGACTTACGAAGTTTTGTAAACTTCGTAAGTCTGATAATCCTTGATTTGACATGAATAAAAAACGTTTTTCAATCGTTAATATAATTGTACTTGGTGTAATCATGTTTTCGAATGTAAATGCGCAATCCAAAGCTGATCAAAAGGAAAGTGCCCGTGTTTTTGTTCAAAAGTTTTATGATTGGTATGCAGTGTTGGATTCAACCTGTATTTCGGCCAGGAAGAATCCTGTTGCTTCGGCGTTAGGCCAAAAAAAGGAGTGTTTTGACGTTCATTTACGTAAGGCAATTATGGATGATGAGCACGCTCAGGCAAAAGCAAAAGGCGAGCTTGTCAGCCTGGATTTTGATCCATTTACCAATGCTCAGGATACAAGAATTGGTTATCAAACGGGCAACGTTAAACAGGCAGGCGGTCAATTTTTTGTTGATGTTCATGATATTGCAAAGGGGCAATCGAAAGAAGCAATATTAGCCGCAGAACTGGCGGTAGTTGCGGAAGTAGTTAATTCAAATGGACATTGGGTTTTTACGAATTTTATATACCGTAGTAAAGATGGTGATGAAAACCTTTTACAAATATTAAAAAAACTGGCAAAAGACCGCGTTAAACGGTCAGCTAATAAATAATTTAAAACAAGAAAGTTCCCCCTTTAGGGGGTCAGGGGGCATGAAAATAGGAATAGCAGCCGATCATGGCGGATATAAATTAAAAGAGTTCATTCACCCGTTCCTGGTAAAATTAGGGCACGAGGTAGTAGACTTTGGCGCTTATAAACTCGATAACGCGGATGATTATCCCGATTTTGTTATCCCTTTGGCCGAAGCTGTTGCAGATCACGAAGTGGAACGGGGTATTGCTATCTGCGGCAGCGGTGTTGGTGCATCCGTTGCAGCAAATAAGATCCATGGCGTAAGGGCGGCTTTGATCAACGACTATTTTTCGGCACACCAGGGCGTGGAAGATGATGATCTCAATATCCTATGCCTTGGCGGACGTGTTACAGGAAATATGGCAGCCGAAGAATATATTACCGCCTTTTTAAATGCCAGTTTCACCGGTGCCGAAAGGCATTTGCGTAGGTTAGCCAAGGTAAAAAAACTTGAGAAATAATGATTAATTATAGAATGTGTTGATTTGATAGTTTGAAAATTAATATAACGAGGCTTTAATCATTTTCAAATCAGCACATTTTCAAATCTTCAAATAAAAAATATTATGGAAACAAATAAAGTAAAACAAATACACAGCTTTGGTCAAAGTATCTGGCTGGATTTTATTGACCGGGAAATCATTGCATCCGGAAATTTAAAGAAACTGATGGATGATGACGGCGTAAGGGGCGTAACATCAAACCCTGCTATTTTCGAAAAAGCTATTACCAGCAGTTCTGATTATGATAATGACATCCGTACATTATCTGATAGCGACAAAACCAACGAAGAAATATTTTTCGGGTTGGCAATAGCCGATATAAAACAAGCAACTGACATTTTCAAGGGCGTTTATGATGAATCAAAAGGCACTGATGGCTATGTGAGTTTGGAAGTATCACCGTTTTTAGCGCTGGATGATGAAGGCACAACCAAACAGGCTGCTGAACTTTGGAAAGCAGTTGACCGCAAAAACGTGATGATTAAAATTCCGGGTACAAAACCAGGATTATCAGCCATCAGGAAATCTATCGCAAAAGGTATAAATATCAATGTTACCCTGCTTTTTGGTTTACCTCGTTACGAAGAAGTGACTGAAGCCTATATCTCCGGTTTGGAAGATCATTTAGCAGCTGGTCATTCAATCGGGCATATTTCATCTGTTGCCAGTTTCTTTTTAAGCCGTATCGATGTTTTGGTTGACCCAATGCTTGACGAAAAAGGCCTTGGCGATTTAAAAGGCGAAGTTGCTATCGCATCAGCAAAAAAAGCTTACGAAATTTATAAAAGAGTGTTCAGTGGTCCGCGTTGGGAAAAACTGGCTGCTCAGGGTGCACAGGTACAACGTTTGTTGTGGGCAAGTACCAGCAGCAAAAACCCTGCATTTAAAGATACCAAATACGTAGAAGCCCTGATCGGTGCTGATACCGTGGATACAGTTCCGTTAGAAACTATTGTAGCTTTCCGCGACCATGGTATTGCTGCAAACACGCTGGAAGAAGGCCTGGATAAAGCAACCGAAACATTAGAAAGGATAAAAGCGGCGGGTATTGATATTGATGCCATCACGCAGCAATTAGAAGACGAGGGGATTGAAAAATTCAATAAACCTTTTGAAAAACTGCTGCAGGCAATTGAGGATCAAAAAAGCAAAGTGTAAGTAACTTGGAAGCTACATCGGTAAAAATACTGTTTTTTGATATCGGCGGTGTGTTGCTCAGTAATGGCTGGGGGCATGAGTCGCGCAGAGAAGCCTCGGAAAAGTTCGGTCTGGATTATGAGGAAGTAAACGCGCTGCACAGTTTTATATTTAATGTATATGAAATTGGCAGTATCGATCTGGATGAATACCTGGATACGGTGGTGTTTAATCATCCCCGGGACTTTGCCCGTGAAGATTTTAAAGAGTTTATTTACCGGCAAAGCATCGAATTACCTGATACACTGCAATGGCTTAAAGAATGGCGAAAAACATGTGGGTTCAGGATTATTTCCATCAATAATGAAGGAAAAGAACTGAACGATTACAGGGTGAAGAAATTTAAGCTGCACGAATGCTTTGATGCCTTTATCTCCTCCTGCGAAGTAAAAATGCGCAAACCCGATCCCGGTATATTTAACCTGGCAATGGGCGTGGCACTGGCACAGCCGAGCCAATGCGTATATTTTGACGACAGGATCATGTTTGTAAGGGCCGCCCAAAAATTAGGGATCAGGTCATTCCAGCATACCGATTTTGAGTCGACCAAGAGAATATTAGAAGAATTAAAACAAGAAACATTCCAACCAAAATGAGCAATACCCCGGATAAATACGATTTCGGCATGATAGGCCTTGGCACTATGGGCCGCAACCTGCTGCTAAATATGGGCGACCATGGCGTAAAAGGCGCCGGATTTGATACTGATGCCTCAAAAGGCGCTTTATTGGAACAGGAAAGCAAACACAAAAATTTGAAAGGCTTTAGCGATGTAAAGTTATTTGTGGAGAGTTTAAACCGCCCGCGTGCTATCATGATGCTGGTGCCCGCCGGCAAAATTGTGGATAATGTTATTGCCGAATTATTACCATTGCTGGATAAAGGCGACATATTGATAGATGGAGGGAACTCTCATTTTACCGATACCAACCGCCGTGTGGATCAACTTGAAACAAAAGGGTTCCACTTTTTTGGTATGGGGATCTCGGGTGGTGAAGAAGGCGCGCGCAAAGGGCCGAGCATGATGCCGGGCGGCGACAAAGACGCCTATAATGTGATGAAACCGATCCTCGAATCCATTGCTGCTAAAGTGGATGGTGCACCTTGTGTTACATATATCGGGCCCGGTGCTTCAGGGCACTTTGTTAAGATGGTGCATAATGGTATTGAATATGGCCTGATGCAATTGATCGCTGAAACCTATGAGATCCTGAAAAAAGGATTAAAGTTGGACAACGAAGCTATCGGCAAGATATTTACCAGCTGGAATGAGGGCCGTTTACAGTCGTTTTTGTTAGAAATAACCAAAGAGATATTCGCTTATAAAGCACCGGGGACTGATCATTTGCTGCTGGATGATATTAAAGACGAGGCAAAAGCAAAAGGCACCGGCAAATGGACATCGCAGGTAGCGATGGACCTGCAGGCGCCCATCCCTACCATTGATACTGCAGTAGCTATGCGCGATCTGTCTAAATACAAACAGATCCGTGAGCAGGCTGCAGACCTGTACAGTAAAGATGATCTGTCATTGAACGTTGATACCGCGGAGTTTTTAATCGCGTTGGAGCAGGCCTTTTATTTTAATATGATCATCAGCTATGCCCAGGGAATGCACTTACTTGCCCGTGCTTCTGAGGAATACAAATACGACCTTAAGCTTGATGAAATTGCAAAAATATGGCGGGGTGGATGTATCATTCGGTCGGAGTTTTTGAACGACATTTTTAATGCTTACCAAAAAGCCCCCCAATTAGCACATTTATTGCTCGATAAACAGGTGCATGACCTTGTTGCCGCCGCTGTACCGGGCGCAAGGACGGTACTGTCAGTAACTATTGCAAAAGGTATCGCCGCGCCTGCTTACGCCGCTTCATTGAGTTATTTTGACAGCTTCCGCAGCAGGAGAATGCCGTCAAACCTTACCCAGGCGCAACGCGATTATTTTGGCGCGCATACTTATGAACTGATAGGCAAAGAAGGTGTTTTTCATACCCACTGGGTAGAAAAAACGCTTGATTAATTTGAAAACAAACATTAAATTTAAATATGCCGACAAATGTGCGGAAATCAATTTTTGACATGAGTCCCGAAGAGTTTGCGGACCTGGTTAGGCCAGTTGCAATAAAACTCAAGCAAAGCGCTTTAGATAACGGTTCATGGTATTCATACAGAAATGAATTATGCGTTGAACCGGACATGTTTATCCATGAATTTAAGGATGGCAGGAAAGAATTGATCCAACTTGGTAATCAAACAGGTGAATTCACAATTCTAAGCATTTTCTATTAAACCAATTCTTGATGATATAATTCAAAAATTATCAACCAATTAAAATTTTAATTTTCCAATAATCAGCAGACAGAAAAACATACGATGGATTCAACTATAAAAACCCAGCCTACCATATTTGTAATTTTTGGCGGTACGGGCGACCTTACCTCCCGCAAAATTGCGCCCGCGCTCTATAACTTATTCCTGGATGGCTGGATGCCACACCTTTTCTCGATCATAGGTACAGGCCGCACACAGCTTTCCGACGAACAGTTCAGGGAAAACCTCTTAAATGACATCAACCAGTTTTCGCGGAGCGGCAAGGCAGAAAAGGCAAAATGGGATGAGTTTGCAAAAAATGTTCATTACCAGGTATCCGACATCAAAGACGCCGAAACCTATAAGGAATTTGGCAAACGCGTTGACAAACACAACGAGGAATGGAATGTTAAGGCTAACGTGATCTATTACCTGGCTGTTTCGCCCAATTTCTTCCCGATAATTGCTTCAAATATCTCCAAAGCCAAACTGGCTACCGACCAGGAAAAAGTAAGGATCGTAATTGAAAAACCTTTCGGCCACGACCTGGAATCGGCAAAAGAACTGAATAAATTGCTTTCTGGTATTTTTAATGAGTGCCAGATCTACCGTATTGACCATTACCTTGGTAAAGAAACCGTTCAGAATATTATGGCCTTCCGTTTTGCCAACTCCATATTGGAGCCGATCTGGAACCGTAATTACATAGAACATGTGCAGATCTCAGTTACCGAAAAATTAGGCGTTGAAGGTCGCGGCGATTATTATGACGGCGCAGGTGCTTTGCGGGATATGATCCAAAATCATTTGCTGCAACTGCTTTGCTTTGTGGCGATGGAAACCCCGATAAGTTTTGATGCTGATGAAGTGCGCAACCGAAAAGTTGATGTGCTGCGTGCTATGCGCAAGTTTACCCCGGAGGATGTGCGTATGTCGGCGGTTCGCGGGCAATATAGTGAAGGTTGGATGGAAGGTAAAGAAGTACCTGGCTACCGTGACGAACCCAAGGTTGACCCTAATTCAAATACTGAAACGTTTGCGGCCATTAAATTCTTTGTTGATAACTGGCGCTGGCATGGTGTGCCATTTTATATGCGTACAGGGAAAAGGATGCATCAAAGCGCATCTATCATTACCATCCAGTTCAGGGATGTGCCCCACCTGGTATTCCCGGCGGAGGCAACAGAAAGCTGGCAGCAAAACCGTCTGATCATTAGCATACAGCCCGAAATGAGCATCCGTTTGCAGGTACAGGCAAAACGCCCCGGCCTTGATATGGTGCTAAATACGGTTGATATGGTTTTTGATTACAAAGGAACCTACAGCAGCCAGGCGCCCGAAGCATACGAAACACTTATATTGGATACAATGTTAGGCGACCAAACCCTGTTTATGCGCGGCGACCAGGTAGAAGCCGCGTGGGAATTGATTATGCCGATACTGGATACCTGGCAAGGCAAAAAGAGCCTTAATTTCCCTAACTATTCAGCCGATTCCTGGGGACCTGAAATTGCCGAAGCATTGATAGCCCGTGATGGGTATCATTGGTTCTCGCTGCCAATTGGGGGTAAAAAATAATTAGAGATTGGAGGTTAGCGATTAGTTTCTATCACCTAATCTCCAATCTTTTCTATATAACTTCGTTATTTTTGCCGAAACGTCAGTTGCTGGTTCTTTGCGCCACCGCTAAAGCTAAGGCGGCACGCGGTCGGACTTCCGGACTTTACTGACTTTCGGACTAATCTCTAACCACAAAACAATGAAACTAAATATTTTTGATACCGAAAACGAAGTGCTGACTGCATTAGCAGCACACTTTGTTAAAATAGCCAATGGGTCGGTTGCTGCGAATGGTAAGTTCTCGGTCGCTTTGTCGGGCGGTAGTTCGCCTAAGAAACTTTATGAGTTACTGGCTTCATCATATAGCGAACAGGTGGCCTGGGAAAAGGTTTATTTCTTCTTTGGGGACGAACGGAACGTGCCCCAAACCCATCCCGACAGCAACTACCTGATGGCTAAGAAAGCCTTGTTTGATCCTTTGCATATCAGCGCCTCAAATATTTTTGCGGTTGATACCAGTTTGCCCCCAAACGAAGCGGCTCAGAAATATGAAGAAGAGATTGAAACCTTTTTTGATGATGGCGAACTTAGTTTTGATTTGATTTTGCTTGGCCTTGGCGATAACTCACATACTGCATCGCTGTTTCCATTTACACCGGTTTTGCACGACAGGACGCCGGGTGTTAAAGAGGTTTTTTTACCGGATCAGCAGGTTTACCGGATCACCCTGAATGCCCCATTAATTAACGAGGCGCAGCATATCGCTTTTTTGGTTTATGGCGAAGGGAAAGCCATCGCAGTACATCATGTTTTGGAAGATGACGAAGATATTGAAGACTTCCCGGCGCAATTGATAGAACCTATTGTTGGGGAAATACAATGGTTTTTGGATACAGCGGCAGCGGCGTTGCTTAAACATAAGTAAATCGCGAAATAATTACCGTCAATTCGCAGGTACTTGTTCTATCAGCCAGGCGGCAATGTCATTTGCTGCTTTATCATTTTCAAACCCGGGTGGCAGGCGGCCGTTAACGTACTCATTATAAAACCAGGGATCTCCAACGGCGAAAACGGTTCCTTTACCGTATTTGGCTATAGCAATGATAACTGCGCCGTTGCTGTTTTTTAATGCAACCCTGGCGCCATTTTTTAAACCAATAGAGCAAACATCCTTCATAAATATTTTATTGGAGGTTTTAAAAATGGGGTTGCCGGTCGTATTCACGGCTCCATCTTCAAAATGCTGATCGTTTATTACATGATTTTGCAGATCATCGTTAAAATGCATCCCAAATTTCGCGGCAAGGTTATTAAAATGAGGCAGCTCTACATTGGCGCTGTCATTAGCCATCATTACCAATACACCACCGCTTTTTACCCAGGCCGCTATTTGCTTAATATTATCTGCTTCGATATAATTAGGATTTGGGTTTTCCTTTTTGGTGTCTGGATCAACAATAATATATATAGCTGTTCCTTTTAAATTTTTAACTGTGGGTGCGTACCCCAATGTATCCAAACTTGCTCCTGCCTTTATAAAAGCATCGCCAAAAATCGAAAAGCCGGAGTTTGCTTTATCTTCCCAGGTATAATGATAACGTTCAATTTTTCCGGAGGCAGTTTTATGTACTTCGTGATTAAAATAATAATCCAGCGTAACTTTTTGAGCTCTTAACCCAAGAGAAACAACGGTTGTAAATAATACCGTCAGGATAGAAATCTTTGTTCTCATTTGGACGCAAAATCTTTGTATCGTTTCATCGCCTCAACAAAATAATAATCGGCATAAGTAAGCGGAACATCAACTTCACTTTTTCCGGGCAGATGGCCTACACTATGTTTTAAAAGAAAACCACCATTTGTGCCTGGTCTGGCTTTGTACGTATCAGATGATAATGTTTTTAAGATGCTTTGCGCAGTAGTAAAATAAGTCGCAGCAGCCTTTTTGTCAGCGTATCTGCACAACTCCAATAAAGCCGAAGCCATGATGGCCCCTGCCGAAGCATCGCGTAATACATTTGGAATTTTTGGATCATTAAAATCCCAGTAAGGTATTTTGTCAGCAGGTAAATTCGTATTGGCGAGGATAAAATGGGCAATATGCTCTGCCTGCTCCAGGTATTTTTTATCTTTCGTTTCGCGGTACATCACGGTGAAACCGTACAGGCCCCAAACCTGCCCCCGCGCCCAGGCCGACTCATTTGCATAACCCTGCGCAGTTTTTTTCTCCTTCACTGCGCCGGTTTGCGCGTCGTAATTTAATACATGGTACGAGCTGTAATCGGGGCGGTAATGGTTTTTCATGGTGGTATTGGCGTGCGTTACCGCTATCTTATAAAAACTGGAGTCACCGGTTGCTCTGGTTGCCCAAAACAACAGTTCGAGGTTCATCATATTGTCGATAATTACCAGGAAATCCGATGGTTTTGAATCCCACGATTTGATGCAGCCCACTGTTGGGTTAAACCTGGTCGACAATGATTTAGCGCTATTGAGCAGGATTTGTTTATATCCAGGTTGTGGAGCTATACGATTGGCATTGCCGAAACTGGTGTACATCATAAAACCCAGATCATGGGTATGGGTGTTGTACTGCTCTTTTGACAGCACCTTCATCATACGGTCAGCTTCCGTTAAAAGTCGCTGATCGTGGCTTTGTTCATATAAAAGCAGTAAAGTGCCGGGATAGAAACCACTGCACCACCAGCCCGAATTACTTGTTTCCAGTTTTCCGGTCGATTCTTTATAAGTTTTTGGGAATTGGTCAGTATCAAGTTGCTTCGCCATAAACTCATATTGAACTCGGGCATCGCTAAAGTTTTTTTGGATAGTAGCAAGTAATTCCGGTTCAGGTTTAAAATGATTGGCAGTTTGTGCAAAACAGCATTGTGCAACAATGGTGAGATGGACTGAAATTGCTAATATCAAAAAAGACTTTAATTTCATAAATAATAACGGGCACTATAAATTAAACAATAACGCGAAAATATAAGTTAGTAATGGAGTGATCGGCAATTTACTAATCTATCAATTATAAAGATAGCGCAAATCGCAACACATCCGGTATTATTTTGCCAGGCTAACATGCAATCTCTTTTTAGAAGGTGGCCCATCCGGAGCCTTTAAAATAAATTAAATTTTTCTATAAACAGGCCGTTTCTCCGGAACTAAAAAATGACGTTTCTACCAGATTCCGGCGGAGTCCTGTATTTATAGAAAAATAAAAATTGCAAATTAAGGCTCCGGTTGAGCCTCCTCTCCGTGATTTAATTTTAAACGCGATTCCTTTTGCCCGGCTAATACCTATTTGTAGTCCGCGTGCCAAGCATCACACCGTACAAAAAAGCAAATAAGTCAAGCACATCTTCTCCTTGTCAAAACATAAACAGCCAATCCTGCATTTTACTGAACCTAAGCCTGCAGAAGAAGCAATTCCTTATTCAAGCACCCCGAATTTACCGGACTGAAATTCCTCAAAAGCCTCCTGTAATTCACGTTGCGTATTCATTACGAAGGGGCCATATTGGGCAATTGGTTCATTAATGGGCTCACCGCTTAATAACAGCAACACACTATCCTTTTCGGCACTGATATTTATTTCGTCGCCATCATTCTTAAACAAAACCAGGTCGTGCTGACCGGCCTTTTCACCATTTACCATAGCTTCGCCGTTTATCACCAGCAAAATTGTATTGTGTGTGGCAGGTATTTCTGTCGTTAATTTCCCACCCGCTTTCAGGCGGATATCGAACATATTTACAGGGGTAAAAGTAGTGGCCGGGCCTTTATGTTCATTAAACGAACCTGCAATGATGTTAACCACTCCGCCATTATCGGCAAGTGTCACCTTTTCCATCTGGCCGGCGGTGATAGCCTGGTAACCGGGATTGGTGAGTTTATTTTTAGCCGGAAGATTTACCCAAAGCTGCACCATCTCAAACGGGCCACCTGTTTTCGAAAACTTCTGTTCATGGTATTCTTTGTGTAAAATGCCCGCACCGGCGGTCATCCATTGTACATCGCCGGGATTAATCACGCCGCTGTTCCCTGTGCTGTCATGATGTGCCACGCTGCCCTTGTAGGCGATAGTAACAGTCTCAAAACCCTTGTGTGGGTGTACATCAACCCCGCGAAGATGATCTGAGCGGCCAAAATCATATTCGGCATTAAAATCCATCAGCAAAAACGGACTAACGCGTTGCTGGCTCAAGCCATTGTTCGGGAAATAATTAAAAACCCTGAACCCATCGCCCACCATCCCCGGCCGCAATGGGCGGCTATATATTTTTTCTATTTGTTTTTTCATTTGATGGATAATTTATATACAAAGATAAACAGGAATCGCCTTCAAAACCTTGATCTATATTAAGAAACATACCGGGAATATTTATGACAAGAATTAATTTTTTTGTTATTGTAATAAATTGTTACAATAATATATTATCATTGTGTTGTAATTACACAATGATAATTATGAGAAGGTTAATTCAAGCAGTAATCTCCTTATAACTTCTGTTTTTACGCTCATTTTTCGTCGTGATTAATTTAACAACCTGTTTAAATAAGCACTAAATTGTAAACCAGTTAAACCAATATAGATCATGAAAAAAAACACTGTATTTTTAGTGCTGTCGGTCCTTTATTTTTTACCTGCATCTGCATTTTGTCAGGTTAAAACAGTTGATGCCGTTATTGCCGGTGAAAATGTCGCCGTTACCAATACCGAAAGCGGCAAAGTAAAGGGATACATACATAATGGCATTTACACTTATAAAGGTATCCCCTACGCCACAGCTGAACGCTTTACAGCACCCCAAAAACCAAAGGCATGGACCGATGTGCGCAGCTCCATGACTTATGGCCCTGTTTGCCCAACCGACCCAACGACATCGGTTAATGATGCATTTGAATTTGCTTTTGACCACAACCTGGGCTATTCAAACGAGCACTGCCAAACCCTTAATGTTTGGACACAAAAAATTAACGACGGCAAAAAAAGGCCGGTAATGGTTTGGCTCCATGGTGGTGGCTTTACAGCCGGATCGTCCATAGAGCTGCCCTCTTATGATGGCGAAAACCTGGCACGTAAAGGCGATGTTGTATTAGTTTCAGTTAACCATCGTTTAAATGTTTTAGGCTTCCTGGATCTTTCAGCTTATGGCGATAAATACAAAGGATCGGGCAATGCAGGTCTGCTGGATTTGGTTGCTGCCCTGCAATGGGTTAAGGAAAACATCGCACAATTTGGCGGTGACCCGGATAATGTGACGATCTTTGGCCAGTCTGGCGGTGGGGGTAAGGTAACCTGCTTAATGAACGCTCCTTCTGCAAAGGGGCTATTTCAGCATGCCATCGTTGAAAGCGGGAGTTACATAACCGGCTTTACCGAAAAAGCTACTTCTCAACGGATAGCAGCAGCTTTACTGGACGAATTAAAACTACAACCCTCACAGGTTGATTCACTTCAAAAAATAGCATACGACGTGTTGAATGCTGCCGGAAAAAAGGCAATTGCAAAAGTATCGGCAGCCCTGAGAGCTGAAGGAAAAGCCGTCGGTGGGTTTGGTTTAGGTTGGGGTGCAGTTTTGGATGGCGAGTTTTTGCCTTACCAGCCAACAGACCCTGCTGCGATGGAAATATCCAAAAAAATCCCCTTACTGGTAGGGAGCACAAAAAATGAATTCACCCCATTTGTTCCCGGACCTAAGAACCAGACCATGGATGAAGTTAAGGCTGGTTTGAAAAAAAGATATGGCGATAAAACAGATGCATATATAGCAGCCGTAAAAAAAGCATATCCGGCTACCGTTAAACCATCGGGCTATACCGACATCGACCTGAATTTCAGGCCACTGAGTGTAAAACAAGCTAACATGAAAGCAGTAAAAGGCGCTGCACCTGTTTATATGTACCTGTTCACCTGGCAGTCGCCGGTAAACGATGGCATGTATAAAGCGATGCATTGCATGGATATCGCCTTCCAGTTTAACAATATCAGACGTTGCGAGCAAATGACAGGCGGCGGCAAAGATGCTTTTGCTTTGGCCGATAAGATCAGCAGCGCCTGGATCAATTTTGCCCGTACCGGCAACCCCAACACTCCAAAATTGCCAAAATGGCCTGCATATACAGAAGAGAACGGTGCAACAATGATGTTCAACAATACATGCGTGGTCAGGGATCATCCCGATGGAGACCTTTTAAAAATCGCTGCTTCAAAATAACGTAATTAATAGTACAAGTTTGTCATTGCGCTCCGCCGACCGGCGATGCGCAATGACAATTTTTAATTTATACTGTTTGATGAAAACAATCGTAAAAGTCTGCTGCACCTTATGTTGCATAGGTTTGTTTTTTTATCTTTATTGAGCCTTTCTATACAAAGATACCGCGGAATTTGGTTTGGGAAACTTGACTTGGGTTAAGAAAGCGGCAGAAATCAATACTTTTAGTAAGTTTGATCTTTTCCCGGATACTTTTAGACCAATTCAGCTATTTTTTTTAGCTGCGAAAACCAGACAAGCGAATTTCTTTTAAGCAAATTTAAATTCCATGAAAAACATTTTCTTTTCAAAAATCAACATCACCGTTTTTTTGCAATTGATTTTATTGATGATTTTTTGCGATACCTCCAGGTCGCAATCTGCATTTGCTTTAAAACAGGTGGATAATAGTAAGCATAACAGCTATTATGTATCCAACAAGTCTCCGCTTAATCCGCAATATTTTATAAAGCTGCCAGTTACCGCCATAAAACCGGGTGGCTGGTTAAAAAAACAATTGCAATTGCAGTGTTCCGGGCTTATGGGGAACCTTGGCGAAATCAGTATCTGGCTCTCAAAAAATGATAATGCCTGGCTAAATAAGGATGGCAAGGGTAAATTCGGATGGGAAGAATTACCTTATTGGCTAAAGGGTTATGGTGATATAGCCTACATGCTGAAAGATGAAAAAATGCTGCGCGAAACAAAATTCTGGATAAACGCGGTAATTAATAACCAGCGGCCCAATGGCGACTTTGGTCCGGCCAACGAAACAGCCCCTGGCCGCAGGGATTTATGGGGAAATATGCCGATGCTCTGGTGCCTGCAATCGTACTACGAATATTCAAAAGACCCACGTGTGCTCACTTTGATGGAACGATATTTCAAATTTGAGCTAACTGTGCCGGACAACTTATTTTTAAAAGATTACTGGGAAAACAGCCGCGGCGGCGATAATTTATTAAGCGTTTACTGGCTGTATAACCGTACCGGTGAAAAATGGTTATTAGATCTTGCAACAAAAATAGACAAGAATACGGCCAACTGGCGGCAGAAAGAGAAGCTGCCTAACTGGCATAATGTAAATGTGGCGCAATCATTCAGGGAACCGGCTACCTACTACATGCAAAGTAATAACCCTGCCGACCTGCAGGCTACATACGATGATTTTAATTTGATCCGCAAGCTGTATGGTCAGGTGCCCGGCGGCATGTTCGGCGCCGATGAGAACGCACGCAAAGGGTATGATGATCCGCGGCAGGCGGTTGAAACCTGCGGAATGGTTGAACAGATGACCTCCGATGAATTTTTACTTCAATATACCGGCGATACTTTTTGGGCAGATAACTGTGAAGATGTGGCCTTTAACACTTTCCCTGCGGCCTTTACTCCCGACTATAAAGCCCTGCGCTATTTAACAGCACCCAACATGGTAGTAAGCGACAGTAAAAACCATTCACCCGGCATTAATAATGACGGCCCATTTTTAAACATGAACCCTTTCAGCAGCCGCTGTTGCCAGCATAACCACTCGGCAGGTTGGGTGTACTATGCCGAAAACAGCTGGATGGCCACACCTGATAATGGCCTGGCCGCCCAATTATATGCCGAAGGCGAAGTAACTGCAAAAGCAGGCAACGGACATATTGTAAAAATTGTTACCACAAGCAAATACCCGTTTAATGATGTTGTTGATCTCAGGATCGTAACGGCTGTCAGCAATAAATTTCCTATTTATTTGCGCGTGCCTGCCTGGTGCAATAGTCCCTTGGTTAAAGTAAATGGCCGCCTGGTAAAGGTTGAGGCCAAAGCCGGCGAGTATATTAAACTAAATAATAACTGGAAAAACGGCGACCGGGTAAGCCTGCAACTGCCTATGGCTATAAAAGTGCGGGAATGGGCAAAAAACAAAAACAGTGTAAGCGTTAATTACGGCCCGCTAACCTTTTCATTAAAAATAGACGAGAAATATGTACAACAGGACAGTAAGAAAAGTGTTACCGATGATTCCAAATGGCAAGCCAGCGCCGACCCTGCTAAGTGGCCCGCTTATGAAATATACCCCGCTTCTGCCTGGAACTATGGCCTGTTGCTGAATAAACAAGATCCCGAATCCTCCTTCACTGTTGAAAAAGGCGCGTGGCCAAAAGACAATAACCCGTTCACAAACAACTCGGCGCCTATACATCTGAAAGCAAGGGGCAAGCAAATACCTGACTGGACAATTGACCAGTATGGTTTATGCGGATTACTGCCGGTAAGTCCTGTGAAATCCGAGCAGCCTGAAACCAACCTGATATTCGTGCCGATGGGCGGTGCCCGTTTAAGGATCTCCGCATTCCCGGTGGCAGAGTAAGGGTTTCTTTAAATCGATTTTTTGGGGTGTTAAATACCTGGCGATCTTTTTGCTTCAGTACTGCAAAAACTATTTATCAAAAAACTCATTTTTGTTAAGTAGCATCATTGTTATATATACAATGAAAAACAGTATCACTTTTTGTGTAATTTCATTGATATTTGATTTCAGCAGCAACGGGCTGCTGTTATAAACCAATTTACCAATTCTTAAGATTAAAAAATATAAATCATCATGGAAAAATCACGTCGTACATTTATAAAGCAGGCCACAATAGCGGGGGCTGGGGTATTACTTGCTAAAACAGGGTGGAGCGCCAAAAGCTACAAACGTATTATCGGCGCTAACGACCGTGTACGGGTGGGTGTTGTTGGCTTTTCCGACAGGCATAGAAGCTCGCATATCCCCAGCTTTATGAACCACTATAAGGACCTTAATTTCGAAGTGGTTGGCGTATCAGATATCTGGAAGAGACGCAGGGAAGAAGGTGCTGCCATTTGGAAAGATAAGATGCAAAATGATGTAAAGGCCTACCGCAACAATGAGGAATTATACGATAGCAAAACGATAGACGCGGTATTTATCAGTACGGCTGATTTCCAGCATGCCCGCCATGCCATTGAAGCCGTAAAAGCTGGTTGCGATGCTTATGTAGAAAAGCCTTTTGCCGAAACCATGGAAGATAACCGTGCTGCGCTTAAGGCCATTAAAGAATCCGGCAAAATTGTGCAGATAGGTTCACAGCGCCGGAGCGGCGCCAACTACCATGCCGCCAATGACTTTATCCGTTCGGGAAAGTTTGGCCCGATCACGATGGTTGAATTAACCTGGAACGTTAACCAGCCGGGACGCTGGCGCAGGCCCGAGTTACTTGGCGTATTAAAAGAGGAAGATACCGATTGGAAACGCTGGATCATGAACCGCCCCTATGAGGCTTTCGACCCGCGCAAATACCTTGAGTTTCGCCTGTTTTGGCCCTATTCATCAGGCTTACCCGGCCAGTGGATGAGCCACCAAATTGATACCGTACATTGGTTTACCGGCCTTAAACATCCGCGCAGCGTTGTTGCCAATGGTGGTATTTATGTTTGGAAAGATGGCCGCAAAAACTGGGATACGCTTACAGCAGCATTTGATTATGGCCCGCTGGATGATCTGTCAACCGGTTTCCAGGTTACATTTGGATCGCGTATGCATAACGGCGATGAGAACCCGGCGGAGATCTATTACTCAAACGGCGGCGAGCTGAACCTCATTACCAATAAAGTTTCGCCAACAGGCGGCTTAACCCAAAAAATGGCAGCTGCTATGGGTATGCAGGCAAACCTGCTGCCAGACATAGACCTGGCAAATACCCAACAGGTAATAGCTTCTGCCAATACCGGGGGGGACGTGCTGACCTCAAACCACGTGCGTAACTGGATGGAATGCGTACGCAGCCGCAAAGAGCCTAATGCGCCTGTGGAGGCTGGGTATAGCCATGCCATAGCCAACATTATGACCAACGCCGCTGTACATACCGGCTATAAGGCCACCTTTGACGAAGCAACCCAGGAAGTTATGGCGAATGGAAAAGTATTTAAATACGCATAGTATCATTGTGATGAACAAACTGAGGTATTGCGTTTTCATCATGGCAATTATTTTTTCTGCTTCAAAAGTGGACGCCCAAAAAAGTAACACGGTAAAAGTGATCAAATCGGCCACGGAAAACAAGGTGGATATTTTTATTGGCGGCAAATTTTTCACCAGTTTCCTGTATCCCGATAGCCTCGAAAAACCGGTGTTATTCCCTATTTTGGCGGCAAACGGCACTGTTGTTACCCGTGGTTTCCCGCTTGATCCCAAACCCGGTGAACCTACAGATCACCCGCACCATGCGGGCCTGTGGTTTAATTTTGAAAATGTAAACGGGCTTGATTTCTGGAACAATTCGTACGCGATCCCACTAAATAAAAAGAACCTTTACGGATGGATCCGTACCGATAAAATACTGGAGACCAAAAGCGGTAACACAGGCACATTGACCTATCACGCGAACTGGATAAACCAGCAAAAACAGGTATTGTTAGAAGAAACTACGCGCTTTGAATTTAGCGGGAACAAAAACCAGCGGATAATTGACCGCTATACTACCTTGAAGGCCGATACAGCCATTGCTTTTAATGATGCCAAAGACGGAATGCTTGGCCTGCGTTTGGCCCATGAACTGCAAATGCCAACAAAAGAAGATCAGCAGTTTACCGATAATAAAGGTAACGTGACGGTTGTAAAAGGCGGCACAGACCTCATCGCCAATGGCAGCTATGTAACCAGCGCCGGCAAAACGGGCAACGATGCCTGGAGCAGCCGGGGCGTATGGTGCAAAGTTTATGCAAAAATGGCTGCCGACTCAGTCAGCATTGCCATCATTGATCATCCTAAAAACCCTAACTATCCAACATTCTGGCATGCCCGAGGTTATGGCCTGTTTGCCGCCAATCCGCTTGGCGAAAAAGTTTTCACCAACGGCAAATCCGCAAAAAACCTGAATCTTAAAAATGGGGAATTGGTAACCTTCCGGTATCGCATTGTAGTTACAAACGGTAAACAAACAATTAGCGCCACCGAACTTAATAGCCTTGCCGAAGATTTTTCAAAAAAATAGACGGGGAATCACCACTATCAGCGCTAAACGTCTTCGTAAAATACCATATGCTGCTTACCGTACTGTTCGCCCGTATTCAGGTTACTAAAAAAAAGCATTATTAATAATATCAAGGCTTAGCTGATCAGCCGAAGTAGTGCCAGCTGCAAGTCCATGAAACCAAATCGTATAAACATAGCCCGAATTTATTTTCGCATTACTAAGGGTAGCAAGTACTGTTGCAGTGCCGGCCTGGTGCACTTCGAACGTATAATATGCGTTGCCTGAAAGTGGTGCAAATGATGAAAATCCTTTAAATGACCTGTTAGACACCAATGTAGCGCCGCTCTTTACAACAAGATCAACAGCTGGTGCATCGGGGCTCAGATTAACAAAGCGGATGGAGGCAGCCGCGGTACCTGGGCTCATAATGGTATCGGTCAGCATAAATAGTTGTGGCTGGCTTACCTTGTTCACAAGGAATACCGAGTACGTTGTATTTTGAATAAAATTAATCGTATCAGAAAGGATTGCTTTCCGGGTAGCGTCAGCATAAATAGAAAAGGAATTTATACCGGCGTTTATAGCAACATAACCGGTGTTTTGTCCATAATTAATAGGAAGTTGGTTAACTCCGTGGTTGCTTATAAAAAGATCTAATGGTACCTGATCGGGAGATGCATCGGTGAACATTACTGCCGCTACGGGCGTGCTATAATTTTGATTGACAGGCGATTTTAAACAAGATGACAACATCAAAACCGGAAAACCTATGGTACCGACCAGCAACAAGATACTTTTCGAAAAAACTTTATGGAACTTCATCATCCTTGATATTTTAAAAAAATTATGACCTATAAGTTGTATAACGGATTTGAAGGGGGAAATGCTACAGCGATAAGACAAAAAATTTACAATTTTTATAGCGACTGCAACCAAATGCCCGATAATCCCTAAAACAGGTGCTTCCCGTTTATTAACAAACACCGGACAAACAAACAAAGCCTTTGGCTTGTAGTCAAAGACTTTGTTTAAACGAACTAAAGTGCCTATTGAAATGCTTTCAAATTACCTGCATCAATTTGGTATGGTCGTCTTTTATCGTGTAAGTTCCTGGCTTTATATTTTGTCAGTTGGATATCTTTTTTATCAATCGAGGCAAAAAGCATCGACCTGCAATCATAAAGGATATTTTCGAGGTTAACCGGTTTCCGCTCTTGTATTCCGCGATGACCTTTTACCAGTAGCACCGGCTGCGGCGTACGTTGCAAAAAGTATTAAAACAAGAAAGCCCCTCATCGTCAGATGAAGGGCTTCTTGATAAGATTTGGCACCGACCTACTCTCCCACATTTTACTGCAGTACCATCGGCTCTGGCGGGCTTAACTTCTCTGTTCGGAATGGGAAGAGGTGGACACCGCCGATATAGGCACCTGAATATTTTTAGTGAGTGGTGAGTGGATAGTGGTTAGTGGTTTTTACTCACTATTCACGACTGACAATTCACCATTACACTTAAACATAATTGAAAGAAGTAAGTAGATTGAGAAAACAACAATATTAGTGTTTTGATTGATTGAGTTTATTGGGTTGATTAAGTTAAATGGTTTTGCAACCACTCACTAATTCACTAATTCACCCAATCAACCTTTAATTACCTGCTATGAGAAAGCTTCGGGCGATTAGTATTACTCGGCTATGATGTCACCACCTTTATACCTGTAACCTATCAACGTAGTAGTCTGCTACGACCCTCAATGGAAGTCTCATCTTGTGGCTAGTTTCGCACTTAGATGCTTTCAGCGCTTATCTATTCCCAACGTAGCTACTCTGCAATACAGCTGGCGCCATAACAGATTCACCAGAGGTTAGTCCAACCCGGTCCTCTCGTACTAAGGTCAGCCCCACTCAAACTTCCTGCGCCCACAACAGATAGGGACCGAACTGTCTCGCGACGTTCTGAACCCAGCTCGCGTGCCACTTTAATGAGCGAACAGCTCAACCCTTGGGACCTTCTCCAGCCCCAGGATGTGACGAGCCGACATCGAGGTGCCAAACCTCCCCGTCGATATGAGCTCTTGGGGGAGATCAGCCTGTTATCCCCAGCGTACCTTTTATCCTTTGAGCGATGGCCCTTCCATGCAGAACCACCGGATCACTATATCCGTCTTTCGACCCTGATCGACTTGTCTGTCTCACAGTCAAGCAAGCTTATGCTATTGCACTCCACATACGGTTACCAAGCGTATTGAGCTTACCTTTGAAAGCCTCCGTTACCTTTTTGGAGGCGACCACCCCAGTCAAACTACCCGCCAAACAATGTCCTCGCCATGGGCGAGTTAGACACCAGATACAGAAAGGGTGGTATTTCAACGTTGACTAACTGACTCCTAGCGAAGCCAGATCACAGTCTCCCACCTATCCTACACATCCTGTAGCCGATTTCAATGTTAAGTTGTAGTGAAGGTGCATGGGGTCTTTCCGTCCCGTTGCGGGTAACCGGCGTCTTCACCGATACCACAATTTCACCGAGCTCATGGCTGAGACAGCGCCCAGATCGTTACACCATTCGTGCAGGTCGGAACTTACCCGACAAGGAATTTCGCTACCTTAGGACCGTTATAGTTACGGCCGCCGTTTACCGGGGCTTCGATTCAATGCTTCGAATTGCTCCTAACATCCCCTCTTAACCTTCCGGCACCGGGCAGGTGTCAGGCCATATACGTCATCTTTCGATTTTGCATAGCCATGTGTTTTTGTTAAACAGTCGCCTGGGCCTTTTCACTGCGGCTTCATTGCTGAAGCGCCCCTTCTCCCGAAGTTACAGGGCCATTTTGCCGAGTTCCTTAGCCATGATTCACTCGAGCACCTTAGGATTCTCTCCTCGACTACCTGTGTCGGTTTACGGTACGGGTTTTTATAACCTGAAGCTTAGCGGGTTTTCTTGGAAGTCTGATTACCTGAACTATCCTCTCCCCCGAAGGTTTAAGGTACTATCAGCTTTCAGCAAACTCTGCGGATTTTCCTACAGAATCTATACCTACGGCCTTTAACGAACTATTCCGTCAGTTCGCGTCAGTGTCACTACTCCGTCACCGCATCGCAGTTATAAAAAGTACTGGAATATTAACCAGTTGTCCATCGGCTACGCCCTTCGGCTTCACCTTAGGCCCCGACTAACCCTGATCCGATTAGCGTTGATCAGGAAACCTTAGTCTTTCGGTGGGCGGGTTTCTCTCCCGCCTTATCGTTACTTATGCCTACATTTGCTTTTCTATTCCCTCCACAGTTGCTTGCCGCTCCTGCTTCACCGGTTAATAGAATGCTCCCCTACCAGATGCATTGCTGCAAATCCATAGCTTCGGTATACCACTTGATGCCCGTTTATTATCCATGCCCGATCGCTCGACTAGTGAGCTGTTACGCACTCTTTAAATGAATGGCTGCTTCCAAGCCAACATCCTAGCTGTCTGTGCAATCGGACCTCGTTAGTTCAACTTAGTGGTAATTTGGGGACCTTAGCTGATGGTCTGGGTTCTTTCCCTCTCGGCCCTGGACCTTAGCACCCAGAGCCTCACTCCAGCGTATATTAATAAGCATTCGGAGTTTATCTGGATTTGGTAGGATTTGACTCCCCCGCACCCAATTAGTAGCTCTACCTCTTATTAACTCAACCGCCAGGCTGTTCCTAAAAACATTTCGGGGAGTACGAGCTATTTCCCAGTTTGATTAGCCTTTCACCCCTACCCACAGATCATCCGGAAACTTTTCAACGTTTATCGGTTCGGTCCTCCAGTACCTGTTACGGCACCTTCAACCTGTCCATGGGTAGATCACAAGGTTTCGCGTCTACCCCCTCTGACTATACGCCCTTTTCAGACTCGCTTTCGCTTCGGATCCGTGTCTTAAACACTTAACCTTGCCAGAGAGGAGTAACTCGTAGGCTCATTATGCAAAAGGCACGCCGTCATCCGCCCTAAGGCGGACTCCGACCGCTTGTAAGTACACGGTTTCAGGTTCTATTTCACTCCCCTGTTCGGGGTTCTTTTCACCTTTCCCTCACGGTACTGGTTCACTATCGGTCTCTCAGGAGTATTTAGCCTTACCGGATGGTGCCGGCAAATTCCCACAAGGCGTCTCCGACCTCGCGGTACTCAGGATACCACTATCCACTTATCCATTACCCGTACGCAGCTCTCATGCTCTATGGCCGGGTTTCCCACCCCGTTCCGGTTTTGTTTAAGTTTCATGTTGTGGTCCTATAACCCCGGTTATGCCGTAACATAACCGGTTTGGGCTGCTTCCCTTTCGCTCGCCACTACTCAGGAAATCACTGTTGTTTTCTCTTCCTCTGCTTACTTAGATGTTTCAGTTCAGCAGGTTCGCGCATTTATGCAACTATTCTTCAAATAGTTAGGTTTCCCCATTCGGAAATCCGCGGATCAATTCATATTTGCTGATCCCCGCGGCTTATCGCAGCTTATCACGTCCTTCATCGCCTCTGAGAGCCAAGGCATCCCCCGTGTACCCTTTCTTACTTTCTTCTACTATACCGCCTTTTGCTCGGTATGTATGCTTTTTGATTCTTGTTGCGTCTTCCGGTTCATTCGTTCATTGGTTCATTCGTTCATTGGTATTGCTACCGATTTACTTCTGTTCCGATTTACTCGTAATCCTTCAGAGCCTCAACAGTCCTCTATACTGTTGTCTTCTCTTTCAATTTACTTCTTCCAATATGTCAAAGAACGTGGCCCCAAACCCCTAAAGGGGCTTTTGCATTATATCCCTCCCCCTTTAGGGGGCCGGGGGGCATGGTGGAGAATAACGGATTCGAACCGTTGACCCCCTGCGTGCAAGGCAGGTGCTCTAGCCAGCTGAGCTAATCCCCCTAAAAATGAGTGATTGATTGAATTAGTGAATTAGTGATTGCGAACAATGACTAATGACCAATAACCAATGACCGCCTTTCCGTAGTCCCGAGCAGATTTGAACTGCTGACCCCTACATTATCAGTGTAGTGCTCTAACCAGGCTGAGCTACAGGACTATTTTGATTTCAGATTTCGGATTTACGGTTTCAGATTTAGTCAATCGTAATTCGTAAATCGTAATTCGTAATTTCTTACAATCTCGTCTCCCAGATGTATCGCACCATACCAATGGCTTCATCTTTTGGGTTTTCCTTTTGTGTTTTAATTAATTTAGTGACTTAGTGAATTACTGAATTAGTGATTGCCTGTATGGCTCTTTCACTAAATCAAAATTCTCCAATTCAATAATTAATAAAAGAATAGATTCATGCAGGTAACAGCCTCAGCTGTTATGTTTTTTTGAAAAGAGATCTCTTGGATATTGCTCCAGAAAGGAGGTATTCCAGCCACACCTTCCGGTACGGCTACCTTGTTACGACTTAGCCCCAGTTACCGGTTTTACCCTAGGACGCTCCTTGCGGTTACGCACTTCAGGCACCCCCAGCTTCCATGGCTTGACGGGCGGTGTGTACAAGGCCCGGGAACGTATTCACCGCAGCATTGCTGATCTGCGATTACTAGCGAATCCAACTTCACGGGGTCGAGTTGCAGACCCCGATCCGAACTGTGAACAGCTTTTTGAGATTGGCATCCTGTTGCCAGGTAGCTGCCCTCTGTACTGCCCATTGTAGCACGTGTGTAGCCCCGGACGTAAGGGCCATGATGACTTGACGTCGTCCCCTCCTTCCTCTCTATTTGCATAGGCAGTCTGTTTAGAGTCCCCACCATTACGTGCTGGCAACTAAACACAGGGGTTGCGCTCGTTGCGGGACTTAACCCAACACCTCACGGCACGAGCTGACGACAGCCATGCAGCACCTAGTTTCGTGTCCCGAAGGACTGATCCGTCTCTGGATCATTCACTAACTTTCAAGCCCGGGTAAGGTTCCTCGCGTATCATCGAATTAAACCACATGCTCCTCCGCTTGTGCGGGCCCCCGTCAATTCCTTTGAGTTTCACCCTTGCGGGCGTACTCCCCAGGTGGAATACTTAACGCTTTCGCTTTGACGCTGACTGTATATCGCCAACATCGAGTATTCATCGTTTAGGGCGTGGACTACCAGGGTATCTAATCCTGTTTGATCCCCACGCTTTCGTGCCTCAGCGTCAATCATACTTTAGTAAGCTGCCTTCGCAATTGGTGTTCTGTGACATATCTATGCATTTCACCGCTACTTGTCACATTCCGCCTACCTCAAGTACATTCAAGCCCTGCAGTATCAAAGGCACTGCGATAGTTAAGCTACCGTCTTTCACCCCTGACTTACAAGGCCGCCTACGCACCCTTTAAACCCAATAAATCCGGATAACGCTCGGATCCTCCGTATTACCGCGGCTGCTGGCACGGAGTTAGCCGATCCTTATTCTCAGAGTACATTCAACTCATTACACGTAATGAGGTTTATTCCCCTGCAAAAGCAGTTTACAACCCGTAGGGCCGTCTTCCTGCACGCGGCATGGCTGGTTCAGGCTTCCGCCCATTGACCAATATTCCTTACTGCTGCCTCCCGTAGGAGTCTGGTCCGTGTCTCAGTACCAGTGTGGGGGGCCATCCTCTCAGATCCCCTAAACATCGTAGCCTTGGTAAGCCATTACCTTACCAACTAGCTAATGTTCCGCATGCCCATCTTTATCCTATAAATATTTGATGAAATCACAATGCTGTGTCTTCATATTATGCGGGCTTAATCTCTCTTTCGAGAGGCTATCCCCCTGATAAAGGTAGGTTACATACGTGTTACGCACCCGTGCGCCACTCTCATGGAAAGCAAGCTCTCCAATCCCGTCCGACTTGCATGTATTAGGCCTGCCGCTAGCGTTCATCCTGAGCCAGGATCAAACTCTCCATTGTATAATGTCAAGTTTATCACTGACCCTATTATTAATAATAGAATCTGTAAAATATTTATTCTTTTTACAATATCCTCTCTCTTGTCGTTTTCATAACTAACCTCCGGTCCGCCTTAAGCTTCCCTTCTGCTGTTACGCTACATGATTATCTATACCTTTTAAGAACTTTTCACCTTCACCCTCACGGCTCAGATTATATTTGTTATCACCTTTTACAATGATTACTTTTTCAATTTCTATATCAGGAATCGCTCCTGACATCCGCCTTATTTAGCGTCCCTTTCTTTCGGGAGTGCAAAGGTAAGAACCTTTTTTAATTTTGCAAACTTTATTTTTTTTATTTCTTAGCTCGCTTTCCCGCTTCCTTTTCAACTATTTTCTCCTTCGTTTGCGGGCTGCAAAGATGCGATTATTTATTATATCTGTCAAGTGTTATTTTCACTTATTTTAGATTTTTTATTTAGTCGCTAACTTTCAAAAAACAAACCCGTTTTATCTAAAGCGGCATCAAATATACAGAGAAAATCCCCTCCCATCCAAACGAATTCTATAAAAACTTTAAGCCGCGCAGATAACTGCCTGTAAACTAATAGTTATTAAAACAACATCTTTCTGTACATAATACCTATACTATCACAATTATTGATTTTGTATCTTTGAAATTGAAATGAATGACCAAATTTTCCCCGAAAACTTTCTGAACTCTTTATCCGGAGAACCCGGTTTTTCTTCCGAAAATTTTATAAATGCCCATAATTTTATTGAATCGCCCACTTCAATAAGAGTAAACCCTTTTAAAAGATCGGCCATAAAAACAAACGGACAAGTGCCCTGGTGCCCCGAAGGCTATTACCTGGACACCCGGCCATCCTTTACTTTCGACCCACTTTTCCATGCCGGCTGCTATTATGTACAGGAAGCATCCTCTATGTTTATCGATCATATCCTAAAAACCATCCGCCCAAATAATGATGAACCGATAAAAATACTCGACCTGTGCGCCGCCCCCGGTGGTAAAAGCACGCTCATCAATTCGGCTATTGCCAGTAATGATCTGTTAGTCGCCAATGAGATCATCAAAACCCGCGTCCCTGTTTTACGCGATAACCTTAACCGCTGGGGCGCAGCTAATATTATAGTAAGCAATAACGATCCGAAAGATTTCAGCAGGCTGATCGGATTTTTTGATACGATACTGGTTGATGCGCCCTGCTCCGGTTCGGGCATGTTCCGTAAAGACCCGGCGGCGATGAATGAATGGTCGGCTGATAATGTGAACTTATGTCATCAGCGGCAGGAACGCATTCTGGCCGATATTTACCCGGCCCTAAAAGAGGATGGACACCTTATATATAGTACCTGTTCATATTCGCACCAGGAAAACGAGGATATACTTGATTGGCTTTGCGAAACATTTGATATGGAAAGCCTGCGCATACCTATATATAAGGACTGGGGTATTGTTGAAACCACTTCGCCTGAGCACAAAGCATGGGGATATCGTTTTTATCCCGGCAAGGTAAAAGGCGAAGGTTTGTTTGCCGGCTGCCTGAAAAAGAAAGGGCAAACACCTCAATTACCCTCCTTTAAAACAAAGGGACATCAAAAGCTGGCCCTTAAAGAGATTGAACTGGTAAAAACCTATATTAATACGCCTGATGACTTTTATTATTTTATGGTGAATGACGAATGGCTGGCTATAAACAGGGGGCATAAAGAAAGTCTGGATACTTTACAACGGCATCTGTATCTCAAAAAATCGGGGGTCAGGATTGGTAAGCTGATGGGAAATGATTTGATCCCCGATCATGAGCTTGCTTTAAGCACCTATATTAATAAGGACGCGGTTTTACAAACCGAACTCGACTACACCCAGTCCATACAATATTTAAGGCGGGAGAACATCAATATTAACACTACTAATAAAGGCTGGAGTCTGATGACTTTTGAAGGGCAGCCATTGGGTTGGGCCAAACTGCTACCAAATAGGATCAATAATTACTATCCGAAAGAGTTGAGAATACTCGCCAGCCCCCCGGCCCCCTGAAGGGGGAGCTTAATTTGCGCCTTTTATATGATAGCCTTTTAAACAAGCATCTAAATTTTTATACGTTTCATATTTATATTGGTAAATATCTACATGGCCATTATTCCTGATCGTCTTACCGCCTTTGTCCTGAAGAGTGTAGGTCTTTTTTAAGATGCTAAAATTCACATCATAATACCTTAATAATGTTTCATATATAACGCCACCTTTTACTTCACTATCGAAAACATTTGTTTGTTTTCGAAAAGCGTAAGTATTCCCTTTTTCGTCAAAATAATGTGTATATGTAATAAACCAATCACCGCTTTGACTAAATGGAATCTGAGACACTAAAATTATCCTACCAGTTGTATCCCTTAGAATATTATACGTGTATTCAATTTCATCCGGCCAATGCCCATTTTTAATTCTGAGCAAATTGGTTTTACCTGGAACTTTCACAAGGACAATCAAGGCTTTGTCATGCTTAATAAGATATTGATCCACGGCAGCCTTTTTGTTTTTTAACTTAATAAGGACTGAATCTCCCTGGGCGACAACCCTTATCGGACCGATATTGCTTTGTTTTGATAAAAGCACACCAAAAAGAAATATAAGTGAAAGGCAAAAGGTTTTCATACCCAAATATAAGAACACGAAAGACTATTGGAAATAAATTACATTAATTTTCCACTATTCAATCAGGAAGGACCTTGCCCAGCCCCCGGCGATCTGAAGGGAGAACAAATTAGTAGCACAACTATTATTCGCACACTTACCTAAATAACGGCGATACATTCAACAGAAAAAAGAATTCCGCCGGGAAAAGGCATTACCTGCGGCGCACTCCGGGCAGGTGTTACCTTTGGAAAGAATGTGCTGTAAACTCTATTGATAACTGAAAAATCGGGATCCTCACCAGATACCATGAACACGGTTATCTTTGCCACTTTATCCATCGAACTCCCCGCATCTTCTAATATTGTCTTCAGATTTCGAAAAGACTGTATAACTTGTTGTTCGTAACCGCCAGTGACAAGTTTCCCTGTCGAAAGTTCGGTGCCAACAGTACCTGATACAAAAATGAGATTTCCGGCTATTACTGCTTGCGGAATAAACGCATTAGGACGCGGGGCGTTTGGCGTGTTAAAAATCTGAGGATGCATTTGATAAAGGTTAAATTGTTTGGTATATCAAATTTAATAAAATTCAGTCTTAGACGCTATCTAAAAACAACATAAATTCTTCATTGCTGTTGTCTGAAGCCAACGGCAATGAACTTTTGCTTGTAACAATTTCCTTGAATCGTTTTTAGACAGCGTCTTAATTTCCCCTGCAATAAATACCATCTACGGCCACACCGACAAAATAGTAGCCATCACCATCATCGAGATCAGCCAAAAAGCATTGTCAAGCAGCCAGAGGCCCCATGGCTTTTTCTCATAAAGCTTGGTGCAAAGGGTTACGGTAGCTACAAATCCCAGCCACAGGAAAAATGCGCCCATCAATCCCCCGTGTACACCGCTTGTTTTTAAATAAAAATTGCCAAAAATAATGGAGTGGTCCAAAACATAGGCCATTACAAAGGAAGCGATCAACACCAGCACAATGTTCATTGGGGCAGGCTTCATGTCGGTAATACCGGTGAGCCGCTGCCATAGTTTAGCAAAGATGGCGCCATACCAAATGGCAGCAATAATGTAGCAGGCAATGGCGGCGGCCGCTACTGCGAGGTAATTTACAGGAACTTGCATAATCGTGATTTTAGGGTTATTATTCTGTTAATTATTATGGATGACATTTAATTTCCAGTTTAAGCCCCGCTTTTTTTGGTCAAGAAAAAAAAGGCACAGTAATCCACTCAAAAGCAGGCAATAAATTATTTACAAGTTTGATAGTTAATTATTTAAGTAAATTGGCTTGGGGTATGTATATCAAATCTAACGAAAAAATATGCTGAATTGCAAATTCAAGATGCAAATAACAAGGAAAGCTTTTTTCTGACAATGTTTTGGGCCTTTCAAAGAGAATCCGTTCCTGGCGACAGACGCAAAGCATTGCGTCTCTACAAGTCCTATCGTCTTTATAAACATCATTCAAAAAATCAATCTAAAAAATCGCACATTTGTATCCGCCAAATGGCGGACATATTTGCACATCAAAAAGAATGGATCAATACTTCATCATAGATTTCGACAGTACATTTACACAGGTAGAGGCCTTAGACGAACTGGCCCGCATATCCCTAAAAAATCATCCCGACAGGGAAAAAATATACAAACAGATCGAGGACCTGACCAACGCCTCCATGGAGGGTAAATTGTCTTTCACCCAAAGTCTGGAGAACCGCGTGAAACTTTTACAGGCTAACCGGGAGCATTTAAAGCAGCTGGTTACACACCTCAAGAAAAAAGTTTCCACCTCATTCTCGCGCAATACGATATTTTTCAAGAACCATGCCGATGAGGTTTTGATCGTATCAGGCGGTTTTAAAGAATTCATTATCCCGGTGGTGACCGAATACTTTATAAAAAAGGAAAATATTTACGCCAATACTTTTGTGTTTGATGATGAAGGCAATATCATTGGCTATGACCGCAGCAACCCACTTTCGCAGGAAGGCGGCAAGGTTAAATTATTAAAAGAACTGAATTTGCCCGGCGAAATATTTGGTATTGGCGATGGTTATTCCGATTTCCAGCTTAAAGAATCGGGGATGATCAAAAAGTTTTTTGCCTTTACGGAGAATATTGAACGCAAGTCAGTAGCTGAAAAAGCAGACCATATTACGCCCAGCTTTGACGAGTTTTTGTATATCAACAAACTGCCCAGGGCTATATCATATCCTAAAAACCGTATTAAGTGCCTGGTGGTTGGCGACGTGCAGGAAGATGCCCTGGCCCAAATGCGTAAAGAAGGCTATAATATCCGTCAGCGGGAAAATATTGAAGAACAATACCTGGAAGAAGCGGGGATCCTGTTTTGCGATGAAGAACACCAGCCTACGCCCGAACAAATACAAAATGCCGGAAGGTTAAAAGTGATTGGCATATTCGGCCGGATCAGCGGCCGCAAACTGATGGAATCAGCCTGCGAAAATGGCATCATCATTTTTGATGACCCAAAGAACAACCCGCGCAATGATGATTTTATCCCAAGAAGGGTGATCGCTTTTATGAATGAAGGCAAAACGCATACCAGTTGTAACTTCCCCGACCTGCAGCCACCACGAAATAACAATGCCCACCGCTTAATTCACATCCATAAAAACGTACCGGGGATACTTGCTAAAATAAATGAAGTATTTGCCCGCCATAATATCAATATCGTGGGCGAGTTTTTGGTGACCAATGCCCAAATTGGCTATGTGATCACCGATGTAAACACCGGCTATGACCCCGAAGTTTTAAATGAACTGAAAGCCATTGTGCATACGATAAAATTCAGGTTGCTTTATTAAGAAAGTCCGAAAGTCGGGAAGACCGAAAGTCCGAAAGATGATTTTTCAATGGGAACAATCGCGTTCTTACCTTAAACAATCTTTCGGACTTTCCGACTTTACTGACTTTCGGACTTCATCGGCACCACCAATACAGGAACTTCCGAATGGCGAACGACATGTTCGGCAACGCTGCCCATAAGGAGGCGGTCGATACCGGTGCGGTTATGGGTACCTATTACTATTAAGTCGGCTTTAAATTCTTTGCTGCATTTTACAATGCCGTCGGCAGTTGAGCCATATTCTGAAAAATGGGTGACTTGCATATCTCCGGCAAATTTCTTTATGGCGCGGTCAACAATATTTTCCGATTGATTTTTTTGGATATCAAGCAATTCCATCTCTTCAATTCCGCTTCCCTGCAAAGACATCCCCAATATCGGGTCAGCACTCGAAGCCATTTGCGGCATCATTGCAGGTTCAACAATATTTACAAGGCCAACAGCTGCGTTAAACTTGCGTGCAATATCAAATCCGTATTCTGCGGCATGTTCAGCATAAGCGCTGTCATCAATAGCGATAAGTATTTTTTGGATGATCATGATTGTAAAGGATTTATTTATAAAGATAGCAACAAGTTAAATGGAATATGGTTTCTTTAAGATGAAATTTACTTTAATTATCTAATTAGAAACGCCTTCCATCACTATTTGATCAGGGCTTCAACTTATTTAACTGGAAGCCCACGGTAAACTGAAAAGTGCCGTTACCATAAGTATGGCTGCCAAAACCTGAGGTAGCCCGGTACCCGCTCAGACTTTTCAAATAAGTAGCCTCAATGCTTAAGCGTTTAAATTGAATATTAAGACCTCCGGAAAGGCCAAAATTTAGCTTTTGGTCATACTTTGTGCTGTCTAATAAGCCCCTTACATTAGCATAATAAGCCGAATCGGATTTTATACCTCCCGGTTGCAGGGTACTTCTTGCATAAACCTGTTTTACAGGGAAGTTTAACACCGGGCCCCCCATAACACTTATATTTCCTGTGACTTTGTAACGTACATAGATGGGGACATTAACAGCATAGCGTTTCCATGAATCCGTAATCTTTAATGTTTGTCCCGAATCTGCCCTGTTTTGGTTAGTGTGGGAATAGGTCCCGGTTATGGTTTGCGGGCTGAATAATTGTACTTGTGAATTTATACCCCACTTACTGTTCAGGTTATAGGCGCCGTAAAGGCCAAAATATAAATCAACCGGCAAGCTGCCGTAGAAGTTAGAATTCTGGTTTTTAGGTGTAAAACTGCCTGATGTGTTGACCCCCGCCAAAAGCCCCCAATCGATATTTAGCGGCGATGAATTATTTATATTGGTTGCTTTGGCATTTTTCTCTTTTGCGCTGGCTTTAATATTGCCTGCTAAGCGGTTTAATAATTGCTTTTGAATAGCAGTGAAATCCGACGCCGATATTGACGCCGCTCGAAAGCTATTGATTCCCCCATTAAAATCTATTGCCGGGGCTGACGAAAACAAAACAGGCAGTTGTGGATCATTTCCTCCTTTGTCCGCCAGATTTTGTTTAATTTCATTAACAAACAGATTGCGATTTGCCGGTCTGATGGACGAGCCGGCGGCCGGTATGTTATGATTTGAATTTACAACTGATGCTGCGCCATTTCTTCCAATGCTTTTACCTCCCCGTGAAAACTTACCGGGGTTTGATTTATTACCTTGCATTGAAGCCCGCACAACATTACTGCCATTAGGAATATTCCTACCCGTAGTAGCCGCCAATGGGCTATTCGCTGCGATTAGTTTATTTTTGTTAGATGCGGCCCCCGAATTTTTAACCGGAACTGTGCCTGCTGAAGTGACGGTTACCGGCTTTTTACTTAAACCCTGTTTTTCTGTCCCGGTATTTTGAGTTGCGGCCTGCATTTGTACAGCGTGCAAGCTGTCTTTATCGCTGTTTGCTGGATCGCCGGTGCTGGTCGAATCAGGCGCAACGGAATTTGAAGTGCTATCCTTATGGAAATAGCTTTTATACTTTTGGTGATTACTGTAGGTATGGTGTTTTTTTAATTCCACTACATTGGTAACAACATAAGTCATAGCTGCAGCCGACAGGGACACAAACATTACTGATAACAATTTAAATCTCTTTGACCTTGCGGGCTTTTCACTTGCCGCAGCAGTAACCGGCATTTGCTCGTCTAATAGCGCCTGCATATTGAGCCAGTCGGCTTGCTGATCATCAGTTACCGGCATTTCGCTTCTAATTTTTTGCCAAAGCTTAAGGTATTTGAATGAATTTTTCATTTTGCTTTGCCACTCCTTTCATTTTGCCGGTAAGCGCTTTTTCCAGATGTTTCAAGCAATTCCCTCAATTGTCTTTTCGCTTCAGATAAATGCCAGCGGGATGTACCCTCGCTGATATTCAATTGCTCGCCTATTTCTTTATGTGTAAACCCGTCCAGCACTGATAAATTAAAAACTGTTTGGGTTGATAGCGCTAATGTCTTAATATGCTGTAAAATATCTTCGAAATACAGTTTTTCCAAAATAGCAGGGGCAATAAAAAAATCGTCTTCGTCTTTTTCTGAAAACATCACCCTATCGAATTTTAGTTCAGCGCGGCATAAGTCAATTGATGTATAAATCATGATCTTTCTAATCCACCCACCCAATTCGCCCTTACTGGCGTCAAAATCTCTTATGGATTTGAATACCTTTAAAAACCCGCTGTTAAAAGCTTCTTTAGCAAGCATTTTATCGGGTAAATAGCTATAGCAAACACGCAACATATCGGCATGAAACAGTTTGTACAAGGCCTCCTGGGCCTTGCGGTCGTTATTTATACAGCCTGTCACCAGCTTTTCAGCTTGTTTTTTAGAAAGGTTCATTCAAAAAGCCATCCCCTCATACGTAGTTTTTATATTTAAGAAGTTGCAATGGGTTGTAAGGGTTGTAGAGGTTGTAAGAGTTAAAATCACAACCTCTACAACTTATTATTACAACCCCTACAACTTCTCACAACCTTTATAACATTTACAACTTTACCTCCCTACCTGTTAATTTGTTTAGGCGCTATTAAAACCCCCGAGGTATAGTTCCAGTTAAAGGTAATGGTTGTTGCGGTTGCAATTATACTTCCTGTATAAGTAGTACCATTTAATGTAACCGATAATGGAAAAGTTCCATTTAGTAAAAGCCCCGGCTGATTTTGTGTAAAGTTTATTACAGCAGCTATCGGGCTTTGGCCGATGACGCAGGGGCTTGGCTGTATCACCCTGATAAAGTTTATGCCGAAGCTGTTGTTTTTCAGGCTGTCTGCAACAGAAAGTACGCTGCTGCCGCAATAGGAGTTTTTAGTTTGGGCAACAAAGGAAAGATAAGTTGAATCGGCAATGGCATTGTTATAAAAGTGTGGTACCAGGGTGATCTGATCACCGGTTAGGGGCAGGTAATTATAGCTGATCACGGGATGATACAACGAATCACTTACGGTAATTGATGCCGTGGCGGCTACCCCGTTATCTGTTGTTTTAACCTGGTATACCCCTGCTTTTTTGAAAAATATTAATGCACCATTTTTTTGAGTGATCAGTGAATCAAACCCTGAAGGCGACACACTCCAATGTATTGAATCTGTGGTTTTTGCACCAACCAATAACAGGGTATCCGGCTGGTTTCTATCCACTTTATATGCAGATGCTACCAATTGCCCGTTTTTAGCGCTCCCCAATCCGCCCAATTCACCAAATTTATTGCACGCCGATATAATAAATAAGATAAATAATAAGGAGATGGGGTAATAGGTTAAGTTCTTCATGTTTTTAAATTTAAGATGAATATTCTGTTTTATTACATCATCGCAATAAAATATGCAAACGTTGGGTGTTAAGTAAAAAAAATGCAGAGGTTTTTAGCTTAAAGTCTGTTTTTATTTCAGCCAGTGTTCCTGCTTCTGAATTAATGCTAAAACTTCCTACATTTGACCATGAATTTCTCACCCGAAATAGAAGACCGACTGGCGCGCCTCCAGGAAAAATACGAAGCTATGGGCCAGGATATGGTATCGTATTTAGATGGTTTGCTCCATGCCGATTTTTTAACCTATTGGGATTACATTCACCTGGATACGCTGTTAAGTCTGCAAAACCCTAAGACGCCCTTCCCTGATGAGGAGATCTTTATCATTTATCACCAGATCACGGAGCTTTATTTTAAACTTGCGCTACATGAATGCAAGCAAATCACAGAAGCGCCTGATTTAACCGCCGAGTTTTTTACCACCCGCTTAAAGCGCATCAACCGCTATTTTGAAGCCCTTACCCAATCCTTCGAAATTATGGTTGACGGGATGGAAAAGGAGCAGTTTTTAAAGTTCCGGATGTCCTTGTTGCCGGCAAGTGGATTTCAATCCGGTCAGTACAGGCTGATAGAGATCTACGCAACGGATTTTATAAACCTGGTGGCCCGGGATAAACGTGAAGAACTGGCGGGCGCAGAAATTGAGGACCAGTTTGAATACATCTACTGGAAATTTGGTGCGACTGAATTATCGACCGGCAAAAAAACATTAACGCTTAAACAGTTTGAAAAAAAATATGCTAAAAGTTTCATAGAGTTGGGCAAAGCAAGTATCAGCCAAAATTTTAATTCATTGTATCACCGGCTTAAAAGTTCGGCACAGTCAACACCTGAACTTGAAAATGAACTAAAACAGCTGGACATAAATGTTAATGTAAACTGGCCGCTGGTGCATTATAAATCGGCTGTGCGTTACCTTAACCGCGAACCGGATGAGATAAAAGCAACAGGGGGCACCAACTGGCAAAAATACTTGCCTCCAAGATTTCAGAGGCGTATATTTTATCCGGGGTTGTGGAGTGAAAAAGAATTAGAGAATTGGGGTAAGGCATGGGTGGAGAAAGTATTGAAGGAAGTTAATAGCTGACAACTACTTTGTTTTAAATAATTCGGGCTTTAAGACGTGCACCTCAATAAATACTTCGTGCAAATGACTAAAATCCGCATCGGTAGTTACCAGTTTTAAACCAAGCAAAGCGGCTGTTGCGGCAATCCATAAATCATTCTTGCCCATATTTCGTGGGGTGGCAAAAGGATAATCTGCTATCTGGGGATTGCGCCGTTGTGAATAGGCATCGATTTCCGAGTAGGTATTGATCAAATTCTCATTGATTTCAATAGTAAATAATTTATCTAATATCTCAGCAAGTGATTGCAATCTTTTCGATCCCCAATTATTTTGCAGTGCGATAGATTTTATTTCACCAACGGTTACAACTGAAATAAAAACCTTCTGATTATCCGGATTTATAGTTTTTGCTATTTGTCGATGGTCTAAGTCCTTTACAAGGTAGACGAGAATATTGGTATCATACAATAGGCTCATTTACTTTGATTCAGCGTTTTCATAGCCTCTTCAAATTCTTCATCTGTCAGAAATGCATCTTTCGGTAATTTTTCCAAGTTAGCGATAAGGTTCTCCCAGCTTTTACCTTTTTTTTCGGCAAAAGCAGTAGGACCGCCCGCCGCCAATATCTCGTCTATCGAATACGATTTAAACCTGGGAAATAAGGGTTGTTCATCTTTTGATATTTCGATATTTCTTTTACCCATTGTCGGCTCCTTTCTAAATTAAACAAATTTACAAAATATTTTGCGAAATTAACGCCTGCAAATAGTGCCCTCTGTCGCATGGTTCCCTGAAAAATGTCACCCTTTAACAAGCTTTTCTTACCAGAATATGAAATCAAAACGCCTTCGCATTTTACTCCCTCATTCGGCCCTCAAACTATCCACAGGGTTCGCCATTGCCGCCTTTACAGTTTTAAACGCAATAGTTGAAAATGCTACAATAATCCCGGCCAATAAGGATACAGCGAACATCCACCAGCTGATCTGCACATGGTAGGGGAAATTTTGCAAAAACCGGTTATTCATAACATACCAGGCTATGGGTAGGGCAATTATATTGGCGATAAATATCAGTTTAAGGTATTGTTTTGAAAATAGCATGACGATATTGCCGGCACTTGCGCCAATAACTTTGCGGATACCAATTTCGCGCGCTTTTTGTGTTACAGAATAGGTGACAAGACCCAGCAAGCCGAGGCAGGAAACAAAAATAGCTATGCCGGTAAATATGCCGCTCATTTGCTGCTGCCGCCGGTCCTGATCGTAGTCGCTTTGGAAAATTTGATCCAAAAACCCGTAAGAGAAAGGGGTGTCAGGATTTAGCAGCTTCCATTTTGCTGATGCATATTGAATAGCTGCCGCTGCATGGCGGCCATCGATTTTTGCAATGATGGTAGTACACCTTGAAGGATTTATCGCCATAATGGCGCAGGGGCCTATTGTTGCATGGAGTGAAAAATAGTGATAGTTTTTAACCACGCCGACTACTTTATATTTATAAACTAAGCCATTGTGAAGGTGTGACACATATTTACCGGGAGCCGTATAGGGATCTAATCCTAATAGTTTTGCAGCCTTTTCATTTAAAACTACCTGTTTGCCAAAGTCATGCAACTCCATATCTTCCTGCATATTGGTATTGGTAAACGATTCCGGACTGAAATTACTTCCGGCAATCAGCCGCAGACCCATGGTTTTTAAATAGTTTTCATCGGCAAAGTCAAAAAACACAATCTGCTTCTCATTTATTGTTTTATCCGCCGGGTACAAATTCATATCACCTGATATTAGCGGCGCAGTAGCGCCGGTCACCGATTTGAAATTTATATTGCCGGCAAGCTGCTTTACAAGAACGGCGCTGTTTTTTTGCGCCTGTTCTCCGTTTAAATTAAGCACCAGTTGCTGTTCCCGGTCGAACCCTGTCTTCGCGTTAAGCATAAAATCCAATTGATTCCATATAACGACGGTGGCAAAAATGAAGCCGGTTGAAATAACGAACTGCGATACGATAAGTGTTTTACGAACGTTAAACGCACTTTTGGTATCACTCACCTTTCCCTTGAGTACCTGTACCGCTTTGAAGGACGAAAGATAGAAGGCAGGATATACACCTGCCAGCAAACCGGTAATAAATGTTATAAGCAATATCCAAAAGAGGAGGCCTCGGTTTTCCGGGGCAAAAAATGATAGCGCCTGGCCTGTCAGGGTATTAAATACAGGCAAGAATAAAAAAGCCAGCATTATGCCCAATACCAGGGCAAATGTGGAGATGGCAATCGTCTCTATCAAAATCTGGTAACGAATGGCGCTTTTTCCCGCACCCAATACCCTGCGTACGCCCACTTCGCGGGCACGGCTTATGGCCTGAGCGGTTGTCAGGTTCATGTAGTTGATGCAGCCCAGCAATAATATTATTAATGCGATATAAACCAGCAGATAAAGGTATTTTATATTACCTTGCTTATACGCAAGATAATCCTGAAACTCCGAAGAATTGAGATGAATATCCTTAAGTGCCTGTAAAGAACTTCTGATATGATCGCTATGGGCCTTCATCTCGGCGCCGGCGTGTCTTTGAAGGTATGCGTTTAATTCTGTGATCACATGCTGTACATTACTGCCATGCCTCAATTTAATATAGGTGTAAAAATTATCGTTTACCACCCAACTGTTATTGTTAGCCATCTGCTCCCTGATGTAGTCGCTGTTATTCGAGGCAAAAAAATCAGCCTGAATATGGTTTAAAAAATCCTCCTTAAAAACACCTGTAACGGTGTAGACAGTACTCCCGGCCTTTACGGTTTTCCCTATGGGGTATATTTCTCCAAACAGCTTTTTAGCCAGCGAAGCCGAAAGCACTATGGTATTTGGCGCTGCTAATGCCGTTTTACGATCGCCCTGCAAAAAATGAAATGAAAGCAAATTAAAAAATCCCGGGTCGACCCAATAGCCGGAGTCTTCAGCATATGGGGTTGAACTACCGACACCCTGCACCTGCACAATAGTAACGCCGTTTGTTGGATCGAGACGGGCCGCCTGCTCAACTTCGGGGATCTCACTTTTTAAGTATTTGGCATACGGCAGGCCAACCGTTGGTGCCTTGCTACCCCCTCCGAAGTCTGACGTGACCCTGTAAATGTCATCACTATGTTCAAAACCTTTATCAAAGCTCAACTCATGCTGGCAGTACAAAAACACCAATGCGCAGGAAGCCAGTCCGACAGACAAACTTAAAACGTTTATCGCTGTACTTGTTTTACGTTTCCAAAGATTGCGGAGGGCCAGTTTAAGGTAGCTTTTGAACATGTGGATTGGGTTATATTCAAATGTAGCGGGTTTTATAATGGCATTGCACTTGTTGATAGTCTTTTAACAAAATTTAACCTGTTTTTCATGTTAACAGGTTTTAAGAATTAGTGAAGAATAAATACAGGCAAATAAGTTTATGATTCTTTAATTAATATTTCACAGGCAATTTTGTAAATTTGTTATTATGGATATCCAAACTGAGAAAATAGAATTGGCTAAATTGATATTAAGCACAAATGATACAGGGCTTATCAATCAAATTAGGTCTTTATTTAAGAGCAGAGATGAAGATTGGTGGGAAGAATTACCTGCATCTGTCAAATTGGGGATCAATGAATCAATTAAACAAGCTGACCGGGGCGAATTTATTTCCTATGATGAAGTAAAAAAAGAAGTGCAAGCATTGTTTAAAAAATGAAGCTTGAAATTATACTCACGCCAAATGGAAAAGAGACACTGCTGGCAACAGTGTTATTTATTAAAAATAAATGGGGCGACAAGACAGCAGAAAAATTTGTTGAAAACACCTATAGAGTTTTAGATACAATTGCCCAACAACCCTATCTCTTTAAAGCCTACCAGGGTAACGACGTAAGGAAGGGCTTAATAAACAAACATACTTCAGTTGTTTACAGAGTACTTCAAAACAGAATTGAAGTGCTTTTTTTCTGGGATAACCGGCAGGAACCTATTATTTGAGATATGAAATGCTGTTTGTAGTCCTTTGTCAAATCTAAATTACTTTGAATAGTAAAAGAAATCCTGCAAAATTCATTTATAAGGCCATAAAACTTTTCACCTGAAACTTCGCCTTTCACCTTTCACCTCAAAAACGTACTTTTGCAAACTTTACAAAACCAGTACCATGCTAAGAACACATACTTGCGGCGAATTAAATATCAACCATTTAGGCGAAACAGTCACTTTATGCGGCTGGGTGCAAAAATCACGCGACCTGGGCGGAACTACTTTTATTGATGTACGGGATCGCTATGGTTTAACCCAATTGGTTTTTAATACCGATACCCATGCTTCGCTGCGGGAAACCAGCAGACAGCTTGGTCGCGAATTTGTCATAAAAGTGACCGGTACCGTAATTGAACGTACCAGCAAAAATGCAAAGATGAAAACCGGCGAAATTGAGATCGCCGTTGAAGCAATTGAAGTGCTGAATACCTCGAAGATCCCTCCGTTTATGATAGAGGATGAAACCGATGGCGGGGAAGAACTGAGGGCCAAATACCGTTACCTGGATTTACGCCGTAATCCTATCCGTAACAACCTGATGCTGCGCCACAAAATGGCCCAGGAGGTGCGCAAATATTTGGATGGCCGTGACTTTATTGAGGTGGAAACCCCTGTGCTGATCAAATCGACCCCGGAAGGCGCCCGCGATTTTGTGGTGCCAAGCAGGATGAACCCCGGTGAATTTTATGCTTTGCCGCAATCGCCGCAAACCTTTAAGCAATTGCTGATGGTGAGCGGGTTCGACCGTTATTTCCAGATCGTGAAATGTTTCAGGGATGAAGATCTGCGTGCCGATCGTCAGCCGGAGTTTACCCAGATCGACTGCGAAATGGCATTCATCACCCAGGAAGATATTTTAAATATTTTTGAAGGACTAACGCATCATTTGTTCAAAACAGTTAAAGGGATAAACCTTGGCCCTGTTCCCCGTATGCAATATGCCGACGCCATGCGTTTATACGGATCAGATAAACCTGATATTCGTTTCGGGATGCAGTTTGTGGAACTGAATGATGTGGTAAAAGGCAAAGGCTTCAGCATATTTGATAATGCCGAACTGGTGGTAGGTATCAACGCCAAAGGCTGCGCCGAATACACCCGCAAACAAATAGATGAACTCACCGAATGGTTAAAACGTCCGCAGATCGGCGTTACCGGGATGATTTATTGCCGTTACAATACAGATGGCACGTTAAAATCATCGGTAGACAAATTTTACAACGAAGATGAACTTACCAACTGGGCCGCTGCTTTTGAAGCAGAGGCAGGCGATTTGATGCTGGTATTGGCCGGACCGGCAGATAAAGTACGCAAGCAATTAAATGAGCTCCGCCTGGAAATGGGTACCCGCTTGGGCTTGCGCGATAAAAATACTTTTGCTCCCTTATGGGTGTTGGATTTTCCATTATTGGAATGGGACGAAGAAAGTGGTCGTTACCATGCAATGCACCACCCTTTCACTTCGCCAAAGCCAGAAGATATTGCCCTGCTGGATACAGCGCCGGGCGATGTAAGGGCTAATGCCTATGACCTGGTGATCAACGGTACAGAAATCGGCGGTGGTTCTATCCGGATCCACGACCGTACACTGCAATCGCTTATGTTTAAGCATTTAGGCTTTTCGCCGGAAGAAGCACAAAAACAATTTGGCTTTTTGATGGATGCCTTTGAATATGGTGCGCCGCCACATGGTGGTATAGCTTTCGGCTTCGACCGCCTGTGCTCAATATTCGCAGGATTAGATTCTATCCGTGATGTGATCGCTTTCCCTAAAAATAATTCAGGCAGGGATGTGATGATTGATACACCATCAACCATTGCTGATGCGCAAATGAACGAGTTGAAGATAAAAACGGTATTATAATAGCAATCCCCGGTCTACGGGAATAAAATATCCCCTTATTTTGGGGGAGGGAGAAAACTTTTCAAACTTGCAATCGCGCTATTAGTGGCGAAACGGGCAAGTTAGAAAAGTTTTCTTCTTTTGGTATCAATTCCATGTTTTAACATTAACGGCGGGTGTCATGGTGAGGCACTCGAACCATGTGCGCAAAGGCCTTTACGCCAATGTATTAGCGCCAATGACAAAGCGTTCAGGCCACCCCGCATGGTTCGAGTGCCTCACCATGACAGCCCTTTTTTTTCTCCGTCGCGCTTTACAATTCTTTCCTCATCACAAAATCATTCATCCAGTAATCGCCAATAGGTATATCCTCTTCATAGGCAACCACAAACCCCATCTTTTCATAAAATGTTTTGGCTTTGTTATGGCGGTTTACATTTAAGTCGAGGGTATGTTTGCCGGCTTCGAGGGTTTTGTTTGCAACTTCGCCGATCAGTATTTTTCCATAGCCTTTGCCCTGGGTTTCGGGCAAGCAATAGAGTTTATGCAGCTTGTATATTTCAGGGTTTTCTTCGCGTGGCGAATACCCGGCAAAGGCTACAGGTTTTTCATCCTCTATCAGCAGCAAATAAGTTTGGCTGCCCGTTTCGATCTGAGTTTGAATTTTCTCTGCTGAATATATCTCTTCCAGCATAAATTCAATTTGTACCTTTTCAAGTATCGGTGAGTAGGTATGCCACCATGTTTGTTGGGCAATATCACGAATGATCTCAACGTCATTCAGCGTTGCTTGTGTGATAAAATACATGGTCAAATATAAAAATAGCGCTGGTTATTAATGGTTCTCTTCCTCGTCAACTTTAAGCGCTGTTGTTGCGGTTTGCCCCACGCCGAAATACTCTTCCAGCTCGTTTAATGTTGATGAACTGGTGGCAATATCTTTAATTATCACACCTTTTTCCATCAGCAGGATCCGGTCGCAAACATCGGTAATGTGGTTAAGGTCATGACTGGAAACAAGTGTGGTTACCCCTTTGTTCTTATTCAGGTCTTTCAGTAATCCTTTTAATCGGAACTGTGTGCTTGGGTCAATATTTGCGAAAGGCTCATCCAGCATCAATAGCTCGGGATTTTGCAAAAGGCACGAAGCCACGCCAACTTTACATTGGTTACCTTTAGACAGGTCGCGGATGTATTTGCCTTTCTTCAGGATCTCCCCATTAAAAAATTCCCCCAACCCGGATAAAAAGTCATCCACATTTGCCGTGCTCTGCTGGTGCAGGCCGCCGATAAAATAAAAATATTCTTCAGGGGTAAGGTAGTCTATCAAAAAGCCCTCGTCAAGGTATGATGCCGTATAGTTTTTCCAGTTTTCGTGCCCGGCAACAGCTTCGCCGTTTGACAAAACTTCCCCGCTTTCGGGCCTGATCAGGTCGAGCATCATACGGAACAGGGTGGTTTTACCGGCCCCGTTATTACCAACCAAACCAACACTTTCGCCCTTTTTTATTTCGAGGTGCGGTACGTTTACAACGGTAACCCCGCTGTAAATTTTTTTCAGGTTATTTATTACTATCATCTTATTTGTTTCTGAAACCTTCGGCTATTTTGTATCTTTTGGTATAAAAATCAGCTTCCAGTTGTTTTATCCAAAAGCTGCGTGTGAAAATAAATATAAGCGCTGTAATGGCAATTAAGGCAAGGCCAATATCAGCATGGTGAAGCAGTGCGAACGGCCCGTAAAGAATATAAGGAGCTATCAGCAGTGGGAACGACAATATCCATTGGTTGCCGCTTACGCCCTCCCAATTAAATGCAGCCCCTTTTGAAAGATCGATGCGTTTATAATTGCGGTTGGCAAACCAAAGTACCATGGTGGTATTTACGCCTATATTCCATAAGAACATAATGAAATGGACCATCAAAACATGCCAGCCAAAATATACATACGGGATTGTCAGCATAAAGAAACCCGTTGAAATAATGGTAAACAGCAAATATTTAGCTTTCAAAAAGTCGGTAAAGGTTATTTTATTAACCAGCAAACCATCGAAATGCGAAGCTTGCCAGCTAAACATGAATTGCCCGTAATTAATGATGAAAATACCGGTCATAAACATGCCCACAAATACTTTCCATCCCTCACCATAATGCGTGTTTGTATAAAAAATCAATCCGTAGAGCATAATAAACAGCCCCATTATCAAAGCCGACCGCGAACGTTTATTGCGCAACACCAGTTTAATTTCGTTAGCGGCAAGGTCCCCAACGCTACCAAAACGGCTCAGCAAAGGATATTCGGTACTGCTTCTGTATTTAACTGCTTTGCGCGAACCCAGTTCTTCGAGGTAGAGGTTTTGTTTGAGGTATAAAAAGTTGAGGTAATACATCAGCGCCCCAAGAAAAACAGGCAAAAGGGCCAATGCGGGCTTACTGATCAAATGACCAAAAAACAAATAGGAGAAATTTCGTATGGAGTATAAGTGCCAGTAAAAATCGCCCAAAGCAATCAATATAATAGCAACGGCGACGATTAAAAATATCCAGCCGTTAAGGTTCGCTTTTCTTTTGATGTAGAGCGCCAGGTAATTATTGAATACGGTAAGGCCGGCCAGGGAAACAATAAAAGCGAGCGCCACTATTGCACCAGAATCTGGTGCGACGGTCTTAATGACAAAGGGTACAAAAAGAATAAATGGCCACAAATTGAATACCGATAATAAAGCAGTAACGGCCAGGTAGCCAACAAGCGAATTACGCTTAACGGGCAGCTGCAAATAAGGCTGAACGCGCAAGGTTGGCAGCTCCTGCAATTGTAAACGCATAAACAGGTCTATTAAATAGTAGATTAAAATTATCCCGCAAAAGGAAACAACAAGGTCTGCCCTGGGAAGGGCTTTCTCTAAAATTACATCTAAATAAAAGCCTAAGGCCAGTACGTAAATTAGGAGTAAAAAAATCATCACTGACATTACTACACGTATAGCAATGCTTTTCCCCGTGTTTTTTGACCGCCAGAATGCTTTTAACTCGTGCCGGATGAAAGTAGTTGTCATGTATAAGCTTTAGATATTATTAATTTTTGTAATGATACTTAAAAAATCAATTGGTGCAGTTTTAAAAAAATCGATATTCTTTATTCAATGTTTTCAGCAATTCCCCCTTCAGGGGGTTAGGGGGCCTAATACTTATACCTGTCGCCCCAAAGTTTCTTTAATTTCTCTTTTGACTCGTATTCCTTAGCGTTGTTACCTGGGTTGTACAGTTTTGTCCCTTTTATTTCAGCAGGTAAAAAATCAAGATCGGTAAAATTGCCTTCGTAGCTATGGGCATATTTATAATCTTTACCGTAGCCCAGGTTCTTCATCAGTTTGGTAGGCGCGTTCCGCAGGTGCAGGGGAACGGGCAGGTCGCCGGTTTGGCGTACCAGTTCCATTGCCGCCCCGATGGCTGTTGTGGCCGAATTACTTTTTGCCGAAGTAGCCAGGTAAATGGCAGTTTGCGATAAAATAAGCTGTGATTCGGGCATGCCAATCACATTTACCGCGTTAAAACAGCTTTGTGCCAGCAACAGGGCATTGGGGTTGGCGTTACCGATATCTTCGGAGGCCAGGATCAGCATCCTCCGGGCTATAAACAGCGGGTCTTCCCCGCCGCTGATCATTCGCGCAAGCCAGTAAACGGCGCCGTTAGGGTCGCTGCCCCGCATGGATTTAATGAATGCCGAAATAATATCATAATGCTGCTCGCCCGCCTTATCGTACAGGGCCATATTTTGCTGCACATGCTCCAAAACCGCTTTGTTGGTGATCACTATTTTTTTACTATCGAAGGCGTTTACCAGTAATTCGAAAATATTGAGCAGTTTTCGGGCATCCCCGCCGGATAGGCGCAGCAGGGCCTCGTTTTCTTTGATATTGATACTTTTGGTGCGAATTACCTCATCTTCCTTTTTTGCTTTTTCCAGCAAGCTGACCAGGTCATCTTCGTTTAAAGGCTGCAAAATGTACACATGACAACGGGAAAGCAAAGCCGAGATCACCTCAAATGAGGGGTTTTCGGTAGTGGCGCCGATAAGTGTTACAATTCCCCGCTCTACAGCACCCAATAATGAATCCTGCTGTGATTTGGAGAAACGGTGAATTTCATCAATAAACAATATCGGCAGGGTATGGCCCTCTGCTTTTAGCTGGGATGCTTTTTCAATAACCTCCCTCACATCTTTCACACCCGAGTTAATGGCACTTAAAGAAAAGAAGGGCCTATCCAGCTGTTGCGATATAATGTAAGCCAGCGTAGTTTTCCCCACACCCGGTGGCCCCCAAAAGATCATTGAAGGCAGGTTATGCGATTCTATCGCTTTGCGCAATACAGCACCCGGCCCTACCAAATGTTTCTGACCCACATAATCATCCAGGTTTTTGGGGCGCATGCGCTCGGCTAATGGCGGCAGGTTGTTCATTCCGTAAATTTCTGAAATTAAATGCGAAATCCTAAAATTATTAGTACGTTTAGGATTGGCAGGATATTGATTAATAATAGTTCTGCGAACCCAACTAAATCAATCCACTTTCTGAAAGAAGTTGTATCAGCAAACTATCAGAAATATCAGATTGTTCTGATTTATCATAAATAGATATTAGTGTGATACGTTTATTAATAACCTTTACACAAGTTATTACCCTGGAGCCGCCTGACTTTCCTTTTCCCTTAGAACTAATTTTCATTCTGACTTTATAACAATCCTTGCCTAAATTGTCGCCCTGGAAGGGATTATTTATCAGGCTTGCCACCAACTCCAATAAATCAGTTTTTATTGATGAGTGCTTTTTTGCCAGCCTTTTTAACTCACGGTCAAAGTTAGGCACGGTGCTTACTTCAAAGCTCATTTATCAAATCTTGCACCGGACGGGGTTTTAATTTCCCTTCTTCGGCCATTTTTAGTTCAACAAAACCCTGTTTTACGTTATTCCATGTTTCTTTTTGTTCAGTTGTTAACTGATCTTCTAAAGTTTGGGCTGGTTCAACTACCTTTACAAAATCAAGTGATTTCATTAACGTCATAAAAAAAGAAAATTTTTTTTCGGGTATATTGATCGTTACTTGTTTCATTTCAAAAGAGATATAAAGCAGTTCAATCCTGCTATGAAAGCAAACTCATTACAAATATAACAAACAAATTTTATAATGTTATTTTTGGGAACGAGCCTATTTTTAAATACCAGATCAGTGATCAACCGTTTCACCCAATCCACCTACCACAGCATTTGCGATGAACTGGCGGCAACAGATGATGATCTTAAAACCATCATCAACACCCATGGCTACCCGCCATTCTGGTCGCGCCCGAATACCTTTGAAACTTTGGTGCATATTATTCTGGAGCAGCAGGTATCGCTGGCATCGGCATTATCAGCCTTAAATAAACTGAAAGAACGACTGCCAGAATTAAGCCCTGCCAGCATATTATTACTTACCGACGATGAAATGAAAGCCTGCTATTGCAGCCGGCAAAAAACAGTTTATATCCGTCACCTGGCCGAAGCCATATTAAGCGGGCAAATTAATTTATTTGAACTGGAGGAACTACCCGATGACATCGTTCGGGCAAAACTAACCGCCCTTAAAGGTATTGGCAACTGGACGGCCGATGTTTACCTGATGTTTGTTTTACAGCATCCCGATGTGTTCCCCATCGGCGACCTGGCAGCAGTTAATGCCTTAAAGCGGGTGAAAAACTTGCCGGCAAGCACTACCAGGGAAGAAATGCTGGCACTATCTTTTAATTGGCAACCCAACCGCACTATCGCCACCATGCTGCTTTGGCATTTTTATTTATCATCACCCCAAAAAAAGCGGAAAATAGGTCAATAGATAATGGTCACTGACCCGCTAAACTTCTGCTTTCCGTTTTTAGCGGTAACAATATAATAATACACGGCGGCTGGTAGTTTCTTCCCGTTATACTCGCCATTCCAGGGCGTACCGTAGCCCTTGCTGTCAAAAATCAGGTTACCATAGCGGGTAAATACTTTAACCGAGGCTGTCGCGTCATTATCCAGGCCTTCAATTACCCAGGTATCATTGATGCCATCGCCATTCGGGGTAAACGCATTGGGGATATACACGTTAGGGCATTGATCCACAACTTTTATCTGTTGACTTGCCTGGCAGCCATTGACATCGGTTACCGTTAAACTTACAGTTTGTGGGTGGCTAACCTCATAGGTTTGTCCGCCGGGTGTGCCGTTCCAGGCGTATTGGGCAAATCCCGGTGGAGCACTTAGGGTAATCACCTGTTTTTTATAGGTACAAACAGAGGTGTCGTTTACGCTGAATACCGGATTTGGCAAAAATGCAATGGGAATACTTGTATCGGCGATGCAACCGGCTGCGGAAGTTACCGTTGCCCTGTAATTACCGGGAGTAGTTACACTGATCTGATCCGTTGTTTCACCTGTGGACCATTTTACCGTCCCGCCATTATAGTGTGCCAGCAAACCGATAGTTTGACCATCGCAGATCGTTGTATTTACTATTTTTTCGATACTTAGCGTTGGCGGCGGGTTAAAGGATAAGGAATAACCGCCAGATGTTTGCGAGCAGATTGAGCCATCCGTATTTATCGTATTACTCACGATGGAAACGGTATAATTGCCCGCGACATTGGTTGTTATGGAATTTTGATTAGTATTTGGCGCTACAAGCGCATTATCCTTATACCAGTTAATGGAATATCCGGGATCAACCGGTGCCGCAATGGAAAGCGTTGCAATGTCGCCGATGCAATAAGCCGGCTTGTCCGTGGTGATCACAGGCAAAGGCAAGGTGGTAAAGTTTACCTGGATTTCTTTTGATGGCACCCAGCTGTTAGTGCAGGCGCTTACCTCCACTTTGTATTTACCGGCTTGCGTGATGGCTAATGCTGCCGTAACATCCCCCGTTAGCGTTCCGTCCTTATACCAGCGGTATTGATAATTAGGGTCGCCTTGTACTGTGAGCGTTACCGGGTTGCCCTGGCAATAGTTTATTACAGCCGGGTAATTGAATGTGAATGCAGGCGGCGGCGTAAAACTGAGCTGATAAGGCGGCGATACCTTGCTGCAAAGCGTTTTGTTATCGGTAATACTAAGTGTATAAATCCCCGGGATAATTGTTTTTATGGTTTGCTGATTATTAAGGGCGGGTAAAAGCGCATTGTCCTTGTACCAGCGCAAGGTAAAAGCAGTGGTGTCCATCAGCCAGGTAGAGGTAAAATGGGCTGTATCGCCATAGCAATAAGGGATCTTATCAATGCTGATACCCGGCTCGGGTACCGATGACAGGTTTACCTGCACTTCTTTCGATGGTACCCAGCTATTGGTGCAGGCACTCACATCTACCTTGTATTTTCCGGTTTGGGTAACCAGGAAGGATGATGTGGTATCACCGTTCAATACGCCGTTGGTGTACCATTGGTAATGATACGATGGGCTGTAAGTTGTCTTCAGCGTAGTGGACGCGCTATCACAATATTGTAACATATTGGGATAATTGAATGTGAATACGGGGCCCGCTATTACGCTTACTTTTAAATGATTACTCTCGATGTGGATAGCTTCGCATGGGTCGTATATGACCGCATAATAGTCCCCGGCAGCGGTTATGGCAAGCGTATCCTTGCTTTGACCGGGCAGTTCAGCGCCATCCTTGTACCACTGTATATTGTTGAATGTGCCTTTTACATTAGCCGAGAGCGGACTCAGCGCGCAAACCTGCATTTGCGAAAGCGTATCGGGTTGATTACTGAAGGAGACAAGCTTTTGTTGCTGATTGTTAAAGTATTTGGCGTAATCAGGTTTAAGCAGGTACAAACCGTCATTAGCCCCAAGCCACACGCCGTCTTCACATATGGGTTGAAAATTAGGCACAGCATTCACACATATATCGTTTATAACAGTGCTGCCCAGTTCGTCGTCATGAAATAATGCAAATTTACCCGGGTATAAACCAACAGGGTCGTATATTGAACTGCTAAAATAAAAACCAATATCCGTTCCGATAAGCAGATTTTCTTTAATTAACCCGGAATCATAATTATTATTAAAGCCGGTAAGGCCCATAATATCGGTAATCTTATTTACTTTTATCCCGTTTAAATACTGGGACCATACGTCAGCAGTAATATTATTCCAGCTATTGGCTGCCTCAGTTTGGAACATTCCCTTTTCACTTCCCCAAAAATAATCAGCCCAATAGCCGTTGTCGTAAAATAGGACCCCATTGTTTAAGGCAAATACCGTATTAACATTGTTGCCAAATATACTATTACCTTCCCAAATGTAACTGCATACCAACGGACCGGTGAAGGTATATATGTTGCTGGTGCTATACATCACTGGCATGTAATGCGTTGCACTGTTTGCCCAGTTGCTTACATCACCATCTGTACTATCTTTATAGGTTTCAGAGCGGTAAGTTGATTCGAATATCCTGCTATTGGCAATCTTCGAATTTGTGGCATAGGCGCCAGTATCCGGAAGAAAGCCGAGTGTTTGAGTTTTAGGATCAAAGGTGCGTAAACCATTATTAGTACCTATAATCATGTCATTCCTTGTGTTGAAACCCAAGTTCCATCCAAGGTCAACCCCAAGGGAGTTTACTATGCCCGGTATCCCATCGCCGCTGCCAATAACCCGGAAGGTTCCGTTTGTCCACTCAATAACGTTGCTTGAATTGGTGGCAACGAAAACGGTATCGGCGCTATGGCCCATTATATCAACAAACTGAAAACTTTTGTACGCGCTGAATTTCGAGGTATAATCGTCTATTGCCAGGGTGAGGCTGTTTACCCGGTATAGCGTGTTGTTTTCACCAAGTACCCATAAATAAATATCATGGAAATCCCGTTTTACTTTGAGGATTTTTTGCCCGTTGAGTAAATGCGCGTTTAAATGAAATTCTACATCCTGCTGCTGGCTGTAAGCGCTATTTATGATAAATAACATCAATATGGGGAAAACCAGCCAACAAATCCGTTTATGCATGGGTGACAGACAAAAGGTTGCCTAAAGTACTCGAAAAAAATGGATTAGGGCAGAATAAATTTGAACTTAGGGCACAGCGGGGACGGATCGTCCAGACCTCTGGCTATTGGGCTACGATGCAGACAGGGTACAAGAAGCATTTTTTCGCAAGCGCTCTCTTCTGCAGCAAATATGACAGGCAAAGGCTGAAAGCGCAAAGGCGCGCGCCAGACTCTGAAAATACCAACAAAGGCATGGAAAAGGCATGGGTTGAAAAGGCTAAGGAACCGTGCTAAGATTGATGGTTTGTTTTGCAACCGTCTTGGAATTGTCAATAAAATCAATGTCATAAATAGCCAGGCGGATTTATTTGACAAATTTGTTCAAAATTACCTAAATTGCCTTTTTTCGAATTAAACACATAAGGCCATGACTGAGACGCTGGACATCAAGATCACAAAAACCAACCATTCCCGTTTAGAAGAAACGGATTTTAACAATTTACCCTTTGGCAAAATATTTACCGACCACATGTTTGTGGCTGATTATGCCGATGGCGAATGGAAAAATTTACAGGTCGTCCCTTACGGTGATATTAGTTTTAGCCCGGCCATTTCATCATTGCATTATGGCCAATCGTTTTTTGAAGGGATAAAAGCATACAAACATGCCGATGGACAGATCTCTGTGTTCCGCCCGGAAAAAAATGCAGCACGTTTTAACAAGTCGGCAGAGCGTTTATGTATGCCAACACTTCCGGAAGAAATATTCCTGCAAAGCATTGCCGCTGTGATTGATGTTGACCGCGACTGGGTGCCTTCAAAAGCCAATCACTCGCTTTACATCAGGCCGTTTATGTTTGCGACCGACCGGTTTTTGGGTGTTGCCCCGTCAACAACCTACAGCTACATGGTATTGCTTTGCCCGGTTGGCCCATATTTTTCAAAGACCTTGAGGGTAAAGATCGAAACCCATTTTACCCGTGCGGCTGAAGGCGGTATGGGTTATGCAAAATCGTCGGGTAATTATGGCGGCAGTATGTATCCCGCAAAAAAAGCTACCGAAGAAGGTTTTGACCAACTGATTTGGACCGATGCAAAAGACCATGAATATGTTGAAGAAATGGGCGCCGCCAATGTAATGTTTGTACTGGACGGCAAATTAATCACACCATCAACCCGCGATACTATTTTAGATGGTGTTACCCGCGATACCGTTTTAACCCTGGCCCGCGAATGGGGCTTCCCTGTTGAAGAACGCCGCGTATCTGTTGCTGAAATTTTAGAAGGCGCCAAGAATGGCAAGTTGACGGATGCTTTCGGCGCCGGTACCGCTGCCACTATAGCCCCTGTAGGCTCCATAAGTCATAATGGCGAAGAATATTTCTTAATCGACCCCCAAGAGCGTGAGTTTTCGCAGAAAGTTTTAAAGGAACTGGATGCCATCAGATACGGCAGGGTTGCCGATACCCATGGCTGGAATTATATGGTTTAGACCATAGTCGATGGTCGATAGTCCATGGTTTAGTAAATTTGCCATGGACTATCGACCATGGTCCATGGACCTTCCTCAACCCAACTACTCCACACTCACCGTTAATCCCTCTTGCTGAAGGATCTTACGGTAAACTTCCACTTCAGTAAATGAACCTTCCAGTATGGCGCATTTTCCTTCGTTATGGACTTTCCAGGCAATTTTCTCAGCCTGACTTTCAGTATAATCAAGGTACTTCATCATGCAAAATATTACATGGTCGAAAGTATTGAAATCATCATTCCATAAAATAAGGCGGCGCAGTTCCTTCAGCCCCACCAGCAGATCTTCGAGTGTAAAGGTTTCTTCCTGTACTTCAGTTGGCATACGTAACGGCAAATTTACTCAAAAAACCTATAATAAATAAGGTAAAACTATGTTCTATTTACGCTGAAACAAATATTGCAAAAACCCTGTTTTAAATTTAGTAAATTCGTCTTTCAATTACTCAATGAAATCATTTTTCCCCTGCCTCGCCTGGGCTTTTTTAGGCCAACTCCTCGTAATTAATGTTTGTAACGCCCAATCAGATAAAACAATCGGTTCGCTGCAGGCACCTCCGGCAAAAATTGTAATCGACGGCGATGTCAAAGAATGGGGCGACAGCCTCCGTTATTACAATGCCGAAAAGAAGATCAATTACGCCATAGCAAATACCAAGGACACCCTTTACATTGCCGTGCGCATTAACGACCGCTCCCAGCAGAGAAGGATTTTAAAGGCCGGGATTACTTTCAGCATCGACCCGAAAGGCAAAAAGAAGGAAAGCTACAGTATGACATTCCCGCTTAATATGGGAGGAAGCGCTCCGGTGGCTAACCTGCAGAATAAAGATGAGGCCCCCGGCGATATTACCCAAGAAGACCGCGATGAATTAATGCGCCAGCGGATCACCACTTTACGCGGCATTAAGGTTACCGGGTTTAAAGACATTGAGGATGAAATGATCACCACGTCAAACACATACGGTTTTCAGGCATCTGTTAACTATGATGAAAGCGGTTACCTGGTATGCGAAGCTGCGATACCGATGACGTTTTTTCACGCTGATGCTCTTGCAAAAAACGAATGGGCATTTAATTTTAGAATAAATGGTATGCAGTCTAAGGCCCGCACCGGCGGCGAACATGAAGGCGGCGAAAGCGGCGGCGGTGGTCGTGGTGGTAGAGGCGGCGGTATGGGCGGAGGCGGTGGTGGCGCTGGTCGTCATGGCAGCCGCGGTGGTAGCCATAATGCGGAAAGCGTCGAAGAAGGCCATGATGCCCTATTTAAATCCGAAGACTTTTGGATGAAATTTTATTTGGCGAAATGAGGTGGTGAAGGGTGAGTTGTGAATGGTGAGTAAGTTGTGACACTTGTTTCAAGGTACCGTTCAATCAGAGTACAATTAGGGTCATCTAACCTGTAGTTTGCACCCAGACAGACCACAGCAAAAGAGCCTCCCAAAAGGAAGGCTCTTATATATCTGTGAAATCAAACTTTCAAAATCGGTGAAATCGACTCAGTAAAAATCGGTGAAATCACTTCAGTAAAATCGGTGAAATCACGCTCAAATCGGTGAAATCCCAATTAAACCTCCGCCAAATGCTCGCCTGTAACAGTTTGCTTTATTTTGGCTTCCAGTTCATCCATTAGTTCGGGGTTATCCTGTATCAGTTGCTTAACTGCATCGCGGCCCTGGCCCAGGCGGGTATCTCCATAGCTAAACCATGAACCTGCCTTTTTTATGATGTTATGTTCCACGCCCAGGTCGATGATCTCACCGGCTTTGGAGATTCCTTCGCCAAACATAATGTCAAATTCAGCGATCCGGAAAGGCGGGGCTACTTTGTTCTTTACAATTTTTACCTTAACACGGTTACCTGATACCTCATCAGTATCTTTAATTTGCGAGATCCGGCGTACATCCAAACGTACCGAAGCATAAAATTTAAGCGCGTTACCACCTGTGGTGGTTTCGGGATTACCAAACATCACGCCTATTTTCTCGCGCAGCTGGTTGATAAAGATACAGCAACAACCTGTTTTGCTGATGGTACCGGTTAGCTTACGCAAAGCCTGCGACATTAAACGTGCTTGCAAACCCATTTTCGAGTCGCCCATTTCGCCTTCTATTTCGGCTTTTGGCACAAGCGCAGCAACAGAGTCAATTACTAAAATATCAATAGCACCAGAGCGAATCAGGTTATCAGCAATTTCAAGCGCCTGCTCGCCGTTATCGGGTTGCGAGATCAGCAAATTCTCAACATCAACGCCTAATTTTTTGGCATAAAAACGATCGAAGGCATGCTCCGCGTCAATAAAGGCTGCGATGCCGCCTTTTTTCTGCGATTCGGCAATGGCATGGATGGCCAGTGTAGTTTTACCGGATGATTCAGGACCATATATTTCAATCACCCTTCCCTTTGGCAATCCGCCGACACCCAAAGCTATATCCAGACCAATTGAACCGGTCGATATTACTTCAGTAGCCTCAATAGCGGTATCACCCAGTTTCATGATGGTGCCTTTTCCGTATGATTTTTCCAGCTTATCTAATGTAAGCTGTAATGCCTTTAATTTATCTGCGTTGCTCATTTTAATAATTGTGAAAACAAATGTAAAACATATTATTGTAAAATACTAATATTTTTAGTAATTATTTAATTGATTGTGTGAATGGTTTAATAAGGTGATCAAGTTAGGTGTAAAAATCTTAAAATAAAAAACAAAGTACTCACATAATCGACCACGCACCTAATCCTTATCAACACTCCGCTTCTTTAACTCTTTGCTGATCTTATTTAAAGCATTCTTCTTTTTCTGTTCTTTTGCTTTTTTAACTTTTAAGGCTTCGGCTTTTTTTAATGCTGATTCTGTTTGGCTCTGCTCATAATATTTACAGAACCAGCTGATGGGGCAGATCTCACATTTAGGGCTTCGGGCTACGCAGATATACCGGCCATGCAATATCAGCCAGTGATGCGCTATGCCGGGAACGTCCTTTGGGAGGTTTTTCATTAGCTGCTTTTCGACCGCCAGAGGTGTGCGGGCATTGGTAGTTAAACCAATACGGTTTGCAACCCTGAAAACATGGGTATCAACCGCGATAGCCTGCTCATCAAACACCACCGATGCTATAACATTCGCAGTTTTACGACCAACGCCCGGCAGTTTTTGCAAGTCTTCTAAGCCGGATGGAACCTCGCCATTAAAGTTCTCAACCAGCATCTTCGCCATACCCACCAAATGTTTGGCCTTATTATTAGGATAACTAACACTGCGGATATAATTAAAAACTTCATCTGATGTTGAAGCGGCCAAAGCCTCCGGAGTAGGGAACCGCACAAACAATGCCGGTGTAACCTGGTTAATGCGCTTATCGGTACATTGAGCCGAAAGAATAACAGCTACCAATAACTCATATGGATTACCATAATGCAATTCGGTAACCGCGTCCGGCTCGTGTTTAGAAAAATACTCGACAAAATGTTTGTAGCGGTCTTGTTTAGTCATTGGTCATTGGTCATTGGGTCATTCAATGTCGTTTACTTAAGGATTCCCTGGCAATTTTGCCTCACCTAAATCCTCTCCAAAGGAGAGGACTTTAACTTCGCTCTTCTTTAGAACCCTCTCCTTTGGAGAGGGCAGGGTGAGGCGTAGAGCGTTTATAAGAAGAACAAGTTTATTCGTTTGCCTTAAGTAAAAGGCATTGATTGGTCATTTAGTCAGTAATCATTGATTTAGATGCAATCTGCATGGCTAAGCGAATGATGCAATAATCCCAAATAAAAAGACAATTACCAAAGGCAACAAATTATTAATTCAACCCGATCGGTTATTTTACGCCATAGTTTAATCCTGCCATCCTTCAATCCTGCGAATCCTGGTTCAGACAAAAATAACAATCAACGCCTTAGGCGTTATGCAGCGCATTGGTTGTAAAATACAACACAATAATTACAATCCCGGCTACGATACGGTAATAACCAAACAGTTTAAAGCCTTTCCTTTCCAAAAATGTAATAAAGCTTTTGATTGCCAGTAAGGCTACAATAAAAGCGATCACACTGCCTATAAGCAGGTATTTAATATCATGATTCAATTCGGGGCCGGTAAGGGTATTATGTTTATGAAAATCCCAAAGATCTTTTAAGGTTGCACCAAACATAGTTGGCACAGCCAGGAAGAATGAAAACTCGGCCGCAGCAGTACGGCTCAGCTTTTGCGACATACCACCCACTATAGAAGCAGCTGAACGTGATACGCCCGGCACCATCGCTAAACATTGAAAAAAACCAATTTTCAACGCTGTTAAATGGTTTATATCTTTTTCCTCAGTAACCTTTGGCTTATTGAACCAATCATCAACAAAAAGCAGGATGACACCACCTACAACAAATGCTATGGCAACTACCAGCGGGCTTTCCAATAATTTGTCAATATGTTTCTTTAGTAACAAACCGAAAACCACAGCAGGCAAAACGCCAATAACCAGTTTAACATAAAAATCTATCGAACGGAAAAAGCGTTTAAAGTAAAGCACTACAACGGCGAGAATAGCGCCTAACTGGATAACAATTTCGAAGAGTTTTACAAATTCATCGGTACTGATACCCATTAATGAGCTGGTAATAACCATGTGCCCGGTTGATGAAACCGGCAAAAATTCAGTCAGTCCTTCAATTATTGCGAGGATGACAAGCTGGATGATATTCATGTGGATTGGTTAAGTGGTTGATTGAGTTGATTGGGTTGGAATAAGTTGATTGGGTTGGATTAAGTTGAATAGCTGATCGTTATACAAAACGTAATCAACCACTCACCTAATCAACTTAATCAACCTTTTCGCTCTTCTTAAATATCGCGAAAAAACCTAAAGCGAAACCGCCTAAAACCACTAATGGGGCTACCACTATTTTAGTGTTGCTGTAAATATCAGTATTGCCCGACATTAATATGAAACCAAAAGCCACTACAGCTATGCTGATTATAAGTAAACGGTAATTTGCTTTGCCAAATACAAAATATGCAGGCCTTGTTTCTCCCTGTTTCAACACCGGCTTAACCGGGGCCGAAGTTTTAACCGGTTGTGCCGGTTTAATTTGTTGTGCCATGTATTTTTAATTATTGATTTTTTGAATTAGTGATTTAGTGAATTTAAAAGTTTTGTCATATTCTCCATTCACCCTTCACCTTTCCTTACCTATAAAGATCGTATATTTTTAAACGTAAAAATTTGTTCACTGCCAGGAATGTACTGAAGCCGGAAATAAATATACCCAGACCAATTATCACCACAAATATAATCCCGAATTCGGTGTAGTTTCTTAAGATCACCAGATCAGGAATTTCTTTATAAGCCAGGGAAAGCGTCCCAAGCAAAATAATAATGGCTATCAGTCCGCCTAAAAGGCCGTGCCAGATTCCGTACAACAAAAATGGTTTGCGGATAAACCCTTTGGTTGCCCCCACCAGTTGCATAGATTTTATCAGGAACCGCTGTGAATAAATGGCGATCCGGATAGTATTATTGATCAGCGCTACAGACAGTACAATAAAAATGCCGGCAAAAACAAGTATCACCAGGCTAATGGTCGCAAGGTTCTGGTTCATCTGGTCAACCAGTGATTGCTGATATTTCACTTCCTTTACCAGCGGATTTTTGAGCAGGTCTTTTTTGAAGCGGTCGATATCTTTGTTATTTGCATATTCTGCTTTTAAATAAACATCTATCGATTGTGAAAGCGGATTGTAACCCAGAAATTTTACAAAGTCTTCGCCCAAATCTTTTTGCAGGTTACGTGCAGCCAGCTCCTTGCTTACATATTGGCTGTGGTTTACCATTGCGTTCGCCTCTATCTGTTTTTGCAATTGCAATACATCGGTTTCGTGGGCGGCATCATCAACAAAAACATTTAAAACAATGTTTTCCTTAACGTACCTTGATAGATTGTTAGCTTCAACCAATATCAGGCCAAGCAGCCCGATCATGGATAACACCATGGCAATACCAAAAACGGTCGAAATATAGATCGTTTTAGTTTTTTTTGCGGCACCGCTTTCTTCAAACTCTTCCATGTTGGTCATTAGTCATTTGTCATTAGTCATTGGGCACCGGTCATTAGTCATTGCTCATTAGTTACTTGATAGCTGAATTTATGTTCAACACACCAATGACTAATGACCAATGGCAAATGACCACACACCATCTGATTCTGCGAAAATAAGAAACCTGAGGCTAAAGGTAAAAGTTTATCTGTTATTATTATCGTTGGGAGCAACAAACAAAGCTCCTTTAACAAAATTTAACGTGTAAGCGGCCTGTAAAATAGGATGCACAATTTTAAATGCATTTGTCAAACCACCGTTACAGCAGCCGCAAGTCCAACAATCCTTTTATATTTGACGCATTATCCATTAGCTCATCCAAATGAAAAAGATACTGACCTTCATTTTCAGCTGTTCCGTTTTTATCGCGGCAGCGCAAACAAAATCAACTGATAACCTTGTACAATACGTAAGGCCAATAATCGGCACACAACGTATGGGGCACGTATTCCCGGGGGCAACGGTGCCATTTGGCATGGTACAGCTCAGTCCGGAAACAGATACCGCCAGCTACGACCTTAATGGCAAATACAACCCCGATGTTTACAAGTACTGCGCCGGTTATCAATATGATGATAAAACGATAGTGGGCTTTAGTCATACCCACTTCAGCGGTACGGGCCACGCCGACCTGGGTGACTTTTTAATTATGCCTACCGTTGGCCCTTTGAAATTGAACCCCGGCACTGCCGATAAACCAGGCAGCGGCTACCGCTCGGGCTTTTCGCACGAAAATGAAGTGAGTGAAGCTAATTATTACAAAGTAAAACTGGATGCCAGTAATATTATCGCCGAAATGACCACCAGCACAAGGGTGGGTTTTCATCAGTACACTTTCCCAAAATCAGATAATGCCCATATTATTTTGGATTTGATGGCCGGTATTTATAACTACCCTGATAAAAATCTGTGGGTGTATATGCGCAGGGTTAATGACAGTACCGTTGCCGGTTACCGCATCACCAATGGCTGGGCACGTACCCGTACCCTGTACTTCGCTATGACATTTAATAAACCCTTTATACAAATGGGCTATAAAAACTATAGCAAACGCGAAGTTTACGGTGGTTTTTGGGGGAAATTTAACCGGGCCAAAAACTTTCCAGAAATAGCCGGGAGACAGTTAAAAACCTGGTTTGATTTTAAAACCGGAGAAGGCGAAAAAATTAAAATAAAACTTGCACTATCGCCGGTGAGTATTGATGGCGCCCTAAACAATTTGCAAACAGAAATACCGGGTTGGGATTTTGACCAGGTTAAAAACGATGGGCAGAAGTTATGGGAAACCGAATTACATAAAATTGTGATCGACGGCAGCAAAGATGACAAGGAAAATTTTTATACTTCAATGTATCATGCCATGATAAACCCAACTGTTTACATGGATGCCGATGGCCGGTATAAAGGGCTTGATCAGGATATTCATAAAGCGGATGGTTTTACCAATTACACTACATTCAGCCTTTGGGATACCCACCGGGCATTGCACCCCCTTTTCAATATCATCGAAACAAAAAGAAATTCGGATATGGTGCAAAGTATGCTGGCTCATTTTGACCAAAGCCCGGAGCACATGCTACCGATCTGGAGCAATTCAGCGAACGAGAACTGGTGCATGAGCGGTTTTCACAGTGTTTCGGTTATTGCCGATGCCGTGGTAAAAGGGAATGCACCCTTTGATGCCAATAAGGCATTGGATGCCTGCGTAACAACGGCCAACCACCGCGACTACGAAAGCATTGGATCTTTTAATGATATGGGTTATATCCCCGATGAAAATGACGGCAATTCGGTATCGTCCACACTTGAATATTCTTATGACGACTGGTGTATTGCCCAAATGGCAAAAAAATTGAACAGGATGGACATTTATGGCGTGTTTATTAAACGTTCGGAAAATTGGAAAAATGTTTTTGACCCTAAAAGCGGGTTTATGCATCCTAAGCTGGCCGATGGCACCTTCCGTAAAACTAAATTTGATCCGTTTACCACGATAGGAATGGGCTTTATTGAAGGCAATGCCTGGAACTATACGTTGTATGTTCCGCATGACCCGGCAGGGCTGATCAAAATGATGGGCGGCAATAAACGTTTTGTGACCTATATCGACAGCCTTTTCAGCTATGACCTGCCGGATAAATACTTTGCCGAAACCGAAGATATTACCAAAGACGGCATTATTGGCAACTATGTGCATGGTAATGAACCATCGCACCACGACGCCTACCTATATGATTGGACAGATAAACCCTGGAAAACGCAGGATAAGATCCGCATGATCCTGAAAAAGATGTATAAAAATACGCCCGATGGCCTTGGCGGGAACGACGACACCGGACAAATGAGTGCCTGGTATATTTTCAGCGCTTTGGGCTTTTACCCGGTTGCGCCGGGATCGGACCAGTATGCCGTTGGCAGCCCCTCGGTTTACCACGCGGTAATCAATCTGGAAAATGGCAAAACTTTTACCATCAACGTAAAAAACCAAAGCGACAAAAACGTTTATATTCAAAAGATCTTAATGAACGGGCAGCCGCTTTCAGGCTTTTTTATAAGTCATGCCGATATAATTAACGGAGGGGAAATGACCTTTGTGATGGGCCCGAAGCATCATTGAGACGGTCAGAGAATAATTATTTATCTACAATGTCATTTACTTGTGGATTCCCTGGCAATTTCGCCTCACCTAAATCCTCTCCAACCGCGTGCCGCCTTAGCTTTAGCGGTGGCGCAAGGAGAGGACTTTAACTTCGCTCTTTGTCAGAACCCTCTCCTTTGGAGAGGGCAGGGTGAGGCGCAGAGCGTTTACGGGAAGAACTAATTATTCGTTTTCCTTAAGTAAACGATATTGTTCATCTTCTGTATAAAAGCAAACCCTCCTGGCTGATCACCGGGAGGGTTTTGCATTTACAACCAACTATTAACACCTATGCTTTTGTTTTCAGATACCGGCAGCATTTGTTTTGCCAACGCTTACGTTTAATTTATCCTGTGTATATTTTGAAGGGCATTTCATAAGGATCTTTGATGCATGAAATTCATTTCCATCCATCTGACCGGTGAGCACAATCTGTTCTGACTTTTCGAAATCCTCGGGTTTAGTGCCTATGTATACAACCTTACATTCCCGCCCGCTTTTGTCTTTCATATAAAAGGAAAAGTAGTTAGCGTCTTTTACAGCATCATAATATAAGGCTTTGCTTTTATCCAGGTGCCCCACAATACTTATTTCACTGGGAATACTTTTCGCATCATTAAAGGTACTATAGCTGCTCGATTTTGATATTACAGAGGTAATCACCGCAATCGCTATGGCAATAACAACGAGACCAAATATTGAACTTTTTTTCATCTGAGCTTTATTTATAATGTTTTAACTTTTCAAAAGTATAAAAGATGGAGGGGCAAAGGACTGATTCCTATCATCATGAAATGTGATATGCCTCACATTTTCATCACAATAAGCCGGTAATTTAGCCCCCGGAAAATTTGATTAACAACCAAATTGCATTTTAAACCTTCTGAACATAAACAGAAAAACGTTTAATGTGTGTTTTTTCGATGCTTTTGGTTCCATGCTACTAAATAAGTTTTACTAATTTTAAAAAATGAAGAAGCTTTTAATACCTGTACTTTCATGCCTGCTTTTTGCCTGCCATCACGGACCGTCTGCTGCTGATTATGTTAAGGAAGGCAACAAAGGCCTGACCCATAAAATGCCTCCCCGCGAAGCGTTAGCTGCATTTGATACGGCCATTGCGCTTAACCCCAATTATGCTGTTGCCTATGCCAACAGGGGTCGGGTAAAAGTTATAGCACATGATTTTTATGGCGCCGAAAATGATTTGCAGAAAGCATTGGATTTAGACCCTAAAATGACCGGCGTTTATTATTTCATCGGGTATGCAAAATGGCAGGTTGCCGATTTTGGAGGTTCGCGACTGGCCTATGACAAGGAAATTGAATATTACCCCAAAAATGCGCAAGCTTATGCCGACAGGGGTTATTTAAGGCAGATGCAGAGAGATGAAAACGGCGCTCTTCAGGACTTTAACCAGGCGATATCACTTAAGCCTGATACTTTCGCCGATGTTTACACAGCCAGGGCACTGCTAAAAATAAAAATGAAGGATAAAAATGGTGGTTGCGCGGACCTGCACCGCTCTTTAACCCTTAAAAAAGATAGCATTACCCAGCATTATATTGATATCAACTGCAGGTAATATTTTCACCTTAAACATTATTGATAAATTTTATTACATGGATAATAGTTTTTTCGCATACATGCAGCAGCTGGAGCTGATGGCATTTTTTTCCGGTTTTCCTTTAATTTATTCGCTTGTGGTCTACATCGCCGGAACCCTGCCCGAAAAAAATAATTTTAAAACCAGGATGGTTTCCATTTTACCTTATGCCTACGCCCTGATTGGCACTTTATATGTAGGTGATCTGTTGAGAAACATGTACCCCGATTATTCTTTTAAAAATATAACACTATTAATACAACAGCAATGGTTGATCATATGGGGGTTGCTCTCACTTCTTTTCTGGATTCCGGCCATAAGCAAGCGAAAAGTTTTAAGCTTGATCCACAGTCTTGTCTTTTTATTTTTTTTAGGAAAAGATCTGTTCCAGCAATTTTTTGCTGCCTCTGCAAATAATGATATTGTAAAAAACGACATGAAAATATACGGCAATAGTCTTCTTTTAAACCTCGTGGCCTTCGCCTTTATCGTGTTATTATCCTTCCTGTTTACCCGCTATAAAAACCGTTCAGTTTCCTGACCATCAAAGCAAGGTTTTACGGCACTTTTTTTGCAAATTCAATTTGACCTGTTTAAATTAATATAATTTGGTCAAATTTCTTGCTGAAATTTCATGAGAAATATCAAATAAACCAGGCAGAAAAAAAGCTCCATGGGCACATTTTTTTACGGCCAAAATGATCTGAGGCCAAATAAAAAGGAGGCGGGAAGAATATTCCGGCCTCCTTTTTATTTGACTGTTTTTTCATTGACTGATAAAAATCAATTGAAAATCTCCTTAATCCGAATGTTATATTTTACTGACATTCAATAAGATGCCATCTAAAAACCACTTGTTTTCGCTTGTTAAATTTAATAAAAAAGTGACTTAGCAACAGGATATTGGTGTTTCAGGTCATCTAAATGCGTGACAATTGTCATAGCAGCGTCAGATGCAGCCCGATACATTTGACCTGAAAATAATAAAAAATTATTCACCATAAAAAAAATAACATGAAACTACTTAACAACAAAACGCTATTAATTGTCCTTATACTTTTTAGCAGCTATGGGATAATTGCCAGTTGCACCCACAAAAATGAACCTGTTCCGGCCCATGCAGCAACAGGAGTAATCATAAACCATGGTAAACATATACACATGCCAGGGACAACCGCCGGCGACTCCACTCAATGGAAATTCGACCAGGTTCACAGTAACGTGGGATGGTCAACAGCCTTTAACGGCGTCGGTGCTCCGCTAACCGGTCGTTTTAATCAGTTTGGTATTGCAACTATTACGCCTTCAGTACAAACAACCTACGCTACAACCGGGCAGCCATTACCAGATTCTTCATGGGCCTTTAATGAAGCAGTACCTGCAGCCACACATTTTAGCGGTTATGTACAAATCAATACCTCCAATACCGGGGAACCCGGCCGTGACCAGGGCTGTTATATTACAACTATGGGCACCACCAAGGCTGTAGCGGGCACAGTTGATTTGACTGCAGATAATATTGCCTTTATCAAAACAACATCTGTAGCATTTGACCCAGCTGCCAATGATTATATCGTAACATTTAATTTCACCTGGCAGGGAAAATTAGGCGCGCCTATAACAGAGTCCCTAACCGGTAAATTAACTTATGTTCCGGAACAAGTAGTCGCTGGTACTTCTCCTGCTTATAGCGAGATGGGCCTTGAATTCGAATTCCAGTTTAATTGCAGGGATTTTGGTATCACAGCCACCGATATCGGTTCAACAATTACAGTTCAGGTTAATGCAAACTTCAACAACAAGTAATTACAAAAAAGAAATTAATATGAAAAGACTAATAATATTTGCCGGCCTCTTTTTAATAATAGGGGCCTGTTTAACCGGGTGCTACAAAGATGTTAATATATCTCCGGTCAGCACCACTGCTCCGCCACAAGCCACAAGCTATAAAAATGATATCCAGCCAATTTTTACAGCTGATTGTGCCGCTGCCGGATGCCATGTAGCCGGGGCACAGACACCCGATCTGGAAGCAGGCGTATCGTACGTTGACCTTGTGAACGGGGGATTTGTAAATACTGTTGTGCCTGATCAAAGCAAGCTTTATATCATGATAACAGGGGAAATGTCAGTGCATATTTCAAATGCTAAAGATGTTCAAAAAATCTATGACTGGATCAGAACCGGCGCCATTGATAATTAAGTTATTTACCTAAAAAAAATAAACGTGAAACTAAAAATAAAATTACCAAACAGCCTGTTCATATTACCAGTATGCCTGGTTGGTTGCCTGTTTTTATTGCAGACAACAACCCTATATGCACAGGACACAACGGGAGTAGCTAAACAACAAACTGCTCCCCTCAAGGCCAGGCCTGTAAAAAACACCTTCGATGGCACCATGATCATTGATGACCAAACTGTAATTGTACCTGTAAAAGGAACATTTGAATTTGACATCATGCACAGATTTGGAACCTTCGGAAATGGCTATCAGGATTTAGACGGACTTTTTGCTCCGGCCAATATCAGGCTTGCTGTAAACTATGCCCCAATCAATAACCTTTATTTAGGTTTAGGCCTTTCGAAAACTGATATGTTATGGGACGGAAATGCCAAATACGCTATTATTAAGCAAACAAAGGGAGCATCTCCGGTAAGTGTTACTTATTTTGGCGACATGGCCTATGACACCCGGTTAGACGGGGATCATAGCCTCTTCCCACACACCACTGATCGTTTAACTTCTTTTAACGAGATAATTATCGCCAGGAAGTTTAGTGATAAGTTTTCGCTGCAGGTTGCACCAACACTGTCTCACCAAAATTCGGTAAATGGCTATTATACGAAACTTGACAGCACAGGATCGAAAGTGTTTGAAGAAATGAGACATGATCAATTTGGAATTGCCGTTGCAGGAAGGTTTAAAATAACTGAGAGCACCTCGTTTATATTTGACTATGATCAGCCAATTACACAGGAGCCCACTAAAAACCCTCACCCGAACGTAGCCTTAGGGTTTGAGTTTACAACAAGTGGTCACACCTTCCAGGTATTTATGGGGAATTATACCATGCTTAACCCGCAGCATAACAATCTTTATAATCAAAACAATCCGTTTAGTTATACAGATGCAAACGGCACAAGGGTAAAAGGCGGTCAATTTTGCATAGGTTTTAATATTTCGAGGTTGTGGAATTTTTAAAGTTTAAATAAAACTATAAAAAGGCTCGTACACAAACAGACTTTATATAACTTAGTAGAAAAAAAGAAAAACAATGAAAAGGAAAATTATCTTAACTGGTGCAGTATTAGCAGTTTGTATAATGAGCTTTGCTTTCACCACTATTCAGCAGCCAAAACCATGGCCTGTTCCTGATAAATTTGCAAAAATTGCTAACCCGGTAAAATCAAATGCCGAATCAATTTCTGCAGGTAAAGCCTTATGGAACCAGCATTGCGCATCCTGCCATGGAAAAAAAGGTCTGGGCGATGGCAGTAAGGCTGCACAGTTGAAAACAACACCGCAGGACATGACCCTTGCAGCTTTTCAATCCCAGTCTGATGGCTCCCTTTATTATAAAATAGCCGAAGGACGCGATGATATGCCAAGTTTCAAAAAGAAGATCCCTGATGCCGAAGACATCTGGAACCTGGTAAATGTTGTCAGAACATTCAAAAAATAAGCTGACGATAACAAACGAACAGGAAGTAAGAGTTTTTTCTCTGCTTCCTGTTCGTTTTTTTACAAAAAGTCGGCTTAGCGCTCAAAATCGCTCCCTCCCAAAATACGCCGCAACCAAGCCGTAAATAACGCATCTCACAACAAAAGCGCACATTAAATAACAACGCTTTATCTGCCCCTGGTTTCTTCTGAAGAAATTTACCCGTTTTGATTTCCGGCCCGGCAGGGCATTAAAATATCATGTTTTGTGATTTAAATTACTTCGATGCAGGCAAATGTTAATTATCTATAAAAATGTGTTGCCGCGTAATGTGTGAATTATATAAGCTTTTCCCGAAATTGTATAACAGCTGCCTGCACAGGAATCCGCATCTTTATTTAACAATCATAATAAACTAAATAGCAATAAGTTACATCACACACAGGTAATGTTTAAAGACCCAATATCACCATTATTAAAACCTGGCTCCATACAAAATGGAGCAGTAAAAATCGCTGAAAATAGTATTTTTTAATTACAATCAACAAAATATGTTCATAATTCAAATCATTTTTCGAAATGACTTTTGTCACATTTAAGTCATAACCGGAGAAGTAGTTTTGCCTATCGAAAGAATCAATTTCGTCCACACTATAAAATTCAAACAAATGAAAATTTTTCAAAACAGAAAATTCTGGATTATGGCAACAATAACCTGCGTATTGGGATATGTGGTAAGTTGCACAAAAAAAGATCAGGTTATCATTAATAACCCTGCCACCAGTACTTCCACTTTAGTATCAAGCAAAACTACAACAGCACCGGCAATTGATGGTGTTATAGATCCTATTTGGAGCAAAGCATCCAAATTAGAGGTTACCGCAACTGTACCCAATCCGGGCAACGCTACTTTTGAAGGCTATATCGGTTTAAGTTACAATGTGACTTTGCAATCGTTGTATGATGCCAATAACATTTATTTCCTGGTTCAATGGAATGATCCTGATCAGAGCCTTTTGAATACACCTGTTGCATATAACCCAACAACTAAAACCTGGGCAAGGCAATCCAGCAACTATACCTTTGATGTAAACGGGAATATTACAACTATCCCTTTTAATGAAGATAAATTTGGCTTTCAGTGGAATATCAACAACTCAGTAGCATTATTTGCTTCACAAAGCTGCTATGCTACCTGTCACTTAAATCCTCCAACCGACTCTCTGCATAACTCTGTGCCTCCGGTTTTAGTAACCGTTCCGGCAAAAGCTGGTGGCAATCACTTTACCAACGGGCCTGAAGAAAAAGCTGACCTTTGGCACATACACTTAATGCAGGACCAGGCTTACGGTTTTGCTGATGACGATTACATTGATTGGGCCGGCGGACAACTTAATCCAAACGGACGCCATTCAGACGGCGCTACAGTTGCTTCTACCAACGCACTCGGCGTTCCTACTTACAACCCGGTACCGGGATCAGTAACTAACACCCAAAATTTAAAAATAACCGGAACCAATACTACCGTTACAGTACCAGCCTGGGTAGTTAAAGGACAAACCAATGGCTATGTTCTGTTAACAAACAATACCACCGCAGGCGTAAAAGTCACAGCGCTTACAAGTGTAACAGCAGAAGATGGCACAACCCAGGCATTATTGGTTACTGCAGTTGATGCTAACGGCGTATTAACATTATCAGACAACTCCACCGTTGACCCTACTGCCGGTACCGGTTACAATGTAATAACTGATGCTAATGGTAATATAACCGGCGTCGGCGCTAATGCCATTCCCGGAATAATATTGCAACAATACCAGGGTGGCCGCGGTGATATCGCTTTCAAAGCTATTTATACAGGAAAAGGATGGATTTTGGAATTGAAAAGGGCACTAACTACAAGCGACGTTGCTATAAAACAAGACGTTGATTTCGGGCCTTTATCTGATGTGAATTTTGGGATTGCAGTATTTAACAAAGCCAATACAGCTCACGCAATTATGCCTGGCCTGACTTTACATTTCCAGAAATAAATAACTGACCTGTTCTTTTGTCACTTAAAATCAAGATCATGTCAAGGAAACTCACAATATTAGGATTAATACTGGTTGTACAATTCATCTTTATATTGAACAGTTGTACAAAAACAACAACTGTTCCGATAGACAATTCACCGGCTGTAACAACAACGGTTAGTTTCTCAAAAGATATTGAACCGATATTAACAAAAAGCTGTGCGCTGAGCGGATGCCACAGCGGCACAATTGCACCTAACCTTTCTGCAACAAGCGCATACGATGCATTAATCGCCGGCAGCTTTGTGAATATGGCTACACCCGAAAATAGTGTAGTGTATTTATGGCTTACCGGAAAAGAAGCAATATCGATGCCTGCAGGGGCGGCAAACAATCCATCAAATATCAATGCCTTAATGCTGGCCTGGATAAAACAAGGCGCTAAAAACAATTAAAAAAAAGACACATGAAAAAATACTATAATCAATCATCAACAATTGCAGCCTTTGCCAGGACCTGCATGTTGATTGTACTATGCGGCAGCTTTGGCAATTTGATGGCACAGGGAACGGGCGCCAAAGATACCGTCAAAAAAACGGCTACGGTACAGGATACAACCGCTGCCACCCCGGTAGTTAAGAAGAAATCGTTTGTAAAAAACACATTCGACGGAAATTATATTATTGATAACCAAACCGTAATGGTACCAATTAAAGGAACCTTTGAATTTGACATTCAGCATAGGTTTGGCACAATAAACAATGGCTTTTCTAACCTCTTTGGAATGTTCGCGTCGGCAACAATGAAACTTGGATTCAGTTACACACCCATTAATAATGTACAGGTTGGGTTTGACGCCACAAACGAGAAAATGGAAGTTGACTGGAATTTGAAATGGGCCATTTTAAAGCAAACCAAAGATGGTTCGCTGCCGGTGAGTGTTACATATTTTGGCAATGCCATGATGAACACGCAGGCAAAAGATGCCAATAACATCTTTGTTTCTACATCTGACCGTTTTGGGTATTTTAACCAGATCATTATTGCGAGGAAATTCAGCGAGGACTTCTCCTTGCAGATAGCGCCAAGTTATACCCACTTTAATGACTTGCTGGGTTACCAGGATGCAAACGGGAACGTAAAATCAATTTACAATAACGACAATTTTTCAATCTCGGCTTCCGGTAAATTGAAGTTAACAGAGGGAATGAATCTTATTTTAAACTATGATCAGCCCCTTACCCAAAATCCGGCTAACAATCCGCATCCTAACCTAAGTTTTGGTCTTGAAATGCGCACAAGCGGCCACGATTTTGAGTTGTTTTTCGGCAACTACAGTTCTTTAATGCCTGAAAATAATGCACTCTTTAATCAAAATGATTACCGTAAAGGGCAGTTCTTAATCGGTTTCAACATATCAAGGTTGTGGAATTTTTAAATTAAAACAAAAACCCAAAAAATCTCTTACACTTAAACAGACTTTATATAATTTAATAGAAAACATAATGAAAAGGAAAATCATCTTATCTGGGTCAGTAATAGCTATTTGTATAATGAGCTTTGCTTTTACCACTATTCAACAACCAAAACCATGGCCGGTTCCGGAAAAATTTGAAAAAATTGCTAACCCGGTAAAATCAAATGGAGAATCGATCTCTGCTGGTAAAGCTTTATGGAACCTGCATTGCGCATCGTGCCATGGAAAAAAAGGCTTAGGCGATGGCAGCAAAGCTGCACAGTTAAAGACTACCCCTCAGGATATGACCCTTGCGTCTTTCCAATCCCAAAAAGATGGCGCACTTTATTATAAAATATCCGAAGGCCGCGATGATATGCCAAGTTTCAAAAAGAAGATCCCTGAGGCAGAAGACATCTGGAACCTGGTGAATTTTACCCGCACATTTAAAAAATAGTTTCACGCAGATGGAATAAAAACAAGAGGCCTGGCGTAGTTCAGGCCTTTTTTATGCCAATTTGTTGCGCTTTTACCGCTTATGGTCTAATTTCAAAATGATCTTAATCATATTTTTTGCGAACTAATGTCATGATTTGGTAATTCTGATTGATCTAACTTTACTATCGTTCTAAAAGATTAAATATTTATGAATAGCAATGAAACAATAACGCCCGCAAACATCCCCTCACGAAGGAAATTTGTTTGGAAAGTAGGCGCCTTTACACTGGTGACCGCCATTGCCGCGGCCGTAAAGTTCCCCTTTTCGTCACTTAAAAATGTGATCTCAGGCAAACCTGAAATTAAGAGCAAAACAATAACCATGCTTACGCAGGATGGAAAACTTGTTCAGGTAGATGAGGCATTAATAAATTCATGCAGAAGAAAAGTCAATAAAAACGAACTCCTGACCTGGATTAAAAAACAAAAAACAAGCATTTAACAAAATATTTGTGATGAATCAAGAAAATAATTCAAGAAGAGACTTTTTACTAACAGGCCTGCTGGCGGCCGGCGCCGGCTTAGGCGTTGTAGCCGGATGCCACTCCAAAACAGATGCATTTGAGGCTGGTGCCGATGGCACAGTAAAAGCATCCGGAAAAAAAGTAAAATTATTATCGGTTGACGGAGAGGTTATAGAAGTGGATGAGGCATTTCTTAAACCTGTTCCTCATCTGCCAACAATAACAAACGCCGAAGCCAGGATCGGTATTCCCGGGAAAAAGTTTGTGATGGTAATAGATCTTTCAAGGTGCAAGAACCTGAAGAAATGCCAGGCCGCCTGTAACCACGCGCATGATCTGAATCCGGGTGAAAACTGGATAAAAGTAGACCCCATGCAATCCGCTGAACATACTGCTCCATATTGGGAACCTACTACCTGTATGCACTGTGATGAGCCGCCATGTGTTAAGGTTTGTCCGGTAGATGCTACTTTTAAAAGAGAAGACGGGATTGTTCTGATTGACAGCGACCGTTGCATAGGTTGCCGCTTTTGTATGGCGGCTTGTCCATATTCAACAAGGGTATTTAACTGGGGCGCACCCGAGATATCTGAGGAAGTAGCCAGTCAGCCATATTCATGCGAGACAAGTATCCCACAGAAAAAAGGTACAGTTGGCAAATGTGATTTTTGCGCCGATATGACCAGGATGGGCATGTTACCACACTGCGTTTCTGCCTGCCCTAACGGAACTTTCTTTTATGGCGACCTGAATGAAGATTCGGTAACCAATGGTGCGGAAACATTCAGGTTCAGTGATTTGATGCGGGACAAAGGCGGATACAGGTTGATGGAAGACCTTGGCACCAAACCAAGCGTTTATTACCTGCCGCCTGTAAGCAGGAATTTCCCTTTTGAATCGGGAATTGAAAACGATAAGAAACAAAACAAATAACATTAATTAGTTAACTGTGAAAAATTCAAAATCAATAGCAAGCGACGAGCAAATAATTCAGGACCTGCTGCCGAGAAAATTTAAAACCAGCGGCAGAATATGGGTCGGTATTTTAATAGCCATTTGTTTGGTTGGCGTATATGCTTATTATCGCCAATTAAGGTACGGCCTGGTGGTTACCAATATGAGAGACTATGTTTCCTGGGGTATTTATATTTCAAACTTTGTGTTTTTTGTAGCCATAAGTTTGGTTGGCTCTTTAATAACAGCCGTTTTCAGGCTGGCCGGAGTAAAATGGGGGGCACCCCTTACCAGGATCGCTGAAATGATAGCGGTAGCGGCAATTATTTTCGCTTCCATTATTATCATCGTCGATATGGGTAGCCCTGAGCGGTTTTATAATTTGTTTATATGGGGGCGGATCCAGTCGCCAATTATATGGGACGTAATTGTAATTACCACCTACTTTTTTATCAGTATCCTGCTTTTATACTACCCATTGTTGCCTGATATAAAAATACTGCTTCGCTTTAAGGAAAAATCAGGGCCTGGCCTTCATAAGTTTTACAGCTTTCTTGGCTCATTTTGGACCGGCAGCCACAAACAATATTTGTTAAGCAAAAAAGCTATCTATGCGCTTTGCGTTGCCATAATACCAGTTGCATTTACTATCCACACGGTTACGTCCTGGTTGTTTGCAACCACTTATCGTCCGGGTTGGGACAGTACCAATTTTGGCGCATACTTTATTGCCGGTGCATTTTTAGTGGGTGCAGGAAGTGTTGTTGTGGCCATGTATATATTCAGAAAATGGTACCACCTCGAAAAATATATCACCCCTGATCATTTCGACAAGATGGGCCGGGTATTGGTATTGTTATGTCTGCTTTATCTTTACTTTAATGTAAATGAGTTTTTAACCCCGTTCTTTAAAATGAAAGAATCGGAAGCCGGTTATTTAAATGATCTGTTTTCAGGTTCATTTGCACCTGTATTCTGGTTCGCAATTTTTACCGGGATTATCCTGCCAATCATTATTTTATTATTCAAACAGGGCCGGAAACCATTGCCAATGTTTATTGTAGGCATAATGGTTGTGGTGGGTGCATGGTTTAAACGCTATTTAATTGTTACCCCAACCTTGCTCCACCCATTTATGCCTATGCACGACGTTCCCGAAATGTATCACCACTATTTTCCAAGCTGGGAAGAATGGGCTATTACATTGGGCTCTTTAGCGGGTGCAATGTTGATCATCACCATCCTTTGCCGGATATTTCCAATTGTTCCAATTCAAGAAACTATAAACGAACACCATGAAACTGCTAAATAAAATACTTTTCGGATCATTATCCGCTATTTTTCTCTTATCAAGCTATAATGGTTTTTCGCAAGCGCCTGACAAGGGCAGCCTGAGTGTTGCGATCAATTATTTTAATGATAACAACAAAATTCCTTACGTATTGGTAAGGGTAAAAACCAAGGTCGACGGCAAATTTAAAACCGTGCCCGGGATCCCGCTGAAATTATTCCTTAATAAAGATTCTGCCGGATTGCTCATTGGCAAGGTTGTTACAAACGAAAGTGGAGAAGCTACATCGTTTATTCCACCATCATTAAAAAAAGCTTGGGGTGCTACCATTAAGCATTCATTCCATGCTTCTTTTATGGGTAACACCAAATATGACAGTACGTCGGCCGATTTAACAGTGGGTAAAGCAAAACTATTAATTGACACCGTTGCGGGAAGATCAGTCGTAGCGACTTTGTATGAAATGAAAGATACCTCATGGGTCCCAATAAAAGGCGTTGATGTGGTGTTGGCGGTAAGGCGCTTAGGCGGAGATTTGAATATAAATGAAACTGCAACGTTTGCTACCGATTCTACTGGTAAAGCATCCGGGGACTTTAAAAGGGATACAATCCCGGGCGACCTTAAAGGGAATATTACGCTGGTTGCAAAAGTGGTAGATAATGATCAGTACGGAAACTTATCTGCAGAAAAGACAGTGCACTGGGGATCTAAATTTGTATCTAAAGCCAATGACTTTAACAAAAGGACCCTATTTGCAACCAGGGCGAAAGCCCCGGTATGGCTTTTGTTTATGGCCCTTGGTATTATCATAGGCGTATGGACCGTTTTAATTTTATTGGTCCAAAATATTTTAAGGATCAAAAAATTAGCGCAGGAAGAGTAGTTTGAAAGTATTGTTTGGTTTAATAATTAAGTTTGGTTTAATGGTTGAAAGAGCTGATAATGGGGAGTTGAGATCAATTAGTATATGCTAAGTGCTAATTCATCCAGCTCCCCGGTCAGCTTAAACTGAACAGACCAAAATTTCATTGAAAATCTATCCTGCTAAACAATGCAGCTCATTCGAGGTAAGCTTATTTACCATCTCCTTTAAAATATTACGGGCCCTGTGCAGGTTGGTGCGCGACAATAATTCAGAAATACCCAATGTGGTCCCTATCTCCTGGTGCGAATAGCCTTCAATGGCATACATATTAAACACTGAGCGGTAAGTTTGGGGCAGTTTTTGGATCATCCCCATCAGTTCCTTTTCCTCAAGTCCGTGGGCATTATAACCGTTGCTGAATGAATTATTATCATCTTCAAAACCTTCAACCAATACAAGGGGTTTAAGTTTCCGATAGCGCGAAATAGCGGAATGCACCATAATGCGGCGAATCCAGCCTTCCAGATTACCATCTCCGCGGTATTTGTGCGCATTGTTAAACATTTTTATAAAGCCTTCCTGTAAAATATCCTGAGCCTCATCTCTATCATGAGCATAGCGCATACAAACCGCCATCATACGGGGCGCTAAGGTTTTGTAAAGCAATTCCTGCTGTTTGCGGTCATTTTTCAGGCAGCCTTCCCACATTGCAGTCAAACGGTCATCGGTAGTGTTCATTTTGTTGTATATTTACACTACCATGCCAATATTGATACCCTTATTGCAAACATCTGATTTTTAACTTATTAATAATTTTTATCTCTACGAAAGTGTTCGTTTTCGTACGGTTGGTGCATGAAGGCGGACGATTTGTTACAAGTCGAAAGTCTTAAGTCGAAAGTTCTAAGTCAAATTTAGCCAGGACGTTAGATCAAGACCTCGAACTTAAGACTTAAAACCGGAAACCGATGTAGTCATTCTGTTAGCGATAACACGTTCCCATCAGGATCTTTAAACCAGGCCACCTTTGATCCACCGGGTGAAGTCCATATACCCAGTTTATCCTGCGTCATAAAATCATATTTTTCGCAAAATACTCCTTTGTTGTTTAAAGCCCGGATCACTGCTTCGATATTATGTACATTCCAACCCAATGCTGTGAAAGCATGCGGTTTTAATTCAGGCACAATAATTACCCTGAATAATGTGCCGTTTGCATCAAATTCCAGGGCATAGTCGTCTTCGGATAACAGTTTTAACCCCAGTATATCCCGGTAAAAAGCCTTTGCCTCAGCGGGTTTTACGGTAGGGATAAACGATTTAAGGATTTCATTGGCCAGCATGGTTCACAAGTTTTAGTGAAGTAAAGGTAGTGAGTTAAATCAAAAACTCACATGATATCAAAGGTCTGTCTCCGCCATGTCTTTTATCACCTTATTCCTTTTTATCAGAAGCTTTTCCATATACCTGCCAAGGAAAAGAAAATTGACTATCTCGCCGACCCATCCGAAGGGAGATTCAAAAATAAAAATATCCTTCATCATCGTTTGTTTGCCGATGCCATAAAAAAGATGCTCGTGCCGCATGCTTTTGAAAGTGCCCTCAACCATTTCGTCGGTAAAATAATTGGGGTAATTAAATTCAGTTATTTTCGAAGTCAGTGTTTGCAACACACCAAAATGCCTTGCCCGCCAGGTAACCGTTTCACCTAAGCCGATTAACCCGCCAGTACGACCTCCAATGGCCTGTTCGCCGGTTTGTTTTGTCGACACCAGGTGGAGGTCGATGCTCCTGGATAAATCAAAGCAACGTTCTATAGGGGCATTAATTGAGGTTGATAGTTCTATTTTAGTCATGTCCGATTTTTAATTTCATATTAAAATTCCTGCAAAGAAATCCTTTAACCCGGTAAAACGTGTTCAGCTAATATCGCTTTCACTGCCGCCTCAGCTGTTTTAAATTTAAATTCAAAGCCGGAATCCAATAAACGCTTTGGTACCACCCACCTGCTTTTCAATATCAGTTCTGTTTCGGTACCAATAACAATCGCCCCGGCTTCAAGCAGCCATTTAGGGGCGGGTAAACCAAAGGGCATCCTGCTTGTTTTGCGGATGAACTGCATCAGTGCAGCGTTTTTTACAGCATTGTGCGCTGTACAATTAAATATGCCCTGCAATTCGGGGTGATCTGCAAACCAGTCGGTACAGGCAGCAACATCCTGCTCGTGTACCCACGAAACATATTGCCTGCCATTACCCTGTTTACCACCCATGCCCATTTTCACAAGGTTTAGCAGCCGGGGAAAAACACTGTCGCTGCCCCCGAGCACGATACCCATACGGAGGGTAATTTTTCTGGTTTTAGGCGTATCGTATTTGTTAAATGCATATTCCCAGGCATTGCATACATCAACAGAAAACCCGCTGCCGATTTCACCTGTCTCTTCATCCTGCGGACGGTCCTCCGCGTGACGGTATATGGTTGCCGAAGTTACATTGATCCAAAGCTTTGGCGGCTCAAATAGGTCATGTATCACCATGCCCAATAATTCAGTGGGCTGCACTCTTGAGGCAACAATCTCCGCTTTGTTTTTTTCAGTATAACGGCAATTCACATTTTTGCCGCATAGGTTGATCAATATATCTGCGTCAACGAGTTCGGCGGTCCATTTGCCGCGTGTTTTTCCATCCCAAACTACCGTCCGGATATTCTGTTCGGCTTGCTTTTCATGGCGACTTAATATGATGATCTCTTTGGCTTTATCCCTGTAATAATTGGCAAGTACCCTGCCGAGATAACCGTTGCCGCCTGCGAGTATTATTTTTTTGAATTTCATGGGATTGGTTGATTGGTTGAATTGGTGAGTGGTTGATTGGGTTTTAAAGACTGTTAGCTAATTATTTTAATATCATTATTAATAACACCGCCCTGTACAAAACCCAGGTTATCGTCAATATCCATCCGATGTTCAAAAGTTTAGTCCGGCGGATATGTTCCAGAAACATCAGACCGGCTACTGCCATAAACCATAACGTAAAAAATACCGGGCTTAGGGTAAACCATTGGTGTACAAAAAGCATGATCGTCAGCATCAAACTTCCTGCAAAAGAAATAGTCATCATATTGCCGAGATAGCTCCACAATTTTTCTTTGGCGAATGTGCTGATAACAATGCCCTGGAATATAATTTGCCCGCCGCAGATAAAATACTCCCGTAAAGCGTTTCCCTGGGGCACAACGCCGGTCAATAAATGCGCGTAGCGGGTAAGGATAAACCCGGTGCAAAACCAGGTAAATAACAGGTATGCTATACGGTAATTAAGTTTGAATGCAGGTTGGTAACTATAAGCCTCCCCGGCTAAATCAGCAGGGATAATTACCCGGCGGTTGTGGGAAATAAAGGCGTAAACCTTGCTCATAAGCCAGATAAAAGGCTTAAATGAAAACAAGGGCGCAAAAATGGGGCAGGCATTCCCGATGATCTTAAACAAACTTTTAACGCCATAGGTTACTTCTCCGTTTTGCAGGTCAACAAGGGCAATCTCATTGACGGCCCTTTGCTTATCTATTACCGGGCAAATGGTATTCATTTCCGTTTGATATGGGGCGCGTCCATTGCTGTTAAGCATCCCGGTTTTAACAAATGTCTTTGTATAAGCCCGGCACATGGGGCATTCGGCGTCGAACAGGATCATGTGGTTTTCTAATGTTTTCATGTTGTTGATTATTATGATTTATTTAGATGATCTATCACAAATTGCAATTAGGGCATATTGTTGCCTGAACAACGGAGCCCAAGACAAAAAGGCCTATACTTGCCAACAAAAAGTAGTATTCTATTTTAAACAATGACCATAAAACTCCCTTTGATAAATAGCTATAAATGGACAGAACGATCAGCAGTAGTATAGCAGGGAAATAGATGTACAATGATGTGAGAAAAAGCAGGTAACCCACATAATTCCCAGTCATATTATTTTTAAAAATAAATGAAACGACGACGATCAGATATAAAACAATGACTGTGCTAAAGATAAATCGTAAAATAATTCTGGTAGTATCCATGGCTTTGTTTTTTATTTATTTTATTTACTAAAGTTTCAGAAAGAATTGAAATATAAATTCAAAAAAATATATTATTTAAAAATTTTCAAAATTGATCCCCAAAACCAGCTTTCCTCAGCCTTAAGCATATTTTCCAATGTCTTATCTACATTTTTGGCCAGTTTGTTTATATCCTTTACCGATTTATGAAAAGTTTTGTAAGCCGGGTCATCTGCATCGCCCTCAACTTTTACTAATTCGTCCAGGATCTTAATTACCGGGTCAAGCTCCCGTTTGCGGCGTTCTTTGGCAACCTGCCTTGCAATGTTCCAGGTGTTTTTGTCTGCATAAAAATACTCTTTCCGTTCGCCGGGTTTCAATTGTTTCTCCACGAGGCCCCATCCCATCAGATCCCTCAGAGTCATGTTCGCATTACCTCGTGAGATACTCAGTTCTTCCATGATCTCTTCAGTAGTTAAAGAATCCGGCGTAATAAGCAGCAAGGCATGCACTTGCGCCATTGTGCGGTTTATCCCCCACTCCGAACCGAGTTTCCCCCAGGCCTGTATAAACTGCAATTTGGCTTCTTCTAATTTCATAATACAAACATAATAAAAATA